>Ga0082212_10000007_pt1 | contig 324610 bp, 270 predicted proteins | sample TergutNt197P3_FD_71548 | JGI IMG/M metagenome (GOLD analysis project Ga0082212, IMG submission 71548) | Neocapritermes taracua P3 segment gut microbial communities from Petit-Saut dam, French Guiana - Nt197 P3 | ecosystem: Host-associated > Arthropoda: Insects > Digestive system > Gut ... | reverse complement strand
GCGATATAACGAAAAAAAATATAATCCCGGGAATGCCGGATTATTTAACGGCGTCAAATTTTGGCAAAGTGAATGATTTAGCGTCTAAATCGGATATTGCGCTGGGATTAATCAATATGATATATGAAACGATTGGCATGATGAGCATATTTGCCGCGCGTCAGTTCGGGCTTAAAGATATTGTGTTAATAGGCGGGAGTTTGACATATATTCCGCAGAGCAAAGAGATATTCGATACGCTGAGCAAAATGTTCGGAATCAACTTTTATATACCGGAATATGCGCGTTTCGGCACGGTAATCGGAGCGGCGTTATGTTCGGGCAGAATCTGAATAAAAAATATTTAAAAAAGTTTGAAAAAACGCTTGACAAGCATGGAAAGATATGATATAATTAAAAAGCTGTCGAAAATTGATGGGATAAAATGCAACATTTTTTCGAGTGCAGGCACCTTGAAAACAGAACAACGAAGAAAAGGATCGAAAGCGAAGACGAAGAGGTCTACGGATCACTTTGGACGGAACTTTCGTTAATTCCACAGGGCTGCGTGGAGGAAGGGGAAGACCCGGAAGGGACGGAGGGCTTCATCTACGCGGCGAAAAGGAACACACTTTACAGGTAAGAGCTACCGGCAGGTAAGGTATATAAAAAATATATACGGTACAGACGGGTAGCAGTCAAGCGAAGCTTGAGAGAGATTGAGTCTCTAAGGTAGATTGTAGGTGTGTCAGCGAGACTGGAGGGGAAGGCGGACCGAGAGGGAAGCTAACAACCCAGAGGAGAGGACACAGATATGATAAACATTCATTAGAGAGTTTGATCCTGGCTCAGGGTGAACGCTGGCGGCGTGCATAACACATTCAAGTCGAACGGACTTAGGGAGCTTGCTCCCGAAAGTTAGTGGCGGACGGGCGAGTAACACGTGAGCAACCTGCCTCGGAGAGGGGAATAACGCATAGAAATGTGCGCTAATACCTCATGAAACAGAGAGGCCGCATGGTCATTCTGTCAAAGGAGCAATCTGCTTTGAGATGGGCTCGCGCCCGATTAGTTAGTTGGTGAGGTAACGGCTCACCAAGGCGACGATCGGTAACCGGACTGAGAGGTCGAACGGTCGCATTGGAACTGAGAAACGGTCCAGACTCCTACGGGAGGCAGCAGTGGGGAATACTGGGCAATGGACGAAAGTCTGACCCGGCGACGCCGCGTGAAGGAAGAAGGTCTTCGGATTGTAAACTTATGTCAGGGGGGAAGAAAAAAATGACGGTACCCCCGAAGGAAGCCACGGCTAACTACGTGCCAGCAGCCGCGGTAATACGTAGGTGGCAAGCGTTATCCGGAATTACTGGGTGTAAAGGGTGTGTAGGCGGTTTTGTAAGTCAGGCGTTAAAGGTATGGGCTCAACCCATGCACGCGCTTGAAACTGCGAGACTTGAGTGCCGGAGAGGTAAGCGGAATTCCCAGTGTAGCGGTAAAATGCGTAGATATTGGGAGGAACACCAGTGGCGAAGGCGGCTTACTGGACGGCAACTGACGCTGAGACACGAAAGCGTGGGGAGCAAACAGGATTAGATACCCTGGTAGTCCACGCTGTAAACGATGAATGCTAGGTGTAGGGGGGATACCTTCTGTGCCGCAGTAAACACAATAAGCATTCCACCTGGGGAGTACGGCCGCAAGGTTGAAACTCAAAGGAATTGACGGGAGCCCGCACAAGCAGTGGAGTATGTTGTTTAATTCGTCGCAACGCGAAGAACCTTACCAGGTCTTGACATCTGCCGAACCGGGCGTAATGGCCGGGGTGCCCATTCGTGGGAGCGGCAAGACAGGTAGTGCATGGTTGTCGTCAGCTCGTGTCGTGAGATGTTGGGTTAAGTCCCGCAACGAGCGCAACCCTTACGGATAGTTGCTAGCGTAGAGATACGAAGCACTCTATTCGGACTGCCGTTGACAAAACGGAGGAAGGTGGGGATGATGTCAAATCATCATGCTCTTTATGATCTGGGCCACAAACGTACTACAATGGCGCGAACAAAGGGGAGCGAGGCCGCGAGGCGGAGCAAATCCCAAAAACGCGTCCCAGTTCAGATTGCAGGCTGCAACTCGCCTGCATGAAGTCGGAATTGCTAGTAATCGCGGGTCAGCATACCGCGGTGAATACGTTCCCGGGCTTTGTACACACCGCCCGTCAGACCATGAGAGTCGGAAACACCCGAAGTCTGTGAGCTAACCCATTAGGGAGGCAGCAGCCGAAGGTGGGATCGATGATTGGGGTTAAGTCGTAACAAGGTAGCCGTATCGGAAGGTGCGGCTGGATCACCTCCTTTCTATGGAGAACAGGACGGTCAGCTAATGAGTAACGTAGTAGGTACGATTATCAGTCGTAAAGTCTAAACGAGATCACGTCTGCATGATACAGTAAAGATATGAGGACAGAAAGCAGAGAAGCTGATTGTCACAGGCTGAGGGATCAGTCAGGATTCAGAAATAGAGTTAAGAAGCATTGTCAATCACGGACGATGCGAAGCACGGGAAACCGTGTAGGGAACGACCCATGTGTCGTTCCGAAAAAGTGAAGTTACGCATGTTTACTTGGGAAATTCGTTGTTCGATTTTCAGGGTTCTGAGCAATCAACAAAGAACAAATAACAGATAACAATTGTAATTGACAATTAACAATGAGAAGAAGCAAACAAACACAGTAAAAGTTGTTGGTTGGGGGTTATTTGCGCGTTGATTGGGAAGAAAACTGAAAAGGGAATCCAATTAATTGTTAATAGTTATCTGTTAATTATTAATTGGCAAACGGGGGTGTAGCTCAGTTGGTAGAGCATCTGCCCTGCAAGCAGAGGGTCAGGAGTTCGAATCTCCTCACCTCCAGAACAATTAAAAATTAACAATGATAGGAACGACGGAGTCAATTTTAATTGTGAGGGCAGGGAGAGAAACCCAAAAAGAGAGAGCGCAGAGGAAAAGAACTGATTGCATTAAGAGGAAAGACGCCGGAAAGCCAAAAAATTATTAATTATTATTTATTAATTATTAATTATCGACGGGCGCGTAGCTCAGTTGGTTAGAGTTCACGACTGATAATCGTGAGGTCGGTGGTTCGAATCCACCTGCGCCCACCAGGACAATTAACGATGGGAAGAAACGAAGGCACTGATAGTTAGTTGTCAAAAACTGCACATTGAAAACCGAATAAAAACGAGAAGATAGATAGAGTAACAGAATCATCGAAGTCATGGAAGAGTAGGGGGCGCAATGCGCGTCCGGAAACACAAGGTGATCGAGATGGTTCGAGATTACAGTATCGAGAACGGTCATTGGCTTGGAGAGGCCGGTGACCGAAAAGAGTCTTTCTGTAGAAAGTGATGTTTTTTTGTAGGGGCGGCCATTGGCCGTCCGGTAGATACGCCATGAATAAAATGGGGTGTTGAAAAGAAAAAACAAGCACTGAGATAGTCTAGGGGAAACGGGAAATTATCGAGATAATGAACGTTTCACGAAAACCCCGCCGCCGAGGCGGCAGGGGAAGAAAAGAAAGAAACTCACGAATTCAAGAGTTCAAGCTAAGAAGAGCACAGGGCGGATGCCTTGGCGTCAGGAGCCGAAGAAGGACGCGATAAGCTGCGAAAAGTCACGGGGAGCCGCAAATAGGCATAGAGCCGTGAATGTCCGAATGGGGAAACCTTGTATGCACATAACATACAGGCGTTTGGTGAACACATAGCCAAACGCAGGGAACCTCCCGAACTGAAACATCTAAGTAGGGAGAGGAAAAGAAATCAAACGAGATTTCGCGAGTAGTGGCGAGCGAAAGCGAAAGAGGCCAAACCGGGCGTAGAAATACGTCCGGGGTAAGGACTGCGGAAAACAGCCCGGAAGATAGCCGAATGACTTGGGAAAGTCAGCCGTAGGGGGTGAGAGCCCCGTAGGCGAAATCGGACGGGCGTTGGCAGTATCCGGAGTACGTGCGGGCACGTGGAACCCGCACGGAAAGCGGGGGGACCACCCTCCAAGCCTAAATACTACCTGACGACCGATAGTGAAGCAGTACTGTGAAGGAAAGGTGAAAAGAACCCCGGGAGGGGAGTGAAAGAGAACCTGAAACCCTGTGTTCACAAGCACACAAAGAGCGTTAAGGCTCGATGTGGTACTTTTTGTAGAACGGTCCGGCGAGTTATTTTATGCAGCAGGTTAAGCGGTTAAGCCGCGGAGCCGAAGGGAAACCAAGTGTTAAGAGCGCGGACGGCGGGTAATACCCGCCGGAGGAGCAATTCTCAGGTGTTGCATAGAATAGACCCGAAACCGGGTGACCTATCCATGACCAGGCTGAAGTGAGGGTAAAACCTCATGGAGGGCCGAACCGACCCCCGTTGAAAAGTTGGCGGATGAGTTGTGGATAGCGGAGAAATTCCAATCGAACCCGGAGATAGCTGGTTCTCCCCGAAATAGCTTTAGGGCTAGCCTGTGGTATCATTTACGGAGGTAAAGCACTGAATAGACGCGGGGGCGAAAGCCTACCAACTCTTATCAAACTAAGAATGCCGAAAAATGGAGCCATGGAGTCAGACTGTGTGAGATAAGTCTCACAGTCGAAAGGGAAACAGCCCAGACCAACAGCTAAGGTCCCAAATATACGCTGAGTGGAGAAGGATGTGGCACTGCGAAAACAACCAGGATGTTGGCTTAGAAGCAGCCATACATTGAAAGAGTGCGTAATAGCTCACTGGTCGAGTGGAGCTGCGCCGAAGATGTAACGGGGCTAAGCGTATAACCGAAGCTTTGGCTTTCGCCAATTAACAAAGAACAGATAACAATTACAATGGTCAAATAACAATCAAAACGAGGGAAGAGCGATGATAAAAGGAAACGTCGTCATTGACAAGAGCATGGAATTTGCGGTAAGGATAGTGAACCTGTACAGGTATCTGCAGAGTGAAAAAGAAGAGACAGTGATGTCAAAACAGATTCTGCGAAGCGGAACGAGTATAGGGGCAAATGCGCGCGAAGGAATTTACGGGCAGAGCCGCGATGATTTTTTATCAAAAATGAGCATCGCTCTCAAAGAGTGCGTTGAGACAGAATACTGGCTGGAGTTGTTATCTAAAACAGAATATCTGAATGAGCAGGAATATGAGAGCATAATGGCAGATTGCGGCGAGATAGCAAAACTATTGACCGCAATAGTAAAAAGCACAAAGAAATAATTATTAATTAATAATTGTAATTGTTCTTTGTTATCTGTTCATTGTTAATTGGCGAAGGGGTAGGGGAGCGTCGTATGAGAGGAGAAGCTATAGCGGAAGCAGTGGTGGATTTCATACGAGTGAGAATGCCGGAATGAGTAGCGAGAATTGCGTGAGAATCGTAATGGCCGAAAATCTAAGGTTTCTAGTGGCAGGTTCGTCCGCACTAGGTAAGCCGGAAGCTAAGGCGAGGCCGAAAGGCGTAGTCGATGCACATGGGGTGGAGATTCCCCAGCCTCCAAAGGCGTTAAGCATACTGACACCTGAGAATATCCTGACCCGGGCGATGGTAGACCCGGGCGCAAGGGACTGAAACATAAGTAGGGAAGCAGGAGAAAATCAGGGCGAGAAAAGGTATGTGTATTGCTTCGGAGTCCGTACCGCAAACCGACACAGGTAGATGAGGAGAGAATCCTAAGGCCAACGGGAGAAGGGTTGTTAAGGAACTCGGCAAATTGACCCCGTAACTTCGGGAGAAGGGGTACCTACGAAAGTAGGTCGCAGTGAAAAGGTCCAGGCGACTGTTTATCAAAAACACAGGTCTCTGCAAAACCGAAAGGTGAAGTATAGGGGCTGACGCCTGCCCGGTGCTGGAAGGTCAAGGGGAACCGTTAGGGGAAACCCGAAGCGGTGAACTTAAGCCCCAGTAAACGGCGGCTATAACTATGATAGTCCTAAGGTAGCGAAATTCCTTGTCAGGTAAGTTCTGACCCGCACGAATGGCGTAACGATCTGGACACTGTCTCAACAGCCTACCCGGCGAAATTGTAGTACCGGTGAAGATGCCGGTTACCCGCGACTAGACGGAAAGACCCCATGGAGCTTTACTATAGCCTGATACTGGGTCTCGGTAAATTATGTAGAGTATAGGTGGGAAGCTAAGAAGCGTGCTCGTCAGGGTGCGTGGAGCTGCCGTTGGAATACCACCCTTAGTTTACTGAGGCTCTAACCTGAAGCCGTGAATCCGGCTTGGGGACAATGTCAGGCGGGTAGTTTGACTGGGGCGGTCGCCTCCAAAAGAGTAACGGAGGCGCTCAAAGGTTGGCTCAGCGCGGACGGAAATCGCGCACAGAGTGTAAACGCAGAAGCCAGCCTAACTGTGAGGCAAACAAGCCGAACAGAGACGAAAGTCGGAGTTAGTGATCAGGTGGTAGTGAGTGGAAATGCCATCGCTTAACGGATAAAAGTTACCCTGGGGATAACAGGCTGATCTCCCCCAAGAGTTCACATCGTCGGGGAGGTTTGGCACCTCGATGTCGGCTCATCACATCCTGGAGGTTGGAGCAACTTCCAAGGGTTCGGCTGTCCGCCGATTAAAGTGGTACGCGAGCTGGGTTCAGAACGTCGTGAGACAGTTCGGTCCCTATCTGTCGTGGGCGAAGGAGAATTGAGAGGAGCTGTCCTTAGTACGAGAGGACCGGGACGGACGCGCCTCCGGTGCGCCAGTTGTTCCGCCAGGAGCATAGCTGGGTAGCCGCGCGCGGAAGTGATAAACGCTGAAGGCATCTAAGCGTGAAGCATACCTCAAGATGAGTTCTCCCATAGTGTTAAGCTAGTAAGGTCACTTGTAGACTACGAGTTTGATAGGTCAGAGGTGTAAGCGCGGTAACGTGTTTAGCCGACTGATACTAATAGACCGAGGGCTTGAACTCTTGAATTCCGAATTCGGAATGATTGAAATATATATCAAGAGTCGTGAGTTATATGACAGAAAGACCATCGTTTTTGTTCGGTTTTTGTTGTGCAGTGCACAGTGATTAGTGATGAATAAGTATTAATTGATAATTATGGAAGAAAATCCGTTCGCAGATTTTCAGCTTGCGTTGTTCATTTTTGATTGTTGATTGCAGCGCCGCCATACGCGCCTTTAGCTCAGCTGGCAGAGCAATTGACTCTTAATCAATGGGTCGCGGGTTCGATTCCCTCAAGGCGCACCAGTTGCAGTGTGCAGTGTACAAATTTCAATGCTCTATTCATGCGGTAATATTTGTACATTGCACACTGTGACTTTCCTTTTCCTTGCTTGAATAGCTCAGTTGGCAGAGCATGCGGCTGTTAACCGCAGGGTCGTAGGTTCGAGCCCTACTTCAAGCGTTTCATCCTTTAAACTTAATTAATTTATAGTATTTTTGTTAATATAAGTTCAAGGGGTATAGCTCAGTTGGTAGAGCAGTGGTCTCCAAAACCACGTGCCCAGGGTTCGAGTCCTTGTGCCCCTGCCAAAACATCTACCATCTATTGATAAAAGAAATTTTGTCGGTAGGTGGTTTTTATGTTGTCAGAAAGTCCGCATATTGCGGGCTATTTAGGTTTTGTACGTTTTGCCGTGTATCATTTGTTGGTAGTTTTACAGGGCAATTTTCAGGAGTATCTGGACTTGAACCTCGCCTTTTTTTAGAAGTTTCAAAAAAGTAATCGTTAAAAGAAGGGCGCAAAAATGAGAAAATATTACAAATCGGTGCAAATTTTAACGATTACCATTTCGTAGGCGTAAAAAAACAGCCCGCCCGAAGGCGAGCCGTATTGTTTTGATACAGGTTATATTTATAACGCGAAGTTATAAAGAAAATCTTTCTTTTATAATTTTCGCAACCACATCTGCTGATATATCCGTGTTGTCAATCTTTATATAATTTTCAAAAGGAATTTCTCCGTCGTTGCTTACGAACCGCGCTTTTTTGTCAGCATCTATAAGATTTTTATTGGATTTTTCAATATCCCTTTTAGTTGCCTTGTTAAGCAGCCGATTTTCAGTATTATTACGTTGAAGCCGAATTTCCTGCGAAGCTATTAATTCTGCATAATGTATTTCGGCATTGACTTCTTTGAAAAAGTGAGTTATGTGATTTAAACCGTCCCAATCGGATGGCGAACCAAAAGCCAAACAACACGTAACAATCAAACCATAGTTATCTGATTTGGCGAATTCCTCATATATAACATCTTTAAGCCTATCCGAAGCATCCCCAAAATCCCCTCCGAAATGCTCATGTACAAATTCCCACATAGTATGATTCGTTAAAAGCCGCAATTCTGTAATTTTTACCAATTCTTGTCCAACCGTCATTTTTCCAACAGCTTGCGCTCCGAATATGATTACTAACTTCATTTAATCGCTCCTTTGCGTATATTATATAAATTTGTAGTATCATAGTTTTGTTTAAGTTACAAAAATCATACCATAAAATTATGAACATTTAAACGAAAAACAGCCCGAAGGCGAACCGTATATCTTTTACAACCTTGCACTCTTGCCGCGTTATACCGTTATATCCGCTCCGTTTCGGAAACGGAATACTATTGCCAGACAAAAAGTCTTAAAACATGAAGTAAAATCAATCGTTGTTTTAAGGCTTTTTATTTTTATATATTTATTCACAAGTTTGTAATATAATATAAAACGATTATATTTACAATGGAGGAATTTTGTTAAAATGAGATATATGGATTTACTGAATAACTGGCCTGACTTAAATGAATTTAGCGGGGTTATTTCAATAAGCGGCGAACAGGGCATAATATTTGAAAAATACAGGAGAAATATTTATGGATTTCAGAAAAATATTTGACACAATCCCGGAAGAGTTTGATAAATGGCGGCCTCGTTATTGCGATGAACTTTTTAATGATATTATAAAACATTCAAAATTAAATTCAAATAAAACGGCTCTTGAGATCGGCCCCGGAACAGGTCAGGCGACCGCGCCCATATTAAAGACAGGCTGTTTTTATCTCGCGATCGAACTTGGGGAAAATCTCGCGGAATTTATGAAAAATAAATTTAAAGTTTATAATAATTTTCAGCTTGTAAACGCTGATTTTGAATTATATGATTTTAGCCGCGACAGTTTTGATTTGGTGTATTCAGCCGCCGCTTTTCAATGGATTAAAGAGGAAATCGGCTATCCAAAAGTTTATGATATATTAAAAAGCGGCGGAACATTCGCGAAATTCGCTGTCGCGACTGGAAGCCGCGTTCCGGCTTTAGATGATAAAATTCAGGAAGTATATGCCAAGTATTTCCGACCGGAAACAGATTACAGGGAATATATGAAACAAAAAAACGAACACTCCCCGTCAAATCAAGAGAATCTCAGTCAGGAAAAACTTCTTGAGAGATTCGGGTTTATTGACGTAGAATGCCGTCATTACACTAAAATAAGAGAATTTAACGCCGACGATTATATTGCGTATAAATTCACACATGCCGACCATATAAGTTTGCCTGAACCGTATAGATCAAAATTTGCTGAAGGCATCAAAAAAATTATATTAGATCATAGTGATAATAAAGTAACGCTTGAAGACGATATAATTTTATATTTAGCAAGAAAGCCGTAATAAATCTATACTTGCAAAATTTCACGGCATTTATCCACAAAATCAGTTATATGAGTTCTGGACGTATCTTTTTTTACTTCTTTTGTCCAATCGACCATTCTGCCGTAATTATAATCTTCTGTTAATCGCTGTGTCACCGTCCAAAACATTCTCTCGAAATTGCCGATAAGAAAATTATCGTACAAGTTTCTGTCCAAATCCATAATTTCAATTATATCAATATTATCTCCGTGTGTTTTGCATATATATTCTTCATAATACGGAAGCCCGTAGTATGCGTTGCCGAAATCAAATACATAAAGTTTCTTTTCGCCGCCGTTAATATTTCCCCATATTGCATTATGAAGTCCTATATCTCCGTGATTAAATGTCGCTATATATTTTTTAGAATATACAAGCGGTTTAGCAGCCGCTTTTTTTACTATGTCAAGTTCTTCGTCGGTAAAAAGTCCGAGTTCTTCACTTTCTTTAATTAATATATTTAACGTAGAATGAAAATATCCGTCATAGGTTTCGTGTCTGCCAAGTATGCCTGATGGCGAAACACTGCCGAAATAACTGTTTGTCATAGTTCGCATTTTCTCTACAACTGTTAGAAACTGCCGGTTTATTTCCGTTTTAGTTATTTCGTCAAAATCGTCTAAGTTCAGCCAATCAGGGGTTAAGCACTCCGTAAAAATATATCTTGTTTTAATATCGTTATTTTTTGTGAAATCATACGCAAGTATATTCGGGCAGAAAATTCCTGCTTTTTGGAATATTGCGTTTCCGAGCACTTCGTTTTCAATCTGTTCTTTGCGGGTTGCGAAAAATATTTTATTGCGTTCCATTTTTAAAATAAAATTGCCGTCGCTTGTATTAATTTTAAAAACTTTACAAAATAATCCTCCGCCGTCTGACCATTCAAACCCTTTTATTTTTGATTGCGTACCAATAATATTTGTCACAATTTGTTGCGCGAATGAGTGGATTTCCGGCGATATATTATTATCCAATTACTTACCCCTCTCTTGTTTTGGTTTTACAAAGCCTCTTGAATACCGCGCATAGCCAATATAGTTTCCTGTATCAATTCTTCAAGCGGCATACCGAGTTTATCCGCTCCGTCGCGTATAGTTTCCCGCGAACACCCCGCCGCAAATTTTTTGTCCTTGAATTTTTTCATAACGCTTGATACTTCAAGATCCGAAACGCTCCTGCTTGGGCGCATGAGCGCAGCCGCTCCGATAAGCCCCGTAAGTTCGTCTGCGGCAAACAGAATTTTTTCCATATATGATTCAGGCTCATATTGCACGCCCGTCAAACCGTAGCCGTGACTCAACGCAGACCGGATAACGCTCTCGTCAATATCTTCGTCGCGCATAATTTCGATTCCTTTAACGCAATGCTCATCGGGATATAACTCAAAATCAATGTCGTGTAGCATTCCCACAACTTTCCAGAATTCTGTTTTGTCAGGCTCGTATTTTCCCGCGAAATAGCCTAAAACGGCTGAAACCGTTTCGCCGTGGCGTATATGAAACGGTTCTTTGTTGTATTTGGCAAGCAATTCAGATGCCTGCTGTAAATTTGGAATATAGCCCATTTTTAAAAACACCTCTTTTTATATTTTTGGTTTTTTATAATACGTTTAATTCTTTGATTATATCCATTATATTGATTTTTTGAGGGCAACGGCTCAAACAAATACCGCAGCCTGCGCAGTCTGAAATCTTGCCTTTGGAATCCAAATTCTCAAATTTTGATTTTATATCCCACGGCTTGTCTGTTTTATAATAATTATACAGTTCTATTATTTTAGGGATATTAATTTCAGCAGGGCAATCGTTTATACAATACATACACGACGTGCAGAGTACGCTGACTTCTTTACGGAATAATTCACATGCTTTAAAAAGCAAATTTTCTTCCTTTTCGTTTAAACTTTCGCCACAGGAAAATAATATATTATTTTCTTTTAAATGTTCAAGCGTTTTCATGCCGCTTAATATTGTCTGTACGCCCGGCAATCTTTTTACCCACTGCAAAAACCATGAAGCTACGGTCATATCCGGGCGTGCGTCTTTTAATAAAAATTCAGATTCGGGAGATAGCGAGGCTAACCTGCCGCCCCTCAAAGGTTCCATTACCATAATCGGTATATTACGCTTTTTTAATAGTTCATATTCCTGTTTAGCCAAGCCATAAAGCCAGTCATAATAATTGAGCTGTATCATCGCGAAATCCCATGAGCGGCGATTTATTAAATTTTCGAGAGTATCAATTCCGGCATGCGATGAAAAACCAAAATATTTGATAAGGCCTTTTTGTTTCAAACCGGCAAAATATTCTATACAGCCGTTGCTTATATATTGTTGATATGTGTCGTCGGTTACGCCGTGAATCATATAAAAGTCTATATAACCGGTTTTCAGGCGCGAGAGTTGTTCTTCAAAGATTGATTTAAAATCATCGCCAGAATAAATCGTATATTTCGTCGATAAATAATAAGATTCTCTCGGATATTTATTAAGCAGTTCGCCTAAACATTTCTCCGACGCGCCGTCTTTTCCGTATGCGTACGCCGTATCAAAATAATTTATGCCGTGTGACATCGCGTAATCTATCATTTTCCGGTCTTTCGCATAATCGTCGTCAGGCGACCCGTCGAACCGCATAGCTCCCATGCCGAGCGCAGGTAAATTTATTTCATGAAACGGTTTATATTTCATCTGATTGAGCGGCTCCTTTTTTATTGATTTTATATTTATTATATCACGATAACAAATATAAATAAAAGCAATATTTGTGAATTTTACTTTTGAAAATATCTTGTCAATATCAAGTTAAATGATATAATAAATATATACGCAAAAATCCTCCGGATTTTTAAATCGAAGGATTTTTGCATATGGTTATATTTTATTTTATGGTATCTCTCTGTATGCGTCAATAGCTTTTTCCATGGCGGTTATGGCTTTTGCGCTGTATTTATCCCAAACGGACGCAAAATCAGAACTTGCTTTTTTTACATTGGAAACATAACCTGTGAAAAGGCTTCCCCAGTTTGCGGCATATCCTAAATCATAACGTCTTGTTTTGAGAATTATATCAAGCATGTCTTTGGATTCTTCATCACGCATGAATTTACCTTCAAGAGCTATCGTATAATATGCCGGAACCAGCCAGTTTGTCGATTCTGCCGCCATAGATTCCAGAACAAATCCCGTAAACGCAGTTTCGTCGTCTTCTAATGAATTTGGGACCCCTACCATACATGCAGTCACATGAACCATGTGCGCGTAATTTTCCTGCATTTCATCGAGTTTCGGCAGAGGCAGAACGCCGAAATCCGTGTCCATGTTCCTGCGCCTTATTACGCATTGCAAAACCTCGCCGTAGAATAACGCGCGGTCTTCCTCAAAGCATTTTCCAATATCCTGCCAGTCCCCGTTGAACGTGATTTCTTTGTCCATAATCATCGCCGTTTTATCCATGACCTGCGCTATTCTCTCGTTATTTAAAGATAATTCGGGATAACCCTCGGAGCTTATGTTTGAAACGCGCATACCCATGCTGAAAAATAAACCGTCGAATGTGCTGTCATGAGTGGCAAGCCCGAATTGGTCTTCTTTGCCTTTCATTGCGCCGTCGCCGTTTAAGTCTTTTGACCCGATTCTCATCATTTCACAAAGTTTATCCGCAGTCCATTTGCCGCTTTTCACCAGCGCGTAAGGGTCTTCAAGCTGTAAATCTTTTAAAAGACTTTTATTGAACATAAAAATCCATGTTGCGTCGTTTGCCATAATTGACAAGTCGCCCGTCATAAACAAAGTCTTTCCGCCTACGGTAAACCCGTATATAGAATTTTGGTCCCAGTATTCACGGCTCAAATCCAGATAGCTTACTTTTCTTAAATCGCTAAGATAGCCTTTCATTGCAAGATTATTCGTTTCTTCAGTATTGCACATAACTACCTGATACGCGTTTGTACCGGACAATATCGACTTTTCTGCCTGAGACTGGATTGCGCTTGTGCCGGGTACTTGCTTTATTATAAAATTATATCTGTCCTCTAAAATAGCGTTGCGCTTGTAAACGGCGTCATTTACGGGTTCGCTGTTTTCTTCCGCGACGTATATGTCCTGCGATTCCCATTCGTTATAATCGGGTCCCCGTACTAAAAAAGTTATTTCGCGCCCGTTCCAGTTCATATCCGGTAAATTCGGGGTTGTGAGTTTAGGCCCCGTATCTTCTTCTACGGGTTGTGCGGCATCTTCATTTTCTTCTTCCACAGTATTTACCGGAGTTTTAACGTTAGTTTCATCTGCCGGCTTTTCGCCGCACGAAGCCAAAAATCCAAATACAAAAATCATGATTGCCATTGTGAGCGATATTATACGTATTAATTTTGCAGACATTAAATAAATCCCCCTTTAAATGTTTTTATAACTTTGATTATAAAAATTATAACTGAAAATATATGTTTTGTCAATTACTTTAATTTTATCTGCTTATGTTATATTGTGATCTGGCGAGAAACTCTTTGGTCGGCTCAAATCCCCATCCCGGAGCAGTGGGGACAGCGGAGCGGCCGTCTTTGATTTCGATTTGCGGCTCATAACTGTTTTTTTCCCAGACCTCGTCCTCAATGCCGCACTCAAGAAACGGATAAGGCTTGTCTATACATGCCATATAATGCAGTCCCATGACGAATATCGCCGAACGGTTTGACGTATGCGGCGTTACCTGCAAGCCTTTATCCGCCGCATATTTAGCAATTCTCAAAGCGCGGGAAAATCCGCCTATGTATAATAAATCCGGCTGGCATACGTCCATAACTCTCTGGTCAATCATGCGTTCCCACATAGTATCGACATAATCCTGTTCGCCGCCCGCGACGGGTATGCCTATATTAACGCAGGCTTCGCGGACTGCCTTTGTTTTTTCGATTTCCCAGTATGGGCAGGGCTCTTCAAATAATTTAATTCCGTGACCATGCATAAATTTTGCCGTTTCTATCGCTTTTTCCACAGAATAATTGCCGTTTACATCTACTATTATATGCGTACCGGGCTGAGCAGTATTAACCATTGCGACAATCATATCTTCCGTTCGGTTTTCCCAGAAATCGCAGTCGCGCCCCACGGGTATTCCCGGGTGTAATTTTATTGCCTTATAGCCAAACTTATCCTGTATAACCCTAAGCCTGTCGGCTTCTTCCTGAACAGGCAGATCGCGTTTCATGCTTGAAGCGTACAAATCTATATAATCGCGTTTTTTTCCGACCATTTCAGCGACAGATAACCCTTTTTTCTTCGCTATTAAATCCCACAACGCCGTATCAATCCCCGCCGCCGCTCTCGCGAGAAAACTGCCGAGATATTTATATTGCCTGCGTATTATTTCATCTGCAACTGTGGTAAAATCACCGAACGGCTCAAGCGCGATACCCGCTGTGATTTGATGAAGCACTTGTGCTGTGATATTTGCGCAAAACGGCGCGGTCATTCCCCAGCCGCAGTTATTATCTAAATCTGTCACGCGTACAAAACAAATATCATGATTTGAAAAACTTTCGATTGATTTAAGTTTCATTTTTATTCTCTCCTTTTTTTAAAAATATTCATGTTAAAAAAATGCGTATAAATGAATTTATCATGCCTAAAATTACTATGCCAATAATAAACAGTGCACAAGCAGAACAAACAAATCCCGGCATGAAAATAAAAATCAAATTTCTCTTTTTGTGTTGGCTATTCTTTACAGCATTAAATTTGTAAACTGCCATACAAGCCAACAGCATAGGAACAGCCCCGAATGCAAGCAAAAAAAACGCTCTGTTTTTATAAGTGAACGGAAGCATAGCTTCAGGGTTCATTACTTCGTTTGAACCGAAAATGCCCGTTATCCCTAAATATAGAACAATAAACACTCCGATAGAATATGCAGCGTTAGAAATAATTTTAAAGATTTTTATATTATTCATACTTATTTATCCTTAATAGTTCGCCATTTTATATATATTAAAAATATCCTGTTTATCCAACTGCTTGAAATTGCCAACCAAACGTTTCCCGTGAAATACGCAACTGTCCGCTATTTCGTCTATTATAGCCTCGCTCTGAACCCCTATGCCGAGTTCTGAAAAACAAATCGGCATACCGATTGACTTGAAAAATCCCACTGTTTTTGATATACCCGCCTCCGCGTCTTTTTCGTCCCAGACTTCTCTTGCATACTGTGCAAATCTTGCCGGATTAGTAGTACAAACATATTTAGCCCATGAACCCCACATAGTTGACAGGCTTGCCCCGTGCGTAACGTCAAATCTGCCGCTCAGTTCATGCCCAAGCTGATGAACAGAGAAATCAAACGGCCTGCCAAGCCCGGTAATGCCGTTATGCGATACGCTCCCGCACCACATAATTTCGCTTGCCGCATCGTAATTTGTAGGGTCATGTAAAACCGCCGGGCCGTTTTTTATAACGTTTCGTAAAAGAGCGGCGGCGATTGCGTCGGTAAATTCATTTTTGTTTTCTCCTGATACTTGCGTAAAATAACGATCCATAGTGTGCATGATAATATCCGCGATTCCACAGGCTATTTGAAATTTCGGCACAGTATAAGTCAATTCAGGATTCATCACAGTAAAACAGGGACGGTTAAAATCGACGCTGAGTCCGCGTTTTTCCCCGGTTTCTTCGTTTGTCAGGACAGCCGAATTGCTTGTCTCGCTTCCTGCCGCAGAGATAGTCAAAATTACGCCTACCGGCAATGACTGCTTAATTTCTATCTCTTTTTTCCAGAATTTCCAGATGTCAATTTCCGGATTTTTTACGCCGTGCGCGATTGCCTTGGCCGTGTCTATGACGCTCCCGCCGCCGACCGCCAATATAAAATCCGCGCCAAAATCAACGGCGGATTTTACGCCGTCTCTCGCATGTGAGAGCAGCGGATTAGGTTTTACCCCGCCGAATAAAATATACTGCAAGTTTTCTTTTTCAAGCAAATCTGTAATTTTTTTCAGCAGCCCTGATTTTATAACGCTCCCGCCGCCATATACTACAGAAACTTTGGTCCCGCCGTATTTTTTGACAAGCTGTCCCGTTTTTTGTTCTTCGCCTTTACCGAATACGATTTCGGTAGGCGTGTGAAATACAAAAGATTGCATATCTATAACCATCCTAAATTTATTTTTTTATATTATATCATTTTTTTTATTTTTATGCAACTGTAATAATATTTAAAATAAATTAAAAATATCAGCAATTTATTTTATTTATTATAGTATATAATATACTAAGCGTAGTATAAAAAAATAAAAAAGGAGATAAAATCATGACAAGCAGAGAAATTGTGAAAAACACGATAAAATTTAAAAACGCGCCGAGGCTCCCGTATGATTTCCCTGTGCATTACGGATATAATACAGATTTTTACGGCATGGGAATGAATCCTTCGCCCGATTCGCGCAGAAGCTCAGGTATTGACGAATGGGGGAGCGTGTGGGGCAATGCCGGATTTTCAAATCTTGGCGAAGTAAGAGAATTCCCGATAAAACAATGGTCGGATCTAAACGAAAAAATAATCCCCGATATAGACGACGAAAAAAGATGGGAATGCATAAAAAATGCCCGAAGCCATGCGGGGGACAAATATCTTTTAGCCAACGGAATATCTATATATGAGCGGGTGCATTTTCTCAGGGGGCTTGAAAATACATGGGCCGATATATACGAAAACCCCGAAAATTTATGCGGGTTACTCGATATACTTGTAGAAATGAATATAAAATCAATAAAACGCTACGCCGAAGAAAAAGCCGACGGTTTTATCTTCTGCGACGACTGGGGATTACAAAATTCGCTTATGATAAGCCCTGAAAAATGGCGCGAATTATGGAAACCGCGCTATAAAAAAATATATGAAACCGCGCATGAATACGGAATGGATACTTTTTTACATAGTTGCGGCTATATAACTGAAATTCTTGGCGATTTGATCGAAGCTGGACTTGACGTGATACACATGGACCAACAGGAAAATATGGGTTTGAAATATTTAAACAAGAATTTCGCGGGCAGGATTACTTTTTATTCGTGCGCGGATATTCAAACAATTCTACCCACAGATAATATAGAACTTATCAAAAATTATTGCCGCGATATGAAAAAGCTGCTGGGAACAGATAAAGGCGGATTTATACCGAGGTGGTACACAGACCCTGTGGGCGCAGGCCACTCAAAAGAGGCAATCTGCGCAATGTGCGATGAATTTTTAAATGATTAAATCAAAATGACCACTCTGTCAATGCAATGGCATTAATAGGGTGGTCATTTTTTATATTATTTTTATTATAATATAAATCAATCGAAATCATAAGCGGCGGAAAGCATGGCAATATAATTGTCAACCGGTATGTATTCAGGCACGCTGTTGCCCGTGCCGAGCGCGTAACCCCCGCGTGCCGCGACGCGTTCGAGCATTTTCTTTGAACGTTCTTTTATTTCATCAAGGCTTTTCGTTACTATGAAATTTACGTCTATGCCTCCGATTACAGCTATTTTTTCGTGATATTTTTCGTAAAAATCTTCAACTGGAATAATATTATCTTCGTATGAATGGCGACCGTCGTATTTTATATCGTCTATAATATCGTCCATTACTTCGAGCGGATTGCCGCATGAATGCAATATGCACGGCTTATTTTTATTATGCATAGTTTCAACTATTTTTTTGTGCCACGGGAATATATATTCTTTCATGTGTTTCGGGGAAAGCATTGTCTGGGTATTAAACCCCCAGTCGTCGTTACCGAAAGCTGCGCCTATTATATTATATTCAGCCGCCATTTCGTAATATTTAACCAGCCGTTTGCCTACATTTTCGGAAACATCGCTGACAAGCTGCGGATTTTCATAAACCTGAGTACATAAATTATCATATCCCATTATGCCGATAATATTTTCAAGAACTCCGCCGGGACCTACCATGACCGCTTTCATATTTTCAGGAATATAAGGCTCGACTTTGACAAGATGCGCCATACTGAAATCTTCGGGATTGGGCCACTGATATTCGTCAAAGCTTTTTTTGTCATAGATTGCGGCTTCATGGTTTAGAGTCGTCGTCTGTTTGGATTCCCTGCTTTTTTGCGGAAACCCGAAACCCGACGGCCATACGATAAAATAATCATATCCCAGATTCGCGAAAGCCGAAGCCATTATAAGCATATTTGAAATATCCTCTTTGCCGTCAAGATATTTCGGGTCGCAGAATTTTGTATAAACGACGTTGTTCATAAAAAGTTCCATTAATACTGGACGCGGCGGTATTTCCCTGCGAAGGACTTTCAACAAATTTTCAAAATTTGGCTTGCGTTTTGTAATCATAATTTATTCTCCTTGATTATACAAAATAATAATATTATTTGAACTTTTAATAATTTATATAATCATACTATAACATAAAACATTAAAAAAAGTCAAGTCGCAAACGAATTAAAAAATAGTAACAATTTATGAATATTTATATACAACAATATTAATATATATGTGATATAAACAAAATTAAATATAATATTTAAAATAAATAAAAAGAGAGGTATTTATTAATGAAATTTTCGTTTACTAATCTGGGATGCCCAAACTGGGGGCTTGAAGAAATTGCCGCAAAAGCCGCGGAATACGGATATGACGGAGTTGAACTGCGTTCGCATAACGATAACCCGTATCTTTATCCTGACCCGCCGTTATCCCACCGCAAATATGTCAAAGATATTTTCAACGCGAAAAAAATAAATATATGCTGTATCTCAGCTTACAGCCAGTTCGCGGATTCAGACGAAATTATACTCGAAAAAAACAAACAGATTCTTATTGACGATATAATATTAGCCCGTGATTTAAACGCGCCTTTTGTCCGTTCGTTTCTGGGTCAAAATCCGGACTTGACAAACGAACAGATTATAGAATATGCCGCGCCGTACTTAAATTATTGCGCCGATTTCGCAGATTCTTTGGGAATAAAAGTCGTATTTGAAACGCATGACGTGTGGTGCGGAAGCGAACTGATGACACTCGCGTTCAGTAAAATTATTTCAAAAGGGGCGGCTATTTTATGGGACGTGGCCAATAATCACGAAGCGGGAGAATCATTAAAAGGCTTTTTTGACGCTGTCGGGCCGAAATGCGTCCATGTACACATGAAAGACCAATATATAAATACAGACGGCAAATTAAAGTTATGCCTTACAGGCGACGGCGAAGTGCCTGTAAAAGAATGTATAGAACTTCTCGAAAATTCAGGTTATCAGGGATATATCACTTACGAATGGGAAAAACGGTGGCATCCGGATATAGAAGAACCCGAAATCGCGCTGCCGCATTTTATAAAATATATAAAAAATTTATAATAACGCTGGCATCAATTAAGCCCGCTTTTGAAAGTAATTGTTGAAATTGTATTTGTGCGTAGGGCGCGCCGTAAACTTATTGTCGGCGTAAATTTTTTATGCGGCATGTCGGGGACGCCACGCCCTACAGTTAGCCTAACTCGTCAAACATCGACATTTGCTGTTCTTTTGGCTCAAAATTATATAAATCAGCAGAGAGTTCGTCATGTTTGTATATTATCCCGTGCTGTTTGCATATCTCTTTTGTCAACGCCCTCAAATACAGGCTGTTGTCGCTGTAACAGGCATATTCGTTGCCGTAACGTTCTATATATTTTTGTTTTATACCGGGAAAAAGCCTGTCAAGGCATTTATAAAAATATTCGCGGCTCCCGTCGCGCATAGTAGTCCCGAAACAAAAAGACACAAGCCCCCGGATTTTTGCCCTGACGCAATAATCCATCAGTCCGCGCAAATTTTCTTCCGTATCGTTGATAAACGGCAGAATAGGACATATCCAGACCGCAGTCGGGATTCCCGCGTCGCGCATTTTTCCCAAAACATGAAACCTTTCGAGAGTCGTAGAAACATTCGGCTCGATTTTACGGCATAAATTTTCATCATAAGTAGTCATGGTGATTTGCACTATGCATTTTGATTTTTGGTTTATAGCTTTTAATATATCCAGATCGCGCAGGATACGCGCAGATTTAGTCAGGATAGATAATCCGAAACCGTATTTTTCTATTAAAAGCAAACACTGCCGCGTGATTTTTAATTCTTCTTCCAGATGAATATACGGGTCGCACATCGAGCCTGTGCTTATTATGCACGGCTTTCTTTTTTTGCGCAGTTGTTCTTCGAGAATTTGCGGGGCGTTGCGCTTGATTTCTATATTCTCAAAATCATGATTGATTTGATAACAGAGGCTGCGGCTGTCACAGTAAATACAGCCGTGGGTGCAGCCCCTGTATAAATTCATGCCGTTGTGAGGGGAAATAATTGTTTTATAATCGGCATAATGATGCATAAAATATTACGCCCTTTCTGCAAAACCGCCGGTTTATTATCCGGCGGTTTTTTGTGGATTTGTAGATATATTTATAATATTAATTCGAGAAACTTTCGTATGCGGCGATTGTTTTTTCTATCTGACCTATCACTTTTGCTTCGATTTTATCGAGAGCCGAGACTATATCAATTGAATTTTTCTGCATTGCGTCCTCAAATCTGCCAGTTAAACCGGCCCAGTCGTAAAGCAACCCCAAATCAAATTTTCTGCCCGCAAAAATTATATCAAGCATTTCAGACGATTCGTCGTCCCTTGCAAATTTTGTCTTGAGTTGCACGTCGTAATATGCGGGAATTAGAGTATAATAAGATTCTCCGGCAAGCGCGTCGGTTATTATGCCTGTCCGCTCGAAATCTTTTACTGTTATAGGAATGCACAGGGAATTAGTTGACCTGACAGAAACCGAACTGATATATTCTTTTTGATTTTCGTCATATTTCGGCGGAGGTATTATACCGAAGTCGGCTTCCATGTTTCTGTAAAACGAAACTCTCGCCATGCTTGTGTCAAAAAACAAAATCCGGTTTTCCATAAAAGCCGTGTCCATGATTCCGGTTCCGCCCCATACTTCTTTTCCGGAACTGTAATAGTCGTCGGCTCTGAGCGTCAGCGTTTTATCGCCCAGCATAGACATCAGTTTAGTAAACGCGTTTAGTCCAATATCGTCAAGTCCCGCGTAAAAAGGCAGATCGTCTTTGCCTTTTTGTATTACTTCGCTCCCCGCACTTAAAACACCCAGATATAAATTATATGTTTCCCCCGCGTACCCGTACTGGTCATCGGGATCCATAATTCCGTCGCCGTTCAAATCACGCGACACGCCTTTGCACATCTCAAGTAATTTGTCAATCGTCCATTTGCTTTCGCGAACCAGCTGATACGGGTTTTCAAGAGACAAATCTGCAATAAGTTTTTTATTAAACAGATATGACCATGTTGCGTCTTTATCTATTTTTCCTATGTCGCTTATTGTTACGTATAATTTATTTGCGATACTGAGTTGTTTATTTGCGTTTTGGTCGTACCACGGCTTATCTAAATCAATATACGGTATATTTTTTAAATCCGAAAGCATACCTCCCTGCGACAACATGTCCGCAAAGTTATTACTTAGCGGCCCCATCATAATATCGTATTCGTCGCTGTCTGACTGTATGGCTTTCCTCGCCGAAGACGTAAGGTCAGACGAGGGTTTATTTACTATTATTATATTATATTTATCTTCTATGATTCTGTTTCTCATGTACACTGCGTCATTAATCGGGTCGCCGTTCTGTTCTTCAGCGTCCGCGTCAGTGCCTTCCCATAACGAATATGATTCGCCCCTTGATAAGATCCTGTATTCGTACCCCTCAAAGTCTTTTTCCGGCGCTTCAGACAATATACGCGGATTACTTTGCGCTTCTTCCTGCTCCTGCTGTTCCGGATTGTCCTCATTGCCGGCAGCTTCATTTCCTGCATTGCTATCCGGGTTTTTTTCGCCGTCGTTATTATTGCCTGGATTATTTTGACTACAGGCAGTTATCAAAAACAGCATTGCGGCAATAATCAGCATAATTAATATAACGGTTATTTTTCTATAATTTTTCTTTGTGTTCACTTATTTTCCCCCTTTTGCGATTTAATTAATTTTTAAATTTATTATATATCAGAATACGCCGTCGCAAATCCATGATATTCGTCAAAGAACCATTCGGCCGCGCTTGTCATATACACAGACAGAGTGTCATTTGAGAAATTAAGCTGCATTTTAAGCGTGCCTACATGTATATCTATTGCGTATAATGTACATAAAAGAGTGCTGTCGTCCCACCACGCTCCGGCCGCTATAGAGTCATAATACATATCTTTTGTCCCAATCGTCATGCCGTAATATTTTTCCGGGAATTTCTGCGGGATATATTTTCCCATGCCAAATATTATACTGTGAGTCCCTGTGCTGTTGGCATAATTTACAACGCATTTCTCATCATCTATGTCAACGCTCAGCCATTTAAGCCCCGTTTCATTTTCATTTTTTTCATTTATTACATAACGCCTGCCTGAATATTTTGCGGCGGTCTCAGTAACTTTCCCGCCTATCGGAAGCGGTATGGCGAGAGAAGATATTTTTTGTTTCAAAACTGTTTGAGCATTTTCGTTATCAGGGAGCGTATTTTCGTTTATTTTCTTGATTTTATCTATTAATTTATAATAAGCTCCGATAATAGTAGCTGATCCGTTGCTAATCGCCTGATTATCAGCCGTGGTAACTAAAATCAGCCCGTGTTTAGGCGAACACAGCGCAAACTGGTTTCCCATTCCGTTACACGCGAAACCGCCGTCCCTGAGACACCAGAACTGATACCCGTACCCGTATTGAAGCTGAGTATCGCTATTTGTTAAGCTATTATCTATCTGACACGAAACAGCTTCTTCCATGTATTTGCGGCTTATGAGCTGCTTCCCGTTCCATGAGCCTTTATTCATGCATAAAAGCGCAAAACGGCTTAAATCCCGGGTAGTGCATAAAATACCTGATCCTGTCCATGAGCGTCCGTCCGGCGATTTTATACAAGTTATATCTTTTGAAATGCCTATCTCGTCAAATACGGGGCGCATGTAATCAAGCATAAGTTTGCCTGATATTTTTTCGATAATTCCGCACAATACGACTGTAGCCGCCGTATCGTAATTAAATATTGTCCCGGGTTTGTGTTTTGCTTCTTTATCTTGGAAAAAAGTCCTGACCCAATCGTTATCTTCTTTCCGATAAGAAGTCCATGTGTTAAAAGCCGACATCATAAGCAAGTCGCGAACCGTTGCCTCGAGTATATGTATATTGGGATTTTCGGGCAGATATTCAGGGAAATGGTCTGCTATTTTATCCTGCAATGAAATTTTGCCTTCGTCAATCATCATGCCTATTGCCACAGATGTGAAACTTTTGCTTATCGAATACATGCGGTGTTTTTTATCCGCGCCGAAATAAGGCCAGTACCCTTCGGCTATTACGTTCCCGTTACGCATTAACAGAAAACTGTGCATAGCTAATCTTTTTTGCTCAAATTCTTCTAATAAATCAATTACAGCTTCCGATGGGATTCCCTGACTTTCCGGTGTTGAATAAAATAAATTATTTTCCATATTTAAACTCCGTTTACTTAATATTTATGTGTTTTATTATATAATAATATTATGATATTTATATTAAATTATCTTAGATTAAATATTAATTAAATTGATTTATAGATTATCTTAATAATTATAACTCAGTTCAATATAAAGCACGCTAACATCCGGATCAAATGAATACGAAACGCTTGTAGCATCCAATATTGGATTTTCAGAAGCGATTTTCCTCAAAATATCAAATATTTCGTTATCGTCGCCAAAAAGAGATTCTATCGCCTTTTCAGCGGCGTTTTCATCGGAAAACTTTATATTTGCGCCTTTTTGTTTTTCATCAGATATATTTCTTAAAATATTTTCAATATTGTCCGGATTATATTCGTGGAGCAATAAATTATTATAAACAAAATAATTGTATTTATTTGCCGTGCATTCCGGTAAATAAATATCGCCGTTTGGCGCGTGAGTCTTGCTAAATTCGGCAGTAGTCAGACAAAAATAATTATATGTCATTCGTTTTTCCTGCGTTGGATTCATGCTGACAGGGTTGCCCCATGTAGTATCGAGAAGATAATAATCCCCTTCTATTTTAACTAAGTTCCATGCGTGATTGTCTGTTTGCCCTTTTGTCCCTCCCGAAATATAAATACAAAATATGCCGAGTTTATTTAATAAATACTGCGTGGCTTTGGAATAACCGGAACAAACAGTCTTTTTGTCTGTAAATACGCTTGCTATTGTTTGGCTTCTTGAAATTTCGTCGTCTTTTATGCCGTTAGCTATTTTATCCATTACAGTTATGTCATAATCTGTGGTTTGAATAAGATATTCGTAAACGGCGAGAGTTTTTTCATATTCGTTAAGCTTGGGTTCTAAATTGTCTAAAAAATCTTTTACGGCAGTATTTATTTTATTCTGGATATTGTTTTTTTGAGATTCGCTCATTATGTATTTGAATTCATATTTTGTTACTGTTACAACGCCGTTTATTTCAATAGTATATGTTGTCCCGCCTTCGCTGACCCAAAATATTTCTGGATAATCAAGCAATACAAATTTAGTTGTTTTATTAAGCTGCTCGGAAACGTAATCTTCCAGATTTTCTTCTATACAGGGCTCAAAATCAAACAGGGCATTTTTTATTTGATTATATAACACCTGTTCTTCTGCGGGTAATTGCTCATACGCGTATGATGAACCAACCGGATTGTAAAATTCAGATAAAATTTCAGATTCTTTTACCGGTTTTCTGCAAGAAGACAAAACGCAGGTGAATATAATCGTTATACTAAAAAATACGGTTGTAAATTTTTTCATGCTTTTTAAATACTCCTTTATAATAACAATTATACAATGTATGAAAAAATAAAGCAACAAAAAATATAATTTTTTTGTTTATTTTTTTATGCATTTATGTTATGATAAAATAAATATATAAATTCGGAATAATATTATTTAAGTAGAGTAAAAAAACAAAAAGAGGTATTGATTATGATTAAAGCTTATCTTGTCCCGCATCCGCCATTGATTGTCAAAGGCGTAGGCGACGGAACGGAAATCCCGAAAACACGCGCCGCTTATGAAAAAATTAAAAATGAAATACTTGAATATAATCCTGATACGACAATAATAATTACGCCTCATAATATACTTTACGCCGATTATTTTCACATTTCTCCCGGCGAGCGGGCAGGCGGCAGCTTCGCGCAGTTTAGATGTCCTCAAATAAAATTCGAGGTTGAATATGACTTTGAGCTTGCTGAAAAAATCGCGGGTTTTGCCGAACAGGATAAAATACCCGCGGGATTTTCAGGCGAACGCGATAAATCTCTTGACCACGGGACAATGGTGCCGTTATATTTCATGCAGTCAAAACGCATTGTGCGAATATCGCTTTCGGGATTAAGCTTTGCGGAACAATACCGTTTCGGAATTTGCATACGCCGCGCGATTGATAATCTCGGACGAAAAGCTGTTATTATCGCAAGCGGCGATATGTCGCATAAACTCGGCGGAAGTTACGGATTTTCGGATTTTGGAGTTCAGCATGATAACTACGTGCGCGAATGTATAGAACAATCAGATATTCTCGGGCTTTTTGCCATTGACCCGATTATAGCTGAAAACGCGGCTGAGTGCGGCTTGCGGTCAATTATGATAATGTGCGGTGCGCTGGACGGGTTAAAAGTAAATTCTGAAGTTTTAAATTACGAAGCTCCGTACGGCGTCGGGTATCTCACGGCAAAATTTACAGTTGAAGATGGCATTAAATGTGAAAGCTTATTGCCGTTGATTATTTCTGAAAAGCAGTCTAAAATAAAAAAAATCCGCGACAGTGAAGACGAATTTGTCAAGCTTGCGCGTATTAATATAGAAAATTTTACGAGAACTGGCAAAAAGATAAATCTTCCGGAAAATTTACCGAAAGGAATGCTTGAAAATAAAGCCGGAGTTTTTGTATCAATCAAGAAAAACGGCAATTTGCGCGGTTGTATCGGGACTATTTCGCCGACTGCGGAAAATATTGCTTTTGAAATAATCCAAAACGGCGTTTCGGCATGTTCGCGCGACCCGCGCTTTGACCCGGTTACGCCTGATGAATTGGCTGATTTGACATATAGCGTAGATATATTGTTCCCTCCGGAGCAGATTAAAGATAAATCGCAATTAGATATTAAAAAATACGGCGTGATTATCACGAGCGGATATAAACGGGGGCTGCTTCTGCCTAATCTTGACGGCGTTGACACAATAGAAGAGCAGTTAAGCATTGCGATGCAGAAAGGCGGAATTAAATCAAATGAAAAATATTCGCTTGAACGGTTTGAGGTGGTGCGTCACCAATGACACAAGCACAAATAAAAGCCAAATTCTGGGAAATTAATGGCGATAAAGTAAAATGTGTATTATGCCCGCATTATTGCGTTATTGCGGATAATCATACAGGGATTTGCGGGGCAAGACGTAATATCGGCGGTGAACTTATCGCGGAAAATTACGGTCAAATCACAAGTTTTGCCCTCGACCCGATTGAAAAAAAGCCTTTGTATCATTTTCGCCCGGGCAGTAAAATTTTATCTGCCGGAAGTTACGGTTGTAACATGAGATGCGCGTTTTGCCAAAACTACGGCATTTCACAGATTCATGCCGAAAGCGAATATATAACGCCTGACAAACTCGTGGAACTTGCTTATAATACCCCAGATAATACCGGCGTAGCTTTTACTTATAACGAGCCGACAATCGGAATTGAATATATTATCGATTCTGCGCCATTGATTAAACAAAACGGTCAATCATTAGTTCTCGTAAGTAACGGGCAGATTAACCCAAAGCCTATTATTGAATTATTGCCGTTGGTTGACGCATGGAATATAGATATAAAAGCGTTTAATCCTGAATTTTATAAAAAACAAAGCGGCCACTTGGAAACTGCGAAACATACGGTCGAAGCGGCGGCACAAGTTTCTCACGTTGAAATCACGACGCTGATTATCCCCGGCGAAAATGACGGCGAAGACGAAATTATTGCGCTTGTCAGGTGGCTGGCTGATATATCCCCGGATATACCGTTTCATTTGTCGCGGTTTTTCCCGCGGTATAAAATGACTGATAAATCTCCGACGCCGAAAGAAAAACTGTTCCGGCTTGCGGAAAGGGCAAAAAGATTTTTAAAATTTGTGTATATCGGGAATATCTAAAATTTAAAAATTTTTATAAAATAATTGCCAAAAATAATTATTCGTGTTATAATATAATTTATAAAAAGCACCGCAATAAAAAATATAAATAAAAAATAAAAAAGGAGCGGAAAGATTTATGAAAAAAGGAGCACAAAGTTTTACAGTAAGAGAGTATATGAAAGACAGGGGACAGTTTGAAGAGACGCTAAAAAAAATAAAAGCGATCGGATATGAAAGCATACAGAGCGGAAAACCCAGAGATATGACGGATTCTGAAGCAAAAATAATGCTGGACGATATTGGATTGATTCCGGTTTCAGGAGGCGGGAATTTTGAGGAAATGCTCGCCGGCCCGGACGCTGTAAAAAAAGCCGTAGCGGAAGCTAAAATTTACGGGACTAAATATATAGTTATCGGAACGCTTCCCGACGCGCAGCGTGAAAATATTGACGGGTATAAACAGTTCGCGGCGGATATGAACAAAATAGGTAAAGAACTGCAAAAAGAAGGCTGCGGATTGATGTATCACAATCACGCGCTTGAGTTTTATTCTTTCGGCGGCGGTAAACACGGTATGGATATATTGTTTGACGAGACTGACCCATCGTGCGTTTTCTTTTGCCTTGATACGCACTGGCTGGCCTCAGGCGGCGTAAATCCGGTTGACTGGATATATAAGGCAAAAGGGCGTATGCCGATTATTCATTTTAAAGATTACGCTATAGGCGGAGGCGCGGAAATGGTTGAGGGCGTGTGCAAATTATTCGCTGAAGTAGGCGAGGGAAATCTTGACTGGCCCAAAATCGTAAAAGCCTGCCACGACACAGGAATCGAACACGCCATAGTTGAACAGGATACATGTAAGAGATGCCCGTTTGACAGTCTGAAAATAAGCTATGATAACATGGTTAAGTTTAACGTGTAGCAATCGGTTATAAGTTATTATCGGCTCCCCCGACATAAATTTGCCGGGGGGAGCCGGTAAAGTAAGGATTAAATAATTTAATGAATACGTTTGAAAACAATATGTCACAGGGAAGCGTTCTGAAAAAACTGATTTTATTTTCGCTTCCGTTTTTGGCGTCAAATCTGATACAGTCTTTATATAACGTCGCCGATATGCTGATTGTAGGAAATTTTTGCGGGCCTGAAAGCATGTCCGGAGTTAATATAGGCGGTCAGGTCACTTTTATTTTGACAAATATAGTGATTGGATTTTCGGTTGGCGCGACAGTTTTGATAGGGCAATATATCGGGGCAGATAACCGCGAAGCGTTAAAAAAAGTCATTTCGACGATATTGACTTTATTGATAGTCGTAGCTGTTGTTATCACAGCGATAATGCTTGTTTTAAAAGGATTTGTGCTTGATTTGATTCAAACGCCGCCGGAATCCTATGCAGAAAGCAATAATTATCTGACTGTTACTCTAACGGGAATAGTTTTTATTTTTGTTTATAATGCTCTGAGCGGGATACTCAGGGGTATGGGCGATTCAAAAAGCCCGTTTTATTTTATTACGATAGCGTGTCTGACAAATATAATATTGGATTTGATTTTTGTTGCGGTATTCAGATGGGGAGCATGGGGAGCGGCTTTAGCTACTGTGATTTCTCAGGCGTTGAGCGTGATTTTATGCGTAATATACATGATAAAACGAAAATTCCAGTTTGATTTCAAGCCGTCTTCTTTTAAGATTGACAAAGAGCAACTTGCGCTTATATTTAAAATCGGATTGCCGACAAGTATTCAAAACGGCGTTACAAGTCTTTCGTTTTTATTTTTGACGGCTATAGTCAATACGCTCGGAGTAACGGCTTCTGCCGCCGTTGGCGCCGTAGGCAAATTCAACAGTTTTGTTTTCATGCCCACAATGGCGATGAGCGCGTCTGTTTCAACTATGAGCGCGCAGAATATCGGTGCCGGAAGGCTGGACAGGGCTGTGCGCGCCTGTAAAATCGGCATAATTTTCTCAGTATGCGTAAGCTATTTGTTTTTTATAATCGTGCAGATATTCCCGGAAAATATAATATCTATGTTCGGGAAAGACGAACAGATGATAAAAGACGGAGTAGTATATCTGCGCACTTTCAGTTTTGACTTTTTGATAATTCCATTTATATTTTGCTTGAACGGCTTATTTATTGGCGGAGGTCATACTGTTTTCACTCTTTTCAACAGTATGTTTTCAGCAGTATTGCTCAGGGTCCCGGTATGTTATATATTCAGTTATGTTTTAGGCTGGGGGCTCAGGGGCGTCGGTATGGGCGCGCCGGCTGCGAGTCTGGGCGCATTTATTGTGATAATATGCTTTTTAATATCAGGCCGCTGGAAACAAAATGTCGTAAGGCATACTCCGGTTTTAGCTGAATAAAAAATTGAGGTGTTGCATGAAAAATATAATTATTGCAGGTCCATCAAGAGCCGGTAAAACAACATTAGCAGAAAGATTAAACGAAGAATTGAATTACTTTGTCGTCAGTTTGGATAAAATTGTTGCCACGTTTGGAAGAGCGTATCCGCAATTGGATATCAGACTTCATTCGGACTATGAAAAAATGAAAGATAATCTTGCGCCGTTTCTTGGGCATTTTCTTGGCGTTTTTTCTGATTTTCGCCACGTTGAAGATGACCAGAATTTTCGGGCGCGAATAATAAAAGAAAATAGGTTTGTGCTGGAAGGGGCGGCTTTTGATTTTGATATAATATCGTCTGCTCTGAATATGTATGGAATAGAAAAATTGAACGAGCATTTCATACTTATAGGGTTAGTGCAAAACAAAAAAACGGCTGATGAGTTTGTCCGCGATTTCAAAAAATACGATACGGAAGACGATTGGACATACGATTGGAGCGACGAAGAATTAAGAGAGTATGCTATTTCGAGAGCCATTCCGTTTAGTCGGGAAATGACCGAGTATTTAGTGAAATACGGGTTTACGGTATATGATACGTCCATAGAGCGGGAGCAGATTTTTGATAAAATCATAGAATATATCAGGTCGCAAACTGGCATTGCAAAATGATTGAATAAAGGCGGTATTGCGGTTATAACTAATAAGCACTCTCTACGTTAAATAAAACATAAATAAAACATAAATAAAAAACAATAAAAATACAGGAGGAAATAAAAACATGATTAAAGTTTTAGTTTGGTGCGAAAATATTCAAAACAAAACACAGCAGGACGTAATAGACACATACCCCGAAGGAATGCACAATACAATCGCAGATTTTTTATCAAAAGATTCAAATATTTCAGCCGAGACTGCGACTTTGGACGATCCCGGCTGCGGCATAACCGATGAAAAGCTTGCTCAAACAGATGTAGTATTATGGTGGGGACATGTCGGACACGGACAAGTCCCTGATGAAATAGTAGAGAAATTGTATCAGAACGTCGTAAACAGGGGCATGGGCATAATTTGCCTGCATTCGGCGCATTTCGCTAAAATTTTCAAGCGTCTGATGGGCACTTCGTGCAGTCTCCAGATTCCGCCTCCCGGATTTGTAGCCGAGAAGTTATGGACGTTATTGCCGGGGCATCCGATTGCGTCAGGGATTCCCAATCCGGTTGAAATCGAAATCGAGGAATGTTATAACGAATATTTTGATATTCCGCAACCGGACGAATTAGTATTTAACGCAGCTTTCGCCAACTGCGGTTCTTTCAGGGGAGGCGCGGCATATCACAGAGGGCGCGGCAAAGTATTTTACTTTCAGCCCGGGCATGAAACTTTCCCAATTTATCGCCAGAAAGAAATACAGGATATTATTTTAAACGCAGTATATTGGGCAAATAATAAAACAAGAGAAAAATAAAAATGGAGCATGAAAAAAAATCTATAAATTTTTATGCAATCCGGATTGTTAAAATATGTATTTTATTTTTTATACTGACTTTGCTGTCGGTTCCGGTTGCCATGTCGAAAAATAACGATTTTAACAGTTCGGCCAAATCTGATAAATCTGAGCAAATGGTTTATTCACAAATCGAAGATATAATAACATCGCCCGATGATTATGACGGTTTTGAAGATGCCGAAGATTTCGCCGTGTTTTTGCCGGTAGAACCGGAAGCGGCGCGTGATATTGAAAATACGGCGATTATTGGTGATATAACTACTATTGAGTCAGAAGCTACGCAAATATCTGCAACAGTTTTGAACGGTTATCATACGCAAGTATATTATAACGGAGATATATATACAGGATATTTTGTTGACGGAGTGAGGTCGGGGCAGGGGACATATACATGGGAAAACGGGATTGTTTATACCGGTGAATGGGAAAACGGCGAACCGAACGGCAACGGCGAATATATTTATCCGACCGAACCTGAAACTGAACCCGAAAATTCTGTTGATTTTACCGAACAATTTATTCTTATTGAAGAATCTGAAGAAACTAAAGAAACTACAGAAACGCAAACGCCGCCGGTTCCGGGGCATGTTAGCGAAATCCCAGATGATAATTTTATGCAGGTTATGTTTGAAAATGCAATCGAAATACCGGAAAGCGAATATAAAATCGAGTTTCCCCCTGAGGGGCGAAGTCTGGAACTGCAATACAGTGCCGTGCCGTTAAATGATATGGTCCCTGAACCGTTCGGATACTTTAAAGATATTATTTTTCTCGGGGATTCTGTAACTATAGGATTTGATCTATACAGGTCAAAAATAAAATTTAACGGCGAAGCTGTTTTAAGGGATGTGACGGTTATAGCCGTAGGAAGTTACGGAGTCTACAGATCGGCGGACGAAATATCGGATAAATCCGTCCACCCGCTTTATAAAGGGGAACAAGCTTTGCCTGAGGATATAATAGCCGAAAAAGACGCGAAATATGTTTTTATATGCCTTGGGCTTAACGATGTCGCAATTATGTCAAGTGATAATTATATCGGCTATTATTCATATCTTATAAACAGGATAAAATATAAAAATCCTGATAAAACCGTTGTAATAATGTCAGTAACACCGCTTGTTTTCGGAGGGCAAAAAACCAGATTAAACAACAAAACAATTATGGACTCGAATAATATTCTCTTACAGTTCGCTCAGGAGAATAATATCCCGTTTATAGATTACGCGGCGGCAATAAGAAACAGCCAAAATTGTTTATACGACGAGTTGTCGTCTGACGCTTACTGCCATTTAACTATAGAAGCATATAACAGGCTTGTAGAGTACCTGCTATATCATGCTTTGCAAGATTAATTAAATATTTTTAACACTATCAAAGGAGATTGATTTATAATGACAAATGCAAATAAAAATTACAAATTCGAAACGCTTCAGCTTCACGCGGGACAGGAAAACCCCGATCCGGCGACCGGCGCAAGAGTAGTCCCGATATACGCTACTACTTCGTATGTATTTAAAGATTGCGCAAATGCCGCCGGGATATTCGCGCTTACTGAAAAAGGCAATATGTACACAAGGCTTATGAATCCGACTTCTGATGTATTTGAACAGCGTATATCTGCGCTTGAAGGCGGGGGTGCGGCTCTTGCGACTTCATCGGGGGCGGCGGCGGTTACGTATGCCGTACAAAATATTGCCCTCGCAGGGCATAATATTGTTTCTGATAAGCGTATTTACGGCGGTTCTTATAATTTATTTGCGCATACGCTCCCTGATTACGGGATTACTACGAAATTTGTTGACGGCGGCGACCCGTTAAATTTTGAAAAAGCTATTGACGAAAACACAAAAGCGTTATTTATAGAAACGCTGGGAAATCCTAATTCGAGTATTGTCGATGTTGAAGCTATAGCAGAAATCGCACATAAAAACGGGGTTCCGCTTATTGTCGACAACACTTTCGCAACGCCGTATTTGTTCCGGCCGATAGAACACGGGGCGGATATAGTTATACATTCAGCGACGAAATTTATTGGCGGCCACGGGAGTGTTATAGGCGGCGTTATTATAGATTCAGGCAATTTTGACTGGGCGGCAAACGATAAATTCCCGGGACTTTCAAAGCCGAATTCAAGCTATCATGGCGCAGTATTTACAGAAACTGCGGGAAATCTTGCGTATATAAATAAAATACGCGTCACTTTAATGAGAGATATGGGCGCAACTATCAGCCCTTTTCATTCTTTTATTTTTCTTCAGGGGCTTGAAACTTTATCGCTCAGGGTAGAACGGCATGTGCAAAACGCGCTAAAAGTCGTTGAATATTTATCAAATCATTCGCATGTAGAATCAGTCAATCACCCTGCCGTTAAAACTCATCCCGATAATAAATTATATAATAAATATTTCCCGGACGGAGCAGGTTCTATTTTCACTTTTGAAATAAAAGGCGGCTCTGGGCAGGCGAAAATATTTATTGACAAATTAAAATTATTTTCACTGCTTGCAAATGTCGCGGACAGTAAATCTCTTGTTATTCATCCGGCAAGTACGACCCATTCCCAGCTTAATGAAACCGAAATGCTTGAACAGGACATAAAACCAAATACTATACGCCTTTCTATCGGAACCGAGCATATAGATGATATTATCGGCGACTTGGAACAGGCATTATAGTAAACGAGCTTGAAAACAATCCAAAAAAATCGTAGGGGCGGGTTTCCATGCCCGCCCGCGTAACTATAAAACAACAAAAAACAAAAAATCCCGCAGAATGTTGATCCTACGGGATTTTTTTGTATTTTATATAATTGATAACATAACTTTTAACGCAATTTCACGTTTTGCGATTAAAGAGTCAAAACATATTCGTCCAATCCTTTTTCGATATAACCGGCAGCAAACGGAGCGGGCTGCTGGCATGTGGATTCCATAACATGGATTTTTCCTGTTTTTGTGCCTTCCCATATACCGTGAACCACTTCAAATACATGGAATCCCATGTCGCCGTGAGCGCGGTGCGGACGATTATTGACAATTCCCCATGCCATATCGGCGACGCCTATACCGCGGCAGCAGCCGTCGGTAAATCCGTGAGTCAGCGGCATTGAAACAAACTCCGCCGACCAGTCGTTTAAGCTTTTGCGTTTTAACAATACCGGACCGCCGAATGTGTTCGGGTCTGGACAGATAAGCACGCCGTCCCTGCCGTATATTTCAAGGCGCGGAGTTTCGCCGAATCCTTCCGAAACAACGGTTATGCTTCCCAGTACGCCGTTTGCAAATTCTAATGAGCCGACTAATTCGTTTATAGTGTCAAGCTCTACTGTTTCTCCGAATAACGGATTTCTGGGGTTTTTTCTTGTTCTGGCTTTGTTATGGCACTGCGCAAATCCTGTGGCGCGCGCAATCGGGCCTAAAAGATGTATTAACGCGTGCAGATAATATCCGCCCATATCAAACGGGATTCCGCCGCCGGGCTGCTGTGTAAATCCAAACCCGGTATGGCTTCCCGTATCATGATGATACCCCCTGACGACCATTGCCTGAGCCATATAAGGCTCGCCTATCATGCCCGCGTCGATTAATTTACGCGCAGTCTGCAGGCCGCCGCCCATAAACGTATCCGGAGCCATTCCGATGCGCAGGTTTTTTTCTTTCGCGAGACTTACAAGTTCTTTGCCCTCTTCAAAAGTTACCGCCATCATTTTTTCACAATGCACGTTTTTCCCGGCAAGCAAAGCGGCTTTGCTTACTTCGTAGTGCGACAGCGGATAAGTAGTGTTCACGACGATTTTTATTTCAGGGTCGCTGAGTATTTCATCGTTGGTCATATCCCTGATATTAAATTCTTCAGAGCGTTTTTTTGAGCGTTCGGGGATTATATCCGAACAGCCTACGACGTCGAGTATTTCAAAACGATTTATCATATTGTTGAGATATGTGCCGCTGATTGCACCGGAGCCGATTAATCCGATTTTTAAGGGTGGTACTTTCATAAAATTAATTCTCCTTTTTGATTTTTGTATTTTAAAATTTTTATATAAATTTAAATTACCAAAAATATATAGATTAACTTTTGCCTAAATGTAAAATATATAAAATAAAAATAAATATAAGATATAAATATGCTATAATTATAAAAAACAATACGCTGATTACATGCTTGAAAAATACGGAGAAATTATATTATCGGAGGGATAATAAATCATGGCTGAAACAATAACACATCTTGCGATAGCGGATAAAATATATTCTATATTGGGAGATAGCGTAATAAATAATCTACCTTTGTTTTTCGGCGGGAACTTAGCGCCCGACGCTATACACGCAAAAAAAGATTATCAAAGAGCAGATAAAAAACACTCCCACTTGTGCGATGGGATACGTTTATACGGTTATGGATGCCCGGAAACCGCCCGGTTATTCAAGGACAGGGTGAACGAATTTATCGAAAAATATTACATGACCGCAGGCGAAGATAAGGACTTGTACTTTGGTTATATCGTCCATTTGCTTGTTGATGAATTTTATACGCTTTTGGCTTTTGAACGGCTCGAAAACCATTTAAAAAACAACGGAGCTAATCCCGATGAACCCGGGTTTCGTAAAAAGTTAGCCGGTGAAATAAGCGATGACCCGCAATCATACAATCCTGATTACATAAATTTCTTCAGAGAGAACTCGTCCATAATGAACATTTCGGCGAATGACTATGATTTCAAACAAAACGTCGTTGATGTGCTTGAAGCAATATGGGATTACGAAGTAAAAGACTATATAGGCGTAAATGAAATAAACATAAGCAAACGCTGGGTCATTGATAATTTTTTCAAAAGCGAAGAAACGAAAAACAATGATGACCGCGAAACAGCGATAAAATTCGTTGACCTCGCCGCAGAAAATATAATTGAGCGACTTCGTGGTATATTATAATATACTATATATTTACAATCCTGCGGCTTCTTCCCATGCCTTGCGGTGTATTTCATCAATGGGTTCATCTGTATACATAGGGATTGAAAATATGCTGACTCCTGTGGCTTTCTGAACATCTGCGCAAAGTTTTATATGTTCTTCTGTGTTTAAAAGCGGCAGTTCGTTTATCGACATGCCGCTTTTATGCGCAATGAGCATTATTTTAGGGTCGCATTCTCTTGCGTATTTCATCAAATCTGTCTCAGATGCGCCAAAATTTATTGCTTTAATAGTTTTCATCCCGTTCAAAAGTTCGGGAAGATGATTCATATTGCCGCATGAATGAACCGTTAGCCCCCCGAACGTCTCGCCTATTTTTTCAAGATACGGCATAGAATAATCCCTGACGGTATGTTTGCCGACGATAGCGAAAAAATCGTCGCTGACCGCCACGCCGCAGTCTTTGGGAACCCACAGCACGGGGTGGCAGTGTATGGGTATCAAATCTCCGTTTACTGAATCGTACATAGCGTGAAAATATTTTATGATCGCGTCGGCGCATAAATTGAGAAGATAATGCGCTTCGTTGGGGTATTCGTCCAGATCGCATAAAAAATCCTGTATTCCCCACATCTGCGCCGCGCATGAAAACGGACCCTGAACATCTGTCATATAAACCGGTATTCGCCCGTTTGATCGCCGGTATTTATAAGCCATGCGCCAAAGCATATCATAACAAATATATCCCTCGCGTATTTGCGCGTCCGGCAGAGAGTAAACGTCGGACGGGGTATTTATCACAGGTTTAACATGATTTGAATTTGATATGCTTTCTTTTACGCAGCAAAGCATAGACGGTATAGTCACTTGCTCTAATCCCGACGAAAACGCCGGATAAAATTCATCGTCTATGACTGCGTTGTGCAGCATTATTTTAAGCTGATAAATCATTTCGCGCTGTATATCGGAAGCATCGTCTGGAACTTGAGGTTCGCCGGGGATATTATAGTTTAATACGATATATGAAATCCTGTCGTTGTATAAATATTTATTATTTAAAGTTTGCCTGTTCCGGTTCCATGTGGATTCCGAACGGGATTTAATGCGTTCAAGGCGTTCTATGGGATAAGCTGACAGTACGCGTTCGATTAAGTTGTCAATAACGTCGTCCGCGTAATTTCTTTTTGACATATCAAAACAAAAATCAACCATAATTTTATAATTTATTCTCCGAAAAAATAATATTATATATTTTACAGTAAAAAAATTAATATATAATAATCTTTTTGTAATAATTTATCTGTTGCAAAAAAGTTTAAAATTATTCTTGACATATTAAAATAAAAATGATATACTGGTGCAATAAAATTTAAAATTAAAACAAAATCTGCTGATGTAGCACAGGGGTAGTGCAGTTGATTCGTAATCAACAGGTCGAGGGTTCAAATCCCTCCATCAGCTCCAGAGAAAATCCGGTAGCTTAAAAACTATCGGATTTTTTTATTTTTCTGGATTTTTTATCGAATTGCATGAAAATGGGCAAATTTCCCATTGACAAAATAAAAATATGCTATAAAATATTTAAGTAAAGTATAATTATGTTTTAATTGTGAAAAATACAGATATATTTTTAAGGAGGGAACCCAAATGAAAAAATCAAAAGCAAAAAAACTTTTATCGACGCTGCTCGCGCTTGTAATTATGTTCGGCTTGCTCGCGGCAATGCCGCTGACGGCAAACGCAGAAGACGGCCCGTTTCAAGTTACCGAAAATCCTGTCGGCGCGATTTATATGATTAACCAAACAGCAGTGCCGTTAAAAGCGACGTTTGAATACGACGCACTTGCGGAACTGGGCACTATCGACAGCGGCACGCCTATTAAAATACAATGGTATTGGAGCTATGAAAACTCAAATACAGGCCGTAGCAATGGTTTCGGGGAAAACACGGTTGAGTATTCAAGGCGAATTCAACACGCGACGACTCTCACTCCGGCAACTGACACAGTCGGAGTCAAGTATTATTATGCTGTTTTAAGTTATGGGAAGTCTGTAACAACCACTTTAGGGAAATGGGAAGTAGTTCCGACAGAAGTCGCGACAGAACCGGCAAGAATCGAAGTGATCGCGCCTGAACCCGAGCCTGAGCCCGAACCCGTTGAACATGAATTCGAAGTCAAAAAAGTTGACGAAGACGGGAATCTTCTGTCGGGCGCAGTAATTTCTCTTATTCCCGACAGTAACTATGAGCAGGATGCGTCAGTTAAATCTTATGAAGAAATTAGTGTGAACGGATACGCTGCTTTCACGGCAAATGAAGGTTATTATATACTCAGTGAAAAGCAGGCTCCGGACGGCTATAACGCCACGGACGAAAAATACTATATAATCGTTACTGCGAATGGCGTATTCTTCAGCTTCGCAACACATTTGGAGCCATACGAAACGGTGACTTTTGTCAATAAAAAAATACCCACACTAAATAAAAACGACCATTTCGCATATATGCAGGGATATACTGACGGCACATTTGGACCGAGTCTAAATATGACCCGCGCGGAAGCCGTCGTGATGTTTTCGCGGCTGCTGACGAAAAAAATGAACGAATCCGATGATTACAGAAACGATTATTACCCCGATGTAGACCAAAAAAAATGGTACGCAAACCAAATAGGCTATATGCAAATTCTCGGTGTTCTCGCTGATTATTCACGCGACGGGAATTTCCGTCCCAACGAACCCGTAACCCGTGCGGAGTTTGCCACGCTTGCGGCGCATTTTGATAATCTTATCCTTACCGATACAAATATATTCTCAGACGTTCCGGATGATCATTGGGCAGTTAAATATATTAACTCCGCTGCAGAAAAAGGCTGGATAAAAGGTTATCCCGAGGGAACATTCAAGCCTGAAGACTATATCAGACGCGCTGAAGTCGTAACTCTGGTAAACCGTATTTTGGAAAGAGCCGCTGATAAAGCCTATATCGCCGCAAATCTTGAGACTTTACCTCGCAGCTATTCAGACCTTACGACTGTGCATTGGGCATATCTGGATATTATGGAGGCTTCTATAGGGCATGATTTTATAAAAGACGGAACTCAGGAAAAATGGACGGCAGTATATAAATAATTTTTACTTTTTGTGGATTCAAAGCTCCGCTATTTGGAGCGGAGCTTTTGGAGGGAACGGTCTGTGACTGTTCCGCGGGCGAACACAATTCGTTCTTACAGGTACGCCGCTGATTGAAGTGGGGAAGTTCATTTATCGAATTTTTTAAAAATGGGCAAGGCGCCCATGTGCGAATCCCAAATATATATTAAAATATAAACATGCTAAAATAAAATTTTAAAAATAAAAAAATTCAGGAGGTATTTATAATGGGTCTTTTTGACAAACTCAAAAATAAAGCAGCCGGATCCATAAATCAAGCGTCAAAAGCAGCCGGGCAGTCGGCGGGCAATATAATCAAGGGAAGTAACAAATCCGTGCAGGTGACATTTGCCTCAATGCCGGAGACGCTCTCAGAATTTATCGCACTTCCTCAGGCGGCAATGGCAACACCTTTTGACACAGCGGCTCTGTTTGTCGCGGCTCTGTGCGTATATCCTCTCAGCAAAGACGAATCTATAGCTATGATTAATCATCTGAAAGGTCCGGCTCCGCTCGGAACCCCCGATATACAGTTTCTCGCGCGGCGCATGGAGCAAAACAACAAAGCGGGATTCCTCGGCGCGTCATATATGAACGGGGCAACCACGGCAAATGATTATACGCCGACGGAACCGTTTACCGTGACGGTCAGCGAAAATCCGTACAGCTATGATAATGCAGGCTACGCCAAGCTGTTCGTTAAATCAGGCGGCGCAGATTCGCCGCGCGCTATCACTTCGCGTCAGGCAAAGGACGGCAAGTGGTATCTGTGGGAATATTCTTCATTGCTTAGCGATATATTGTCCCCTGAATCCACGAATGTATGGTCAACCAGAGAATTTATATAAAAACGTGTATAATTAATTTATTTTAAAACCGAAAGGAGAAAAAATTATGGGACTTATTAAAGCAGGATTGGGCGCGCTGGGAGGCACATTGGCGGACCAGTGGAAAGAATTTTTTTACTGCGAGGCAATACCGTCGGAAGTGCTTGTCACGAAAGGCATAAAACGTACTGGGGGACGCTCGTCAAATACGAAAGGCACAGATAATATCATATCGCAGGGCTCGGTGATAGCCATAGCGGACGGACAGTGCATGATAATAGTGGAGCAGGGCAAAGTAGTTGAGCTTTGCGCGGAGCCGGGCGAATTTACATACGACAGTTCGACAGAACCGACGATATTCAGTGGAAAACTGAGTAAATCTATTCCGGCCGTATTCAAAAATATCGGCAAGCGTTTCACTTTCGGCGGCGAACCCCCGAAAGACCAGCGCGTTTATTATTTCAACACGAAAGAGATATTCGGCAACAAATACGGAACTCCAACGCCTGTGCCATTTCGGGTGGTAGACCCGAAGAGCGGACTTGATATGGACGTAGATATACGTTGTTCAGGCGAGTACAGTTACCGTGTGACAAACCCAATTTTGTTCTACACGAATGTCTGTGGCAATGTATCTGCTGATTACAGGCGCGACGGTGAATTTGGCGAAATGATGAAAAAAGAAGTAATAAAATATCTCAGACCCGCGCTTGGAAAAATATCCGCTCTCGGGATTCGTTATTCTGAATTGCCCGCTCATGAGGACGAACTCTGCGATACTCTTAACGAATTACTGAGCGGCGAATGGAATGAACGCCGGGGAATTGAAATGGTTTCCTTCACAATGCCAAACGCCGCAGTTTCAGAAGAACACATGAAAATCATACGCGATTTCCAGCAGAGAGCCGTCCTGACAAACACTAATATGGCGGCGGCAACGCTTGTGGGCGCGCAAGCCGATGCGATGAAAGCCGCGGCAAGCAACGAAGGCGGGGCGATGATGGGATTCATGGGACTCAATATGGCTCAGCAATCTGGGGGAATGAATGCCCAGAGCCTTTTCCAGATGAATCCTCAGGATCAGCCTCAGTCTCAGTCTCAGCAGCGATCCGTACAGGCAGGGTGGACGTGTTCATGCGGAACTGCGGGAAATACGGGTAAATTCTGCGCCGAGTGCGCCAAACCCAAGCCTGAGCAGAGCGGAACTTGGACTTGCTCATGCGGAACTGTGGGAAATACAGGCAAATTCTGCGCTGAATGCGCCAAGCCCAAACCTGCCGACGACGGCTGGGCATGTTCGTGCGGAGCTGTGAACAAGGGCAAATTCTGCGTCGAATGCGGCAAGCCTAAGCCTTCCGGTGTAGTAAAATACAAGTGCGACAAATGCGGATGGGAGCCTGAAGATCCTACAAAACCGCCGAAATTCTGCCCCGAATGCGCTGATCCGTTCGATGCCGGGGACATGCAATAAATTATTAACCAAGAGGAAAATCAAAATGAAAAAATTAATCGCGTTATTATTGCTATTAATATTATGCGTGATCCTGTTAACCGGTTGCGCAGGTAAATCTCCGGAAATCATATCGCCTGATTCAAATAAAACCGGTACGGATAATCTAAACGAAAACGTTTTGTTTGATACTGATACTGATATTTCAAGCCCTGATATAAATATAGAATCACCCCAAGTCACGGAACCGGATAACGGAATTATTATACGCCGTGATTCTGAAGGACTTGTAGAAGTGACTATCGGAGATGGCAAGGCCGAATTGACTTTTGATATAGAGCAGTGGGACAAACTCTATGATATTTATAATATTTACGACGCGACTTTTTACGCCGACTCCAGATTCTTACAGAATGGTCCTTATGAGATCATAAGTTTCTCTGATATGAAAATCAAAGATGCATGCATAGGCAAAATAAAATCTTTGAACGCGAAAATTTATGGGATAGATGATGTCACGGTGTTACTCCTGATGGAGGACGGAACACTGGAGTTTTTCACAACGTACCCTTACCCATGGGAGGATGAATATATATTTTACAGTTTCGGCAAACTGCCCTGGCTGAAAGATATAGTTTCCCTGTCTTATGAGTCGGACAACGAGGGTATTGGTGAAATGACGATTTTTGCCGCAGATAAAAATGGCCTGCGTTATGATGTACGAAATTTTTGTCATTTGATTTCTGTTTTTCAATGCGAATGGGTTTATGAAATCGGCCCCGCGTTTGAAGACGACATAGAATGTATTTTTCTCGGATTAAAAGAGGACGGCGAGCTTTCTCTTAGAAAAGGTTTGCTTTATAATGGTGATTGCTATGCGTTCTATACGGGTAAATATACTGTTTCTTTGTCTTCCGCCGGGGGCAAACCTGTTCTGGCTTTAGAGTTGTGGGACGAATGGGAACTGGACATGTCAAATCCCGATTTCAATTTGCCGCCGGATTTGATAGGGGAATACTTTTTTACAGTTGACTATAACTATTTTACCCTGTATCTTGCCGAGGGCGACGTTCTGCATTATTCTGAGGACGGCGCACAGATATTAACTTATCCGTTTTGGGAGCACTGGTCTGATATTTATGCTTTTTATGGAGACGACGGTTGGTATGACGGCTATACCGAAGAAAGGGTTTTATATATTATCGGAAATCTGTGCGATGAAACTGTAAATTATTTTGAACAGGGCATGACTGCGCTGTATATTCAGGATTATGAACTCATTGACGGCGAAATGTGCTGGAAAGTTGCTTTGGGAACAAATCATGACGAAAATTTTGTGACTGAGGTTATTTACGCTGTTGAAGTGGAATCAATGCAGGTTTACCGTTACGATGTTTTGGATGATACATGGGTTCCTTTGGTTATGGGATAAAAAATTGAAACAAAAGAATAATTAATTCAAGTATTTTATCGTAAGGCAAGGAGGTAAATAATTTTATGTCAGCACAGATTACAAACTATCAATGCCCCAACTGTCTGAGCGCGCTGCGCTTTGACGGAGCTTCCGGTCAGCAGGTATGCGACAGCTGCGATTCAAAATTCGATGTTGCCGTCATTGAGCAATTATACGCCGACAAAGAGCAGGAGGCAGTTTCCGCAGGTACAGAGCCCCAGTGGGATATAACTATGACAAATAACTTCAGCAAAGAAGAAGCAGAGCATATACGCGGGTATATTTGCCCGTCATGTTCTGCGGCGATAATATGCGATGACACGACGGCGGCAACGTCATGCCCGTACTGCGGCAATCCGACGGTCGTGCCGGGGCAGTTTACCGGTGGGCTGAAGCCGGATTACGTGATACCGTTTAAATTAGATAAAAAAGCGGCGGTCGCGGCGTTGAAAGCCTATTACAGAGGCAAAAAATTTTTGCCCAAAACTTTCGCGGAAGATAACCATATCGACGAAATCAAAGGGGTATATGTCCCGTTTTGGCTGTATAACGGGGAAACTGACGCATCGATGCGTTTCCGTGCGACGATAGTTAAATCATATACGAGGGGCGACTGGAGAATCACAGACACAGATCATTACAGGGTGACGCGAGAAGGCAGCGTCGCGTTCGAGAGGGTACCGGTTGACGGGTCGAGTAAGATGCCTGACGCTCACATGGACGCTATCGAGCCGTTCAACTACGGTGAACTGGCATCGTTTTCCACGGCGTACCTGCCGGGGTTTCTGGCGGACAGATACGACGAGGACGCGGAATTTTGCAGCAAACGGGCCAACGAGCGAATCATGGCCAGCACGGAAAAGGCATTCGCCTCTACCACAAGCGGTTACACTACACTGACGAGGGAATACTCAAAAATCGACTTAAAAAAAGGCGAAGTCAAATACGCGCTTATGCCTGTTTGGCTGCTCTCGACTAAATGGAACGATAAGAATTTCCTGTTTGCCATGAACGGACAGACGGGTAAGCTGATAGGCGACCTGCCGGTCGACAGAGGCAAATACTGGGGCTGGTTTTTCAAGATCGCGGGGCCGATAGCGGCGGTGTTCGCGGTATTAATGTTCTTTATATGAAGGAGGCGGGAAAGATATGAAAATCAAAAAGATAATTATGCTGATTGCGCTGATTATGCTCTTGGCCATCGTGGCGACGCCCGCCGTCCTTGCGTCTGAAGATTATTATTCAGTTTCTGATGCGGCAAGCGTTTTGACGCAAGAGCAAAAGGATGAGTTGAACAAACGGGCGGATGCGATTACGGAAAATTACAAATGCGAGGTGGTAGCCGTTATTATTGATGACCCGGAAGAAGACGACACAATAAAATGCGCCAAGGAAATTTATGAATATTGCGGTTATGGCTATGGCAGCGATAAAAGCGGCGTTATACTACTCCTGAACATGGCCGATTATAATTATGCGTGGTGTACTTATGGCTACGGTCAGACCGTTTTCACGGAATTTGTTATGGACGCAATGCTTAACGAACATATTCTTCCGTTATTAGAAGAAGACAATTTTTACGAAGCGTTTTCTACTTATTTGGATATGTCGGAAAGCTTTCTCATATTGAGAAAGGACGACGCTCCATCATCAGACGACGACCTGTTCTCTTACGTAGTTGATAAAACCACACTTGCTCCCAGAGGAAACAATTACATCATAGACGAAACGGGGACGCTGACAGGCGCGCAGATTGAGAATCTGAACATAAAGGCCGCAGCACTTTCAGAAAAACGCGAATGCGGGGTATATGTCTGGATAGTTGACCTTGTACCGGAGAAGTACGCAAGAACTGTAGACGATCTGGAAGGATATGTAGACGCATTTTATGAGAGATATGATCTCGGCTGGGGCGATGATAATAACGGCATGGTACTCCTGCTGGAAATCGGGGACATACCGGGCGAGAGGGACTACCTGCTCAATACGCACGGCTCCTGCACGACCTTTTTTAACAACGACAGAAGAGAGAAGTTACTCGACGACAAAATCGTCCCGCTGTTCAGAGAAGCTTTCTCCAACGGGAATTTTTACAAAGTCGCCGATGTGTTTTTGGACCAGATTGAAAATGAATATGTAACTAATTTTATTGTAACGCTGGGACTTAAATTAGCTGCTGTTATATTATTGCCGATGCTTATCGCCCTGATTGTATGCTCAAGCTGGAAAGCCCAGATGAAAACAGCGAAAATCGCGCGTACAGCCGACAACTATATACCAGAGGGCGGATTCAAACTGACAGGCAAAACTGATATGTTCCTGTACCGAACGACCATGCGCACAAAAATCGAACGGGAATCATCCTCATCATCGGGCGGCGGCGGTTCGCGTTCCTCCAGCAGCGGCAGGTCCAGCGGGGGGAAAGTGTAATATCAACAAACATATTTTATTAAAAAGCACAAAAAAGTGGTCAAATTTTATTTTAATGGGATATAATTAAGGTAAAAATGTAAATTTTGTTTGTTCGAAAAAATAAAAAGCCTATATATATCGCAATATATCAAGGCTTTTTTATGGTGAATCAATGTTGTTTAAAAACAAACATTTTGCCGTTTCGTTACTATCATCAATTTCAGATAATAAAATATCATCAATGGTTACCGGCATATCACCCGAATTAAAAATCAATGTAATTTTATCATCATATAAATATATTGCATTTATGAATGTGCTGACAAGCGTTTTACGATACTTTATATCATTAACATCGCCTTTTTTTAATGCCGATAAGAAAAATTTAATTTGCGGTACGGTTAAATTTACTTGATTTGACTGTTCTTTTAAAATTTCGTTTTCAATTTCTGTACTTGCTTCTTCAAGTTTAGGAATTTCAGCATAAAACGATTTGCGGACATTTTCTATATCACATTCCATTATTGCGTTCATCAAATTTGTATGTTTCCGTTTATTATCAGATAATAATTTATTCAATCGTTTTAAATTAGTGGTGTCCTTTTCGGCTTCACATTCTGCAACAACTTCATTTGCTATTTTTATAATGTTTTCGTCAGTCAATAATTTTCGGCATTCGGATATAACAAGATTTTCGATATAGTCTTTGTTTACCATTTTCTTTTTGCATATTTTTTTCTTTACGCCATTACAAATATAATAATAATATGTAGTGCCACTTTTACCCATGCCCGAATAGCCTGTCATCATTTCTTTACAATAACCGCAAAATAATTTTGTCGTTAAAATATATTCATTTTTTGCCTTTGCTCGTGCAGGGGTGATTTTATTTTTATCCATAATTATCTGTACTTCCTCAAATAACTCATCATCAATAATACGAGGCATTCCGTCTTTGATTTCAATACCGTTATATGTATAAATTCCGCAATACCGTTTGTTTCGTAGAATTTTACGCAACGAATTTTTATTAAACGGCACATTATTTGACGTTGTATGACCTTGACTATTTAAGTGCGTTATTATTTCTGTTACCGTTTTACCGTCGGCATACATTTGATAAATATATTTTACAGTATTAGCATTATTTTTATCTATTTGAAATTTTTTGTTTTCACCTATACAATAACCGAGAGGAATTTTACCACCGTTTGATAAACACTTTTCGGCGTTTAACGCCATACCCCTGCTCACTTTTTGTGCCAGTTCCTTGCTGTAATATTCCGCCATTCCTTCGAGTACGGCTTCCATGAGTACACCGCTGGCATCGTCTGAAATATTTTCACGAGCGGACAAAACACGAACACCATTCTTTTTTAATTTCGCTTTATATGTAGCAGAATCATAACGATTGCGTGCAAAACGGTCAAGCTGATATACAATTATATAATCAAACTGTCGTTTCACACTATCGGCTATCATTTTTTGGAACTGCGGTCTTTTGTCGCTTGTGCCAGTAAGAGCACGGTCAATATATTCATTTATAATATTGTAACTGTTTTGATTACAATAGTCAAGACAAACTTTTCGTTGTCCTTCAATACTCATTTCAGTTTGATTATGAGAAGAATAACGGCAATATAATACGACATTAATCATTTTGTTTTTCTCCTTTGGTCAAATAACGGCTTTTTTATTTGCGGCGGATATAAATTTTTTAAGCAATCATCAATTAATTTTTTGAATTTTTCTATAAGTAAATATTTAACATATTCAATTTCGTTTAATTCTGAATATATAATTTTAGATTTTCCATTAGAAATTTCATCATTTCTTAATTTTATTAATTTGGATAATTTATCATCAAAATAATCCCAAAAAATATTATCTGAAAGAAAAGAATTAATAAAAAAATTTAAAAGATTATATATATTTTTGCGTTCATCATCATTACGGCTTATTTTAAAATCACTATCAATACCATATTTATACTTTAAATTTTCCAATGTTTGTATTGTGTTATCCAATAAACCCAATCTGTTATTAATATTTTGATTATTTGATTCTTCGCATTCTGTAACGCCTAATAAATAATCAAAACTTTTTTTACTATATTTTTGATAAGCTCTTAATTCTGTCATGGTCATTTCTTTTTGTCCATTTTCAATCATACTTACAGCCGAATGTGGTATTTCAAGTATTTTTGCAAATTCGCGTTGCGATATTAATCTGTCTTTATTACAATTTTTTCTTAATTCATAACATCTTAAACCTATTTCTCCTAAAATTTTTTTATTGGTTGAATTTTCATCGTTCATATAATATTCCTTTCTTTTGTTATTGTATTAATAACATTATTAGTTTTTGTTAGTTTTATTTATTTATACAATATTAAATTAAAAAAAATTGTTGTAAAATTGTTTTTGTTGCATTATAATAACAATAACAATTTTTGTTATTAATATGGTAACACATTTATTTTGGTTTGTCAACAACAATTTTAAAGAAAGGAAAAATTTTTTATGCAAAATATAAAAATAAAAAAAGCGGCAAAAGACGCAAATGTTAAGTTATGGCAAATAGCAGAAAAACTCGGTATATCAGACGCAGCATTTTCTCGAAAAATGCGTTATTTGTTAGAAGAATCCGAAAAATGTAAAATTTTGAAAATCATTGAACAATTAAAGCAAAAATAATTTAGGAGGTATCGCTTATAAACATTTTAATTAATAGTAGGCAGGCAAAGAGTATCGCAAAATCAATTATGAGCGATGTACTTGAATACTGTGACAAACACCAAGAAGAATACTTACAATTTTTACAAAAAGAAAATGCTAACGAAAAAATTAAAAAAAATATATTAAATATAAAAAATAAAATTACATACAGAAAGGAATTATAAAAATGAATAATGAAACAAGAGAAAAAATATTAAACATTTATATGAAAGTAATTAATAAGGATGGAATTGAACCGCCCGATTGGCTCGCTGATTCTTTGTGGGAAGTCATTTTTGATATGATTATGGAAAATTTTGATAATTATATAGAAAATAGAATCGAATGGATAGAAGATAAATGTGATACGGACAAATTAAACGAATAGAAAAATATGTTTAATGTCTGCTGCCTTTTGTAATAAAAAGGTAACAGACATTATAATTAATTAACTGTTATTTATTGATTATTTGACCGCAGGCGGAAAATTTGGAGGATTATTTTAAATGGGAAGACACAAAAAAACGCATGATGAATACGGTAGACCATTATACGACCAGTATGGTAATAAAGTTAAATATAATGATAATACAGATGATAGCGTTGCGATATTTGACCTTGATGGGGATTATTTGGGTAAATATACTGCCGATTTTAAACGATTTATTCCAAATAGAGAATATGACGAATATGATACTGCTGTTGTCAACGGCGTTATGTTCAATATTTTGGAAGATAAAAAAACAGGCGAATTAAATATTGAACTGTTTGTTGACGGATTTAGTCCCGTACCCACAGCCTTATTTTATGTAACAAAATATGACAATCTGACTAATAATGCAAAATTATTATACGGATTATTATATAGCCGCATGATGTTATCTTTGAAAAATAAATGGATTGACGAAAACGGATACATTCATTTTATTTTTGCAAGAAAAACCGCCATTGAATTGTTAAAATTATCCGAACCAAAAGTAATAGAATTATTCAAAGAACTTGTAAATCACGAATTATTATATGAATTAAAAAACGGATTTAGTAAAACAAAAACGTTATGGTTACTAAAACCAATTACAGAAGAACAGTATAATGAAAAATTAAAATCTGATTACGAAATGGCTAAAATTTTTGATAATCAGAAAGCAATGGAAAATATTGAATTAAAAATCAAAAAGTCAAATGATTTATTAAAAAAATAAAAAAAGTATATTACCTTAAAAAAATTAAGTATTATGCTTAAATAATTTAAGGACATACCTTAAAAACTTTAAGCCCATATCTTAAATTATTTAAGTCTAAATATATAAATTCAAAAATATAAAAATTAAATATATAGAAAGCAAAATTATATAGAATGTGTACAGCGACTTTTGTTAAAACAAAAGTTCGCCGTGTATCAAAATAATTACTTAATATATTAAAAAAATAATTAAAAATGATAAATTTTACAATAAAGGAGAAGTTGGTAAAATGGAAAAAGAAAAATTATTAGATGAAGTCGAAGCATCAGAATTGAGTGTGAGAATGTTGTTAAAAGACACACTTGTTGATACAAGAAAAATCGTAAAACGGCAAAACATAGTAATTATATTACTTGCATTGGCAAATATAATAATGATTGGTTTAACGGTATATTTAAAAGTTATATAAATTTGACGATATATATTTAAAATCAATTTTCGCGGTCAGCAATCAACAGTTTTGCAGTAAACACGAGATAAAAATTATTTTTAGGTATAAACATACATAGGGACAACGAATACAGCGAAATCAATCAGCAATCAAAGCATAAATGATTATATAAATTTAATAAAAAAATAATGAGGAGCATAAATTATGAAAAAATACGTAAACAGCGTAAGGCACATAGCATTAAAGTTTTTTGAAACGAAAAACATACTCATGCAGAGAATTGCAAATATTGAAGAAAAATACAGGAAGAACGATATAACAGAAAAACAAAAAATAAAACAAATCGCAGAAGTTAATGAACTGATGAGCGATTTATTGAATAAATTCACAAAAGCACATAATGACATGAAAAGTCATTTTAATGACGCAGTTGACGCATGGAGTACATTAGACGGCAAAAACATACCAAGTGACGATATAAAATTATTTAGCGGAATAGTAGAATTAAAAAGTGATGATTTGACGAAATTATCAGAAAAGCATAAAAACAATATCGTAATGCAACGGGCAATTAACGAATACGCAAAAAAGCACGATGTAAATTACGATAAATCATCGCCGTTGCCGGAGGATATGATAGCGGGTTATGCGTCGTTATGTGATATAATACAAAAAGCGGCACATAATACGGGCAGTATGCACAGAGCATTTGTCGAGGACGATAAACAGTTTGAAAATATATTGAGTCCGGCATTGAAGTTTGATATTGATATAAAATAAAAAGTCAGGTGAATTAAAATGGCAAAGAACAATAAAGAAGATATAATATTAAATGCGTTGCTTTCGTACCCGACCATAAAACAAGCAAGTGAGGCAATAGGGGTACCGGAGCCGACGATATATTTAAAATTAAGAAATGACAATTTTAAAATACGATATAATGAAGCAAAAAGGCAAATAGTAGAAAATACGGTTACATATTTACAAACAAAATTACAAGAAGCAACAGCAACGATTGTTGACATTATGAATAATGCTGACAACGCAGCACAGGTACGTGTAAACGCCGCTCGTTGTATATTTGATTATTGTCTTAAATTTACAGAACAAACGGAAATATTAAATCGTGTTGAGGCGTTAGAAATGGCACATATAGATAGTTAAAATTAACGGTAATTAAAGATAATTATAGGGAAATAGGGGGCATTATGAAAAATATTGAAAATCGTTTGTCGGCAGTTGAACGAATAGCGGCAAAAACGGAGCTTGTCGAAGTGAATTTTAAAGACAACGCAAAAGGTAAAGAAGAAATGGATTTATTAAAAGCGGTTCATTTGCTTTTAAACGGTTCAATACATACAATCACGGCAAAATGGAAACCGGGAGAACGAGAAAAATACCAAGATGCCGTAATACGCGAAATTGAAGATTATGTTGACGCTATGGCAGAAGAACGTGAAATAAGAGAACAAGCGTACCAAGATTGCGATATTTATAAAAAATATAAATTTAAAACAGGGATTTAAATTTAAACGCATATAAACGGGTTTTACTAAATCTTTTTATTTAACGGTATTTATATTTCATTATATAAAAGAATACAGCAGAGATGAGCGATATACACGGTAATGAGGCGAAATAATACATTTTATCTTTATTATAAATTTGCGTTGTTATTTTGAAAATATTGTAATAATTTTAAAATAATTTCTTTTTCATCATCAGTCAATTCATTTACGTTAAACTGCAAATTAGAATTAACATCTAACAAATAATCTGTACTCGTTTTAAATATTTTGGCTAATTTTACCACATATTGTGTTGATGGTGTATTCAATCCCATTTCCCACGCATTAACAGCCGCTCGACTTATATTTAATTGTTTTGCTAATTGAGATTGTGAATATCCTGATTTCTCACGCAAAAACTTTATTTTATCTGCAATTATAAATATCACCCCTGATAAGATAATATATCGTTCATAAAAATATTTCATTACCAATCGGATATTTCAAATTGACATTGTATTTGAGATATGATATAATTAGAAAAACAATAATAAATAAAAAGGTGTAATTTCTATGAAAAAGATATTTGTAATTATAATGGTGATATGTTTATTTTTCGGAGCGTGTGGGACAGATAGTAATGATAATTTTGACGATTTAAAAGCACAAAATGAAGCATTGCAAAAACAACTTGACGATTTGAAAAACAATGAAACCGATATAACCGATTCTATCGCAGTAATTGAAATGAATACAGAGTCGCCGCCAGAAATTGATAATTCGCCAAAAAATTTTCGTAATGTTAATTGGAATATGACGAAAGAACAAATAAAATCATTAGAAAATAAAAATCCTGATATTGATTCTGACGATTCGTTAATTTATAACGATGTAATCGTAGCTGAAATTCAATGCACGATAAATTATACTTTTAATAAATCAGGACAATTATATTCAGTAATATATACTTTTGATAAAACACTTTCAAATGATTATATTCCTAATTATGAACGCCTTAGAAATGAAATAACAAATAAATATGGAGAACACACAAGAGGCGGCGAAATATGGCATGATGATTTATTTAAACAACCGTCTAAATTATTTGATTCGTCGGATGACTATATAATTGCTGTTTCGATTGGACATCTTGAATATATTGACAGTTGGGAACTTGAAAATATGAATATAAGTATGTCGCTTATAGGTTATGATTATGATATTTTACTGACAGTTATGTTTAATTCGGATATAAGCAATGATAATCATTTAATTGAAAATAAAACATTTATTGTGGCAGAATCCGTTAATGCAAGCGGTGAACAAGCAGGATATGAAGTTTTAGATATGCTCGGAGAAGTTGGTTATGAATTTTACAACAACGGCAAAATGAAAGCATACGGAAATAAAAATAATGGCGAATATTATATTAATGAGGGCATTTATAAACTCAAAAATAATGTCCTCACAATAGATATAGGGGAAACTCTATCTACGGCAACATTTTTAAACGGCGATAGATTGAAATTTAATACCAATGACGGTGGTTATATGATTTTCGTTGAAAAAGAAACAGCAAAGAAAGAACGTGAGGCATATAACCAAATTTTGAAAGAAAAGTTCCAAAATCTTATAAAAATCGACGCTATATATCCGTCTAAACCAAATTCGGTAGGTGGCGTGAATTTATATATAACATGGAGTAATTTATCGGAAAAAACGATAAAGTATATTACTTTCTATATCCAACCTATAAACACAGTAGATGATGTCGTGAAGTGTGATTTGAGAGGGCATAGTGAATTTCGCGGAGTATCTACTGGACCGTTTGCAACAGGCGATGGCAAATCGGCAGATACATATTATTGGGAGAATAGTTGGTATAATAATACAATATATTATGTCGAATTACTAAAAATTGAAATTGAATATATGGATGGCACAAAAGAAACGATTACTAAAAATGAATTAAAATATTTATCAATAACTTATTTTTCTAATGGAATCTTATCTACAAATTCTAATTCAGATTCCGCCACAAACACAAATACGACAAAAAAACCGATAACGGAAGAAAATATTGTATGGTGGCATGATATAGCCGGGAATTAAAAATAATAAATAAATCATAAAAAAGAGCGATTAAAATATTACTTTAATCACTCTTTTTTGTTCCATTATAACCAAACTGTGACGGCGAAACCGCCGACAAAATAAAATGTGTTTGTTTTATAATGCAATGGTGATCCATCGGGGAATCGAACCCCGGACACCATGATTAAAAGTCATGTGCTCTACCGGCTGAGCTAATGGATCAAAATTAGACTTACCCACATATAATATCATAACAAATTGCCTTTGTCAAGAGTTTTTTCCTTTTATTTATTTTTTATTTTGTAATAATTATTATATATTGACAACATAATATTATTTATATATAATTATATTATTAGATTTTAATTATAATAATTTATTAAAGGCGGTGTAAAAATTCATGAAAAAACAATTTCGTTTTATTTCTTTTATAATTCTGTTTGCTTTATTAATAAGTTTTGCGGTACCATATAATTTTATAGTTTCTGCCGCAAACAAAAAATATTTATCGCTCGGCGATTCTATCGCGGCCGGGTACGGATTAAAAAATATACCGGAAGAAAGATATTCTAATCTTTTAACCAAAGAACTGTCTAAAAACGGGGAAACTTATGATCTTGTGGATTTTGCGGTTGACGGAATGGATTCTTCGGATTTATTGAAACAATTATCAGATTCGTTCAATAAAGAACTTACTTCTGCTGTTTCTTCGGCTTCTGTTATAACAGTAAGCATAGGCGGAAATAATTTTCTCAAGCCTCTCACCGATATATTTATGAGTTCAGGCGCAAATAATATCAGCAATCCCGGCAATATTTCAATAAATCCCGAACAAATCGACGAAAGCTTAATAACATTTTATCTTAATGCGTTATTTACTCCCGGAAGCAAAGAATATAGTAATATAGCTAAAGCAATGGACAGAGCCTGCGACCAGTTTAAATCTGATTTGGATAAAATAATTAATATTCTTGGTAAAAACAAAAATGCCAAAATCATTTTTCTTACTGTGTATAATCCATATAAAGATTTTAGTAAAATAAAGAATTTTTATGACGCGACAGAATTATATATCGGAAGAATCAACGATATAATAAAAGAAAAATCAAAAGGCAATTATATAGTCAGCGATGCATATACTGCATTTAAAAATTCAACGCAGCAGGTCGTGAACGCGCGCCTTTCACAAACTAACTCAAACTTGGACCCTCATCCAAACGCGGCGGGGCATAAATTAATATATAAAACTATTGCTCATTCACTTGGTTTATCGCTTTATTTTGACGATATGTCAAGCCACGCATGGGCTGTCGAATATGTTGACGATTTATATGAACGCCTGATAATATTGGGGACAAGCGCCGAAAAAAGGGAATTTTCGCCTAAAGCCGAATTAAAAAACAGCGATTTGGCGGTTTTATTGGCACGCGCGTTAAAATTAAAAATCGAGGCCTCAGACGTTTCGGACGTAAAACTGCCGTTCTCAGATACTGCTAAAATCCAAAGTTACGCGTTAAACAGCGTGAAAGCCTGTTATAAAGCCGGGCTTTACGATGAATTATATCCAACGGGTAACACTTACGAATTTTCTCCGGACAAGTCTGCCAGAAGAATAGACGTCGCGTTAATGGCCGCACAATTAATAAATAAATCCAAATGGCCTGACAAAAAACCGGTTTATACTGATTTAAATGGGGTAAACGAAAAATATTATCCCGCTCTGTCAACTTTATATGAATATAAAATAATGGAAGGTATGCCCGACAAAACCCTCAGGCCGTTTAATGGGCTTACCCGTGCGGAAGTTGCCGCAATATTATGGAGGATTTTAAACAGTCCGGAATTAAGTTCAGTTAAAAAATAATATTTATATTATCTCCAAAAAAATATTATAAAAATATTAATAAATCATTGACATTAAAGTATTTTTATGTTATAATACTTTTAAGAGATGTGAAATATATAATGATTTATTAATATAAATAAAACATAAGGGGAGATATAGATGAAATTAATTAAAAATTTTTTTACTGCGTTGTTAATATCTGTACTTGTTATTATTTTTCCAGCTTCAGTAAAAGCGGAAGATATAAATATGGCCGTTAAAACAGGGGATCACGGGATAATCGGGATTATTGTGGCAATTATCGCTTTTATAGCTACTGCTTTTATAACGACAAAATTAACAAAACATAAAAACAAAAAGATAAAATAAAATACATAGCGTATAAAAATTAAAACTTAAAAATTTCGCAGGAGCGGCTGAAAAAGTTGTTCCTGCGTATTATATATTTATATATTTAAAATCAATTATCCACGTCGTCTATTATAGAATCCATGGTAATCTGGTCTTTTTCTATATCTATAGGTGTAAATGCGCCGCCTCTCGCAGGTATTTTTGTCTTTCTGTATTGTTCTGTATTTTGATATAACGCTTTCGGATTTTTTGTCACGCTCGTAAGTTCACGTCCTTTCGGCAGGCTTATCGTATCGACCCCTATTGTTGTTCTTGTGGTTTTCAACGGGATAATTTTAGAGTTTATAATCAACGCTTTATTGTCAGACGATAATAACAAAAATTCAGAATCTTCACCCTCCGGCGTATGCGAAATCGCTATAACCGGCGACGAGACAGAAAACGCGCCGGTTAATTTTTTTCTGTTTAATTTGGTTTTATATACGTCAAACGGTATTTTCGCGGATTTCCCGTTTTTGAAAAACAACAATAAATTTCCGTTATAATCATTTGTTATCTGCGCGTAAATTATTTTTTCGCCTTCTTCAAACGAAAGCTTAGCCGGGATATAATCTCCCAAAACCGACGCTTTAATGTTGTCAAATTCAAAAATTCTTGACTTATATACCTGACCTTTGTCTGTGAAAAACAATATTTCGTCTATATTCTGCGCTTCTTTCTCTAAGATAATTTCGTCGTTTTCTTTGAGTTTCTGCTCATCGTTGCCCCTAAGAGACTGCGCCGTTATTTTTTTGAAATATCCGTCTCTTGTCAAAATCAAATGCACGCCGTAGTTTTCGATTTCTTCCGGTTCTTCTTCTATTTCGTCGCCGTCTGTGTAAATAATCTGCGTCATTCTCGGCTTGCCGTATTTTTTCTTTACGTTTTCAAGCTGCCTGATAATAATTTTTTTCTGTTTATCGGGCGAATTTAAAACTTCGTTTAATTCTTCTATATCTTTTTGAAGCTGTTCGATTTCGTTTGTGCGTTCGATGATATATTCTCTATTCAGATGCCTTAGTTTTATTTCAGCGATATAATCAGCCTGAATCTCGTCGATTTTAAAAGCCGCCATCAGATTGGGCACTACTTCTGATTCTTTCGCTGTCTCTCTGACGATTTTTATAGCTTTATCTATATTAAGCAATATTTTTTTCAAGCCGTTCAATAAATGCAGTTTATCTTTTTTCTTGCATAAATCAAAATATAATTCGCGTTTTACACATTCTATTCTAAACGCGATCCATTCTGTGAGAATATCTTTTACGCCTAATAAACGGGGAGTTCCTGCGATAAGAATATTAAAATTGCATGAAAATTTATCTTCAAGCGGGGTTGACCTGAAAAGTTTTGCCATAATTTTTTCAGGGTCTGCGCCTCTTTTCAAATCAATAGTGATTTTAAGCCCGCCTAAATCAGTTTCGTCGCGTATATCGTTTATTTCTTTTATTTTGCCTTCTTTTACAAGCTGTTCGACTTTTGCCTGTATTGCCTCGATTGTAGCGGTGTAGGGGATTTGATATATATCTACGCAATTATTTGATTTGTCATAAGAATATCTCGCTTTTACTCTTATACTTCCGGTGCCTGTACTATAGATTTCTTCAAGCGCGGCTTCATCATAAATCAGTTGTCCTCCTGTCGAAAAATCGGGGGCTTTAAGTATTTGCATTATATCTTTAATAGAAGCGTTTTCTTTTTTCAGTAATTGAATAGTAGTATCGCATACTTCGGTTAAATTAAACGAGCAAATCTGGCTTGCGAGACCTACGGCTACGCCAAGATTCGGCGAAACGAGTATATTCGGAAAAGATGTGGGCAATAAAGCCGGTTCTTTCATAGTATTGTCGTAATTGTCGATAAAATCGACAGCGTCCCGGTCAATGCCGTCGAATAGTTCGCCACATATAGTATCAAGTTTGCACTCGGTATATCTTGAAGCGGCATAAGCCATATCCCTTGAATATTGCTTCCCGAACGAACCTTTTGAATCAATAAGCGGGTGAAGCAGAGCCTCGTTGCCTTTGGTCAATCTGACGAGCGTGGGGTATATCGCGATATCCCCGTGCGGGTGGAGTTTCATAGTTTGCCCGACAACATTCGCGGATTTTGTTCTGTTTGCGGAAGGTGAGAGGAGCCCCATTTTATACATAGTATATAAAAGTCTCCTGTGCGAGGGTTTTAAACCGTCAATTTCAGGGATTGCCCTTGATTTTATGACGGTTATAACATAAGGCATATAATTTGTTTCGATTGTGTCGGTGATTTTCTGGTCGATTACAAAAGCCGGTTCTTTTTTTTGAGCTTTTTGTTCTTTTTGAACTTTCAGATTTTTCTTTTTAGGCATAAAATTTTATATCTCCTGCTTATCTTTTGTTTATCTTTTTATCCAATTTATCAATATATTTCTATATATAATTATATCAAAAAAATAAAGCTTTGTCAAGACAAAAAAACAAATATTCGGATATTTGTTTTTAAATTTATGCTTGAATATATCTGAATTTTGTGATATAATTATAATAAATAATATAAATAAATGCGTGGTATTTATGATAAAAAAAGAGATAAGCCATATAATAAATATAAACGGTTTTATAAAATATACAAAATGCATAAAAACAGCCGTAAAAACAGTTCTTGATTCTGAAAAAATAAATTACGGCTGCGAAATAAACGTCGAAATAACGGATAATGCAAAAATACAAAAATTAAACAAAGAATACCGGGAAAAAGATTATCCGACAGATGTATTATCTTTTCCAATGAACGAGATTAATCCGGAAAACGGTTTGCTTATGCTCGGGGATATTGTTATATCAATCGAAAAAGCGGAAGAACAAAGCAAAGAATTTAATCAGAGTTTAGAGCGAGAACTGATGTTTTTAGCGGTACACGCAGTTTTGCATTTATTGGGCTACGATCATGAATTATCTGAAGAAAATGATATTATCATGCGTGAAAAACAACGAAAAATTATAAAAAATATTGTAGGCGACGGCGTCCTCGACGTCCCGCAAAATTAAAACAGGAGAATAAAAATTTATGAGAAAAAAAACTGTATTTACAGCTATTGTGGGGCGGGCAAATGTCGGGAAATCCACTTTGCTAAACGCAATATTAAACGAAAAAATTTCGATTATATCAAAAAAGCCCCAGACTACAAGAAATAAAATAACCGGGATACTCACAAAAGACGATACGCAGTATGTTTTTTTTGACACTCCCGGACTGCACCTGCCTAAATCTCTTCTGGGAAGATATATGGCGAAATCAGCAAAAAACGTAATCGGCGACGTTGACGTTGTGGTTCTGATGATTGAGCCAATCGCAAGAATCGGCGAGGCCGAGAGGGGAGTTCTGGGAAAAACAAAATCAGATAAAATCCCTGTTATTCTCGTAATAAATAAAATCGACATAATATCAAAAGACAAAATACTTGAGGTTATAAGCGTTTATTCTCAAGAATATGAATTTTCGGCGATTTTGCCTATATCGGCTTTAAATAACGACGGCGTTGAGCTTGTTTTGGACGAAATCGATAAATATCTTGTCGAGAGCGAATTTTTCTTCCCCGAAGATATGATAACCGACCAGCCGGAGCGCCAGATCGCGGCTGAAATCATACGCGAAAAAGCTTTAAGGCTTCTCACGGAAGAAGTGCCTCACGGGATAGGGATTGCAATCGAAGAATTCAACGAGCAGAAAAGCAAGAATTTAATAAGCATACGGGCCGAAATATATTGCGAGAAAGAATCGCACAAGAGAATAATAATAGGTAAAAACGGCGATATGATAAAAAGAATCGGGACTTATGCCAGAGAAGATTTAGAAAAATTTTTCGATATGAAAATTTATCTTGATTTATGGGTAAAAGTAAAAGAAGACTGGCGGGACAAAAAAAATATATTGTCAAATCTGGGATATGACGATAAAGATTTGTGATATGAAAAAACACCCGTCACGCTGCGCGTGCCACCCTCTTTTGCGAAAGAGGGGCGGGGGCTAATTCGTTTTTATCCTTACCCTCTTTAATTTAAAGAGGGTGCCCGTCGCAATGGGCGGGTGTTTTTACTCAATATGTCAAAAATGATTATAATAAATCTTTCCCTTGACGGTATATGAAAATAATAGTAAAATTATTTAGTAAATAAATAATTTTATGATTTTTAAAGGAAAAATAATTATGTTGGAAATGGATATAAAAACTTACGCGAAACACGCGCGCATTTGGGGACTTTACGGACCAGACCAAACGGAAGAATATGAATATTGGTGCAAATACGCTGAAAAGTTCGGTGAAAATATATTGCTTCCCATGTGCGCTGTCGGAAATATGGGCGCGTATATGGCAAAACGCGGATTTAACGTCACAGCGTTTGATATTACGCCCGAAATGATAGCGGAGGGGCAAAAAAGATTCGGAGATATTGAAAATCTTAAATATTATAATGCAGACGTCAGAAATTTTAATTTCGATATAGAGCCGGTTGATTTTTGTACCGGCGCGGACTTTGGGTTTTTATTGACTGTAGAAGATATAAGAAAAGCGTTGGTTTGCATAAGCCGTCACATGCGTAAAGGCGGTTGTTTGCTTATGGAAGAATGGTTCCGCGACCCAAACGCAGAATCAGATTATTCTCCTCCTGAAAAATTTGATTGCGGAGAATTCAACGGAATGAAAGCATGGAAAATAAGCGAGTCGCGCAACGACGGCGAAACCGGGCGCTGGCATTGTTCGCAGGACGTTTATATCGAAGAAAACGGCGTTGTGGAAATGTTTAATCATGCGTTTATTTTACAGGCTTATTATCGCGAAGAATGGCTTGACGCTTTGCATAACGCGGGATTTGAAATAAAAGCTGAATACAATGGGCGTGACCGTGAATCAAAATCATGGAAAAATGGCGATGGGCTTTGGCTTGCCGAAGCGATAAAAAAATAAAAAAGGTTAGAAGATTATGATTATAAAAGTCAAAGGCTTGGTTATAAAAGTAAAAAATATAAACGAAAACGACAAATATTTGACTATATTGTGCGAAGAATACGGTAAAATCTCATTTAAAGCTGCCGGAGTACGCAATTTTAAGAGCAAATATATAGCGGTCGCTCAGCCTTTCGCGTATTCTGAGTTTACTTTGTTTAAAACGCCGACGTTTACAAGAATGAACGAAGCCCAGATAATCGAAAATTTTTATGAGATAAGGTTGGACTTGGCGTCGCTTGCGCTCGCGGTGTATCTTTCGGATATAGCCTGTGTGATATGCGTCGGCGAAAATAAAGACGAAGGAGATATTCTCCGGCTTTTATTAAATACTTTGTATATTTTATCTAATAAAAAAATGCCGGACAGGACAATAAAAGCAGTCTATGAACTCAGAGCTTTGACAAAATCAGGGTTTATGCCAAGCCTTGACGAATGCGAGATCTGTTCGCGCAGACGGTTCGACGATGATATTGTCGCGTTTTTTGATGTTATCGGCGGGAATTTAATCTGTGGTGACTGCGTTGGAAAGCTAAACCAAAGCGAAGCGGGGGAGAGAGGCGAATATCCTGAATGGGGCGGGCAGCTGCAAAAAAAGCTTGTGCGAATATCCCCTGATGTTTTAACTGCGTTGCGTTTTGTCACGGCTGCAAGAGACGAAAAACTGTTTTCGTTTATATTGCACGATGATATAATCAGCGAATTTTCTAATGTATGCGAAAAATATCTGCTCGAACAGCTTGGCATGAATATAGATTCGCTGAAATATTATAAAAGTTACGAGAAGTGAGGATTAAAAATGTTTAACGGAACTATTGATAAAAATGGCACAAAAACAGAATTTGACGATATTGTTTGTAAAAACGGTCTTTTACAGTATAATATCGACAAGACAAACGGATTGCTTATGAAACCGGGCGTTGATATTAATTTAGTCGGGCGTGATAACGAAGGAAACGTAGTCGGCGGAATTATGTGTAATACTTTTTTAATGATTTTGTATATTGACGTTCTTTGGGTTCATGAATCATATAGAGGTCAGGGGCTTGGATATAAATTAATAACGGAAGCCGAAAATACTGCCAAAGAATTAGGCTGTATTTACGCCCATACATCTACAAATTCATATCAATCCCCTGATTTTTATAGACGTCAGGGATATGAAGTATATGCGATAAATGACTGGTTTCCAGACAATATATGCACATATCTATTAAGAAAAAAGTTATAATTAAAAATTAAAAAGGAACAATAAACATGACAGATTTATTAAAATCAAAATCTACGCTGGAATATGACAAAATACTTATGCAGATAGCAGATTTGGCTCAGACTGACGGCGCAAAAGAAAAAATAAAAAATTTAACCCCGGCGATATATCCGGAATTTGTTATAAAATTTTTAGAACAGACGTCAGACGCGAAAAAACTCGCCGCGCTAAAAGGCTCGCCGTCGTTCGGCACGGTAAAATACGTCGGGGATTCGGTAGAACGCGCAATAAAAGGCGCGACGCTCGCCCCGATTGAGCTTCTTAATATAGCTTATCTTTACAGGAGCGCGCGGAATTTATTAAATTATAACAGGACAAATAAACGGTTTGAAACTTCTATCGATATTATTTTTGAGCGGCTTTTCGCCAATCGAATGCTGGAAGATAAAATATTACGCGCTATTATTTCAGAAGATATGATCGCCGACGAAGCAAGTTATGCTCTCGCGGATATTCGCCGTAAAATAAAAATCGCAAGCGCAAAAGTACGCGAAAGCCTCGAAAGATATACAACAGGGGGGACTTATTCAAAATATCTTCAGGAAAGCTTAATTACTATGCGGAACGGCAGGCATGTTATCCCTGTCAAATCAGAGCATAAAAACGAAATAAAAGGATTAGTTCACGACACTTCAAGCTCCGGCGCGACTTTGTTTATAGAACCTCTCGCAGTCGTCGAGATCAACAACGAGATAAAAATTTTAGAGAGAAAAGAAAAAGACGAGATAGAAAGGATTTTATCTGAACTTTCGTCGAATTGCGCGGATTATGCCGACGAGATAAATTTAAACTATGATAATATAACCGAACTTGCCGTTATTTTCGCAAAATGCGAATATTCTTTCAGGATCGACGGCGTATCGCCGAAAATCGTGAATAAAAAAAGCGTGTTTTTAGTTAAGGCAAGGCATCCGTTATTAGATAAATCAACGGTGGTGCCGATTGATATAGGCATTGGCGACGGATATGACACGCTTGTTATAACAGGGCCAAACACCGGCGGGAAAACAGTTTCGCTTAAAACTTTGGGTTTGTTAATCATGATGGCGCAAACGGGAATACATATCCCGTGCGACGAAAAAGAATCTTATATGAGCGTTTTCGAGGACGTTTTAGCCGATATAGGCGACGAGCAGAGCATTGAGCAGTCTCTCTCGACTTTTTCGTCCCACATGACTAATATCATAAAAATATTAAATAATATCTCGCCTGATTCGATTGTTTTATTTGACGAGTTAGGTTCGGGGACAGACCCTGTCGAGGGAGCGGCCCTCGCTATGGCGATACTCGGAAAAGTCCATGCGAGCGGGGCGTTATGCGCCGCGACGACGCATTACGCCGAGCTTAAAGTTTTTGCCCTTGAGACAGAATACGCAAGAAACGCTTCGTGTGAATTTGACATAGAGACGCTCAAACCAACTTATAAATTGTCGATCGGCACTCCCGGACGGTCTAACGCTTTCGCAATTTCGCAGAGGCTTGGCATGTCCGGCGATGTTATCGAGAGGGCAAAAATATTAGTCAGAAGCGAAAACAAAAATTTTGAAAATGTTTTGTCGAAGCTTGAAGAAGACAGGGTAACTTTGGAAAAAGAAAAAGTTAAGGCGGCGCAGATACGCCGCGAACTTGATCAAAAAAATTTGGAGACAGAGCGTTTATTGAAGAAAAAATTGCATGAAGCAGAAAATAATCTCGAAAAAGCGAAAGAAGAGGCAAGACGGCTTATCGCTTCGTCCAAATCGTCGAGCTGCTATATTTTCGCCGAACTTGACAAATTGCAAAAACGCAGGGACGAAGAAGATTTCAAAAAAACTTTGACAGAAATGAAAGCTTCGCTGAAAAGCCATATAAAATCCGCCGAAAAAGAGATTTATTCTTATATGAGCGAAAATAACGTCGAGGACGAACTCGAAGAAGAGTATGTTTTGCCGAGAGAGTTAAAAAAAGGCGATAAAGTGTTGATAAAAGATTCGCAGTTGATGGGTGTAGTCGAGAGCGAAGCTCCTGACAAAGACGATCAGGTGCAGATAAAAGCCGGTATAATTAACATAAAAACGAGCGTATCAAATATAAGATTGATAGATGAAAATATCGCTCAAAAGATAAATAAAGAAAATAAAGAAAAATCTGCCGAGAAAAGCAAAATGCGCAATATAAAAAAATCCCCCGACAGGGAGATAAAACACGGCAGAAACGAAATCGACGTAAGAGGGCAAAACGGCGAGGACGCATGGTATATTATAGACAAATTTCTCGACGACTCAAAAATGAACAAGTTAGAAAGCGTCAGGATTATTCACGGAAAAGGAACCGGAGCGTTAAGAATGGCTCTCTGGCGGTTCTTCAAAGACGATAACAGAATATCTTCATACAGATTGGGTCAGCACGGCGAAGGCGATTCAGGCGTGACCGTGATTGAATTAAAATAAAAAATAATTTAAAATATTTATAAAAACCCCTTGACTCCATCGTTGCGTCGTAGTGTATAATGGCTGTGTCGGCAGGAAATTGCGCATAAATAATACCGCAGTTTCCCAAATATAAAACATAGTTAAATTATACGGGAGGGAATCAAAATGAAAGAATTAATCAAAGTCAGAGATATGTCATTGAAATATGATATATCCGCGCGCGCACTCAAATACTATGAAGATATGGGGCTTATAACCAGCACAAGAAACGATGATTACGCTTACAGAATGTATGACGGGGAAGCAGCCAAGAGATTGGAGCAGATACTGATATTGCGGAAATTAAACATCAGTATCAAGGATATTCAGCGTATTTTCAACACATCAGGTTCAGAAGTGGTTTTAGAGGTTTTAGAAAAGAAAGTCGGAGATATTGACGAGGAAGTTGCGCTTTTACATGAATTAAAAGAAATTGTTATTGAATTTATCCGGCAGATAAATCAGGCTGATTTCAGCAAAGATTCCGATGTTAAATTGTTATATGACAAAGCGAAAGAAATCGAAAATCAGATTATAAACGTCGATTACAACGGCAACGCCGCAAATGTCAACCGTTTATTGGAAGTCACGGAAAAGTTGTCAATGAGCCCGGAAATCGTTAAAAAACATTCGTACTTTTATTTGATATTCAATTTGGGAAGTAAAAAAGCCGTTATTGAAGCCTGTGAACTATACTGTAAAGCGTTCGGAGCGGAAAAAACCTCCGAGGACACAATACCGGAATTGCCGGAATGGATCGGTATAAACATAAACATATTCGGCTTGGGAATATTCATGCAATCGAACGACAAACCTGCCGGAGGCAATAGTTGTTGCTGTATTCATTTTGCAACCGAAGAAGAACTGCGAAAGGCATATAATACTCTGATACAAGAAGGAACGGATTATTCGCTTCACACTGATTGGGGTTGGACGTCACTTTCTGCGTTGTTGAGGGACAAATTCGATAACGGCTGGTTGTTTTGTATTTAAGAAATAATTACGGAGGAATAATATTATATATGACACAAAAAGAAATGATTTTATTGGAAGAAGCGGAATATGTATCAGATACATTCGCTGATTGTTTTATAGGCGATGGATATACTGCGTTTTATTTCGATGAATGCAAAGAACTTCACGATGGCAATCACGCGATTATTTATCCTGAAAAAATAAAAGATTTGGGAAAAGTTCTCGATGAAGTGAGTGAATTTTATGCAAAAAGGCAAAATGAAGCGGCGATTTTCCACCCTTTTGGAGACGAATATTATCATTATTTCGAGGAAAACAGGGCAATAATCGAAAATTGCGGGTGGGAAATTTCACTCTTTGACGATTATAAGGTTATGGCTATATCGGGCGAAAATAAAATAAAACGCAAAAATTTACTTGATATTAAATTACTTGATGATTGGGACGAAAGAATCGCAAACGATATAATTTTGCCGAGCGGCGAATACTGGGAACTTGAATCGACAAAAAAATTTGCTTCAGATAAAAAGAAAAATAAAAACAATATGCTCTTTGTCGGTTATATAGGCGAAAAAGCTGTTATATATTCGATAATACATAAATCATATAAATACGATTGCGTCAGATTTGATTTTATTTTATGCTCGAAAGAACATCGGGGAAAAGGTTACGGGAGCGAATTAATATCTTATATTACTGATTTTTGTCGTGAGCAAAAATTTAATAATTGCTTTGATTGGGCGGGACCGTCTGAAAATATATGCCGCAAGGCGGGATTTTGCGATATATTCACAGCAAGGTCTGGAAGAATAAATTTTAAAGGCTGATAATTTATGGGACGAAAACAAATAAAATGTCACGGCGATAACACAAGATTTGATGAAATCGCGGATTTTATATATAACCGTTTCGGAAACAAAATAAAATATATAGCCGACGTTGCCGGAGGTCAGGGGTTATTATCAAAAATCCTGAATAAAAAATATAATTATATGTCAGAAGTAATCGACCCAAGGGGATATCAGTTAAAAGGCGTATCAAACAGGCAGGGTGAATATTCTAAGAATATGGCGGAATACTATGACTTGATTGTCGGGCTTCATCCTGACGAAGCGACAAGAGAAGTTGTGGAGAGCGCAGATAAAAGACCTGTATTGATAGTCCCGTGCTGTAATTTCTGGGACAGGACGCAAAAACTCGGCTCAAAAGAATTAGTTTCGGCGATATGCGCTTATTTTGACAATGCTAAGATAAAATACGAAATTATAAAGTTTAATTTTAAAGGACCGAAAAATATAGGGATTTTAACGCAATAAAATATAAGAGTAAAAATATTAGGTACGCAACAGACAGTACATGAGTAAAACGAATAAAATTTATATTTTGTTCAATTTATAGTCATTGACCCGACTACCGCTATATTCTTTATATTTAACAATATAAGGAATTAGAAACGAGGATTTACAATGGAACTGCAACCAATCGGTCAAGTATCAAAACAATATGAGATTTCGATACAAACATTACGTTATTACGAGCAAATCGGGCTTATCCAAAGCACACGAAACGATGATAATGCGTATAGATTTTATGATGAAGCGGCTATAAAGCAACTTCGTTCTATTATTCTCCTACGTAAATTGAGAATTTCTCTGAAACAAATAAGAGAAATCCTTGATAATCAAAACACTGCGGCAACCGTCGAAATTCTGGAGCGGAACATAAGCGAACTTGACGAAGAAATAACGTCGTTATCTACTATCAAATCCATATTGACGCGATTCGCGGAAGAACTGCGGATAAAAACCGACATGGTTCTGCAATTTGATTTATTGAACGATACGGCTGCGCTTTCCATTGCGGACTCGGTTTCTTTTTCCAAAAATTATATTAATAATATAAAGGGGAATGTAGCGATGGAAGATTTAAACAAAGCAAACGATACTCTAAGCAAGCTAAAAGACAGCGACGTTCGGATAGTTTACATGCCGCCAATGACAGTAGCTGCCGCTCGCGGTGTAGCGGGCACGGGAAAAGGGCAAATGATAGAGAAATTTGTAAGGGATACCGGACTATTAAAAATCAAACCTGACGCCAGAGGAATGGTAGCTGATATCTTTTCCAAAGAAGATTTAAAAGCCAAGCATTTTAAAAGATTAAAAAAAAAAGAATACGAAGTTTGGGTATCCATTCCGGACGATATGGAAGTACCTGCGCCTTTAATAAAAAAGACTTTTGCGGGAGGCTTATACGCCGCATATTTAGTAAGAATCGGGATTTTTGAAGATTGGCGTTTTCTCGCCGAATGGATTAATGCAAGCGAAAAATACGAACTTGATAATGAGCGACCGTTTTTTCAAGAATTGTTAAATTATTGCAATTATTTTAAATTCATGCCAAACTATGTAGAAGATGGTAAAAGATATGTTACAAGGGACGATATACAGGCTGATGCGCTGTTACCTATTAAAAAAATAGCAGAGTAATGAAAATGAAGTGCAATTTAAAAAGTTTTGCAAAAAATCTAATAAAGACACAGGGACGAACTTTTTACGTGTTCGTCCCTGTGTCTTTATTTTTTATATCACGATTAGTCCCGATAAAAATAATGCCGCCGCGCATACGCAAATCACAGCCGCCGCGATATATTCGCCTGCGCTGCCTGTTTTTATTTTCATGAATTTAATGTTTTTTTTAGTAAACGGAAAAAATATGGGGCACCCTCTCACAGTTAGTAAATCAGCCAGTAAATGCGTTATATAACCGACTGTAAGCCCGGTGATCAATATTTTAAACGTCGGTTCTTTTATAAAATATGTAGCCGCGTATAAAAAAGCGGGCATTATAAGAGTATGCATTAGCCCCCGGTGCTTAACCATAAATTTTAGATTTTCTTTTATGAATTTGGTTTTTGAGAGAGAAGCTAAAATCAAAAACGGCAAAACGACTAAAAGCACAGTAAAAATTGCATGCATAAAATTTTTATTATTATCTGTGTACGCGTCAACGAGAAAAAACGATATTGCGACAATGGCGAGCGAAGCAAAAAGAGTGGATATTGCAGTCATTATATTTTTTCGCGATCTGCCTAATTTAGAACTGTCATGGTCAATATCCGCAATCATAGCCCCGATGGGTACAGATATAAGATAAAACAGATGCATAGGGTCTTGTAAATTAGTCATGCCGTAATATGCCGCCGCTCCCCCCGCGACAATCCCAATAAATTTATGTGTTTTCCCGGTCATAATAATCTCCTTTCCGTTTCGATTGTTATTCTGAGCGCAACGAAGAATCTTTTTTATAAAAAATTTCGCAGGCTCAGGATTATATTATAAAAATATATAATTATTATATCACAAGATTAAATAAAGTCAATATCACAAATATTTAAAATTTTATTGTTTACTATTTTACAAAATAATGATATAATAAATTTTATATAAAAATTATAAATATTTTTCGGAGGATTATATAAATGGACAATGATAAAAAATTATTTTTATCTCAAAAAGCAAACGAAATAAGAAAAAGTTCTTTAACTGAAGTTTACTCAGCAAGTTCCGGACATCCCGGCGGATCGCTTTCTATCGCGGATATTCTGGCATATCTTTTTTTTGAAAAATTGAATATAAACAAAGATAATCCAAATGATCCCGAAAGGGACAGGTTTGTTTTGTCAAAAGGGCATACGGCTCCGGCGTTATATGCCGTTCTCGCGGAAAAAGGTTTTTTCCCGAAAGAAGATTTGAAAACTTTCAGGCACAGCGATTCTTATTTACAGGGGCATCCGGATATGAAAGGCACTCCCGGCGTGGATATGACCACAGGTTCTCTCGGGCTTGGAGTTTCGGCTGCCTGTGGAATGGCTAAGTCGGCTAAGATATTTAATAAAAATTATAAAGTCTACGCAATTCTCGGCGACGGGGAGCTTGGGGAAGGGCAGGTCTGGGAAGCCGCAATGTTTGCAGGGCATTATAAGCTCGATAATTTATGTTTATTTATCGACTGGAACGGGCTGCAAATCGACGGGCCTGTAACCGAGGTTATGAACTCGACGCCGATTGATAAAAAATACGAAGCGTTCGGATTTAACGTCATAAATATCAACGGGCATGATTTCGACGAAATCGAAAACGCAGTAAAACAATTTGAAGAGAGTATGGGAAAAGGCAAACCTACGGCGATAATCTGCAAAACAGTCAAAGGAAAAGGCGTATCGTTTATGGAAAACAACGTCGCGTGGCACGGCACTGCTCCCAATAAAGAACAGTACGAGCAGGCAATGGCTGAACTTGAAAAGCTGGCGTAAAAATATAAGTTTTATATATTTTTTTACTGTAGAGAATTTATATTATGTGGAGGTGAGATATAATGCAAGCATACGAAGGATATTTTGAAAACGGACGTTTTTATATAGCGGGAGAAACCGCGCATATAAATATAAAAGGACGGAGAAGGGCTTTTATTACTATATTAGAGGAACCAATTAAAAAAAATACGGCAAGTGAAAATAAGCCCGTAAAAAAACCGCGCGCAGAATCAAGGGGAATTTTCAAAGGCAAAATTCGGATGTCTGACGATTTTGATGAACCGCTTGAAGAGATGAAGGAGTATATGGAATGAAATATTTACTTGATACTCACGCGGTTATTTGGCATTTTGACGATTCGCCGAAACTTTCGGAAAAGATAAAAGAAATTATTGACAACTCTGAAAATAATATTTGTATTTCTTCAGTTTCTCTTTGGGAAATAGCGATAAAAATAAATATCGGCAAGTTAGATTTGGATTTTACGCTTGACGAATTGCTTATTGAAATAAAAGAAAATGATTTTGATATTTTACAAATTGAAGACGAATATTTACAAGGGCTTTCTTCTCTGCCTTTTATACACAAAGACCCTTTTGATCGGTTGCTTATAGCAACCGCATTTGCTGAAGATTTAACGATTATAACGACAGATGAGAATATCCAAAAGTATGATATATCTTGGGTTTGGTAGAAAAGATTTATATTGCCGGAGGGGATTTATAATGCTTGAGTTTATAGTTGGAAATGAAAATGAAATCATAAATAATTCGAACAATATACCTACAACGGCATTTGTAATTGTGGAAAATGAAAAGGGATATATGTTATTGTATAATAAGTATCGTAATAAATGGGAACTTACCGGAGGATATATTGAGCAAGGGGAATTGCCTAAAGAGAGCGTTATTCGTGAATGTAAAGAAGAAAGCAATCAAAACATTTCAAATTTAAAATTTGTTGGACTTGCCAAATACGCAACTATGAATGCCGCTATATATTATACGTTTTTAAAGACAGAAGAACCGTTTATCGAAAATGATGAAATAAAAGAATTATACTGGTGGAAACCCGGCGAAAAAATTGGCGAAATGTGCAATGATAGTATCGAATTTATTAAACTGCACAACACCGCAAAATAAACATTTTCTTCGTTAAACTAAATAAATTTATTTATCACTTTTAAAGAGGTTAATATGCTGACACGAGAGAATTTCAGAAGATACACGCAGAATTTCTGTGACTTGTGCGATTATCCCGCGGTGAAATACAAAATTTTACTGGATTTTCTTGATATTGATTATAACGACGAAAATCTTGTTGATTTACGCGCTGAATTTTTAAAAAGCGATATTGTGCTTGAACTTCGCAATACGCAAAAATATAACGGCACATGGGGCAAATTGCATTCGGTTACTGATAAAAACCCTGAGATAAAAACAAAGTGGCCGCAAACTACAATGACAGCTTTGTCGCGCTGTATTTATATCGGGTTAAAAATCGGCGACAACAGCGATATTTTAACGCTCGCTCTCGAACATCTCGAAGATATTCTGAAAGATAAAACTTATAATATATTAAAAAAATACAGTTCTGGAAACAACGAGCGATTGGTTCCGTGGAATTTATGCGAAGTTGCGGCAATGGCTGAGGCGATAAGCCCGGATAATTATAATAGTTTATGCGATGATATATTTGATCAGTGGAATTATATCGCGGTATGCGCATTTGAGGACGGCGAATATTCGCATGAACGCGATAAAAAAGCCCAGCATGAATTATTGGGAACGCGTGAGGACAGGCTCGTGCCTTTGCCGTTGGGATTATTATTAAGCAAAGGCAGGGAAATCTCTGAAAGTTTGCAGGAATCAATGCGTGATTATTACGGCAGAAACGCGTATTATAACGGGCATTTCTGGTGGGTGACGCTTGATAAAATGCGTGATAACCCACCGGTTTGGGTCGATAAATATTCACAGCGCATATTTCCGACTGTAGATTACATAAATCAATTTAAAAATACAGGCAAATATTTAAACGATACGATAGAATGGCTTGAATGCAATAAAAATCAGGATGATTTGTGGGATTTCGGCCCGCAGGTGAGTTTTGACCCTATTGGGGATTGCAGGTTTTTTTCACTAAACAGAAATTATAAATATAATAGATTAGTAAATTGCACAATGGAAGTTTTGAATGTATTTAAAAAATATTTGGATAATAATAAAATATTATAAATAAGGAGAATATAAAAATGGCAGAAAAAATGGCAACAAGAGAAGCATACGGCAACGCGCTCGTTGAATTCGGCGAAAAATACGAAGATTTGGTAGTTCTTGACGCAGATGTTTCAGCCGCTACGAAAACTGCGGCTTTCGGGAAAAAATTCCCGGAACGGTTTATAAACTGCGGCATAGCCGAGGGCAATATGGTATCAGTCGCGGCAGGTATCGCGACTACGGGAAAAATCCCGTTTGCGTCGAGTTTCGCGATGTTTGCGGCGGGGAGGGCGTTTGAACCCATAAGAAACGCGATAGGGTATCCGCATTTAAACGTTAAAATAGGCGCGACTCACGCCGGAATAACAGTCGGCGAAGACGGCGCGACCCATCAGTGCTGTGAAGATATAGGGATTATGCGCACGATTCCCGGTATGACGATCATAAACCCCGCCGACGCAGTAGAAGCAAGAGCCGCTGTCGAAGCCGCGATTTTATACAAAGGTCCGGTTTATTTAAGATTCGGGCGCTTAGCTGTTCCTGTTTTATACGATAAAGAAATATATAAGTTTGAGTTTGGCAAAGGCGTGCAAATCAGCGAGGGCAAAGACGCGTCGATTATCGCGACGGGCATAATGGTCGCAGAAGCTATAAAAGCGCGTGAAATGCTCGCCGCCGACGGCATAGACGCTGCTGTCGTGAATATACACACAATCAAGCCCATAGATAAAGATATAATAATAAAAGCGGCGAAAACCGGAGCGATAATCACAGCCGAAGAGCATAATATAATCGGCGGACTTGGGAGCGCGGTCGCGGAAGTGTTATGTGAAAATTCGCCGTGTTTGATGGGGAGAATCGGGATAAAAGACGAATTCGGGCGTTCAGGCAAAGCAGAAGAACTTATGAAAATATTCGGGGTAACGGCTGAGGATATTGCGAAAAAAGTAAAAGAAGTTATAAGGAAATAGTATAAAAGGATCCTTTATAAAAGGAGATGTCAGCGAAGCTGACTGAGGATTGCAATCCCCGTTGCTCGCAGCGTCGCGACCTACGAGTGCCCCCCTTTTATAAAGGGGGCTTTGGAAAATACGGAAAGAGGCAAAAAAACATGAGTATAGAAAAAGCATTTGATAATATGTCCGAAGAAATTTTACAGCCATGGAATATAATAAATAAAATCGAAAACTTTCCGGAAATTGTAATCGTGACATTTAATGAAGATATAATAAATATAGTTGAAAAAAGGCCCGATGCGGAAATAATCGGCGGGTTTAACGCCGGTTATAAAATACCAATCTATAAAATCACGCATAAAAACAAAACAGCCGCGATATATAAAACTTTAATCGGTTCTGCGAGTACGGTCGCTCTTCTTGAAGAATCAATCGCGAAAGGCGCGAAAAAATTTTTGTTTTTCGGTTCGTGCGGGGTTCTTGACAAAAATATTTCAGTCGGCAATTTTATTGTTCCCACGGCGGCATACAGGGACGAGGGAACAAGCTATCACTATATGCCCGCAAGCGATTACATAGAAATAAAAACCGCGGACAAGCTTGCCGGGATTATGACAGAATTAAATTTGCCATATATAACAAGCAAAACATGGACTACTGATGCTATTTACAGAGAGACGAGAAATAATATGCAAAAAAGAAAAAACGAGGGTTGTCTGACTGTCGAAATGGAATGCGCTTCTATTATGGCTGCCGGACAATTCAGGGGCGTTGAAGTTTATCAGTATCTTTACGCCGAAGATAATCTTGACAGCGTAGAGTGGGAACGCAGGAGCATGGGTTCTGTGATTTTAAGCACGAAAGAAAAATATTTGGTTATTGCGCTGGATATTGCGGCTATGATATGAAATGATGTGAAAGGAGCATATATAATCCGAATGAAAAAAACTTTTATTATAATTATATTGCTATTTATTTGTTTAAACGTAATTTCATGTTCCGATACCAAAAATAACGAACCCGAAGAAAATAGCGAACTTCCCGGAGAAACAAATACGCAAGATAACCCTCAGGAAAAAATCGAACTTTTCGACGGATTCAACAAAACTTTATATGCTATGCCAAAGGTTTTGAGATTCGGAGACGCAATAATCGAAGCGGCTGTGACTTACGAAACAGACGGAGAGAATATTTTTCAAATGACGTTATATCTTCAAAAAAACGAACAGCCGATAATGGATTTTGAAGAGTATAAAAATTTAGAAATTGTATTTTCTGACGGAATGTCTATATCGCCCGGAACTATGTGGTTGGCCGAAATAGACGAAAACGGCGGATATGCGGGTATGAACCCGACCGGAAATTTTATTTGCAGCTTCCAGTATAAAAATTTCCCGCGTGAACGCGAATTTACTCTAAAAAGTGCAGACGATAAAATCAACACGGAAATCGAACTAAAGCCAATCAAAGAAAATTTGAATATAAAAGTCTCGGACTATGGGGGAAAACGCGTAGCGATAATACCCGCGGCAGAGGGCAGTAAATTTTTTGTATATCACATTGAAGTTTTAAAACCGTCTTTAACGGAAATTGAGGCAAAAAATATAAGTTATAGTATTCCTCCGACGTTTGAGCATAATCCAGTCGTGAATAACTATATAATGTTCGAGGACAGAGAAAAACTGCCGTGGCCTAATTATACTTTGAATTTTTGCGGAGGGTTTCCGATATTTGACATAGCGGACGGCGCGGATAAATATACTATACTCGGAATACCGCAATACAGGGAGCATTTTATGTCTGAGCATTGTTTTTCCGGTGATTTCTCCGACGAAGAAATTTATAAAACAGTAGTTAATGAACTTAGAGTCACTTTAGGATTCATCGATGTTTTAAGGGATTCCAACGGATTGCCGATATCTGATATTAACTTCAATGATGTAGTAAGCGGCGAATATACATTTGATGAATATAATAACAGTTTTAAACGCGAGTTTACAGAAACAGCAAAAGCGTATATTCCCGTCCCGAAAGACGGCGAAATAATTGATTACGAAGAAAATCCGCTTAAAATCGCTGAGATAGGCGAATTTGCGATGTCAATAGTCGCCGCTCAGCGGCATGAGAATTATTTGATAGTATATTTCGGTAAAGACCATATAACTTATTCGGGCGACGAAGATGTATCTTTGATAAACATGGGTTTTTATGGTAATAATGATATTGCTGCCGAAGATTGGCAGATTATATCAAAAGTAACTGATCGGTCTTACAAATACGACGGAACTTTATCATATTCGGCGTATATCATACCTGAAAATTTTACAGGCGATATGCTTGAAAAATATATCGAAAGTATATGGTATAATATCCAGGGCGAATGGGTAACAGAATTTATAAAATAAAAATATTTGTGGCGCTAATTAAAGAACTGCAAAAAATTGGTGTTTTCCAAAAAGCCCCCTCTCTCAAAAGGGGTGCCGTCCGCAGACGGCGGGGGATTCCCCAAGAGACATCAAACTTTGGAATTCCCCGGCACTTCTTCGTGTGCCACCCCTTTTACGCGGCTTTGCCGCTAAAGAGGGCTTTATTTAGCACCTTATATTAAAAATAAAAATAAAACAATGAAAAAGGGAAAAAATATATTATGGCTGAAAAAAAATTATTACTCGGCAATGCGGCGGTCGCGAGGGGATTATACGAATCCGGATGCAGATTTGTTTCAAGTTATCCAGGTACGCCCAGTACAGAAATCACAGAATACGCCGCAGAATATAAAGAAATTTACGCGGAGTGGGCTCCTAACGAAAAAGTCGCGGCGGAAGCGGCGATCGGGGCAGGCATAGGCGGAGCGAGAACATTTTGCGGAATGAAACACGTCGGATTAAACGTCGCGGCCGACCCGTTGTTTATTTCAAGTTATATAGGAGTGAACGGCGGTATTGTAATCGGCGTTGCCGACGATCCCGGAATGCATTCGTCGCAGAACGAACAGGATTCGCGGCATTACGCGATCGCGGCGAAACTGCCAATGCTTGAGCCGTCGGATTCTGGCGAATGCTTGAATTTCACAAAACTCGCGTTTGAACTTTCAGAAAAATTTGACACGCCGTTTATTTTGAGATTAAGCACGAGAATATCGCACTCTCAGAGTATTGTCGAGTTGGGCGAACGTCAGGAATTTGAATTGAAAGAATATAAGAAAGACGCGTCAAAATATGTCATGATGCCATCGTATGCGAGAAGCAGGCATGTAATAGTTGAGGAAAGAATGGCAAGGCTTTCTGAATTTGCCGAGGTTTGCGAATTTAACACAGTCGAGTATAATAACAAAGAAATCGGGATTATAACATCGGGTATAGCGTATCAGTACGCAAAAGAAGCGTTTGGGGATAACGCGTCTTATTTAAAACTCGGACTGGTGAATCCTTTGCCTGTTAAGTTAATTCAGGATTTCGCGGAGAATGTTTATAAAGTTATCGTGATAGAAGAACTTGACGATATAATCGAATCTTGGTGTAAAAAAATCGGCGTAAAAGTGGACGGGAAAAATATATTGCCGAATATCGGCGAATATTCGCAGGAATTGTTAAAAAATAAAATCTTAAACGAAAAAAAAGATTATTTTGAAGTAAGCGAAAAAATAAATATCCCGGTAAGGCCGCCGGTTTTGTGCGCGGGATGTCCTCACAGGGGAATATTTTATATTTTAAAAAAGTTAAAATTATACGTGAGCGGCGACATAGGCTGTTATACTCTCGGCGCGAATGCTCCGTTGTTTGCAATAGATACGACTTTATGTATGGGCGCGTCGATTTCGGCGTTGCACGGATTTAACAAAGTCAGAGGGATAGAATCAGCCAAAAACAGCGTAGCTGTGATAGGTGATTCTACGTTTATGCACTCAGGCATAACCGGGCTTCTCGATATAACTTATAATCAGGGTATATCGACTGTATTAATTTTAGACAACAGCATAACGGCAATGACCGGGCAGCAACAAAATCCAAGCACGGGATATACGTTAAAAGGCGAAGCGGTTTTTGGAATAAATATTGAAAATATATGCAAAGCATCGGGAATAAAAGAAAATAATTTAAGAATAATCGCCCCGTGCGATATTGAAGAATCTGAGAGAGTTTTAAAAGAAGAACTCGCAAAAGAAGAACCGTCGGTTATAATCGCGAGAAGTCCGTGCGTAATGTTAAAGCATGTTAAAAAAGATAAAAAATATATTATTAAAGACGACTGCAAAGGCTGTAAAGTGTGCATGAGCGTAGGTTGCCCAGCGATTAGTTTTGAGAATAAAAAAGCAAGTATAGATTTATCGTCATGCACAGGCTGCGGATTATGCGAAAAGTTGTGTAAATTCGGTTCGATTATTGAGGGGTAGAAATGATACAGCATATTAAATTACGTAAAATGACTGAGGACGAATATATTAACTGGAAAGAATGGTCGCTTACAAATTATAAAAAAGAATTAATTGAAACAGGACGATACTCTGAAGACGAGGCGCAACCGCAGGCAGAAAAAGATTTTTCGATGTTAACAGACGGATTAGCCACTCCGGGGAATTATTTATTTATCGCAGAAAATGATAACGGTGCTTCTGTAGGTATAATATGGTATATAGTTCAGGACGCTGATCGTATATTTATCGCAGATTTTGTAGTTTACGGTGAATACAGGCGAATGGGATACGGAAGCGCAATTTTAACGGAATTAGAATACAGATTAAGGCCGGAAGGATTTTCAATTATAGTGCTTCATGTGTTTGAACATAACAAAGCGGCTGTAGAGTTATATAAAAAATGCGGATATAAAATAGTACAAAATAATGGTGACGGCGGCATGTATATGGAAAAACAGTTTTGACTTAACATAAAAAATAAGAGAGGGATAAAAAACAAAAATGAACACAACAAATATAATGATAGTGGGCGTTGGGGGGCAGGGAACTCTCTTAGCGTCGCGGATACTGGGCAATACGGCTTTGAGATTAAATCATGACGTAAAAGTCTCGGAAGTTCATGGAATGAGCCAGCGGGGCGGGTCTGTCGTAACTTATGTCAAATACGGCGAAAAAATATATTCCCCGGTTATATGCAAAGGCGAAGCCGATATAATAATCGCGTTTGAACAGCTTGAGGCTTTAAGATGGCTGCCGTATTTAAAAAAAGACGGCATAATCATAACGAGCACACATAAAATAAATCCTGCCCCGGTTAATGCGGGAGCGGCGGAATACCCCAAAGATATAATAAAAATAATGATTGACATGGGGATAAAAGTAATTGATGTTGACGCGTTTGATTTAGCGCGGAAATCGGGGAATAATAAAGCGTCAAATGTTGTGCTGATTGGAATTTTGGCGAAACTTATGAAAGATAAAATAGGCAAAGACGTATATATCGAAGCTTTGAGAGAAGCGAACCCGAAAATATTTGAGGCGAATCTCCCGGCGTTTAATATTGGATACGACGTTGGGTGAGAAATTAAATAAAAAATTATTAATAAAGGAGTGATTATTTTCTTCACATGAAAAGATATTATAACGAAGAAGTCGAAACTATGCCGCGCCACGAAATGGAATACTGGCAGTCGCTGAATCTCAGTAAAACTGTGCGGCGCGTGTATGACAGGGTGCCGTTAATGCGGCAGAGGATGGACGAATTAAGAATAAAACCAGATGATATTAAACATATAAAAGATATTGTAAAACTGCCGTTCACAGTCAATCAAGATTTACGCGACACATATCCCTACGGGCTTTTCGCATGCGATATGAGCGAGATTGTGAGATTGCAAATGTCAAGCGGGACAACAGGAAAACAAAAAGTCGTGGGCTACACAAAAAAAGATATTGATATTTGGGCGGAATGCGCCGCGCGCGCTTTAAAATCTGCCGGAGCGGATAAAAACGATATTGTGCATGTCGCTTACGGCTACGGATTATTCACCGGCGGTTTGGGAATGCACTACGGAGCGGAAAAACTCGGCGCGGTCACTCTCCCCGCTTCAAGCGGAAACACAGAGAGGCAAATCACTATGATAAAAGATTTGGGCTGCACTATTTTATGCTGCACCCCGTCGTATGCTTTATATATCGGCGATACCCTCGAACAGATGGGGGTTAAGCTGTCTGAAATAAAATTAAAAGCCGGAATATTCGGCGCTGAGCCGTGGACTGAAAATATGCGTTCGCAAATAGAACAAAGGCTTGGATTAAAAGCCTATGATATACACGGAATGGTCGAAATAAGCGGGCCGGGCGTTTCGTTTGACTGCGAATGTCAAAGTGGAATGCACGTAAACGAAGATCATTTTTATCCCGAAATCATAAATCCCGAAACAGGCGAGCAATTGACGGACGGACAGGACGGAGAACTTGTATTCACAAGCATAACAAAAGAAGCGTTCCCGCTGATAAGATACAGGACAGGGGATATAACGTCGCTCAGCCACGAAAAATGCTCATGCGGCAGGACGCTTGTCAAAATGAGCCGGTTAAAAGGCAGAACAGACGATATGCTGATTATCCGCGGGGTTAATGTTTTCCCGTCACAAATCGAGAGTGTATTGCTGAGTTTGGGGCAGACTGCGCCGCATTATCAATTAGTGGTCGAAAGAATAAACAATCTTGACACTCTTGAAGTTCAAATTGAGATGAGCGACGAAATTTTTTCTGATAAAATAAAAAAGCTTGAAGAAATAGAACATAATATATCAAAATCTATATTCACAATTCTTGGGCTTAACGCGAAAGTGACGCTGGTCGAACCAAAGACTATTGCAAGGTCAGAGGGAAAAGCGAAAAGGGTCATAGATAAGAGAAATTTGAATTAAAGTTTATTAAAGGCGGGTGAAAAACTGTGATAATAAAACAAATTTCGATTTTTATCGAAAACAAACCGGGCAGGCTTGCCGAAATTACTGATATAATCGCAAAAAATAATATAAATATGCGCGCTTTGTCGCTTGCTGATACTGCGAATTTCGGTATATTAAGAATAATAGTGGACGACGCGGACAAAGTGGGAAAAATATTAAAAGAAAATAATATAACTGTATCTATAACCAGCGTAATATCTATATGCGTCGAGGACAGACCGGGAGGACTTTCTGAAATATTAAAGTTGCTTGCCGCTGAAAATATCGGCATAGAATACATGTACGCTTTTGTTTCAAAACAGATTGCCGAAAGCGCGTATGTGATCATGCGTATAGAAGAAGAATTTAAGGCTACGGAAATATTGAAAAAAGCGGGTTATTCCGGCTTGGATATAAATTAAATATTTTAATAATTTGACGGGGAAGACCAGTATGATTAAACCAAAACAAATAAAAACTGTTTGCTTTTTTATTGCGTTGATTTTTATTTTCACACAGGTTTTATTTTCATGCGAATCGGAATTGGATAAAGAATGGAACAGAATAAAAGACAGCGGGTCTATTGAGGATTTAATGGAGTTTGCAGTAAATCCCGATATTGAAAACAATAAATATCTTGACGAGGCAAATAAAAAAATTAAAAATATAATAAAAAAAGAAGAAAACTCAGAAAAATTAAACGCGCTTTTAAATCAATATCCAGAATGGGAAATTGATTTAAAAAACAGGATTGCGGAAATTGCGTTTAATTTCGCGGTTGATGAAAATACGCCGGAAGCTTTTGAAGAATATATAAGAGAATTTTGGTATTATAATCAAAATCCGGAATATATTCAACGAGCCGAAGAAACGCTGAAAGATTTATATTTTAATATCGCGAAAGAGCAGAAATCACTTGATTTACTTGAAGAATTTATACTCAGATACGAGAATTATGACAGTATTTTAGCTGAAGAGGCGGCAAAAATTATTGATGAAATAAACGTTGAAATCGAATGGAACGAAGTTTTAATAAAATACAAGGCAGAAAACAGTTTACTGCCGTTAATAAATTTCACCGGTTCTTACCCTGATTCTGTTTTTTATCCGGAAGCCGAAAAGTTAATTAAACAAATACGGGACGATTCGTCTTATTCGGATAAATATTTAATTGAATCCAATATTGATTTGATAGATGAGTTTGTATTAAATTTCCCGGGGCATAAAGATATAGACAAAGCGTTAAAATTAAGGGAAGATTTTTCTGGGGATATATATTCTATGATAGAAAAAGAATATATATCAGCGGTTTCACTCGGGGATTCAATAACACGGAACCGTATTATAATACAAAACCGGACTGATTTAAAGCTTGAAGTAAAAATACCGTTTGGGATATATCTTGCCGCAAACAGCGGGAGCGTTCAGAATATGGCCGTACGTGAAGAAAAAACTGTTATCGTTGAACCGGAACAACGCGGGAGCATATATATAAATACGGCATGCATGAATATATACAAAGATATTCCCGACGATAGAAATTATTTTACGGTAGATATATTGCCTGAAGATTCGCGGCTTATAAAAATTTTAAAAGTTCTTAAAGAAAATAACAGCAGTTTTGAAATTGCTCAGGCTGCAATATGGTACATAATGGATAACCCCGGAAAAGACGTAATACTTGAAACTCTTGTTTACGAGAGCAAAGACGAAACCGAAAGTGAAAGTGAAAATGAAGATATTATAAGGGAATGGGCGATAACCGAAGAAGATTATGACGAAGCGTTGCGGTTAATTGAACTGGCAGGGATAAAATATGAATAAAATAATAAATCTCGGCATAGTCGCTCATGTTGACGCAGGCAAAACGACTTTGACCGAACAGCTTTTGCTCTCAGCCGGCGAAATAAGGCAGGCGGGCAATGTCGATAACGGCACGGCGCACACGGATTTTATGGAAATAGAACGTAAACGCGGCATTTCAGTAAAAGCCGCGTCAACTGTTTTATCGTGGAAAGACTGCGATATAAATTTAATCGACACCCCGGGACATACTGATTTTGCCGCCGAAGTAGAACGCTCGGTATGGGTTGTGGACTGCGCCGTATTTGTTATATCTGCCGTCGAGGGCATAGAGGCCCAAACGGAAGTTATCTGGAAGGCGTTGAAAAATCTTAAAAAACCCGTGATTTTTTTTATAAATAAAACCGACAGGGCAGGGGCGAATCCCGAAAAAATTTTTGAAGATATAAAAAGCAGATTCACGAAAAACGCGGAATTTTTTGATGATTTTTGTAGGGACGAACGCCCTCGGTCGTCTGTTGAAATAAAACCCGTATTGGACGATAAATCCACGGGCGACCGCGAGGATCGCCCTTACGAAATAAATAATAAAATCGCCGAATCTGTCTGCGAAAAAAGCGATGTTTTACTCGAAAAATATTTTGACGGGACAATAATAAAACAGGAAATCGAAGATGAATTAATAAAACAGTTTGCAAACTGCGAAATATATCCTGTATTGAAAGGCTCGGCGATATCGGGGAAAGGCGTTCCCGAACTTTTGGATTTGCTTTGTTTTATTTGTCCGGACGCAAATTTAGCAGGTGATTCAAACGGCGAAGTTTCGGGAGTTATATTTAAAATAGAGCATAATAAACAATCGGGTCGGCTCGCTCACGTCAGGTTATATTCAGGAAAAGTCAAAAACCGTGACGTGATTCATAATAAATCAAGCGGGCTTGATGAAAAAATCGTGCAGATACGCAAAAATAAATTGCAAAAAACGATAGACACGGGGTTTTTGACCGCCGGAGACATAGGCATAATCTGCGGATTTTCAAACGCAAAACTCGGCGATATTTTAGGCGCGGGGAAAAATATCCCCCCGTCGTATAAAATCGCCGCGCCGTTATTGCGATCTAAAATCACTCCTGATAACGAAAGTAAATATCCTGAACTTGTCGCCGCGATTTCAGAACTTTCAGCCGAAGACCCCTTGCTTGAAATGCACTGGGAGCAGGGCGAACGCGAGCTTGTCGTAAATGTAACAGGACTTATCCAGATAGAAATACTTGAGAATATAATAGCCGAAAGATTTAATATAGACGCGAAATTTTCAAAGCCGTCTGTTATATATAAAGAAACGCCGTCAAACCCGGGTTACGGATTTGAAGCTTACACAATGCCAAAGCCATGCTGGGCTGTTATAAAATTTTTTATAGAACCCGGTGAGCGGGGGAGCGGATATATTTATAAAAGCACGGTCGGCGACAATAAAATTTTGTACAGGTACCAGTCGCAAATAGAGCAGGCGATACCGGATTCGTTAAAACAGGGTCCGCTCGGCTGGAATGTCACGGATTTGAAAATAACGCTCGTTGACGGCGAATCGCATTTTCTTCACACGCATCCGCTTGATTTTATCGTGACGACACCGATGGCGATGATGCGCGGGCTTGTTGACTGCGGGACAAATTTGCTTGAACCAATGCTTGATTTCAGGATAACAGCCGACGAATCTTTGAGCAATAAAATAATCGGCGAAATAATATCAATGCGCGGTATGTTTGATTCCCCGTTGATAATAAACGGCAGGTTTACGATAGAGGGAAGATACCCGGCTTCGACAAGCATAGATTTTCCCGTGAGGCTCGCGTCTATAACTTCTGGCAGGGGAACGCTCGCCGCAAGTTTTTCGGGATATGAGCCGTGCCCGTTAGAACTGGGCGCAACTACGCCCTATCGCGGGATAAACCCGTTGGACAGGGCAAAATATATTTTATATATCAGAGGCGCGATACAGGGTATGTGAAATTATAAATCCTAAAATAAATTTAAGTACGCTTGTTTGTTTTTACTGAGAGAAACCAACCCTTCACGGTTGCGTTTCGCAACGTCTCTGTATTCTTCGTGTTCGATTTCTATTTGATTAAAATAAGCCGTGCAAATCATTCCGATTGAGACGATAACATAGAAAACAGATTGTTTTTCTTCTTTTGTCAAAGGGTTTATACTGTCATAACCTTTAAAAATTTCTTTTAAACAATCTAATTTGCCTCCTTCACCGTTGGAATATATAATATCAAAAAGCCTGACGTTAAATTCGTTACAGGTTTCAAATCCTTTGACGCATATAACTTCGCCGTTTTCATATACGAAAGAATCTCCGGTAGGATTGCGGTGAATAAACTGTTTTGGAAGTTTATCGTATAATTTCCCGAAGTTTTCAATATAATCATTGAAAAAGTCCTCATTGAAATGAATATTATGTTCTTGATTATACTTTTTAACTTCCGGCATAGCCCAGTCCGTAACCTGTTTATATATATTATTTTCGTCCGGCTTTACGTCGTCCTGCACGGATTTTAACGCTTTGTGCATTTTTGCGATGCCCTGTCCGAGATTAAAAGCGTATTTTTCGCGAATATCGTTATTTTCCAAACGTCCTATTTCATCGTCGGATAACGGTCGGTTATTAGCAGGCTCGCCGATTTTTTTCGTCAACAAAAAAATATTTTCGCCATCTATATATTCTTCCCCCGATTTTGTTATAACCGGCAAAAATTCTGAATCAAGCCCCTGCTTTTTTAACGCTTTAGCTATTTTTATATTTCTTATCATTTTTGAGCGTTCGTTTGTTTTAAGATAATACTCTTCGCCGATTTGCCATGTTTGCCAATCGTCGCGTGAAATATCTTCAATTTTTAAATCTCCGGTAAGTTCCCAGTTTTCGAGAATTTTTTTTAAATCTTTTTCGTTGTGCATAATTAATTCCTCCAATTTTCTTGATTTATGATTTTTATAAATGCTTAAATACTTTTTCGGAGAACAGCCGTACATTTTTACAAACGCTTTATAAAATCCCGCATAAGTATCAAAGCCGTATTCTAAAATTACGTTAATGGCTTTTCGCCCCGACGTCATTTCAACAATCACATGATCCAATCTTCTTTTTAAAATATAACTCGCGACAGACGACCCTGTCGTTTGACTGAAAAGCCGGCAGTAATGCCAGACAGAATAACTTGCCGTTTTCGCGAGTTCTTCTATTGTAATATCGGTTTTCAGATTTTGCTCGATATAATCCAAAGACGATTTCATAAATTTTTGCATGTATGCGTTCTCCTGTTTTAATTTCTGTACGGTATAGTGAAACAAGAATAAAAAGAAGACAAACCCCTCCGTCACTTCGTGACACCTCCCCTTTCAAGGGAGGCTTTGGGCGCAATTTACTCTTTGCCTCCCCTAACAGGGGAGGGGAACCGCCGCTGCGGTGGTGGGGTTGCTTTCTCAACTTGTTTAACTATAATATTATTATACACAAAAAAATCACCGGAAACATTTCCTGTTTTGCTATTATAAAAATAAATTATAACTTTAAGGGCGACCCTTGTGGTCGCCCTCTTTAAAAATTAATTAAATATTTTAAACTTTAAATAAATCGGTACTGAGATATTTTTCACCACGGTCGGGGAATATAACAACAACAAACCCTGATTCAAGCGTTTTAATTACTTTTAAAGCCGCAAGCATAGCAGCCCCGCTGCTCATGCCTACAAAAATGCCTTCTTCCGCGACGATTTTTCTCGCCATTTCAAACGCTTCCTCAGATTCTATCAATATACTGTGGTCAATTTTCGACGGGTCGTATATTTCAGGAACAATAGCTTCTTCCATATTTTTTAAGCCTTGTATATAATGCCCTTTTACCGGATGCGCTTCTATGATTTTAATATCCGGATTTTTTTCTTTCAATCCCATTCCTACGCCCATAATAGTTCCGGAAGTTCCGATAGACGAAACAAAGTGCGTTACTTCTCCTTTTGTTTGCTCCCAGATTTCTTCAGCCGTCGTTTTATAATGGGCAAGCTTATTATATTCATTTGAATACTGATTCGGATTAAAATATTTATCAGGTTCTTCTGCTATAATTTCCCGAACTTTTAATATTGCCCCGTCCGTGCCGAGATTTCCCGGCGTTAAAATTATATATCCCCCGAACGCTTTTATAGTTTTCTGACGCTCGATTGAAACAGCGTCGCTCATGACAATATGCACTTTATATCCTTTTACTTTGCCAATCATCGCAAGGCCTATCCCGGTATTTCCCGAAGTTGCCTCTATGATAATTTTATCTTTTGTCAAATCGCCCGACATTTCAGCCTGTTCTATCATTTTTAAGGCAATCCGGTCTTTTATGCTTCCGGTAGGATTAAACCCTTCAAGTTTGGCATATAAAAGCACATTTGGATTTGGATTTAATTTATTTATTTTTACAATAGGCGTATTGTTTATAGTTTCAAGTATATTGTTATATAACATTTTATTGATAAGTCTCCTTAATAATTTTCGGTTTTTTTATATTATATGTATTATATTCTCTGATATTGCCGGGTGATATTATTTTATTCGCCCGCTTCGAGGATTTTATTATAAAGTTTATCATAGTCAATCTCCATTTTGGTCTGCACTTTTTCAGCCTCGCTTACATAATTTTGCTTTTTCGCGGTTATTAAATCTCTCATTAAATTTCCCGGCATACTTGAACCGGCCTGATAATTAATTCCCAGATCAAAAACTATCCCGCCGAGAATAATATCGAGCATATCTCTCGAATCGTCGTCTCTCGAAACTTTTTCTTTTAACAAAATATCATAATAAACCGGAATAACTTCTTTATATCCGAGCGCGGACATCGATTCCATGATTACTCCTGTCATTTCAAGTTTTGTTTCGTCTATGCAAACCGGCAGGGCATACATTCCGGTCCATGAATTTGTCATATATTTTTCCTGCTTTTCGTCATATTTGGGCAAAGGCAGTATGCCGTACTCAACATCGGCGGCTCTCAGGTCTTCACAGGTGAAAAGATTGTACTGGCAAAACAAGACTCTGCCAGAATCTATTCCGATATGCGGGTGATTAGCTTCTGCCGGAACGTTCCCGTTAAAACAATAAGTTTTATTGCCGCCCCATAATAATTCATAGATTTTTTCATACGCGTCGATTTTTTTCTGATTGTCGAGTTCGACTTTGGGATAACCGTTTTTATCGAGAATAACGGTTATTTCGTCGCAGGCGTACATAAGCGAAGGGGTCTGCCAGCAAATACCGAATTCGAGCCCGAACTGGTCGGCTTCTTTGTCAAATTTACCGTCCCCGTCCAAATCTTTAGACCCCGCGACAGCCATTTCGTTTAATTTATCCAGAGTCCATTTGCCATCCCTGACAATTTTATACGGATCCTCAAGAGCGAGATTTTGCAAAAAGGTTTTATTAAAAACCAATAAAATAGGATCTTGTATCGACATTGAACCTGACAGATAAAAAGTCTTGTTCGCAATATTAAGATTTGTTATAGCCGTCTGATTCCACCACGGTTTATCAAAATCAAGATAGGGAACTATATCCCATTCCCTCAAAAGTCCTTCCGAAGCCATTCCCGAAACTCCTGCCTGAACATGCGTAAAATAAACATCCGCGCGCAAATCCCCGGCTCTGGCGTCTTTTTTCAAATCGGCTTGCGTACTGTCCCAGTTATTCCCGTAGACTGCGTTGAGTTTTACGTTATATTCGCTCTCGACTTTTAAATTTCTGTTATATACAGCATCGTTAAAAATTTCCCCAGTCAGTTCTTCTACAAAAGTTCCTTTATCCACAGGGCTGTCGGGATTTGGCGGGACATATACAGTAAACGTATCGCCTTTAAAATCATTTTTCGGGAGAATATCAAAAATCGATATTTCCTGAATTGCTTCTTCTTCACTGTTATCGGCCGGATTATCATTTTTTGCGTTATTTTTATCTTCTGCATTATTATTAATACTATCCGTTGAATTTTTTTCAGCGGTCGAACATGATATAATAAAATTAGCAACTAATATAACAACAATCAATAACAGACATGCTTTTTTAATTTTTTTCATGATTTTATCTCCTTTTTTATTTTATTTACCTGATTTGGCGTTTGTTCTTGCCATCTTTTGTCAAAGAGGGTGGCACGCGCAGCGTGACGGGTGTTTTACCTGTATAAAATATCGTCTAATATTTTTGCCATTCTCTCTAAATTCATTTCGATTATCTTTTCACCTTTTTCCCGGCTTGCGTAAAAACGCGGGTCTTTTCCGCTCACGGCTATCGGAATTTGCTCGGGTTCTTTTGAATCAGATAACCTGTCCATTTGCACAAGTTCCGGACGAATTGCCCAAACAAGAGAAGTCTCGTTCATTCCCGCATGGTCTACCTGAATACCCATGCCATCGCCGTCATACTCGCTTCCCCAGCAGTTAATCACAGTAAGCCCGTATTTATCAAACCATTCTTTTTCGTGTTTCGCGACTAACCCCGTAGACGGTCCGTGTCCGTGCGCCACTACAATTTTAAATCCCGCCCTGTTTAACTGGCTAAAAATACAATTAATTAAATTCAAAAAAGATTCGTCCGAAAGCCAGTACGCGCTGCCGTCCAGCTGAGCGGGCTCACGTATTTTTTTCCCTGATTCTCTTTCGCCGGTCCAATTATCCATGCCGTATAAATATTTATTTTTACTTTCGTTTTCTGTCGCTCCGTCAGGCCCCATAAACAACATTGGCATTACGATTCCGCCGATTTTTTCAGCCAGTTTTATAAAAAATCCCTGAGACTGGATTCCGTCCGCTCCCAAAGGCAAATGCTCGCCGTGCCATTCAAGTGTGCCAAGCGGCAAATAAGCCACCGGGCATTCTTTTATTCTTTCCCTGAATTCATGCGGTACTAATTCCGCGTATAATACTTTTCCCATTTATTAATTACCCCCAAAAATATGCTATAAATAATTCTTATTGTATAGTTAATTATAATTCTTTTGCTACTTTTTCGCCGCGTACAAGACGCGTATTGCCATACCATGCATCCTCGTTTAAATAATGCTGTAACACATCTGCATCTTTTAATGCTTCCGAATATTCATCATGTACAATATGTTTATCATTGTGATTATATATCATTTTGCAAATAATATCTATTATTTCATCAGGATAACCCCCGTTTTGTTTTAATATATCTCTTGCGACATCACTGCCCAAATATCCATGTTTTTCGTGTACGCCAATTTTTAACGGAAATGTTTGCTGAGCAAGCCATATATCATGCAGAAGTCCTGCGCAGCGGCATACTTCATCATCAAGCCCGCGTTTTATCGCGATAAGACGGCACAGCATAGCAACTTCTTCGAGATGAAAAAGCCATCCTTGATTTTCGTTGAGAATTTCATGTGTTTTGCCTTTTAGTAAATTGTATCTGTCGTTATCCATGTTTTTTATTACCCCTTAATGTTGATTATATAAATTCTCAAAATATTATATCATAATATTTTTATTTTGTTATTAATTATAATTTATCTTACCAAATACAATTTCGCGAAAACGCTCGCGTTCTGCCATGCGACATTTTTGTTTTCGCCTTCTATATATACGCTCCCCATAAATCTCTCGCGTTCATGCGTTTCGTCAGCGTCACAGTAAGCTATCGCGAATCCCAATACTTTCCCCTCATGCAATTTCACAGGGACATTTTTTTCGGGATTATTTTCGTCATAAGTATCGTCAAATATTTTCATTTCGACTTCCCATGTATATAAATCAGTATTTTCTTCGTGTCCTATCACATAATTCAAATGGTCGTTATATAACTGCGCCTGCCCTTTTGTGTTCAAGTCAACTACATTTTCGCCGCCGAAACTTATATGATAAGCAAAAGCATTATAACTTCTCTCATGGTCTCCGCCCGATGCGTCCTCATCGATAAATAATTCCAGACAGTCATCGTTATAACAATCAACAAGCGGCGTGTTTGCCCTTGTCGTGCTTATATAATTATCGACTATTTCGACTAAATAATAAAGCCGTTCTTCTGTCCATAATATTTTATATCTTCCGGAAAAAACTTCGGGGCCTGCCATAGTTCCGAGCCATAACTGATCCAATGGTTTCCACTGCGCTTTTGCCCATACCGGGTCGTTGCCGTTGCCGTCTATCACAGGCGCAGTTTCAGCAAAAGGGGCTGCATAATCATACAGCCCTAAAACGAGTTTTTCTATTACTTTATCCGCTTTTATATTAGCTTCGGCGTGATTCATATATTTGTCATACGAATAAACGGTTATATCCCGGGTTCCGTTGTCGAACCCTGATGAGTCAAATGTTATATCCGTCATGTTTTCGCTCACGCTTCCCGCATATATTCCGTCGATATATATATCAAGTTTATCGGTGTCGTCTGATATATTTAATTTTAGTTTTAAGTTATGCCCATCAAACGAAGCTGACTCTATTGCTAATTCCGGAGGGGTTTTCTTCCTCAGCGTCCTGCCTCCCGTCGACGGCGTAACTCCTGCGAAATCGCTTCGTATATCGTCGATTTTTACTCCCAGTACAGTAATATTTTTTGTGTTCCCGTTTCCTACATTGCCCGCTTCTATTAAATACTGCAAATACTTGACTGACTCTATATCCCAGTTTATGATATTTGTCTGGGTTATATCAATCGCGAGCGCGTCTTTTGAAGCCATGATACACCGCATATTTTTCTGCGCCTGAGTTATATCGCTTACCCCGGCTTGATCATAACACGGAGTAGGGCCGTTTTGCAGTCCTTGCAACCCGTCAGTCACAGTAAAATCAGCCGGACGGCACGTATAAAAATCAGCCATCCATTTATGATATTCAGCTTTGCCATGATCGACCATATTATTTCGTCCTGTGCTGTCCCTGTTATTTCCGTATATATTGGCCGGGGTCGCGCCTATCGCGATATTTTTTACAGAACCTGTGACAACAGCGTCCCAGTGATTTTTTAGCGTCGGCAGGCAAATAAACACATCGGCTTCATATATTTTTTTATTCAGATAATATTCTTTATGTAATAAAGCGTTTTCATAAGTAACTTTCACAATCCCGTCGGAATCTTTATCCTGCCACGCTCCCGAATCCAGCTCAATCGCCAAAATTTCATCAACTTCCGGGATATTTGCTTTCGTATATTTCAAATGCTCAAAAACTTCTAACGTATCTGTTGCAGAACCTTCCATTATATATATTTTGCCAGACGGATTAATTTCCCGTACAAGCTGGGCAACAGCTTTAGTAACTCTCCAGTCCGTGCAGTTTCCGTTTGCTTCAGGTTCAAGCAGTCTTCCGGACCAGCCGGGGAGACAGTAGTCTCTCATATTGACTAAGTTTGGTTTAAGAACCACCGTATCGCCATCTTTTATTATACCTGCAAGCCCCCCTGCGAGTGCTATGGCTTCCCTGACTAAATCTTTTATATCGTCAAAAGTCAAATCAGTCGCGTTTGCTTTGCTTGATTGAGCAATCCCGACGAGTGAATTTGAATCTATCTGCAATTTATTATACGGCAGTATAAAATCCGGCGGGGGAGGATCAGTCGGGGATTCCGTTGCGGATTCGTCATGAGCGGCTTTCGCAACTTCATCAAGTGATTCTCCGGCGTTTTCAAGTTGTTCTGTTTGAGCTTCCGTTATTTCTGACGTCGGATTTTTATTATCTGTATTGCCGGCGCAGTTTAATAAACTTAAAAGCCCGCCTGTCAAAAATAAAACGAGAATTAATCCGTAACAAATATTTTTTATTATATTTTTCCTCATAAAAATTTTCTCCTAATATACTCTATCTATATAAATTTATATTTATTTTCAAATTTATTTTTACTTAAAGAAAAACATGGGGATTTTAACCAAGACCCTCTTTAATTTAAAGAGGGTGGCAACGCCGCAAACGCAGTTTGCGATAAGCGTTGACGGGTGTTTTCGTTACCCTGTTATATCTTAAATATACACAAAACCCATCAAAACAGACGAAATAATTAAAAATACGCAATACCCGATTAAAAACAAAGGGGTAAAAAGCGAAGCCATAGCCGATAACGGAGCGGGACGCGTCGCCGAGCCTACTATAAAAAACGCAAGTGCCGAACCTTTTCCCATCAATTCGTTTTGTATCATGCTGTTCACAAACGGTATCGCGCCTCCGCCGCAGGCATACAAAGGCACGCCCAGCAATGCCGAAAATAATATAGATTGCAGTTGATTTCCCCCGTTTAACGCGTTATGCAAAAAAGTTTTCGGTATATATAACCCAACCAAAGCCCCGATAAATATCCCGATAAGCAAATAAAATCCGACATGCTTTAAATTTTTAAGGCAGTTTATAAAATATTGTTTTATCATAAACAGTTTTTTGCCCCTGTTTATAATATTGCATCCGCCGTCTTCGTACAAAACAATATTCTTTTTAATAATATATTTCGTCGGGATTAAATAAGTCAGCATTCCCAATGCCACGCTGAATATTAAAATCGCAACGGTAAGAACAACCGCCATTTCAAGTCCTATATCTGTGATTCCGCCCATAGTCATTATAAAAAGCTGCGGATTCATCAATGACGAAGCGGCTAAAAACGAGACAAGCGGCGCGATATGTACTCCGCTTTTATATAATTCGATTACTACCGGAATAGTCCCGTAAGTGCATAACGGGGATATTATTCCGATAACCGAAGCCGATATAACAGATATAACCGGTGATTTTGATACCCATTTATAAATAATTTTAGTCCACGAAGTAAATTTCAGGAGTTCGCCGACGAGTATGCCAGCTATAAGATACGGGAGGATATTTACAAGAGTTTCCCAGCATGTCTTTAAAAGAATAGGAATCGAATCAATCCACCATTTAAAATCCATTTAGTTCTAATTCTACTTTCTTTTTTTGCTTAACCACCCCGTCATTCGCTACGCTCATGCCACCCCTCCACGGAGGGGAATTTTAGTTTTCTTCCGACGTTTTATTAATTCCCCTCCGTGGAGGGGTGCCGATGTAATCGGCGGGGTGGTTTATCATTGATTTTTAAACGCCTCGACCAATGCTATTATATTCTCAACAGGAACGTCAGCGGGAACCTGATGTGTTGGCGCGGCTATATATCCGCCGTTTTTCCCTAATATTTTTATCGTCTCTCTCGTTATTTTCTTTACTTCGTCAGGAGTTACATAAGGCAGGGTTTTTTGCGTGCTTATCCCTCCCCAGAATGTCAAATGCGCCCCGAAATTCTCTTTTACTTCTTTCAATCCGTATATTTCCGGCTGAACTGTCTGATATATGTCAAGCCCAATATCTATCAAATCACCAAGTATAGCCGATAGATTGCCGCACGAATGAAGCGCGACGGTTCTGCCCGTCGATTTCACTTTTTCAAACATTTTTTTAAGACAAGGCTTAATAAATTTGCGCCATGTTTCGGGACTCATCAATAATCCTCGTTGCTGACCGTAATCGTCCCCAACAAAAAATCCGTCGATAGGATAAGTCAATGCCCTGTCTATTATTTTCATGTTATATTCTAATATCTGCTCAAAAAGTTCAAACACAAACTTTTCTTCGCTTGCCAGATCAGCGAGAAAATTCTCAAGCCCTCTCAGGCTCCATGCTCTTTCAAACAGCGAAAACCCGATTTTCCCGAATTTATACGAATCTTTATCTTCTTCTAACATCTTTGTCGTAATCTCGTCAACATAATCAAGATTAGGTTCCGGAACATGATAATTTCCGATTTCAGGTTCTATTAATATATATTCTTTTATAATCCCAATATCTTTGTCCGCGCCGCTTCTGTCCCACTGCACGCCGAACGGGTCCTGATACACTTCATTTTCAAGCCACTGACCTTTTCTGTATTTTGCTTCTTCTATATGATTGTCAGACCAGTCCCATAAATCTTCTTTTGAGATTTGAAGATAAGCGCAGACTTTATCGGCAAGCGGCACAGTTAAATCAATGGAGTGGGGAACAGGGTCTGTATGTTTATGCGCAACCACTGAAATCACACGTTCGCGTTTTGTGTTTATGTTTGTATTCATGTTTATTTCTCCTGTTTATATATTGACGATGTATAAAATGCTTATAATATACGACACTTAAATTTATTCATATAATCCCTCGCGTATTGAACCTCCCGCTACACGCGGCCAATTATTAGTTTCTATTATTGTTGTGGCGTTTATGTTTCCCAAATGAGCGTAAAAGTGACGGTATTGCGAAAGTATCAACGACAATCTGTTGCCGTTACAACCCGGCGGAACTTCACATAACATTTCATCTGTAAGAGAATCTATATATTGCATAATTTTAGCGCGTACTTTTTCAAGATATTGTAATAAATCCTCTCTTGAAAGAACTTTTTCGCTAATTTCATTTAGGGAGTTTAGCCCGTCAACATGAAAATCAGGCTCAATATAGTCATTTGGATTAATGAAGAATCGGTCGCAGGAGTGCAGCTGGTGATATATATGCTTCCATACCGGAAAATCACAAAGAATAAAATCCATATTGCAAGTTTGCAACATAATATTTGCACTTTCAAAAAGGTGTTTTGTGTTTTTCTTTATAGCGTTTACTAATTCGTAGTTCATTCATCTATCCTCCTGTCCAAAATATAAATTTCCTACGTTTTACACCAATCTCAAATTCCCGTATTTACATCAATCCAAAAACTCGCCGTTATAGCTTACCATAGAGGCGTTCTGCACTCCCTCTACTGCCGAAAGCTCGTTTATAAAATCAGTATTGTCTCCCTGAATACGAATCTCATAAATCAATTCAGTGCCTTTTCCAGCCGATACGATTTTGGATTTAAGACGCGCTCTTTTCGCGTGTTTTTTTATTGTGTCAATACATATACCCTCAGACGTATGATTTTCGCAGTTTATAATAACTAAATACGGAGAATCGAACGAAAGCCGCTGGCTTGTCAAAAAAATCACCGCGCCAATCACAATACTGCCGATAAACGCCAGTGCGTAAATCTGCGCCCCTATGACAATTCCCGCTCCGATCGACCAGAATAAAAAAACTAAATCCATAGGGTCTTTTATCGCCGTTCTGAACCTTACTATCGACAACGCGCCGACCATTCCAAGTGATAATACAACATTCGATGTTACGGCTGATATAACAAAAGTAGTAATAATAGTCAAACCTAAAAGCGAACCGTTGAAACTGCGCGAATACATCACTCCGCCGAAAGTATATTTGTAAATAAAGAAAATAAAAATCCCGATTAATAAAGCAGCGAAAAAAGAAAATAAAATAGTATATATGTTAAAGATTTCGTTAGCTTTTGCGTTAAAAGTTTCGAGGAATTTGTTCTTAAAAATATCATTGAAAGAAGTCATTTTGGAAAATCTCCTTAATTTTTTTATTTTTATATTAAATATTATTTTATATATTACAAAAACATGCGGCAGGAAGCGTATTTTGACATTGAAGACGTCATTGTCCCTTCTGTTTGGGTTATGTCCCTGATAAAATTGGGTAGAAATTCGTCGTATTTAATTTCTAATACGCATCTTTCGTCCGGGAAAACGCTCACTGTTGGCGTATTTGGGTTAAAAATATCAATTACGCCGATTTGTCCTACAGGGCTTCTTATATTCGAGTCTATTGTAATTCTGACGTTTCCGTGCGGATAAATAAAAGGCGTTCTTATGTAATCAACAACAGTTTTCGGAATAAGCCCTTCGGAAGTGAGTTCCTGATAAAAAGCTGTTTTTACAGGGTTTCCCGAATCTTTTAAAAAATCATACTGCCGGTTTAATATTTTCTCTACTTCTTCTTTTGTAATATTAGCTATAAGTTTAGCGGCAGAATTATATTTTTTTATTTTATTTTCAAGTTTTATTTTAGAACAATCGTGGTCATAAAATCTTATCCTGTATTTATGTCTGAACGGAACGCCGTTCAATTTTTCATATAAAGATTTATCTTCGTATGTATCAAAATATAGGCTTCTTATAAAATAATCGCCGTTTTCGTTTGCGAAAGGGTCAGTTTTAAGCAGGGTTTTAAGCCTGCTTTTCAAAACTGCGGCATGATTTTTATTTATTATATGCTTATATTCGCTCCTGAATTTTAAATCCTGCATTATGTTTTTGCCTTTCGGTTTAAATTAATTTTGTAAATCCAAAGTAAAATTCATGTATTATTATAACAAAATAATATATTAAAGTTAAAGAATTAATCAAAATATTCTTTGAATAATTTATTAATACAAATGATAGATTAAATTTTTGTATGTAAGGGGCGCATTGCGCGTCCGCGAACACAACACAACACATCACATCTTAAATTGAAACGTAATACGCGCCTCTAAGAAAATATTAATTAAAGGCGATTTTCCTTTGTTCGTCAGAATTAAACATTTTTAAAACAGCCTGTTTCAAACGGTTATAGTTGATTTTATTGGATTTATCGTTTTCATCGTCAAATAAATCATAATTTTCAGCAACGGTTTCTTTCGCCGCTTTTGCCGCCGCGTATAATATTTCTGTGTCAGCTGCTAAGTCCGCTATTTTAAAAGTCACCGAACCGGATTGTTTTTCACCAAATAAATCACCCGGGCCGCGTATCTCTATATCTTTTTTCGCTATCTCAAATCCGTCGTTTGTCTTGCACATTATATCAAGCCGTTTTTTTGAAGTTTCGCTTTCGTTGTCGCTGAATAATACGCAATAGCTTTTTTTATCGCTCCTGCCTACGCGTCCCCTTAGTTGATGAAGCTGCGAAAGCCCGAATCTTTCGGCGTTTTCTATAATCATCAAAACGGCGTTCGGGATATTTACCCCGACTTCGATAACCACAGTCGAAACTAAAATTTTTATATCCCCGTTTTTAAAACTTTCCATTATATTGTCCTTTTCTTCGGATTTCATTCTTCCGTGAATAAACGCAGTCGGAATATCCGGAAAAATTTTTTCGGACAAATCTTTGAAATAAGATTTTACGGATTTCATGTTCTGCATATTTCTTGCATAAGCTCCCTTTTGAAATGAAGTGTCAGAAGCGTCGCCGATGACAGGGGTTTGCGGGATGTCAGGGACGCTGTCCCCCGCATCGTCGTTTTCACCCTCGTCTTCTCCGACAAGCGGACAAACTATAAAGGCCTGACCGCCTTCGTTGATTAACTTTTCCGTGAATTTATATATTCTTTCCCGAAAAGAATTGTCAACTGAATATGTATCGACTTTCTGCCGTCCGGGAGGTAGTTCGTTTACTACGCTCACGTCCAGATCGCCGTACATGATTAATGCAAGAGTGCGTGGAATCGGCGTAGCCGACATTACGAGAGTATGCGGCGGGATTTTATTGATTTCTGAATCATTGCCCGCTTTTCCCTCGATCAAAGCTCTTTGATTTACCCCGAAACGGTGCTGTTCGTCAGTTATAGACAAACTTAAATTTTTAAAAACTATATTTTTTTGTATAACTGCGTGCGTGCCAATTATAAAATCAACGTTTCCGTTTTCTATATTTAATAAAGTTTCACGTTTTTGCTTTGCTCTCAAAGAACCGGTCAAAAGACATACTTTTATCCCGGCTGTCTCAAAAAGTTTGGATAATCCGTCATAATGCTGTGTGGCGAGAATATCCGTCGGGGCCATCATGACTGCCTGAGAGCCGTTTTTGCACGCATAATAAGCTGCGGCTGCGGCTATCATTGTTTTACCGCTGCCGACGTCGCCTTGAATAAGTCTGCTCATCGGTTTGTCTTTTTGCATATCTGATATAACGTCTTCAATGGCTCTCTGCTGCGCGTTTGTTAATCTAAACGGCAAAAGAGAGTAAAATCCGTTCATTTCGATATTTTTTTTATATTCATAACCCGGAATATGTTCTCTGCGGCTTTTTATTAATTCAAGAGCGATCGAATATAAAAAAAATTCTTCAAAGACAAGCCGCCTTTTTGCCGCTTCAAGATTATTTTGACTTTGCGGTTTATGCATATTATTTAAAGCGAAGCCAATATGACATAAACTGTATTTGTTCCTGACTTGTTCGGGCAGGACTTCAAGTTCGTTTAATAAATTCTGCGCGTGTGAGATAATATTTAACGCGCCCTGAGCGGCTTTGATTATAGTATTGTGATTGACTTGCTGGTTTTTTTTATATATAGGATAAAACCGGTCGCTCTCGACACCGCTCTGATACGGAATAAATTTAGGGTTCACCATTTCGAATTTTACGAGATTTCCTGTTATTTTTCCGTAAAAAACATAAATATTTCCCTGTTTAAATATATTTTTTACATAATCCGAGTTAAAATAAATTATATCTACGCGGCTTTCTATGTTATCGACCGGCATTCCGGTTTCATCTGTTTTTACTTCGATAGCTGAAAACCTGACCATCGGGAGGCCCCGTGCGTTCATAACAGAGATTTTAGACGAAACTTTAAGCCTTACGGCAAAAGTTCCGTAAAGCTCGATTTCTTCAAGCGGCACTACATGTCTGTCCTCGTATCTTCTGGGAAAATAATAAAGCATATCGCCGACTGTGAATATGCCTAAATTATTCAAGCCTTTTGCTCTTGAATCGCCTACGCCTTTCAAGACTTTTACAGGATAGGATAATACAGACGTATCAGATATATATATATCCGGTTTTTTTTCTATCATGATTATAAAACGCTTTCCTGAAATTTCAATTAAAAGCCCCTTTCACAGAAGGGGGCTTATCAGAGAATCCTTAAAATTTAATATTTATTTAAACTTAAATGTATCAGCCGCTGTACTCAAAACGTTTTTATAAGTTTCGTATTTTTTTTCTGTTGCGGTGTATATCAAATCATACACCTGTTGTTTTTTGAAAAATATAATCTCCGAAATTTTAAATTTCATACCTGACAAAGAGCATGTGTAAGTATATTTTCTCGCAGATATATCTTTATCTGAGCCAATTATTAAATCTGTCTCGGATTCGATTTTAATATCCTGAAAAATTTCTTCGTATGACGGCAGCGCATAATTTGCCCAGTATTTTTCTATTGTTTCGTATCTGCCGGGAGGCAACCCAAACACAGTCGCTGAAAGATTCGGTTTTGTCATAACAGAAAAATATTCTTCCGAACCCGGCTCCTGTTTGTCAATCTGAAGAACTTCGTCGTCGTTTATATAAACAACTATCATAGCGTCGTTTCTTTGTATGAAAAAATTTTCCGGGTAATAAAAATAAAAATCAACTGCGTTGTTTTCTGCGAGTATTCCCGTCCCGCCGCCATTTTCTTCGTCAAGTTCTATTTCTGTCGAGACATTCTTAATAGTATTGTTCTGGCATGATGAAAAAATCATAATGCAGGATAAAATTATAATAAAATACGCGGTTTTTTTTAATTTATTCAAAATTATGGCACTCCTTTATTTATTAAATATCCTGTTCAATCCCGTTTATCTCACCTGATTCTTCGGGTTCTGCTTCGATTTCTGCGTCTGATTCTTTTTCATCGTTATATAAATGCTCATGCTCGTTTTTCATAAAGCCTATAATTTTCAGGTTTTTCTTCGGGAACGGTTTTACAGAATTGTCGCCGTCTGAATTGCTTTTGTTGTTTATCCTGACTTTGCAGACGCCTGTTAAAATATTGCTTTCGGTTACGACTCCGGTTTCGCCGGTAGACGCTTCGACTATTGAATTTATTTTAGGCGTGTCCTTACTTAAATACTCATAAGCCTCCTGTTCATATTTTAAACAGCACATGAGCCTCCCGCACGCTCCTGATATTTTTGCCGAATTTATCTGCTTATTTTGTTCTTTTGCCATTTTTATCGTCACCTGTGCGAAATCCTGTAAAAAAGAATTGCAGCAAAACGGTCTCCCGCAGGTTGCAAGGCCTCCCAATATCTTGGTTTGGTCGCGTATTCCTATCTGGCGCATTTCTATTCTTGTTTTAAATATAGCGGCTAAATCTTTCACAAGGTCCCTGAAATCGACCCTGCCGTCCGCCGTAAAATAATAAATTAATTTTGAATTGTCAAAAGTATATTCAGCCTCGATAAGTTTCATTTTCATATTGTCTAAATTATGAAATTTAATTCTTTCGTTTGCTGTTTTTACAGTTTCTTTCGCCATTATTTTGTTTTTTTCAGATCTTTCTATATCGTCTTCGCTCGCTTTTCTTATCACTTGCTTTAATGGTTGAACGACTTTTCCCGCGCTTATTTTTTTATTGGGTATAGCGATATATCCGAGCTCCAGTCCTCTTGACGTTTCAACTATAATTTTTTCATTTGCGGAATATTCTATATTATTAGGCGAGAAAAAATATATTTTCCCCACAGGCTTGAATCTTATCCCCACAATTTCAATTGTCGGGCCCGTTTCTGCTTTTTCAAGTTTTTCTAAAATATTTGCATTTAAACTCTCGATTGAGTTCATAGAGTTTATACTGATTTCTTCTGCATCTTCGGTTTGATAATCCCGTCCGGCTTTAATATTATCATTATTATTTTCGTTTATATTTTTTAAATCTTTTACATCTTTTTTTGCGGTATTTTTTATATTGTCTTTATTATTATTTTTTTTAAATTCCTGATATATTTTATAAGGCTTAATATTTTTATTTAAATTACTATTTGCGTTTGAATTTAAATTCGCCTGCGTTTGGGCGGCAGGCTTATTTATTTTATCTGTTTGAGTTTGTATCTGAGGTTGCTGAACTGCGTTTTTATTTTCCGGATTAGCATTAACGGCTGAATTTAAACTGCGGCGTTTTTTATTGCGCTTTTTCTTGAAATTATTGTTAAAATTATTGTTTGGCTTTGTTGAGATACCGCTGGGATTACCGGGACTACCGGGATTATTAGAATTATTTGATTTATTATTTTTATTTTCTTTAAAATTTATTTTGTCTTTTGATGAATTTATATTCATTATGAAAAATATTCCCTTTCAAGTTTCAAGTCTGTTTTTTTATTATCAGGCAGTTTTATAAACTTAAACTGCTAAAAAATGATGTTGTATTTAATCTGATATTTATATTATAATCCAAATCTGTCTTATATTTATGAATTTTCTTTGACAAATTAAGGATTTTTTTTATCGAATACAAATTTGTCAGTTTTTTTATTTCTTCTGAACTGTTAGAATCGTTAAAATATAAAAAAGAAATTTCGTTGATTTTTGAGTTAATATCTAAGTTTTCGTATGACATAAAAATTTTAGCGATTAATATATCGCGCAGCGCGTTTTCCAGACAGGAATAAAAATTTAAGATTTCTGCTTTATTTGTTTTGTCTATTTTATCTGATTTTTCAAAAACTTTTGATAACAATTTTTGATATACCGGCAATTTTTCGGGATTTTCTGCCAATACAAATATATCTGATATTAAATCGCTATAAATTGGCCGGCTTTTTTTCGCGGGTTTATTTTCAGCCATATAATCTGCGTTAAATTTGACCGCTCTGGATTTTACAGTTTCAAGAATTAAATCGCTGCTTGTTACGGTTATTATAAAAACAACGAAAGGCGGCGGTTCCTCGATTGATTTAAGCAAGGCGTTCTGCCCCTGAGGCGTCATATTCTGCATATCTTTGATAATATAAACTTTCGTATCGCTTTCATTTGGGGAAAGATACAAATCGTTGATAATCTCCCTCGCTTTATCAATATGAAAAGATAAAGCTCCGCCGCCGTCAGCTTCTGAAACGATAATATCCGGGTGGATATTTTTATCGGCTTTTACACATGATTTGCATACCCCGCAAGCCTCGCCGGATTTTTTTTTATGTTCTGTATCATGACAGACAATAGTTTTAGCCAAAATATTCGCGATTATATTCCTGCCGGTTTCTTCTTCTCCTTCAAAAATAAGCGTGCCCGGAATCTTATCGGATTTTATCATTTGTTTCAGGATTTTAACGGTTTCTTGGCTTTTTTCATTTTCTTCGATATTTATCACTCTCTCACACTCTTTCAAAACGCTCTATATTTAAAACAAATACCGTCCCTCCGCCGACCTGCACTTCCACGGGTATATTCGCAGAACTCATGTTGCCTGTCGCCAGAGCTATGTCGCTTGTTACTGACTGCATTCGTTTTTTACTGTATTTTGATATTATATCTATTGCTTCGTCAATTTCATCGTCTTCAACGCCCATTATAAAAGTAGTATTTCCGGACATCAAAAATCCGCCGGTGGACGCCATTTTTGTAACATGAAATCCCGCTTTTGTAAGCGATGAAGAAACTAAAACGCTGTCGTCGTTATGAACTATCGCAAGTATAAGTTTCATAAATAATACAACCTCACTTTCTTTCAATAATTTAAATAAATTAAAAATTAATTAATATGCAGGGCGCGGCTCCCCCGGCGCGCCGCAACTAATTGACTTTGCGAGGTTTCTGTCTGCACCGCTCTAAGCGCGCCGTGATTTTTCAACATTTTAATAATGTTTTTTATATTTTGCGGCGAGCCGGGGACGTCGCGCCCTGCATATTAATTTCTGTTGGGACTCCGGGAGGATATATATTTTTTTTATGTTTTACGGGGATTATTTTATTTATTTTCGCAAAATATTCTAATCCGTCAAAAAGTTTTTCGAAATCTCCTGAAGAATTAAATATACTTGGTATTAGTATTACTCTGTCTTTATTGAAAAATTCACATAATATATTTCGCTCAGCTAAAAAATAATATAATTTTTCTCCCGCATTTTCGCAATTTAAAACAATTCTGTACGGATCGTATAATTTATCTGAATCAAATTCAAATCCTAAATTTTCTGTTTTGTTTTTGAATAAATTTATATCGTGAATAAGCCGTTTGTGTTCTTCGGTTCCATGTTTTTCGAGCAAATCAACCATTTTTTCTATGCTTTGCAGAATCAAATAAGACGGACTTGTCGAAGCGAAAACATTAATAGATTCTTTTAAGATATTTGTTTTATCAGAATCAATATCAAATTTTTTATTTGCGTGAAGAATTGCGGCGCCTGTTAAAACCGGCAATGTTTTATGAATTGAATCAACAGAAATATCAGCCCCTAAATTAATCGGGTGAAGTTCGCCGTTTTTATAAAACGCGAGATGAGAACCGTGGGAATTATCAACAACAAGATTAAGCAAGTATTTTTTGCACTCTTGTGAAATTTGCCAAATATTTTTCATAACGCCGAAATAATCGGGCGAAGTCACGAATACGCCGATAATATCCTGAAAATTTTCGTTTTGCGCGAAATAATTTATTTTTTTTATAAAATCTTCACCCGGATATATCCAGAGAGGGGTTATATTCAACAGGGATATTATATTAACAAACGATATATGCGAGGCTCTGTCGCAGATTATATATAAATTTTTATTGGCTTTTTTTGATTGTTTTAATTTTACAAGCGCAAGAATTGAAGCTTGTATGCATAAAGTCGCGCCCGAGCATGATATAAGCGAAAAAATATCTGGAATTTTAAAAAAACATTTTGAAATTCTGTTTTCCAGTTCATAAATCAAATTAATTTCATGGCTTGGATTATATAAATTATCAGTGAAAAATAATTCTGTAACGTCAAGTGAATAATCAGGATTATTATAATTCTCAGATTTACCTTTATGGCCGGGTACATGAAACCTAACCGGATTCTTTTTTGCGTATTCGCCGATTATATCGTTTAACCTGCCCATATCCCCGCCCTTGATAAATAACTAAAAATATTTTTAATTCACTTGACATTTTTGCATTTTTGGTGTATAATATAATTGCTACGTAGATTAAAAGATTTAGCAAGTTCTTTTTTAAAGAACTTCAAAAGATAGCCGTGTACCATTGAGATGGAGCGGCTAACTTTTGTTATGTCGCCCAATTATATTATAACATAATTATACACAATGTCAAGTCTGCGGCCTGACTAATTTTTTTATGTATTTTATTACGCTTATATTTTTGAGTTCAAGAACGGAAATATATATCAAAATACTGAAAATCAGGGAAATAATCACGGCAATTATTGGGACAAGCGAAATTTTCACGCAAAAATTATACGTAAAATAAGCCATAAGCCCCGTATATATCCCGGAAACCGCCGGCAGAATAAACCATTGGGTAAAATTAATTTTTATTTTTGAGTATTTTACGACTGTGACAATATTTAAAACAGTTCCGATAAATGACGACGCAAAATGGCCGAGCATAAACCCGTACACGTTTAAATTAGGCATCGCGACAAAAATATAAGTAAATATAATATGTATAACCCCGTCGATTATATTATATACGGCGAGGTTTTTTTGTTTGTCGAGAGCGTATAAAATACTGCCGGTAACTATTTGTATATATATAAAAACCGAACTTAAAACGAGCGGGAAAATATAATTTCCGGCAATTTCGTTTTTATACATGAGAACACAGAGAGGTTTTCCGATTGCTGCGACCACACCCATAGCTGGAAAAGTCATAAACGCGCATGTTTGCAAAACTTTTGCTATTTTACTATTCATGTCTTTTGTGTCGCCGAGCTTTTTTGCCGATGTTATTCTTGGGAACATAACATTCATAACGGGATTTATAAAAATTACAGGAATTGTAACTAATGGAAAAGTCATTCCCATAAGTATTCCCAAAGTTTCTATTGCCTGATTGCTTGTCATGCCGGATATAATCAATCTTTTCGGAATCAAAATCGTATTAATTGATGAAATTATTGTCATAAGCAGCGAACTCGCGGAAATTGGAACTGCGATACGCGCTATTTCTGATAATATTTTTTGGCGTTTTGTTGTAGGGGCTGGCATTGCCCGCCTGGTTATATGATTATCATGTTGCGTTGATATTGGCGGACGCGCAATGCGCGCCCCTACGGATTTCATAATATTTATATTATATCTTTTATAATATAATCCTAAAAAAGTAAAACTAAAAACTTCGCTTATAATCATTCCCAGCACTATCAAAAAAGCCGTTTTTTCCGGTGTGAGTGATGTTTTATTTATATATAATAAAATAAATATAGCCGCAATTCTTATGCATAATTCAGTGATTTCAGAAATTATATTGGGTTTGACTGTTTTCACCCCGTAAAAAAAAGATTTATATATATTTTCAAACCCCGTGAAAAAAAGACACGGTATAAATAAAAGCATACTGGATTTTGTCCGTATATCCCCAAGTATTTTCCCCGAGATTAAATCCGGAAAAATAAAAGTAATAATTGCCGAAACAGTTAATAAAGTTAAAAATAACTGCAATGATTTACGGACTACGTTTTGTACTGCGTTTGAATCGTTGACTGTGCTTTTTTCGACTGTGAGACGTGTCACAGCCATAGTTATCCCTGATAACGAAATAGATGAAAGTATAGAATAATAAGGAGCGGCAAGCTGATATATCCCCATTCCCCCGGCTCCGGAAAAACGGGTTATAATTATCCTGTAGACAAATAATAATATTTGCAGGGTCAGGCTTGAAAGCGTAAGAGTAAATACTTGAAAAAATGCCGAAGATTTATTTATTTTCAAAAAAAATCATTCCTTTTCACATATAATATAACATATAAAATTTTTACTGTAATTATTGAAATATATGCGAAAAAAATATAATATATAATTAACATTTTGATGGATTTTATCATAATATAAATATTGTAAGGCAATAAAAATATATAAATATTTTTGCTGCCGCGAATATAAAAATCAAAGGGAAAGGGGGGGAATAACGCTTTAAGTTTTACAAAATACATAAAAAAATAAAAAAAATAAAGAGGGTGATGTATAGAAAACAAGATTATAATACAGGAAAATTTATGATTAAATATACAAGTTAAATTTTAATAAACCAAAAAGCGGGGCAGATTTTATTTCTGCCCCGAAAAATTTGTTTTTATATATTTTATCCCCTATGATGTATGATAACTTCCGCGTTGTCGCCGCATTTCTCGATTGATTCTATTTTTACCCTGCCGATTTCGACTTTTCCGTTGTTTGGGATTTCTATGTTTGCTCTGTCAGTCGTTACGCCTTTCGCGTTCACTTCGCCGTTGTCGAGATAAACGTCAAATGTTTCGACTTCGCCGCTTTTTATATTTACATCTCCCGAACCGTGTATTGAAATCGCTACGGATTTGTTTACTTTATCAGCGTCAAAATTTCCCGAACCTTGGATTTTTATGTTTATAATATCGCATTCGTGAAATTTCATGTCGCCCGAACTGTTTATTGCCGCGGATAAAACTATTGCGGTTTTTGCGTTTATATCACCCGAACCGTTTATAGAAGCCGTGCAATTTTGAGCATTTTCGAATTTAATATCCCCTGAGCCGTTTATTTTTATAATGCATTCGTTTGCATTTTTAAAGTCAATATCGCCTGAACCATTTATTTTAGCTATCAAATCGTTTGTGTCAATAAAATTAATATCGCCCGAACCATTTATTTTTACAATTAGATCATTAAACGATACGGGAGCGTGAATATCCCCTGAGCCGTTTATTTTTAAAATCGCATTTACCGAAGGCACGTTTAATTTAATATCACCCGAACCGTCGATTGACAATCCAAGATTTTCAAGTATTTCGCCGTCGAAAGCAAGATTGATTATAACATTATTTTTTGATATATCCCATTTTTCAATTTCTTTATTTATTAATTCTTTCTTTTTCTGGTCATATTTAATTATCAGAGTTTGTTCGTCATTTTTATATTCAAACTCCAATAAATCAATAAATTCGGGATAACCGTCAACATATATCAGCGTTCTGTCCCCGTCGGCTTTTTCTATTACGCAATTACCGTTTGGGATCGCGCATTCCAGTTTATTTACTTTGTCATATTCAATATCTATATGATTAGGCATAATTTTTTTCTCCTCTAATTTTAAAAACTTAGAATTTTCGGTATCTACGACACTTACAAAATTATCGTCAAGTGTTTTAATAATAATTTTCCCCGCGCCCTTGTTCACAACCCGACGGCTTTGCAGTTCGGCGATACTGCCATCTTTGAAAGTCACGGTCGAGCCTCCTGTTTCTTCCGGTTCTTTATCCGAATAGCACGCGATATTTGCAAATGTTGCGACAAGATTTAATCCTTTGTAAACCGGCGGGAACGATAAATTGCTCACGTCTTTTTTTATTTTCCCAAAAATATCGTCGAGGCTTATTTCAAATATAGCGCACAAAGTCGGGATTAGCTCTATATCCGGATAACATAAACTATTTTCCCATTTTGATACGGCTTGGCTTGTAACCCCAATCTTTTCTGCAAGATTTTCCTGCGTCATGCTTTTTTGTTTTCTCAATTCTTCGATTCTTTTACCTAAACCTTTTAAATCATACATAAAATGCATTCCTTTCTATAATTTATCCTTTATTAAATTTAACATTTATATTAACACGCGCCGTTAATTTATAAATACAGTATAAATCTGATTTATTCAAAAGTCAATCAACAATTAGTTGAATTAGAAAAAAAGTTGCAAAATTCACTAAACTTATAGTTGTATTTGAATAAAAGTTGAATTATATTTTGCGTATAATAAATTTTTATTAAACAGAAAAAGTGACAAATAAAAATATATTACATATTGTAATATTTATCTATATAAAAAATAATAAGACAAAATAAGAGGGGTGTCGTGATGTTAAGGCACAATACAGGACAGGATGTGAAAAATAATTCTCCCGGAAAATTAAAAAAAATATTATCGGACGTGGCGAATTTTATTATATATGATAAAAGCAGCGATTTCGCAATAACATCAAAAAAATCTCAGGAAGATTTAGACGGCGGCGAATACAATCAAATTTCAGAAGTTGAATTTGCAAAAATTCCTGTGAATGACGAAAATTTTAAAAATAATAAAAATAACGTGAAAAAATATAACATAGTCAAAAAAAAATATATAAAATCCAAAAAATATATGATAGATGCAGACGATAATATTGATAATAGCAATAATATCAGCGAAAATTTTGAGGAAGTTTTTGATTCTGTAAAACAGGAAAAACAAGAGATACAGCAAAAAACAGAAAAGAAAAAATCTAATTTTTCATACGGTTACGGAATCCGCAATTATTCAGATAATAAAAACAATAAAAATAAAACTTATATTGATATAGACGCAAATACAAAAACGAAAATTCCGTTAATATCGAGTGAAATTAAAAAACAGCAGATAGACAAAAATAGTGAAGATTTTGAGGAGGATAAAAAAGATTTTAATAAAACCGGCAAAATAAATTTAACAAATATAATAAAAAGATTTTTGATTCTTTTTTTTGCGGTTATCTGCGGAAGCATAACGATGCCTTTCGGAATGAACCCTCTTGGATTTTCTATTATTTGCGCGGCGGATAAATATATTTTTTATATTTATTCGGGGCTTGTGATTTCACTTGCGTTTCACAAGGAAAATTTAATTATTTTTTTGATAATTTACACAATGGTCGCAGGGATTAAATTTTATCTGAGATACACAAAAGAAAAAGCGAAAGTCGAAATGCTTTCAAAAAGCGTATCGTATAATAATTTAAACAAAAAAGAAAAAATCAGGCTTTTAAATTTAGTGCATTTCAATGATACCGGATCGGTTATAATGTCTGTTTTGGTTTGCGCTGTCTCCTGCTGTATTATAGGATTTTTAAAACTCGCGCTTAAAACAGGGAGTATAATTTATACGGATATAGCGGTCATAATGCTGTTTATGCTGATGTCAATGCTTTTTACTTATCTTTACAGCGGGTTATTTGATGTGGGCTCGGATAATAAAACTCTCGGTAAAGCGGGAATATGCGCTGTTATATTTACCGTGATTTATTTTCTCGCGCCGTATTATCTATATACTCTTTCGATAGGATATATAGCTTCGTTTATTTTGACTTTTATAGCGGCGAATTCCGGAATGAATAAATTTGAAAAAATAAAACATGATAAAAATACAAATGTAGGGCGCGACGACTCCGGCGCGCCGCAAACCCATTTTCAAAAAGATGCTTACGCGGATGAAGATATTAATTCCGACGAAGAAATCATAAGCAGATTCGCGGTAAATCTGATAAATCAGGACGGCGTTTTATCGGATATGACAAGAGGAGCGTTGGTAGGACTTTTATGCGGGGTAGCGTTGGGGGACACTGCCGGGGCGGTGACTTTGGGAATATGCGGCCTTGTTTCGGGATTGTTTTTTTCGCAGTCAACAGTTCTTGCGATTATTTCGGGGCTTGTATCTGCGATAAGCTATTCTGTATATGTCGCCGGAATCGACGCTATTCAAAGATATATACCAAATATGCTGGCGGGGCTTACTTTTTATCTCCCTGCGTCGATGTTTTACGCGTCTTTTATGCGGAAAATCAAAACAGGCAAATATGACAAAAAATCCGCGCCGTTACTTGACAAAGGGCTTTTGATCGCCGAACTTCCCGCAAAAAAATTAAATAATTTATCAGATGCTTTTCAGAATTTATCAGGGATTTTTTACGGAATATCAGAAAAATTCAAAACGCCGAACTCAAACGAAATAAAAGTGATAGTTTCGGCGTGCGTTGAAAAAACCTGTGAGAAATGCGAAAATTATAGTTCTTGCGAATTGACGGAAAAAAGCAATATAAACAGCCTGCAAAAAAAATGCGTTGATTATCTCGCTGAAAACGGCAGGCTGAACTCAAACGGAATCACTAAAATATTCGCTGAGCAGTGCGTCAGAATATCAGAGATACAAAATAAAATAAACGCCGTATATTGCAGAAAAACCGAAGAAAATATAGAAAACAACAAAACTAAAATTTTTGCCGATAATTACGAGAGTATCGCAAAATTATTGCAGAATAATATAAAATCCGGGAAAGAAGATATATCTTTTAAAAAAGAAATGTCTGAGAAAATTTTTATATCTTTGGAAAATATGGGAATCGAATGTGAAAATGTGATTGTTATGGGTGAGAGAAAAAAGACTGTGTATATATTCGGGATAAAAATGGTGAATTATTCCGGGACAATCGCGGATATAACAGATATTCTGGAAAGGATCTGCGGGACATGGTTCGATTATCCGGAATATATACTCAGGGATAATTATATAATAATGAAAAATCAGAGCAGGAATAAATTCAGGATATATTCTATGCAAATATCTAAAGCTGCCGGGGAAATCAATAATAATTTAACAAAAGACACAATTAATAATGAACAATTAAAAACAGAATCTATAAATTTTATAGATTCTGCAGATTTTGCAAAAGAAGAAAATTCTGAAGTACCGCAATTTGAGTCTGAAATTATTGAAGATACAGAAATAAAAAATACAAAAGAAGAAGAAAATGCGGCAGAGTTTAACGGCGGAAAAAATACCGGCATAAACGGCGACAGCGTGAGCGTTTTTTATGGGAGAGACGGCTATCAGTACGGATTGATTTCAGACGGCATGGGCAGCGGCAAAAACGCCGCGATTTCTTCAAGGCTGACTGTTTTGATGACGGAAAAATTATTATCTGCCGGAAATCAGAAAGATTTAACTGTTGAAATGATAAACTCGCTTCTTATGTCTAAAAGCGACGAATGTTTTGCCTCGGTGGATTTATTTGAGGCTGATTTAATTACTGGAAAAGCTAATTTTATTAAAGCAGGAGCGGCTCCGTCGTTTGTCATACGAAATAATAAGCTTTTTAAAATACAGTCTTCAACAGTTCCGGCGGGGATTATAGAAAATATAAACAGTGAACAGACAAAATTTGATATGGAAGACGGGGATTATATAATAATGCTTTCAGACGGAATAATATCGACTTTTGAGGAAAGCGCGTGGCTTCTTGAAATGCTCGGATCCGAAAAAAAACTTAATGACCCGAAAAGCCTGTTAAACGGAATACTTCGCGAGGCTTCAAAGAAAAATCACAGAAAAGACGATATGTCGGTATTATTTATGAAAATAGCCGAAGAAAAAAGAATGGCTTGAATATGGCGGAAGGGCTTTGCTTTTGACGGACAATTATGCAAATACAAAAATTTGCATAAACAAGATAAAAATGTCAATACTAATATGGAAAATAAAATTGCGAGGTGTGGCAATGTTGCTTAAAGGCGTAAATAAACGGGTAATAGTAATAAAAAATCCTGGAAGTGAAATTTTTGAAGAAGCTTATTTTATAGTCAAGAGCGGCAGTGTAAAAGGCGTTATCAAGCAGTCTAAGGAAAACGAAATGGTGATAGAGGCAAACCGTATTATTTCAGATTATCATGAGCAGCAGAGGAGCATAATCGAAACAAACGGAATTACGGGAAGTGTCAGCGGCGATATGTCCGAACTTGATAATTTTTTAAACGTAAAAAAAGAAAATGAAAGTATTGACAATATAAATGATTTTAATAATATAGAGAAATCAAATAAAAAAACCAAAAAAATTAATAATATCGAAAAATTTGAAAAAACGGATAAAACTAAAAAAGAAAATAATAAAAATACAGAAATAAATCAGTCAATATCAGATTTGACAGACGAAGAAATATTCGAAGACGAAAAAATTTTTGAGAATATACAAAATAATGCAAACAAATACGAAGATTTTTATCGGAATCCCAATTTTATCGGATGCCGTGAAGAGGAAAAATCATATAGATCCGCGTTTGATTTTATTTCTTCAAAAAAAATCAGAAACAAAAATATTCCGATGCCGCCCAAAAGTTTTTTTATCGGCGTAGGATTTATGAGCGCGGTTATAATTTTGATAAGACTAATCGAATATGTTATTTTGAGATAAAAAATTTATAATTATGTTTAATTAAAATATATCATAATTTACAGTTATGATATATTTTTTTATTTTTATTTGTTTACAAGTTAATAAATAAATAGTATAATAGAAAAAATACAAAATCGGGAGGTATTTATTATGAAAAAATATGGGTTTAATATGCTTTGGATGTTCTCGCATCACGGACAGAAACCGGGAAAAGTTGACGAAAAACAGCTTGATTTTATCGCGAAACACGGGTTTAATTTTATCAGGGTGCCTACGGATTATAATTTCTGGACGAAAGATTTTGATTATCTTCACCCCGATGAAAAAGTTTTTGAAAATATTGATTTATATTTTAATGAATGCAAAAAAAGAAAACTGCATATATGCCTTAATTTTCACAGGGCGCCCGGTTATTGCATAAACGCGAATGACAGGGAAAAGCATAATTTGTGGACGGACGAAGAAGCTCAGGAAGGTTTTGTTTATCTGTGGGAATATTTCGCGAAAAAATATAAAGGCGTGCCGTCAAGTGAACTCAGCTTTGATTTGTTAAACGAGCCGCCGTCTGTAGGGCAGTATAAATTTACCAGAGATAATCATGAATATGTCATGAGAAAAACAATAAAGGCGATACGCGATATTGACCCTGACAGGGAAATACTTCTTGACGGGATCGGCGGCGGCGGGATAGCTATACCCGAACTTGCAGACGCAGGAGTAATACACAGCGGCAGAGGTTACGCGCCGTTTGAAGTCAGTCATTATAAAGCCGGCTGGTGCGGAATAAAAGACGAAGACTGGGTCGAACCTGTTTATCCGGGGGTTATGCACAATAAATTATGGGACAAAGACGCTCTGCGCGAATATTATAAGCCGTGGATTGAAGTCGAGAGAAAAGGCGTCGAAGTGCATATAGGCGAATTTGGCTGTTTTAATAAAATAGAAAATAATATTGCGTTGCGCTGGCTTGGGGATTTAATGGCTGTGTTCAAAGAGAACGGCTGGGGATATTCGATGTGGAATTTTGCCGGGTCTTTCGGCATTGTAAATCACGGCAGGCCGGGAACGGTTTATACAAATATAGACGGCTTTGACGTAGATAAAGAGTTGCTTGATATAATGCTGGAGAATATGATTAAATAAAAAATAATAAAATCATGAGGTATAAACATGTCAAATCTTAAAAGAAAATTATTTAATTTATTGATTTTTGTTTTAATATTAATTGTTTTTTTGCAGCCGCTGCAATCCTGCGGCGCTGAAAAAACAGAAAACAAAGATGAAACCGCAAATGAAAACGAGAAAGCGACGTCGGAAAACGATTCGGTTGAATCAGAACCGGACGAAAAATCCGACGAAATTTCGGACGGTCTTCCCGCATTGAATTTCAACGGCGAAACGGTCAATATTATTTACAGGGATTATATGGCGTATGAAACTTATGCCGAAGCCGAAAGCGACGAAGTAATAAGCGACGCAGTATATAAAAGAAACATGGCGATAGAAGAGAGATTTAATATAAAATTTAATTTTATAGAAGTGCAGGGCGCATGGGACCATAAAGACCAGTTTTTAAAGCGCATACGCAATACAGTCGCGGCAGGCGACGACGAATTTGATATAATCGAGGGATACGCCGCATATATACTTGAACTTACAACGGACGGATATTTGAACAACTGGTGGGACATGCCTTATGTCGATCTTGATAAACCGTGGTGGTATCAGGATTTTATAAGTGAAATGACGGTCAACAATAAATTGTTTTTCCTGACGGGCGATCTCGCCCTGTCAACTATACACATGGCAAACGCGCTGTTTTTCAATAAAAATTTGTGGAAAGCTTACGCTCTGGACGACCCGTATGCAATAGTAAAAGAAGGTAAATGGACTGTCGACAGAATGGAAGAATTCACAAAACAAGTTACGATGGACGTAGACAGCAACGGAAAATACGACGAAAAAGATTTATACGGTTACGTCACCGACGTGCATAATCAGATGGACGCTTACGTGATAGCGTTAGATATTCCCATTACTGTAAAAGGCGATGACGGACTGCCGGAGTTTGTAATAAATGATGAAAGGCTTATTAATGGATTCATGAGGATATATGCTTTCGTCAACGATAATGTTTCGACGTTTGCCGGACAGTTGCAGCCTACGGCAACCGATATATTCAGTATGTACCGCGAGCCTATATTCCAGCAGGAAAGGGCGTTGATACTCGCTGAATATCTCGGAAATTCTTCTTTGATGAGAGGCTATGATTTTGACTTTGGCATACTTCCGTTCCCGAAACTTGACGATAATCAGGAAAAATATAAAACTATGCCTCAAAACGGCTATACTATGTTCTGCACTCCGGTAACTGTCCAAAACACCGAAAAAGTCGGCGCCGTGATAGAGGCTCTGGCGGCGGAAAGCAGAAAAAGCGTCGTTCCCGCGTTTTACGACGTAGCCCTGAAAACCAAATACGCGCGCGATGAAGAAAGTTCTGAAATGATAGATATTATACGCGACGGCATAAGCTATAATTTCGGAATTGAATATGCTTGGATGCTCGGAGGTTCGCACCCATTCAGAGAATTGATAGGCAGTAAAAGCCCGAATGTGGCTTCTTGGGTCGAAAAAAACACACCAAGGCTTGAAAAATCTCTTGCGAAAATCTTGACGGTGTATGAAGAATAGAGAAATAAAAGAATAAAAATTTTGTAGGGGACCGCACCGTATGTCCCACAATAAATAACAGGGAGAATATATGTCTGATAAATCAAATAAAATTATGTTTATAATCGACGGGAACAGTTTGATAAACAGGGAATATTACGGTATGCCGCCATTGACTTCAAGAAGCGGCTTATACACGAACGCGATTTTAGGTTTTGTAAATAAATTAATAAAATATATCGACCAGTTATCGCCGGATTACGCCGCCGTCGCTTTCGATTTGCCAGCACCGACTTTCAGGCACCGTGAATATTCCGGTTATAAAGCCAGCCGAAAAGGGATGCCCGAAGAACTTGCCATGCAGCTGCCGTATGTTAAAGAAGTTTGCGTGATATTCGGGTTTTCTGTTATATCTCAGGAGGGTTACGAGGCAGACGACATACTCGGAACAATCGCGAAAAATTCAAAACAATCTGAAATACAAACGCATACATATATTTTAACCGGGGACAGGGATTCTTTTCAGCTTGTGTCTGATAATGTCACGGTTTTATATTCGTCAAATATGTCAGTCACAGAATATACGCCGGGAAAAATATCGGAAGTTTACGGAATCGAGCCTAAGCAGTTGATAGACGTAAAAGCTCTGATGGGAGATTCTTCTGATGAGATCCCCGGAGTTAAAGGCATAGGCGAAAAAACCGCGTTGAAATTAATTCAGGAAAACGGTTCTCTCGATAAAGTTTACGAAAATTTAGAAAACGGGACTTTGAATATGACTCCCGCAAATAAACAAAAATTAATCAACGATAAAGAAAACGCGTATATGAGCCGTAAACTCGCGGAAATATACTGCGATGTCCCGATAGAATTTCATGTAGGGTGCGCCGAGTCGTCGCGCCGCGATATTGATAAAATAAAATTATATGATTTTTGCAAAAATCTTGATTTAAACAGCATTATAAAAAAATTAAACTTGTCAGCCGCGGCAAACGAACAAATGGATATATTTGATATGCTGGATTCTATAGAAAGCCCCCTTTTGAAAGGGAACGTCAGCGATGAAGTCGCTGACGGGGGATTGTCTGAGTATAAATCTATATCTTCTGCAGAATTTGCCGATAAGTTTAACGGCGGCGAATTATTATTTATCACTTTTGATTTTGAACAGGGTATTATGTTTGTCAATAATAATATAATATATTATATTATTAAATTTGATGATATATCTGAATTAGCCCCTGTATTTTCAGGAAAATATAATATATGCGCAAACAATATAAAAAATATATATTTAAGATTAAAAAAATCTGGAATAAATATAAATTCTGATATTTTCAAGTTTGATTTTGAGCTTGCGGGATATGTTTTAAATCCGTCCGAGGCAAAATATGATATTTCAACTCTCGCGTATAAATATCTGGGACTGGATTTATCGGAAAATTCCGGGACTATTGAAAACACGCTTTATTTTAAGCTTTATCAGGTGATTTCACAAAAACTTAAAGATTTAGATTTGGAAAACTTATATTACGGTGTCGAAATTCCTCTGGCTTTTGTGCTTGGAGATATGGAATACGAGGGATTTTTAGCCGATACGGACAAACTTTTAAAATTCGGCGAAGAATTAAATATTAAAGCAAATGAAATACAAACAGAAATATATTCGCTTGCGGGCGTTGAGTTTAACATAAATTCGCCGAAACAGCTTGGAGAAGTATTATTTGAAAAATTAAATCTGCCGTTCGGCAAAAAAAATAAAACCGGATATTCGACAAATATTGACGTTATGATGAAACTTAAGCTGCTGCATCCTGTAATCGCGCCTATACTTGAATACAGGGCCGTGACAAAATTAAAATCGACTTATTGCGATGGCCTTGTAAAATTATCGGACGCAAACGGCAGGCTGCACACTTCGTTTAATCAGACTATAACAGCGACCGGAAGATTATCTTCAACCGAGCCTAATTTGCAAAATATACCCGTCAGAACTAATTTGGGCAGGGAGATACGCAAATTTTTTATAGCGAAAGACGGCTATGTTTTAGTTGACGCGGATTACTCGCAGATAGAACTCAGGGTATTGGCGCATATAAGCGGCGATGAAACGCTTATAAACGCATTTGTGAATAACAGGGATATTCACAGACTGACAGCTTCGCAGGTTTTCGGGGTAAGCGAAGAAAACGTAACGTCTGACATGCGAAGAAAGGCAAAAGCCGTGAATTTCGGGATAGTGTACGGGATTTCGGACTTTTCGCTGGCTGAAGATATAGAAGTGTCGGTTAAAGAGGCGAGGGAATATATAGAGAATTATTTTTTGACATACCTGAAAGTAAAACAATTCATGGAAGATATAATTTTATCAGCGAAAGAAACGGGATATGTAAAAACTATGCTAAACAGAATAAGATATATTCCGGAATTGAAAATGTCAAACAGAAATATAGTTTCGTTTGGTGAAAGGGTGGCGAGAAACACGCCGATACAGGGTTCGGCGGCTGATATAATAAAACTCGCCATGCTCGCCTGTCATAAAAGATTGGAAAAAGAAAATTTAAAAAGCCGGCTTATATTACAGGTACACGACGAGCTTATATTTGAAACAGAGAAAGGCGAAATCGATATTGTCTCGAAAATAGTCAAAGAAGAAATGGAGAATGTTTATAAAATGAGCGTGCCGTTAGTCGTGGATATTGCGACAGGCAAAAGCTGGTACGATACGAAAGAGTAAAGGTTAAACACTGTAAATTACGCAAAATTCCCTATGATTATTAATAATCTCTCAATATTTGAATGATAAAATGATATTTTAAATAATAATATTAATTATTTATATTAAATAAAAAAGGATTCTGAAATAAATTATGATAGAAATTTCAAATCTCGTAAAAAAATACGGCGTGAATATAGCTGTGAATAATATTTCGTTTAATGTTGAAAAAGGCGAAATAGTAGGCTTTCTCGGGCCGAACGGGGCAGGGAAAACCACTACTTTGAATATTCTCACCGGGTATCTCTCGTCAACGACGGGCAGCGCGAAAATAGACGGCATAGATATTCTTGACAATCCGACCGAAGCAAAAAAAAGAATCGGGTTTCTTCCCGAACAGCCGCCGCTTTATCTTGATATGACCGTAAAAGAATATCTGAATTTTGCCTATAATTTAAAACACTGCAAATTAAACAGGGTAAAACATATAAGAGAAATCTGCGAAGTCGTTAAAATTCCAGATGTGGCTAACCGTATGATAAAAAATTTATCTAAAGGCTACAGGCAAAGAGTAGGAATCGCGCAGGCTCTTGTAGGCAATCCCAAAGTCTTGATTTTCGACGAGCCTACGGTCGGCCTTGACCCAAAACAGATAATTGATATAAGAAATCTTATAAAAGCTTTGGGAAAAGACCATACTATAATACTCTCTACCCATATATTGCCCGAGGTTCAGGCTATATGCGATAGGATAGTTATAATCAACAAAGGCGAAATCGTCGCAAACGAAAAAACCGAGGATATATATAACGCGCTGATGTCCTCGCGCAGGCTTGTCGTAAAAATAAGCGGGCCCCCGAATGATGTTTTAAATTTTATGAGAAATAAAGAAGGCATATTATACGCCGAAATCCTGAAAGAGCAGAGAGACAGCGATTCTACGACTTATTTAATCGAAGGTCAGCCAAACGTAGATATAAGAAAGCCGTTGTTTTTCAGTATGGCTGAAAAAGGCTGGCCTATCGTCGGATTGGAAAACGTCGGCATGAGCCTTGAAGATATATTTATTAAATTAGTTACGGGAAAAACAAAAGGAAAATCAAGCCGGCTTTATTCAACCGGGGGGCCTTCGGTTCAAAATCCCGTAGAAATCGAATATGAATAAAAAATTTAGGAGGACTGCTTAAAAATGATACCGATTTTTAAAAGAGAGCTTCATGCTTATTTTATATCTCCCGTGGGATATATTTTTATAATTGTGTTTCTTCTTGTATCAGGCGTGATATTTTATTTTACTAATATACTGGCAAATGAAAGCGCGGATATTACTTTTTATTTTTTGTGTATAATTTTTACTTTTATAGTTCTGATACCGTTGCTTACTATGCGTTTATTATCAGAAGAACGCAGGACAAAAACCGAGCAGATGCTATTGACTGCGCCTGTATCGCTTTCAGGAGTGATTATCGCGAAATTTTTAGCGGCTTTTATTTTATTTGCTTCGACTATGCTGGTCTCATGCCTGAATTTTTATGTGCTTTACAGGTTTGCCGCGACCCCGGGACAGACAAATACTGCGGTATTAGTCGGCAATGTCATAAGCGTTCTTTTGATAGGCGCGGCGTTTATAGCCATAGGGCTTTTTATTTCGGCAATGACTGAAAATCAGTTGATTGCCGCGATTATGTCAATAGCGACTATATTTTTCCTGCTGATATCCGGGCTTTTTTTCGGCACTGTCAAAAATATAGTTGTGAGGCGCGTTGTGGATTTCGTGTCGATTTTCTCGCGGTTTTCAGCTTTTACTTATGGGATATTTGATATAAGCTCGATAATATATTACGCTTCGATTGTGATTATATTTTTGTTTTTGACTATAAGAATTTATGAAATGAGACGCTGGCAGTAAAAATTTATTTTTATTTGAAAATTTTATTTTAAAAAGGGAAAATAAAATATGAACAAAGATGCTAAAAATACAAAAAATATAAATAATAATGCCGAAAACGAAACTGGGCAGGATAATAAAAATTCTAATTCTGAGAGTTCGTTTGTCAGAAAGCTGAAATACGGCTCTGTGGCAATGATTTTTACTGTGGTGTTTATAGCGGTTATATTTATTTTAAATATAGTCGTAACTGCAATAAACAACGTGAGGCCAATGATGATAGATATGACAAAAGAGCAGATCTACGGAATCACAGACGCTTCGCGTGAGCTTCTTGCAGATGTGAAAGAGCCTATTGAAATAGTATTTTTTATGCCGAAAGATTTATATGAAAAAAGCGTTCCCGGAGGTAAAATGATTGTAAACTGTATTATGACGTTTGCCAACGAATATGACAATATAACTATAAAAGAAGTCGATATAATCAAAAATCCGGGAATACAAAAAGAATTCAAGACTTCAGACGCTTCGCAGCTCTCAACGACTTCGATAGCGGTCAGGAGTCAGGGAAAACCGAAACTCCTGAGTTATTCGGCGTTTTTTATAACTTATCAGTCAACCGGAAGATACGGCGCGTTCGCAGGTGAAAAAACCCTGACTTCAGCTATACTTCAGGCAGTGAGTGTGGATTCGCCCAAAGTTTATTTTACTATGGGGCACAGCGAATCTTTCCCAATAGAATTAGGGACGCTTTTTGTCGATAACGGGTTTATAGTCGACGGGATTGATCTGAGCATAAACGATATACCCGACGACGCAAGAATTTTGGTTATATGCAACCCCCAGAAAGATTTTATCGGCGCAAGCCCCGACGATCAGACGGCACAGTCAGAAATAGATAAAGTCGGCTCTTTTCTCAATCATTTCGGCAGCGTAATGTATTTTTCGTCGCCGGACATAGGCCCCCTGCCCGAACTCGACGATTTATTGAAAGAATACGGAATGGCGTTTGAACATGATTATATCGTAATAGACGACACAAATTCATTGAATAATTCAAGATATAATATAAGCGCGGATTATTTTGAGGCAAATAATGTCGGGGACGAGCTTACCGCAAGCATAAGAAAACTGCCGTCCCTGCCTAAAACGATAATGCCCCGGGTTAAACCGATACAGATTTTAAATATAGCGAGCGAGAGGGATGTATCGCCTGTTTTAACTTCTTTTTCGACTTCTGCAAGAGGCAATGTAAACGAAAATACTATATCTGATTCAGGAATCAGCAATCTTCTTGTAGTCGCCCAAAAGACCCAGTATATAGATAATAATCCAAAAACATCGCTGTTTTTAGTCAGCGGTTCTTATGAATTTTTAGGCTATTTGCTCAACAGTTCATTCGGCAATTCTGATATAATATTAAACGCGATGAGAATTATGACAAGCAAAAAAGTCGTAGTCGATATAAAATGGAAAGAATTTGACAGCACAGCGTTAAATATGACTACTGAAGAACAATTCAAATGGATGATTATCACTATACTTGTACTGCCGTCTATTGTAAGCATACTGGGAATATTCGTTTGGATCAGGAGGAGGCATTCATGACGGAAGAAAAGAAAAAAATGTCGCAGTTGCAAAAACAAATGCTGATTATTTTAATTTGTATAGTTTCTTTCGCGGTATTAGCCGGTTTATATTTTCTCGTTCTTGAGCCTATAATTATAAAATTAACTGAGCCGGAGGTTTTTACGGTTGAAACTCTTGACGACGGAACGGAAAGAAGCGTTCTGAAAAGCAATAAACATAATGATATTATATTGACTCTTCTTCCGGGAGAGGAAGTTTCTACATTCGGAACGAACCACAGGATTATGATAACACCGAAAGTCGAGAGAGCCGATATAAAAAACGTACAGGTAAAAAATAAAGACGACAGCTATAAATTAATTCATCATCTCGGTGCGAATAGTTATTATGTGGACGGGGCGGAACTTGTGCCGATAGATCAGGAGATTATCGCGAGTTTTTTCACAAATGTCGGATATCTGTTAAGCATGACGAGAGTCGCCGCCGAAGATATTGAAGACGGGAACGAAATACTTTCAGATCTTGAAGCGTTCGGGCTAAACCCTGAAAATCCTGAAATATATTTTATAGTTACTGATACGGACGACGAATGGTATAAAATAATAATAGGCGATAAAATTCCGACGACCGGCGGGTATTATGTCATGTATGAAGATAAAGACGGATTGAGGCCCGCGATATATATTTTGGACACTATGATGGAAGAAACTATATTAAGCAAGAAATACTCTCTCATGCTGCCTCTTATTGCTATACCTATAAAACAAAACGAAACGCTTTATATAGATAATTTTAAGTTTTACAAAGGGCGCGATCTGATGGTCGAGATTTATAACGCGCCGATTCCCGAAGGCTCTGAAGCTCTGGTAAACTGGCAGATGAAATACCCCGCGCCTTATATGGTGTCTGACAGATACAGTTCGCTTACGTCCGCTTTTTTGTATTTTACGGGGGACAGGGTGGTTTACGCATTTAGCGAAGACGATATTATTGCGTTTAATACTGAAAACGGCGAGCTGAGTGACGAAGCCGTTGAAAAATTTCAGGAATTTGGCTTTGACGAATATACGGCTCAGATAAGTTTTGATTTTATGGACAGGGATTATTATTTTATTTTTTCAAAGCCTGACGAAAACGGCAATTATTATGTTTTATCAATGGATTTTTATTCTATTGTGCAAATATCTCCGGATAAATTAAAACTCGAGGGGGATTTGCAGTTATTTATAGAATGGGACGTGCTAAAATTCGTAAATAAATCTATATTTGATATAAATATAAACGACGTTGAATCAATAATGATAAAAACACCCGGCAAAAAAGACGCTTTTTTCACAATCGAGAGGCCCGATGAAACGAAGCGTGATTTAATAGTAAAAGGCAACGGCGTAGATATACAGGTAGACGGAATGTTCAGGGATTTGTATTATTCTATCCTGTCGATAGAGTTAGAGGATTACGCGGATAATACAAATATATACGAAGATAAAGATCCAATGCTTGAAATGATTATAATGACACGGGACGGCGTTGAGAGATATTACAGGTTTTATTTTGTCGAAGAGCAATCAAGGCGTTGTTTTTACAGTATAAACGGCTTCGGAGATTTTTATGTCCTGAGGGACAAAGTATTGAAATTGGCAAACGATACCGAAAAAATATTGCAGAACCTGCCTATTGACAGAGAGGCGAGGGAATAAGTAAAAATTAATAATTATTAAAACACAAGGGGAGGTGTTTTGATATGAAATGTCCGGTTTGCGGATACAATGAGAGCAAAGTCATAGATTCGAGACCGGCTGAGGATTACGCGAGCATAAGGCGCAGGAGGGAATGTCTGGAGTGCCAGAAAAGATTTACAACTTATGAAATGATAGAGACAATCCCGTTGGTCGTAATAAAAAAAGACCAGAGGCGTGAAAGTTTTGACAGGAATAAAATCCTGAGCGGCATAATCAAAGCGTGCGAAAAACGGTCTGTGTCTGACGAACAAATGAAAAAAATAGCGTGGGATATAGAAATTCATTTGCAAAACCAGCTCCAGTCCGAAGTGCCGTCTTATAGAATCGGGGAACTTGTAATGGAAAAACTAAGAGAGATAGACGAAGTGGCATACGTAAGGTTTGCGTCGGTTTACAGAGAGTTTAAAGACATAAACACATTTATGAGCGAGCTTAAATCATTGATGATAGGGCGCAGAAAAAAGAGAAAATAAAAATGATTGATACAAAATTGATCATGTTAGAGGGTTTGCCCTCAACAGGCAAATCTACAAATTCCCAGTTTTTACAAATGCAACTCGAACGAAACGGCAAAAAGGTAAAATGGTTACATGAAGTTGCCCGCCCGCACCCTACGCTGTTTTTTTCAGAGGCTTGTTTTTATCGCAGTGAGTATGAAGATTTTTTGAAAGCATATCCTCGATCGGCGGAAATTCTCAATTCTATAGCAGTGTTCACAAGAAACACAGTAGGAATTGATTTGTTAGAAATAGAATGGAATTATGCGGACGTTATCGGCGGTTCTGTTTTCGAGGCTATTAAAAAATATGAAATATGGAATTTTACTCTTGAACAATATGCAGATTTCGCTTTGGCAAAATGGGAGCATTTTGCCAAAACAGCCATACAGGATAAAGAGATTGTTTATATACTTGACAGCAGTATTTTTCAGGCGCAGATTTTTTGGTTTTTGTTGAATAATGCCCCTTATGAAAGACTTGAGAAATTTGTCGAAAATTTATGCGATATTATCAGACAGTTGAATCCTGCCCTGATATATTTATACAGGGATAACACAGAAGCGACTATAAATTATCTTGAAAAAGACCGTGGAGCAGATTGCTTTGCAAAAATCTGGGAAAGAGATAAAGCAAGTCCGTATTATCAGGATAAGCCCAAAGGAGCAGCGGGATTCAAACAATTTTTAAGAGATTACGCAAACTGGGCAGAATTATTATTTGATTCGCTTGATTGCAGAAAAGTATCTGTTGAAATATCAAAAGAAAACTGGACAAGCTATGAAAATAAAATGCTTTGTTTTATTGAAATTGAGAATATACCAAGCCCTGAATTTTTGCCGCCAAATGGCGTTTACAGAAACGAAGAATTAAATTATGAAATTACTGTGGACGGCTTAATGATAATAGACCCGGACGGAAATGAAAAAAAGCTTACTCCGAAATCAGCCAATGAATTTTACGCCGAATGCTTGCCGATGATTCTGCGCTTTGGGAGCCAAAATATAATTATGACAGGTTCGCAAATAAATGCGCGTTGGTCAACAACAGGAACGGTATATAAAAAAATAAATTAATTAAAAATAAACAAAGCCGTTTGAGTTTTATACTCAAACGGCTTTGTTTATTTTTATCGAATTTTGTCAATAAATATTTTTCGTGTTATTTAGCTCTCGCAAATTTTTATATATTGACAAACTCAGTCAGCTTTATTATAATCTAAATATAGAAAATCTTTTTTATCAGGTTTATAATAAAAATTTATTCAGGAGGAAAATATTATGATGAAAACAGTAAATTTTTTTGGCACTCAGGTAACGCGCATGATTTTAGGCGACAATCCTTTTCACGGCAATTCGTACATACACGAAATTTACACTTGGGGAGATATGGTCGATTATTACACGGCTGACAAATGCGTACGCGCATTGTTTGAAGCTGAGGAAAACGGCATGAATACGTTTATGGCTCTGGCAAGCCCGTTCACTCTGCGCGTTATACATCAATATCGCAACGAAGGCGGTAAAATGCATATCATGTTCCAAAGTTACCCGGCGATAGACCTTGAAGTAAATATTAATCAAATGATGACTTATAACCCTGTCGCAATATATCATCAGGGGACTACGTTTGACGACATGATCGAAAAAAACGAAATGGATTTATTGCATAAACGTCTTGGATTATTGCGCGCAACCGGCGTTATCACAGGATTGGGAACACACATGCCGGAAGTAATATTGCAGTCTGAAAAAGAAAAATGGGACGTTGATTTTTATATGACGTGTTTGTATAATTCACGCAAGACACAGCGCGGCCGGCAGAGCAGTTTTATCACGGGTAAGGCTAATCATCTGATATTTTATCCCGACGACCGTTTTGAAATGTTTGACGCAATAAAAAAAGTGTCAAAACCGTGCATAGCTTTTAAAATATTCGCGGGCGGACAGATATTCTTGGGGAAAAATGCAGACGAAATACCAGCTACAGCCGAAGCTTTTATAAAAGAAACATACGAAAATATCAAACCTGACGATATTACGTGTATAGGCGTATTCCAGAGGGATAAAAATCAAATCAGAGAAAACGCCGACATAGTAAAAAAGATTTTAAATCAGGAGATATAGCAAAATTTTATATGAAATGGGGATAAAATAAAAATATGAAAGCATATATATCATCAATATCACTTCCGGGTTCTCCGGTTATTAATGAAAATCCTCTGCCATATTTCAGGGACAGAGATTACGACAGAAAAGTGAACGGCGACGGTTCTCTTTTGCCGGAATATCTGAAAAACGCGGGAAAAAATTTGGCTTTTCGTGTTCTGCCGTATAAAATGCAGGATAATTATTACAGGAAACGCGATATTTGCTCTGTTAAAACGGCGGTGCTTGAAAACGATATAATAATCGCGACTTTTCTGCCTGATTTCGGGGGCAAACTTTATTCTCTGTATAACAAGCGCGACAAAAGAGAGCTTTTATTTAAAAATCCCGTGATTCAACCCGCAAATATCGCGCTCAGAAACGCGTGGCTTTCAGGCGGCATAGAGTGGAATATAGGACGGACGGGGCATACATATCATACCTGCGCTCCCGTGTTTTTTCAGAAATGTACGGATATAAACGGGGAAATATTTTTGCGCATGTTTGAATACGACAGGTGTGAAGGATTGTGCTTCAGCATCGAGTTCAGGCTTCCGGAAGGCAGCGATACTCTTTTTGCTCAGGTGAAAATAATAAACAGCCAAAATAAAGACGTTCCTATGTATTGGTGGACGAATATAGCCGTCAGGGAAACAGAAGACATGCGAGTTTTATCCGCGACCGATAAAGTAATATTTCATAATCCGGGACGCGGCGGCTTCGGACTTGGTAAAATGCCGGAACTTGACTCAGTTCCCGGAAAAGACGCGTCTTTTCCGGCTATATATCATCATTCTAACGAATATTTTTTCCAAACCCCCTATGATGTAAAATATCCGTGGGAAGCGGCGGTATATCCGTCAGAAAACTGGATTTTCGCGGAATATTCGACTGCTGAGTTAAAATACAGGAAAATGTTCACGTGGGGAACGCATCAGGGCGGCAGAAAATGGCGCGATTTTTTATCAGACCCCGGAAAAGGCGATTATATAGAGATACAGGCGGGAATAGCGAGGACACAGGTTCACGGACTGACAATGCCTGCAAACGCAGTATGGACTTTTACACAGGCGTTCACAAGTATAAACGCAGACGCTGAAAATATATGCAAAATGGAATATCATGAAGCGTCGGATACAGTATCAAATCTGTTAAAACGTGAAATCCCGGAATTTGCGCCGGAGAAATATTCTGAATATATTTCTTTTGGCTCGGGCTGGGGCGCGCTTGAGCAATACCGCAGAAAATTACGCGGCATTAATAAACTGCCTTTTGATTTTCCCGAAAGTTCTATAGGGATTGAGGAATTGCCGTGGCTTAATCTTTTAATAAACGGAAATCTTCCCGACGATACTTCGTCTTTTATGATTGGGGACGATTGGCTTGAAATGCTTAAAAAAGACGCCAAAAACGGAGGGAAAGAATCTCTTGTTCATATCGGGGTTATATATTACGAAAACGGTATGGAAAAAGAAGCTGTTGCGTCATGGGAAAAAAGCTTGCCGCACGCGCTTTCTTACAGAAATTTAAGCCTTGTCGAAATAAAAAATAAAAATATCGCCAGAGCAACGGAACTCATGGAGAAAGCCGTGCAGTTAAACAGCTCTGATTCGTATAAATCAGAGTATGCGGATTTGCTTATAAAAACCGGAGAATATAAAAAATGCTGGGAATTGTTATACGCGCTCCCGGATAGTGCGCCAAGCAGAATGTGGATATATCGTGCCCAGTGCGCTTGGCATACGGAAAATTATAACGACCTTGAAAAAATGTTTGAACGTGAATATTCATGTATCAGAGAGGGCGAAACCGCTTTGACTGATTTATGGTTTATGTGGGCGGAAAAAACAAATCAAATAAATAAAACAAATCCGCCTGCGCATATAGATTTCCGTACGCATTAAAAATATTAAAATTTTTCAATATCCCTTGACAAAAATGATTAAAAATTTTATAATCTAATTACATAAATAAACAAAGTTATATTATTTAAAGGAGATTATTAGGTGAAAATCAAAAGAATAATTTGTCTGATTTTGATTTTATTTATAGCCGTTTTTCCGGTTATTGCAGGCTCATGCGGCGATAACGGGAAAAAGACAGATAAGATTGAAAATATTCAAAACGAAGAAAATAATGAAAACAACGCGGATTCAGAGACTCCGCCGGAAGAAGAAGTTGACGCAAAAGAACAGTATAATCCCAATTTCGAGCCGGTCGATATGCAGGGATATGAATTCAAAGTCGGCACGAGAAACGACGACGGCGCTTATCACGGTGGAGCCGCCGCGCATACCCGCGATATAATCGCTGAAAAAGAAAACGGCGATCTTATCAACGATGTCGTTTATAAACGCAATGTTGCAGTCGAAGAAAAATACAACTGTGTAATAACGATGGATTCTTATTCCGAAAACGACGAAGCGGCAACTAACAAAATCGTCGAAAAATGCGTCAAAGCCGGAGATAAGTCTTACGATTTGCACATGACTCACATGATGATGGGAACGGATACGGCAGTTAAAGGCTCTTATTACGATCTCGCTAAATTTCCGAATATTGATATAACCAAGCCCTACTGGAACAAAGGCGCGACCGACGGCTTTTCAATAGGTCATAAACTCTATCTCGGGCTCAGCGATTTCAGTTTCAGCACAAACGAAAATTTATACTGCATTTTCTTCAATAAAGTTTTAATTCAAAATTATAACGTTGAAAATCCTTATACATTAGTAAAAAACAATCAATGGACTTTCGATAAATTTGCCGATATTATAAAAGTCGGCACAATAGACCTCGACGGAAACGGCAAAATGGACGAAAATGATCAGTACGGCTATATAAGTACAGCCTCGGTGAATTTTTTGTGGTCTGGCGGCGGACACATGATGGCAAAAGATGCTGACGATATGCCGTATCTTGATTTTATCAACCAGAGAGTAATCGATATTTATGATAAAGCATTCGCTATAGTAAACAGCGAAAACTCATACAGCAAAGAAGCGCACTGGCACACAGGCAACACAATACAAATGTTCGCGAACTCTCAGGGCGTTTTCTACGGAAACCAGCTTTGCCGCGTCAATGAACTGAGGGCTACGGAATTTGACTTCGGTATAGTCCCGTATCCCAAATACGACGAAGTTCAGGACAGATATTATTCTTATGTCGATGGTCACGCCTCTATGATGGCAATACCGATAAATCTGCCTAATCCCGAATGGACGGGCATGATTATCGAAGAATTTTCATTCCTGTCATACAGGGATATACTTCCGACTTATTACGATGTCGTGTTAAATGTCAAGATGATAAGGGACGAAGAATCAATCGAAATGCTTAAAATATTATTTGATAGTAAAGTATTTGACACAGCATATGTAATGGGCGGGGGATTTTGGACTATGTGGCTCGATAATATAAACCAGAAGAAAACAGATTTCGTTTCAACATACGAAAAACAGGAAAAATCTGTTCTCGCCGCCATACAGAAAAAAGTAGACGCTCTTTTTGCGCTTGAATAAAAGTCAAATTTAAAAAAATTAAAACAGATACGGAGGGAAAAATTGTGAAATTGACAAAAAAAATAATTTGCTTGCTTCTTGTTATATCTATAGCGGTTTTGCCGGTTTTTATCGGAGCTTGCGGCGATAAACCAAACGAGAGCGGCGGAAATAACGATAATAATAATCAGAATCAAGATCAAAACGGGGACGGCAGTGAAGATTCAGAATCCCCGGTTGAGCAGGTTGACCCCAGAGAACAGCATAACCCTAATTTCGATTCTGTAGATATGCAGGGATATGAGTTTAAGTTCGGGACAAGAGATAATGCGACTCATAATTATCCCGCGCATACCCGCGATTTATTTGCAGAGGCAATCGACGGCGATTTAATCAACGATGCAGTTTATAAACGCAACATGGCAATCGAAGAAAAATATAACTGCAAAATAATAATGGACGCATTGGCTGAAGATGATGAAACAGCGGCTAATAAAATCGTTGAAAAAAGCGTCAAAGCCGGAGATAAATCTTACGATTTGCTTTTGTCCCACTTGCAGCACGGCATAGAAACCGCCGTCAAGGGATGTTTATATGATATAGCAAAATTCCCGAATATAGATTTGTCAAGGCCTTATTGGAATCAGGGCGCGACAAACGGACTTTCGGTAAATCACATGCTTTATCTCGGATTGAGCGATTTGAGTTTCAGCACAAACGAAAATCTTTACTGCATGTTTTTTAATAAAAGCCTGATACAGAATTTTGATATTGAAAATCCCTATGCTTTAGTAAAAGAAAACAAATGGACTTTTGAAAAATTTAACGAGATTATAAGAATAGGATATGTTGATATAAACGGCGACGGTAAAAAAGACGAAGGCGATCAGTACGGATATATAAGTTCAAGCGCGATGAATTTTTTATGGTCGGGCGGAAGCCAGATAATGAAAAAAGACGCTGACGATATGCCGTATCTTGATTATAATAATCAAAGGACGATTGATATATTTGACAAGGCGTATGATATTACAAATAATGATTTTACGTTTAAAAAAATAGAATGGTATCTCGACGGGCCTATAACAATGTTCTCAAATTCGCAGGGGATATTTTATTCTTCGCAGTTGTGCCGTGTAAACGATTTGAGGGCGACAGAGTTTGATTTCGGGATAATTCCGTATCCGAAATTCGACGCGGCCCAGGAAAGATATTATTCTTATGTTGACGGACACGCTTCGATGATGGGGATTCCGTTGAATCTTTCAAATCCTGAATGGACCGGTATGATAATCGAAGAATTGTCGTATTTGTCATATAAAGATATACTGCCGACTTATTATGACGTTGTTTTAAACGTAAAAATGATCAGGGACGAAGAATCAATCGAAATGCTTAAAATATTGTTTGACAGCAAAACGTTTGATTTTGGTTACGCGTGGGGCGCGTGGGATTTCTGGTATATATTTATCGAAAATATAGACAAAGAAAAAAGGGATTTTGTTTCGGCTTACGAAAAGAAAGAATCTTCAGCCCTTAAAGCAATACAGAAGAAAATAGACACTGTGCTTGCGTTTGAATAAAATTAAAATAAAATTTGTTTATTTACTTTTTGTAATCAAACAAAAAGTAACAAAAAATTGACTTAGGGATGGGAACGCTTTCCCCTCCCTAAGAACCCGCCTCTTCTTATGGGGCTTTATCATATTTGTAAGATAACGTCAAAAGCTTATAGGAGGAGTAATGTCAGATAAGTTTTCGCGGACACAGATGATATTTGGTCACGATGGAATGGCAAAATTAAAAAATGCGAAAGTGGCAATTTTCGGGATAGGCGGCGTGGGCGGTTATGCTGTCGAAGCTCTTGCAAGGTGCGGCGTGGGGAGTCTGGATTTATTCGATAGCGATAAGATCAGCGTCACGAATATTAACCGTCAGATAAATGCGACAACAAAAACAATCGGCGAATATAAAGTCGATGTCGCAAGAGAACGCGTAATTGATATTAATCCCGAAGCGGTTGTGAATGTGTATAAATTATTTTTTCTTCCGGAAACGTCGGGTGAAGTTGATTTTGCGAAATATGATTATATAATCGACGCGATAGATACTGTATCAGGAAAAATCGAACTTGTGTTAAAAGCAAAAGAATATAATATCCAGATTATAAGTTCTATGGGGACAGGGAATAAAACAGATCCGACATTGTTTGAAGTCGCGGATATATATGAAACAAAAATCTGTCCGCTTGCTAAAATTATGCGCAGGGAACTTAAAAAGAGCGGGATTGAAAAATTAAAAGTAGTTTATTCAAAAGAACCGCCAATAACACCGGCTCATGTAGGGGACTTCGTCCTCGACGTCCCACAAAACCAGAAAAAACGCCGGATTCCGGGAAGTAATTCTTTTGTGCCGCCGGTTGCGGGACTGATAATTGCAGGCCAAGTTATAAAAGATTTGACCGGGTATAAAAAATAAAAATTATATTTACAGGTGAATTTTATGAGAAGAAAAGATAGAGAAAAAAATAATATATTTGCTCTTGAAGTAATCCATGACTGCGAATACGCGGCATTGGCTACGGTTAATCCTGATAATACGCCGTATTGTATTCCCGTGTCGCCTGTTTTAATCAATAACGCAATATATTTTCACTGTGCAACAGAGGGACAAAAATTAGATAATATCAGAAAAAATAATAATGTATGTATAAGTTGTACGCGCCATACAAAACTTTTGCCCGAAAAATTTACTATTGGGTATGAAAGCGCGGTCGCAACTGGAAAATGTGAAATAGTTTTTGACGAAACAGAGAAAATTTCGGCGTTGCGGGGAATTTGCGAAAAATACGCGAAAAGCAATATAAATAATTTTGATACGCATATAGCGAAATATATAAATAATACTTGTATTTGTAAAATTATTATAGAACAAATAACTGGTAAAGCCAATATATAAAATAAGAGAGTGAGCGTAATATTATGAATAACAGAATCGAAACGATGACGAGTCGTGAACGCGTAAATAAAACTATACGTCATGAAAAAGCGGACAGAATGCCGATAGATTCCGGAGTGCATTTTTCAACGGGAATATCAGCGTTTGCGTATTATAATCTGAGAAAATATCTCGGATTTGACGTTGACAATATAGAAATCGCAGACTGCGGACAGTTTCTGGCGAGGATTGACGATGATATAATCGAAAGATTTCACGTCGATACAGTTATATTAAATCCGCGCTGGGAAAAAACGCATAAATGGAATCCAAGGGGCGATTATATTTTTAATGTCCCTGAAAAGTTTAACGCGGTTTTACGGGCCGACGGCGCGTATGTCGGACAGGGTGCAAATTCGGGGGCGATAATGCCGGCTGACGGATTTTTTTTCGAGGGCGGTTGGGCAGAACTCGGCTCACATGTTGAATCTTATGCAAAACGCGCTGAATATATATACAAAGAAACCGATAAATTTACGCTTATGATGGGATTTTCATCGTTTTTTCACGATCTTGAATTTGCTTGCACTATGCTGACTGACCCTGACGAATGTAAAAGAATAAATCAGGGGATATTAGACAGGCAAATGGAGCGTTTCGATAAAGTAAACGCCGAAATGGGAAAATATCTCGGCGCAATAGAAATAAATGGGGATTTGGGTACGCAAACCGGGCTTATGTGTACTCCGGCGAGTTATTATGACGTATGTTATCCGTATCTGAAAAAATTCTGTGATCATGTGCATGATACAAGCGATATAAAATTATTTTTGCATTCATGCGGAGCGGTTTCGGAAGCGCTTGATTATATAACAGACGCGGGAGTGGATATATTAAATCCTGTGCAAATAGCGGCAAAAGGAATGGAGCCGCAAATATTAAAAGAAAAATACGGGAAAAAGATATGTTTTTGGGGTGGCGGATGCGATACCCAGGTTGTTTTATGGTCGAAAAAACCGGAAGAAGTCGCAGATCATGTAAGAGAAAACGTGCATATACTCGGCAAAAACGGAGGGCTTGTATTTAATCAGGTACATAATATAATGGGAAACGTACCGCCGGAAAATATAATCGCGATGTTTGATACGGCATGGGAAACAGCGTTTGATATGTGATAAAAAATATTTTTATTATAAGCCGTAAACTATTGACAAATAAATATTATTATGATATAATATATTATAAATAATATTTATAAGTCGTCGCGGGATGGAGCAGCCCGGTAGCTCGTAGGGCTCATAACCCTAAGGTCAGAGGTTCAAATCCTCTTCCCGCAATCATAAAACCCCCGAAATATCGGGGGTTATTTTTACAGCTTTTTTATCTGACGATATTGTTGCTTGGTGCAGGCAAAAAATAACAGTGGCAAATCAAATAGTTCAAAAATTTGTGATTTGATAAACTGAAAAATTTATAAAATATAATTTATACGGAGGAAAAAATATGAACAAATATCTTAACCGTGAAACCAAGGGAATATGTTTAGGAGCGCCGAAAAACGAAGATACTGATTTAATCGTAAGATTTATCGACGAGTGGCTTGCGCCGCGAAAATGCAACTTGCTTGTTTTGTTGACACGTTATAAATATCAGTTTGAAAGTCATCCCGAATGCGCTGCACCCAATGCAATTTCAAAAGAAAATATGATACTGATAAGAGAGGCATGCAAGCGCAATAATATTAAACTTGTGCCGAAAATGAACCTAATGGGTCATCAGTCCGAAAAATCGAAAGATTCGATGGACGGATTATTAAAAGGACACCCTGAATTCGACGAAACGCCGGATATGGACGAAGTTTTTTACTGCCGCAGTCTGTGTCCAAGCCACCCTGATATAAAACCCATAATATTTGATTTAATGGACGAACTGGTTGATATATGCGAAGCCGACGGATTACATATCGGCTGTGACGAAGTATTTGATATAGGTCTTTGCGAAAGATGCAAAAATACGGGAAAATCCACGGCTGATATATTTGCCGATTGGGTAAACGCTCTTGCTTCGTATTTACGCGAAAAAGGCAAACGGACATATATGTGGGGCGACCGACTGTTATTGAGCAGCACCGGTTATGGAACATGGGAGGCTTCGGGCAATGCCACTGAGAGCGCGATAAACAGAATAGCGAAAGATATAATTATATGCGACTGGCACTATGAAAATATGGACGCGTATGTATCCGTCGATATTTTTCAGAGCCATGGTTATGATTTTCTTGTGTGCCCGTGGCGATATAAAGACAACGCTGTAAAATTTCTTGAATACGCAGACAGTCACGGTGGCGATAAATTAAAAGGCTTTTTAGCGACGACATGGCATAGTTCGGCGGTGATAGCGAAACATATATTAAATATTGAAAAAAGCGAAAACGAGACAATACAGAGTTTGGCATTGACACTAAATGAATTATTTGATATGGATTGATTATTTGGTTTGATGTTTTATATTCGTTGCATAAGAGAAATAAATACGGGCGGGTTTTTATACCCGCCTGTACTTATAGTATAATATAGTAAATCTACATGAAAATCACCCCGCCGACTTTGTCGGCACCTCTCCATGGAGGGGAATGAGGCAAAACGTTGGAATATGGGTAAAATTCCCCTCCGTGGAGGGGTGGCAAGCGTTAGCTTGACGGGGTGGTTTTTATCTTGTTTAACTATATTATAATAACTATTCAATTTTTATATCGCTTGCAAACGGACCGACTTGAATATTACCTGCTTCAAGCGATTCACACCGTTTTTCGTTTAGTTGCAGGTTTTTTATATAAATGCCGCTTGTGTCGCTTATTTCACCGATACCGTAAAATCTCGAGGGCGGCACAGGCAGCCCTTCGTCAACGATAGCCTGAATATTTTCATAGCGTATATCGGAATTTTTACCGTAGATACAACCCGGTTTAAGAATATCGGCGTAATAATTCATCACGTTGGCAAACATTAAATACGGTATATGCGTTTCGGCTTTTGGCTCATAAATCATTTCGTCAGAGTGCTGATAAATTGGTTCTTCGCAATATTTTGAGTATTCGACCCGGATATTTTCATAAATCACATGATGAACATGAGCATAACCGCTGTTTTGAATGTCAATGGCTTTGCTTGAAGAATGTATCACGTCGCAGTCTGAAAATACTATATTGCGGTATTGCTCAGCGCAAGTTTCCGCCCCGATTTCCAGTGAATTTCCCCAATCGCACCAAACTATGCATTTTGTGACTGAGATATTCTCGACATTCATAAAATCATACGGCGGTATGCCTTTTAAAACAATCACATCGTCAAAGTTGCGCAAAAAACAATTTTTAATAACTATATTCTGACTGTTCACCATATCGAGCCCGTCTGAGTTATAACGCCACATTCCGATTGTTTTTACGTTGTCAAATATTAAATTCATGCAGTTAAAAGCCGTGACCGTCCAACTGCATGCGTCTCGGAAAATAACGCCGTATACCGTCACGTTTTCACAATTAAAGAATTGCAGGCAAGTCGGGACGTCTATACCAATACAATTTTCGTTCTCTCTGGTAAATTCGCTGTTGTCGAGAATCCCATGCCCAAGAATCCGTATGTCATGCTGACCACGCGCAATGATAGACGTGTGGACTACCGCGCCGTCGTCGATATATAAAATCTGGTTGCTCATAAGCTCTATTTTACCCGGATGGTGTACGCCCGGCCCGAAATAAATCACATCATGCGAATCAGGATTTATATCAAATTCCCGGTGAGGATTGGCAAAGATATGCAGCGCATGATGATGTCCGTCGATTTCCAGAACATACTGCCCCGGTTTGTCAATATTAAAAACAACGCTCTTCCCGTCAATTTTCGGAGTTATCCCGCTTGAAACCGGACGTATTACGGCTTCTTTAAAATCATGTATAACGTCGGCTTTCACGCATACTGAGTCAATTTCATCCATTGAAAAATATACAAAAGAAGCCATTTCTGTCTGATTAATTGGACGCTGATGTCCGGGCCACACAGTATTGAACGGAATAGCCGAAACGCGGCATTGATATATGTCCGCAGTTTCGCCGTTAATAGTTACAGTATAATAATCTTTTGAAGGGATTTCACCTTTTGGGATTTGACTGAGTTTTACCATGATTTTTTTATCCTCCCTTTATTTTTATTTTTGTTTTTACTCCAATTCTAACGCTTGATCGTTGGCTTTTTGCAGTGCTTTATTAACTGCGTTCGTGGCTTTTTCGACTGCGGAAGCAAAATTGTTTCTCTTGCCGTTTAAAACGTTCATATAAATATCCCTAACCGGGGTCATATAAAAAGTATCGCCCAAATCCATTGTCCTGTTTGCGTGTATTATATCGAGCATTTCCTGAGATTCGTCGTCCCTCGCGTATTTTGTGCGCAAAGCAGTTTCAAAATACGCCGGGACTGTGATATTTTTTGACTCTACGGCGAGAGCTTCCATGATTACGCTTACCCGTTCAAGATTAGTCGTATAGTTTGGCACGCAGTATATCCAGCCGTCTACGACTCTTGAATAATATTTTTCCTGATTCTCGTCATATTTAGGGAACGGCAATATTCCGAAATCTGTTTCCATTGCGCGCAAAAACGGCACGGTGCCGACACCCGCCACAAAAAACAATCCCAAATCCGCTTCGAATTGCTTTTGCGAAAAAATTCTTTCTTCTTCGGCAAATCTGTGTTCTATAAACGAATCAAAATATATTTTATCTCCGGTAAATATATTCTGATAAACTTTTTCAAGGACATTATAAATTTTTTCGTTTTCTCCTGTAAAAACAAGAAAATCGTTTTCGTCTTTGCTCACTGTCTTGATTCCGCTTGATACCCAGAAACAGGGGAATAGCATATCGCACTGCGACAATATCCCGAATCTGTCGGTTTCTTCCATTTTGCCATTGCCGTCTAAATCAGAAGTAGCGGTTTTCGCAAGATCAAAAAATTTATCGACCGTCCATTTATTTTCTTTCACAAGATTATAAATATTTTCGAGGCTCAGATTTTCGACAAGCTTTTTATTAAACAATACGCACATAGCCGACCCGAACATATTCAGGCATTCGTCGCTGTACGCAAAATAAAGCTTGTTGTTGATTGTTATTTCGTTATTAACGTCGTGGGAATACCACGGCTGGGTAATATCTATATACGGCAGTTTATTTACAGGAACAACAGTACCGGTAAGAGCCTGCGCCCACGCATCGCGTGAAATCAGCATACCCAAATCAAAATCGTCGGAACCTGCCTTAGTGCTTTTTGTAAAAGTGCTTGTAAGCACTTCATAAGTGGCAACGCCGATCTGCTTGAATTTTATGCCGTAATCTTCTTCAATTAATCTGTTTCTCTTGTATATTGCGTCAAGTATCGTGTCTCCCGTTTCTTCTTCGACATCGGCAAATAAACTCGCGCTGTCATAACCCGTTGGAGCGACCATGCGGAATTCATATCCTTCGTAATTTACTTCGGGAAGATAACCGGCAATATATTTTTCCGGTTCAGTTACTGTTTCGGGAGTTTCTTCTTCGTTATTATTGTTTAAATCCGCCGTTGATTTTGTGTCGCTTGTATCCGGAGGGGTATCGCCGCATCCGGCAAGTAAACCCATAATTAACATAACCGGCAAAATCAAAGAAATCAATTTTTTAATTTTCATAACAATTTATCCCCTTTTTAATGTTTTTAAATAATATTTATATTTTTTTATATCTTATAAGTTTTGACGAGCGTTTCGCGTTAATAACTACTTCAAAGCCTTTGCTTTTTATTTCGTTAAAAGACAATATAATTTCTTCACCGCTGTCTTCGTCCGTGAATTTATATTTGCCGTTGCAATCAAGTCCTTTCAGTTCAAATTCCGCTCTTGACATAGGGGAATCCGGACGCCTGAAAGCGAGAATTATACCGTCGTTTTCTTCCGGCCGGTTATACTGCCATGCGCACCATGTCGTGTCGCACGTTGAATTTTCAATCAATGGGTAATAATCGCAGGAAAAATACGGGCGCATATTTGTATATTCTTCTATATATTTTTTCGCAACGGCGGTTTTTTCGTCGTTTTCGTCAAATTCCTGACTTTCAAGACCCCAGAAGTTTATTACAAGAGACGGAGCGTAAACGCTTCTGAAAGCATAAGCGTCTTCAATATAACCTCCGGGGGTAGTCCCGTGATGAGAAAGCCAGCGGTTCAATCCCGTAGTATGTATCTGCGCGACTTCGGGTTCGCAATCTGCTGTGCACTGATAGTCTGATCTCCACAGAGGCATAGACCGAGACATCATTTCTATATCGTTTCGCCTGCCACCCGAAGCGCAATTATCTATAATCATATCGGGGAAACGCTCAAGAAGCATATCCCAGAATTTATATAACCCCGTTATGTATTTTATCTCTTTTAACCCTTTTCGATTTTCAGTGTCGTATTTTCTCCAATAGGCGAGCGGATTTATATTAAAATCCTGCCTGTAACATTTCAAATCGAATTTTTCAGTATATCCGGCAATAAGTTCATAAGTCCCCTGAACTGCGTCAGGATTGGATAAATCCAAAAGCAGCGTGTTATCTTCCGGCGACATTTCAAGAAACCAATCCGGGTGTTCTTTCGGGGTGTCGGTGTTTCTTAAAACTCTTTCCGGTTCCAGCCATAATAAAAATTTCAACCCGTTTTCTTTTATAGTTTTCGCGACTTCTAAAAGTCCGTCCGGGTGATAAGTTTTATTAACTACCCAACTGCCCGTATGCGCTCCCCAGTCGCCGTCAAACGCGGTAGGGCAGGGGCCTGTCGAATATCCGTACCAACCCGCGTCTATCCAGTAATATTCGAAATTCATGCCGTACGCCGTTATTTTTTTGATTCTTTCAATCATCATATTGCTCGAAATAGCTCCCCATGCTCCCAGACACAAAGGCCCTTCTTCCGGACGCTCGCCTTTGCCTATGACCGTGATATATTTTTTAAAAAATCTGCGCCATGAAACGCACGCTTCGTCACGGCCGTTTTCGTAAAGCATTATAACAGCCGACGAAGTGCGTATTTTTTCATGAGGCTCAAGATAAAAATCAAGCCCTTCAATTCCCGTTTTTATATTTATTTTTTTATCTTCTCCGGTAAATTTTATATTCCATTGGCCTGTCCAGCCGATGGCGACAAGCGCGCCTTTATTATTTTCGTTTAAGTCAAAATACGGCATAAGCCCCTGTGAACTTCTGCCCTGATCACACGAATATAAACGGCTCTGCCCCGGCGCGATATACTCCGGATATTCAAAAAATTCGTCCCGTACCCAGTTTGAGCCGACAGACTTGAAAACTCTCGCCTTATTTTCAGGAGTAAGAAGATGACCCACTGCTGGCGCGGTATAGTTTTGATTAAAAGGCAGAGATATATCGCAATCGTAAATCTCCGATAACTGTCCGGAATTTTTATCAGAGTCGTTTTCAAAATTCAGGAGAATTTTTGCCGTATTAAAATCTTCGTAAATACATAGATTTTCATAGATTATTATACCGTTTTTGAAGTCATAAATTATCTCGTATTTTGCTTCGCCGTCTAATATAGGCGAAAGTTTTTTCACATCTCTTGCGGTCCCGGATTCAAACCCGTTGAGTATTTCTCCGTCATACTTGAATGAAAAATGCGGCGCTTCCAAAAAAATATTTATATTCATAAAAAATCCCTCGCTAATATTAAAATTATTATTAATCAATCAAAAACAATAAAGTGCCTGCCAATGACATAACAATGCCTATAATTGCAATTTTGCCGATTTTCTCTTTGAAGAATATCCCCGCTAAAAGCGTACTTAAAACTATGCTTCCCCCAGTCACAAACGGAAACATCACGACTGCCGGAACAGTTTTGGCCGGAATAAGCTGGAATAAATATCCTGACCCGCCAATAACGGCGTAAACGGCTATAGTTAAAATCATGTGGAATTTGTTTGATTTGATTTTTTGAGTTAATTCGCGTTTTTTAGGATATGGCAAACGCGGGGCGAATATAAAATAAGCCGCGCCGTTTATGACTGTACTCCAAATATTTGCGTAAAATATAAAATTGGCGGCGGGAACCGCTGATATATTTACCGAGTGAGTTTTTGAGATTATACTAATCGTGCCGTTGAGTAAAAATATAAATACGCACAGCATGTAATAAAATTTTGCCGGAGCGGCTTTTTTCTCCGTCGCCGGATTTATAACAGAACACGGCAGAGCGCAGATTAATATAATTAACCCGGTAATACGCGCGGGAGAAATTGTTTCACTGAAAAAAATCAATCCGTAAAAATACGGCAAAATCATTCCGCCAAGCATCATGAACACAGAATAAACCGACATTTTTCCGTATTTCATAATCAATAAACCAACAAGAGCAGATAACGTTGAAACAATCGCGAGAGCGATTGACATTACAAACGAAAATACCGAAAATTCAGGTAATTTGCCATAAAAAATAAATCCGAGCAGAGTGAAAAATATAAGATTAACCACTCCGCTTATAAACGGAAAAAAAAGCATATTTTTTATTCCGTCGGCAAATCGTTTTTGATAAAATTTATTTATGTTAAACTGAACGGCAATGCACAGCACCGCTAAAAATAATATAAAATAATCCATTATATTTTTTTATAAATTATTAAAATTTTTATGTGTTTTATAGATTATTATAAATTATATCACAAAAATTTTAGCTATACAATACTTTGATTATAAATATTTTTTATAACTACTTGACAAATATACTTTAGTATGATAATATATTAGCATGATAATGCATTAAATTAAAAAGAATCGGGAGTGTAACTGAAAAATCATGAAAAAATATAATAAAAATATACCCGACGGAACGTCGGATATTATATTTGACAAAACTTTATATATAAAAAAAGCAACAGAGACGTTTAATAAAGTTTATGAAGAATTAAATTATAACGAAATAATAACCCCGGCAATAGAATATTACGACGTTTTTGATTTCAGCAGCCAGCCTATATCTCAGGAAACAATGTATAAAATGACAGACGGGAGCGGCAGGCTTTTAGTCTTGCGTCCAGATAATACAACGCCTATATCAAGAGTGGTTTCGACAAAATTAAAATTAAAATATAATCATGATTATTTGAAAATATATTATAATCAAAACGTATTCAGATCAAGCGGCGGTTATTCGGGAAGAAAAAACGAGACTATTCAGAGCGGCGTCGAAATTATAGGGATAAACGGTATAAAAACCGATATTTATTATATAGAAACCGCAATTAAAATATTAAAATCTACTGGCCTGAATTTCAAACTCGAAATAGGCCATGTAGGCTTTTACAAATCTATTATAAACTCTATGAATTTAAACGACGACGAAAAAGAAACGATAAGATTATATATCGAATCAAAAAACATGGGTGAAATAAATAAACTTGACAGCGAAGAATATAAAATAATCAGGCAGATTCCGCAGTTATTCGGCGGATATGAAGTTATTGACAGAGCGAGAATTCTTGCGGGAGACAATCAAAACGCTCAGACTGTTCTCGATTATCTCTACAGGATTTATAATATTCTCGAAACCACAGGCTACGGTGAGCATATAATAATAGATTTGGGAATCGTTCACGAGATAGATTATTATACCGGGCTTGTAATCGGCGGTTATGTCGAGGGTATCGGCGAAAATGTTCTCGTTGGTGGGCGTTATGATAATCTAATCGCGAATTTCGGGGTTGATTTACCTGCGGTCGGTTTTGCCGTAAATGTTAATTTAATTGCGAAAGCCCTTGAAAATTTAATTGATTTAAAAAAAATTCAGCCGGATGAAATCGTGCATTATAAAATCGAACATTTTGACAAAGCATTAAAATATATCAATGACAGGAAAAATATCAAAATAGAGCTGTCTTGCTTTGAAACTTTAGAGGAAACACAAAAATACGCCGAGAAAAACAATATAAAAAAGGTGGTGACAATTTAATATCATGATACGGATAGCATTGACAAAAGGCAGGCTTGAAGAAAAATCGGTCGAATTATTTAATAAATCGGGATATGATGCCAATGAACTCTTAGACAAAGGCAGAAAATTATTATTTAAAATAAAAAACGCGGATATAGAGATTGTTCTCGCGAAAGCGGCTGATGTTATAACTTATGTTGAGCACGGAGTATGCGATATTGGCATAGTTGGCAAAGACACTATAATGGAATGCGGCAAATCGTTTTATGAAGTGTTGGACTTAAATTTCGGCAAATGCAGGTTTGCGCTTGCGGGATTAAAAAATAAAAATTTTTACGAAGGATATTCGCAGAAAGTCATTGCGACGAAATATCCTAACGTCACAAAAAGGTATTTTAATGAAAAAGGCGTTGACGTTGAGATAGTAAAAATAGACGGCTCAGTCGAGCTTGCGCCGATTCTGGGGCTTGCCGACGGGATAGTTGATATAGTCGAGACAGGCAGCACGCTAAAAGAAAACGGGCTTGTTATATACGAAGAAATAGCGCAGATTTCCGCGAGGGTTATAGTAAATAAAGCAAGCATAAAACTCAAAAAAATCGAAGTAGATGATTTTATCGGGAGGATTTCAAGATTTATATGAAACTTTTTACGGTTGATGAAAGGGAATTAATTAAAACGCAAATAATTCAAGTCGCTGAGAAAAACGCAAATATTCTATCGGCTGTGCTTGTCGGTTCAGGCGCAATCGGGTTTACTGACGATATTTCTGATTTAGATTTTTATTTAATTACGGACAGTGAAGAAAATATATTTGAAGCCATGAAATATATGAAAGAACATATTGAAAAATATAATAACCCAATATTGGCTAAACAAATTGACGAAAGAAAACTTCAGGTTTATTTGTTACAGAATTATTTGGAAGTGGATATTGGTTATTCTTCAATAAATGAAGCAAACTCGGATAAAGAAAATTTCAAAGTTATATTTGACAAAACCGGCAAGGTTAATCAACTTATGAATGAGACTTTGCAAAAATACAAAGAAAAAATTATTAATACAGATATTCGAGACAAATTTATGGAAAATGCAGGCAGTATTTGGCACTTTTTATTTCATGCCGCCAATGCAATAAAACGCAAACAATATTGGCGCTGCATAGCGGATATGGAACTTGCGCGCAATATAATAATAGAAATTAAAGGTTACAGGTATTCACTTGAAACAAAACGCGGGCGGGATGTTGATAAATTCCCGCAGACAGAATTGGAAAACATGCAAAAAACTTATGCGACGGAATTTACACAGGAAGCATTATTACAAAATCTTTTATATCTTACAGACTGGGTTTATAATGAGCTTGAAGAATATTTTCATGATTATATTGCTGTTAATAGACAGCATGTAACAGAATATATAAATATAACAGGAGAAAATTTATGTTAAAAATATATAACAAATCAAATATAAACGATTTATATAAAAAATTAAAAAACAGAATTGACAGCAAATTCGACGAAGCATTAAAGATTGCGAATGAAATCATAAACGAAATTAAAAATAACGGCGACAAAGCCGTTAAATATTACACAAAAAAGTTCGACAATGTTGACTTGGACGATTTTTATATGACCGAAAAAGAGATAAACGAAATCTATAATAAGTGCGATAAAAATTTAATAAAAATCATGGAAAAAGCGGCGCAAAATATCGAAGAATATCACAAAAATCAAACGCAAAATTCTTATATTATCACCAAAGACGGCATAATCATGGGGCAGAGAGTTCTGCCATTAGAACGCGTCGCCATGTATGTCCCCGGAGGGAGCGCGTCTTATCCGTCAACTGTTTTAATGAACGCAGTTCCGGCAAAAATTGCGGGAGTCAAAGAAATGATAATTTTAACGCCGCCTAAAAAAGACGGCATAAAACCTGAGGTTATTGCCGCCGCTAAAATATGCGGGATTGATAAAATTTTAAAAATCGGCGGAGTTCAGGCTGTCGCGGCTGTCGCGTACGGGACTGACAGCGTGCCAAAAACCGATAAAATCGTGGGTCCGGGAAATATTTATGTCGCCGCCGCAAAAAAACTTGTGTACGGTATAGTTGATATAGATATGATAGCCGGCCCGAGCGAAATATTGATTATAGCGGATAAAACGGCAAACGCAAAATATATCGCGGCGGATTTAATGTCACAGGCGGAGCATGATATTTTAGCATCGTCGATTCTTGTCACAGACAGCGAAGAATTAGTAAATCAAGTCAATACCGAACTTGAAAAACAGATGAAAAATTTAAGCCGTCGCGAAATAATAAAACAGTCTTTAATTGATTTTGGAGGCTGCATATTGTGCGATAATATTGACGAAGCAATAAATATCGCAAATGATATTGCGCCTGAACATCTTGAACTCGCGGTAGAAAATTGCTTTGAAAAACTGGATTTGATTAAAAATGCCGGGTCTGTATTTTTGGGCGATTATTCGCCTGAGCCTCTGGGGGATTATTTCGCGGGGACAAATCACGTTCTGCCGACAAACGGCACGGCGAAATTTTCGTCGCCTCTCGGGGTTGAAAGTTTCGTGAAAAAATCGAGTTTTATTTATTATTCAAAAGATAAGCTTAAAGAAGTCGGGGAAGATATAATAAAATTCGCTGAATCCGAAAAACTTACGGCTCACGCAAATTCGATAAAAGCGAGGTTTGAAGATGAAAAATAATAATGTAGGGACGCCATATATGGCGTCCGCCGGCGGACACGATATATCGTGTCCCTGCACAAACGCCCCCGAAGATTATATAAATCCGAAAATAAAAAAATTCGAGCCGTATTCGTTAAACGGCGAAATTGATTTGAATAAAATCGAAATCAGATTAGACGCAAACGAAAGTTTCGCAAATCTGCCGGATTATATAATCGAGGATATACAAAAGAATATAAGCAAAATAAATTTTAACCGTTATCCGGATCCTTATGCTTTAAATTTGATAAAAAAATACGCGGAATATTTAAAGGCAAGCGAAAATATTGATATTAATATAAAAAATATCGCAGCCGGAAACGGTTCTGATGAATTATTAAATATTATAATAAACTCTTTTTTGTCAAAAGGCGATAAAATTTTAACTTTTACGCCGGATTTTTCGATGTACGCGTTTTACGGAGATATAATACAAGCCGGTGTTATAAAAATACAAAAAAACGGCGTTGATAATTTTGCGATTGATTTTGATAAAATCGCAGAAAAAGTTAATAGTGAAAATATAAAACTCGTGGTTTTTTCGAATCCGTGCAATCCGACGGGACAGCTTGAATCAAAAGAAACGCTCGAAAAATTTATAAAAAATGTAAATTGCGTAGTTATTCTCGACGAAGTTTACATGAGTTTCGCGGATAATAAACAAAATCAATCTTTTATATATGATTTTTTAGAATATCCAAACTTGATAATCATGAAATCTTTGTCTAAATCAATCGGGCTTGCGTCAATCAGGGTAGGATTCGCGTTGTCAAACGAAATATTTATAAATTTAATCAAAACAATAAAAAGCCCGTTTAACGTAAACGCAATTTCACAGAAAATTGCCGAAACTGTGCTTGATTATCCGGATTATTTGGCTGATAAATTAAAATCAATTAAAGAAAACAAAAAAAATCTGCAGATAGATATTAAAAATTTATTCGCGGACAAAAAAGATTATAAAATTTACGGCACTGAAACTAATTTTATACTAATCGAAACAGAAAAAACAAAAGAAATATTTGATTTTTTATTGGCAAATAAAATATTAGTCAGGAATTTAGGCAATAAATTTCTGCGTATCACCGCCGGAAGCGTTGAAGAAAACGATAAATTGATAAAATGCCTGAATAAATTTCTAAAATAATAAAAATAGCAAAATAGGAATAGCATAGCGTATTTAGTTCTGTTATAATAAAATCACCGCGGTGTAGGGGACGGCGTCCTCGATGTCCCGCCTATAAACCAACGTAAAATTAAATTTACGGGTTGTCGGGGACGTCAATCCCTACAAACAAAAATCACGAAAGGGCTGATTTTTAAATTGCAAAATGAAATAATCGAAGCTGTGCTTGCCTATATCGACAAAAACATCACAGAAAATATTAATCTTGAAATGATAACCGAAAAATCCGGATATTCGGCGTATCATTTCAGCCGTGTATTTTCAGAAACTGTGGGGATTTCGTTAATATCTTATGTCACATGGAGAAAATTGCAGTTTGCGTTGAGCGATATTTCTCAAGGTACAAAAGTTATAGACATAGCTGTCAAGTACGGTTTTGAGACGCACAGCGGTTTTACGAAAGCGTTTAAAAAATGTTTCGGGTTTCCGCCGTCGCTCGGCATTTTGCATGTGCGAAATAATCAACCTTGTGAAATAAACATCAAAACATTACAAAACAATTTTAAAATTAAGAGAGGAAATTTATTAATGAATCCGCATATTATCGAATTAACGCCGTTTAATGTTGTCGGTTATACAAGCCGTCATAAAAAAACGAAAGCAAATATGAAAACCACCGCCGACGCTCCTACGTTCTGGAATACGATTAATTTAAATTACGGACCAATTTTGTCAAAATTGTATGAGGCGTTTCCAAAATCAAAACATTGCGAAATCAGCGTGTGTTACGACGTAGATGAAAACACAGAAGAATTTTCTTATATGTTAGGCAGAGGCATAGACAATCCTGAAGATCTTTTGAATATCGAACCGGATATGACGCGCATTGATATAACCGGCGGATTATACGCTATTTTCCCAACTCCGCCCGTTGAGGATGATTATATCCAGACGGCAAAAAACACATGGAACGAAATTTTGCTTGATTGGCTGCCTAATTCAGAGTTTGAATATGACGAATCGCGGTATGATTTTGAATATCACGACAAACGAGACCACGGTAAATATTTTGGTGGAAAACTACAAATAGATATTTGTATTCCAATACGGCAAAAAGAAGAATTTAAAAACGGGAAATAATTATAAAACGTAAAAAAATCGTAGGGGCGGCCCTCGCGGTCGCCCTCTATAAATAAATATTGCAAATTAACGGAGGGATATAATTTTGAGCAGATTTATTGAAACCAAACGCGAAACAAAAGAAACTAAAATAAAGCTATTTTTGGAATGTGAAAGCGAAACTCCCGGACTTGACGGCAGTTCTGGCATGGGATTTTTTGACCACATGTTAAATACTTTCGCGATTCATGGGGGATTTTGTATAAAATTAGAGATGGCTGGGGATTTAAACGTTGATTGTCACCATTCAATCGAAGATATTGGCATTGTTTTGGGTTCAGGGTTCAGGAAAATCATAGACCAAAACAAAAATATAACAAGATTTGCGTCGGAATTTATCCCAATGGACGAGAGTTTAGCTTTATGTTCAATCGATTTAGGCGGACGGGCTTATCTTGTTTTTAACGCGGATTTTAAATCAAATCAAATCGGCGAATATGACACGCAGATGACAAAAGAATTTTTCTGCGCGTTATCACAGAACATGCTTGCGAATATTCACATAAATTTATTCTACGGCGAAAACGACCACCACAAAACCGAGGCGATTTTTAAATCCGCCGCAAAAGCAATAAAAAAAGCATTAGAGATTACAGGCGAAAATGCTGTTATTTCAACAAAAGGGATAATTTAATTATTATTAAGCGTCGCGTTTATCTCACTGCCCAAAAGCAAAACGATACACATGATATTAAGCCACAGCATAAATATAATCACTGCGGCGATACTTCCGTATAATGCCGAATAATTTATGAAGTTGTCGATATAAATATTAAAAAGCCAGCTTATTAAAAACCATAAAAAAACAGTAAATACAGTTCCCGGAACAAGAGATTTTATGCTGACTTTTTTATTTTTATACAAGGCTAATTTATTTATTAATATAACCGAAAAAAATATTATAATTATACCGGCGGTATATCTGAAAAAAACATTAAAAAATTTATATTTAATAATATTATTTGAAATAATATCCCCGAATATAATCAATACAAAAGAGATTATAATAATAACCGTAAAAATCAATACTAAAGCCATGCTTACGGGGATTTTTATAAATATTTTGCGTATGTCTTTCTGACCGTAGGCTTTATTTATGCTACGCATTGCCGTCCTGAATCCTGCCGATGCGCCGTATATCGAGACAATCAGAGAAAACGATAAAATATTCGCGCTTTTAACGCTTGAGATTTCTTTTATGAAACTCTGCGCCGGATCAGCGAGAGAATAGGGGAGAAACGACGAAATCTGAGCCGTGATTTTATCAATATCCAATTTTAAAAATCCCACGACTGACATAAGAAATATCAGAAACGGAAATATAGAGAAAAAAAGTTTATAAGTCATATCGTTCGCAGCTGAGATTAAATCGTCTTTTTTTATTTCATATATTATTTTTTTTATAAAAATTTTAAATTTGCCTGCCATAATAATTTTTTTGATTTTATTATTTCACCGGCAATTTTTTTTATTCTATAATACTATAAATTAATTAAATTCGTGCGTTCATTGACATTAAAATAATATTATGATATACTGTTGTTATACATAAAACCAAAGATTTAAAAGAGGTATATATAATTTATGAAATATAAAAAAATTATAATATTTATAATTGCGGTTTTATTTTTTTTATGCCTTTATTCCTGCACAGACAAACAAAATATTGAACTTGCAATTACAAGTGAAAACGAGGAGACAACTGATATGAATGATTCTTCTGTACCGGAAAATAATATTGCAGATACAGATACAAATAAAAATGAATCTGCGGTTGAACCAACTGAACCGGCTGAACCGGAAATAATCGAGGTTTTTCAAGCCCCCGATATTCCCGCAGATTTTGCCGCCGCAAATATAACTGATATTGCGCAGGGAATTACTTTTGACACGTGTTTCAGACGCGGCGTAAACATGGGAAATATGCTTGAATCTCCGGACGAAGGTGCTTGGGGCGTATATTTCGAACCGGAATATTTTGCTCTTATAAAACAGCGCGGTTTTGATTTCGTAAGGCTTCCGGTAGGGTGGGGAAATCATTTGATGCTAAAAGGCGATACTATAACTATAGAGAAAAAATTTCTGGAAAGAGTAAAATACATAGTTGACGAAGCGGTAAAAAACGATTTGGGGATTATAATTAATATTCACCATTACAACGATATGGACGATTATCCCGAAAAATACGCCGAAAGGCTTTATAAAATTTGGCGCATAATTTCAACTTCGTTCCAAAATTATCCCGCAAACGTCGTATTTGAGATTTTTAACGAGCCGCATAACGCGCTTGACACTAAAACATGGAATCAGTATCAAAACGAATGTATAAAAATCATACGCGAGACAAATCCATCAAGAAAAATAGTGGTAACTGCTGGAGACTGGGGAGGAATCAGCGGCATAATGGACCTGATGATTCCTGAGGACGAAAATTTAATCTTGAGTTTTCACTGTTACGACCCGTTTAATTTTACGCATCAGGGCGCGGAATGGTCAGATAATATGGATCAATATCTTGGGACTGAATGGACCGGAACGGAATTTGAAAAAAAAGCCCTCGATAATTCTTTCAGGTTTGTTAAAGCATGGTCGGAAGCGACGGGATTACCTGTTTTATTGGGTGAATTCGGGGCTTATTCAAAAGCTGATATGGAATCGAGGATAAACTGGACGGCTTATATGCGCGAAATCGCGGAGTATTACGGCTTTGCGTGGAGCTATTGGGAATTTTGCGCAGGTTTCGGAATTTATGACCCTAATGCTGAAGAATTTTTTGAAGAATTAGCAGATGCCCTGACAGGCACTCCGTTAAACGAAAATAATTATGCAACTGGCATAGGAATGCCTAAAATCACAGCCGAGAGGGGACTCGGATATTTCGGCCCGTTCAAAACCGAGAGAAATATAAATATTATCTGCGATTCATGGACCGGAATGAGCCTATATGATACCGAAAACGGCACGCAGATTATTGACCTCGGTGAAAATTCTGTTGTTGATTGGGCGCAGGCGTTTATAATTTTAGATAATTTAACTGATACCGGCGACGGTTTTTCGCATGATAAATGCGAGCTGACAATAAGAAATATAAATAATTCTATAACTGATTTTTGTTTCAATCTGGATAACAACGGCGATTTTGAGACGAGTATCGGCTGGTACGATGAAAAATCTCTCAAAAGCAATACGAAAAATATAATCCAGAACGACGACGGGACTGTCACGTTTATATTCGAGTTAAATAAAGTTTACAGGCAGTTCAAGGATAAATGCGAAAACGGGATCAGATTAAAAATGTTTATTGAATCAGTCCCCGACAGAGTCAAAAATTACGACAGGCAGGGATCGGTTGAATTTATAAAAGTAGAATTGAAATAAAACAAAAAGCCCCCTTCTCAGAAGGGGGTGCCCAAAGGGCGGGGGTTGTGTTCTCCCGCGTAAAATAAAATTCAACCACCCCGTCAATGCTACGCATTGCCACCCCTCCACGGAGGGGAATTAGATAAAACGCCGAATTTGCTCGCAATTCCCCTCCGTGGAGGGGTGCCCGCAGGGCGGGGTGGTTTTTTATAAATTCACAAAACTGATTTTGTCTGGACTGCGTAAATCAAACGGTTATCGACTTCTTCCCAGTTTATGATATTCCACCATGAATTTATATAATCGTCGCGTTTGTTCTGATATTTTAAATAATACGCGTGTTCCCAGACGTCGCAGACTAATACCGGGATAATTCCCCATTGCGTCATATTTTCGTGCCTCTCGGCCTGCAAAATTTCAAGATGCTGAAAATACGGGTTATAGCCAAGTACGCCCCAGCCCGAATCGTGGACTTGCAGTGCCGCCTGAATAAACTGGTTTTTAAAAGCGTCAAACGAGCCAAAATAAGATTTTACAAGCGCGTCGGTGATACTTCCCGGGCTTCCGCCTGAGCCGGGCGGGGACATAATCGTCCAGTAAATGCTGTGCAAAATATGTCCGGAGCCGTTATACGCGAGGTTTTGTTCTATTGAATTTATATTATTAAAATTGCCGGATTTGCGCATTTCAAGAGCGTCGTTTTCGGTTTTGTTTAAATCGTCGACATATTTTTTATGTAGAATGTCGTGATGAATCCTCAGCGATTTTTCGTCGATTACAGGTTCGAGCGCATTGTAACTATAAGGAAGCGGCGGAAGTTTATGCTGGCCAATCGGCACAGGCTTTAAATTTAATATTTGCATAATTGTCTCCTAAAAATAATATATATCAAAAACACCCGCCCGTTGCGACGGGCACCCTCTTTTATTAAAGAGGGTAAGGAAAGAACGACTATAACCCCGACCCTCTTTGATTTAAAGAGGGTGTCACCGCAGTGACGGGTGTTTTTGATTTTTCATAATATTATTATATTACTGGAAAACATATTTTGACACGGTAAAAACGCTAAAAATTTCTACAATTTTTTTCGATAAAACTATTGACAAAAAAATATTCATGGAGTATAATAGACGTAAATTGAATAAATTTAAAATTTCCAAATTAATTAGGAGGAAAATTTTTTATGAGAGTAAGAAAGATCTTAGCAATAATCTTGGCATTATGTTTAATATTGCCATTATTCCCGACTATGATTGCAACTGCGGACGATCCGGAACCACCGGTTATCGTAATAGACCCTGACATTGGTGGACTTGATAAAGACCAAGACGCAGGTTGGGTTTGGTATAAAAATACCACATGGGTTGAAGTGTATTATTTTGCGAGTGAACTTGTAGATGATACATTGATACTTGATTTAAGTGCTTATATTACCAAAGATGACATAAGTATTGACGACTCTGAAGGTTACATATATGATGCTTATGATTCTGGAGACGACGACTTAACTGTAGAATTTGATGATACTGCATATACAGATAATTTCCCTGTGATAAGCATATTAGATGACAGCAGTGCAGTTATTTTACAAATATTCCTCATGCCCGTTGCACTTTATAATGTGGATATTACCGGAAGCGGGATAGTGACAATCGACGACGGCGGTTATGTTTCTGAATTCCCGGACGACGGTGATAATTGTATCGGTGAATTAGTAGAAACCACAATAACAATAACTCCGGCTACAGATTGGAAAGTTAGATATTGTAATATTTATTATGATGATGGTAGAAGGACTATCGTTGAGCCTTATTATGCTGATGGGGAGCCAATTTGGGTAACTGAAATCGGTGGCAACTATTCATTCACGCCTGATAGCGCGATTATTAATGTAGAAGTCGAGTTTGTTTCTGAAAATGCTTCGGAATATGATATTTTGATTTACGGCGAAGGAATAGTGTCGGTTACTGATGAATATGGGCTTTACTCTGAATCTACTGATGTGAATGGTCTTCTTCTTTATTCTTTGTCTGGCGAAGAAAATACAATAACTGCAACTCCGGCTCCGGGATATAGGCTTGTATTTTTCGGTATTGGGCTTGATGAGCCTGATGAAGAGGATAGTACGACTGCTATAAAAGATGTATATGAAGATCGCTGTTTTTATAAATACGCTAAATCTGATGGTTTAAACGGCTTGGCTTCTTTACCGTTCACAATAGATGCTGAAGCTGTAACTTACTTGGTTACTGCTAAATTTGAAGAGATAATAACCCCGACTTTCGGCGAAGCTTCAGTAATTCCCCCATACGGCAGAGGCCCTGATGAATACGGAATCGTATATTATGTCGCAAGCACACTTGACTACGGTACAATTCCTTATGAGCCGAGTGATGAATTTTCAGGTTATATATTAAAAGTTAAATTCCCGCTGGTTGACTGGGACGTGACTAATCCATATTTAAAAGTTACGGGAAGTTTGACCAGTGGTGATATGAGTGACTACGGTATAGTTTGGTATTTGAGTGAGTTTAATAAAGAAGACGAAGATAACGTTTTTATTGAATTTACATTTATATTCGACGACGACAACTCCGCTTGGGCAAATGATATAGATTACAACGATCCTGCCAATATTCCGTTCTTCAAATTGGAAATTAAAGATAACGGAACACCGGTAGACGAATTTAATTTAGGCCTCGTTCCCGTTGCGCTTTACGATGTTGACATCACGGGCAACGGAACAGTGACGGTTTCTGACAATCATGGGAGCAGTCCTATTGTATTCCCGAAAACGGGAGTCGATCAGACTTGTATTGCAATGATTGGCGATTATTGGCTCAACACAATAACGGTAACTCCGGCTGCCGGCTGGTATCTTAAATCTCTCAAGGGCGCTGATGGATCTGATGTTTTGTTTGATTATGAAGACGGCGACGATCCAGCGTATTTAGAGGGGTTAGAAGGTTTCGATGCCCAAAGTATAATTTATACGGTTAAAGCCGTGTTTGAGTTGATACCATGGGATATTGAGATAGAATTTGAACTGCCCTCAGCATGGGAAACAGCCGGAATACTCCGTGACGAAGATCACGAAATAGACGAAGACCCCAAAACAATCGACGAAGATAATGTAGATGATTATAAAGGTTTTTATGATCCTGATTATTTAGAGATGGTAGTATATGTCAAAGTGTCTGACATTGAATGTGAGGCTGATTTCGACAGTATATGGCTAAGTAGTGAAGATTTTGACATAGGTGGCGAGTTAAACCCGGGCGTAGATATTTACGATATGATTTGGGATGATATAATAATTCGGGGCGAAACCGGCACGTTAGTTTATGCCGGCGATGATACATATTTCAGATTTGGACTTTGGTTCGCTAAATTAGTTAGCGGCGAATGGGAACTCCGTTCGGGTATCTCAGAGGGAACGATAACACTCACTTTCTTATTGGATGATGAGCCTGTTGGATATGCAACGGCAGTTCTGCCGGAGATTATACTTGATTTTGTAGTACCCGACCCATTACCATTACCCTGCGGCTGTTTTTGCGAAGATTGCCTTGAAAATGGAAACTGCGACGACGACGATTGCGAAACAGGCTGCTTCTGCGAATGCTGCGTTCATTTCGGCGACCTTGCCGCAACAAAATCCGGTAAGGCAACGTTCTATGATGAATTCGACAGCATAGATCATGTATTCTATGTAAAAAGTCTGCTTCCAAAAGAAAAATGGCTGAAGCTTGATTTAAGCGATGGTTTGGAAGATTTATTGGATACTCCCAATGTACATATAGAATGGCAGATTGAAGAAGATCCGACTGGCGTTTTACTTATAGATAAAGGCGACGGAACCTGCGTTGTAAAATTTACAGATGCGGTTGACTGTATTGTCACAGCTGAACTGATTGTTGGCGACGATCGTTTGAATGACACACGCACTATACACCTCATACCCGTTGCGTTGTATTATGTTAAAGTTACAGGCGACGGCGAAGTGAACATCACTGACAACCACGGCGACCATGAAGAAGATTATCCTGATACAGTAGACGGCGACACAGTGTACGGTAAATTTTATCAGATGATCGGCGCAACGTATCCTAACACAATAACAGCAACTGCTACAGGTGGTGATCCTATTTCAGCTTTCTCAGTAAAAGACATAAAAGGCGATACACTTGATTGGGAACTTGACATAGATGATGAATATACATGGTATTCATTCTGGTTAGAGCCAGCAGAAAGCACAGTGTATAAAGTTAAAGCTGTGTTCGGCGAAATCGAAGAAGAAGACGACGAATTAGAATGTGACTGTGACTGCGACGCTTGCCTTGCGAATGAAGGGTGCGGCTATGACGGCGAGCTTTGCGGCGATGAGTGTACTTGTACATGTCACAACCCTGCTGTCGAAGTATGCACTTGCGCTAATATATGCGACGAATGCGGCGGTTGCTTAGACTGTGTTGACGGTGTTTGTGGTTGCCCCGGCACAAATTGCGATTGCACTCCGTGTATTTGCGTACCCATTGGCGGCGGATGCGATTGCGTTAATGTATGCAGCGAATGCGGCGGCTGTTTAGACTGTGACGGAGATTGTGCCGATGATTGCGATTGCATTCCATGCGACTGTGTAGCACCCGTTAGAAAATTCAAAGCTCTTACGGCAACTCCTGCAGACGCAATACCTTTGAAAACTGACTATAGACCCGGTGATAACGAAATAGACGTATATTACATCGCGAACGAGCTTACAGGCAACAAAATAACGCTCAACCTGAGTTCCAGTTTGACTCCCGAAGATTATGGCAATTTTGGTGATTTATATATAGAATGGGACGGCGTTGAGGGTACAGGAATCTATGAAAAAACTGTAAACGGCACGAGCAAGCAGACTGTAGTAGCTGAACTTTGGAGAGAAGGCGAAGAAGATGAATATGATACGCTCTACATCAACCTCATTCCCGTTGCGAAATTTATTGTAAATATTACAGGCGACGGCGACGGCAGAGTTCGAGTTCTGGATCCGCCTTCATGGAATATGATATACGCAGAATTTGATGCAACAGGCGATAATTATATTAATTCAGGTACTCATAAAGACCAGGCTAGTTCTAATAAATCTTTCTGGTGTATTATGACTCTTGGATCTGAAGTGGCAAGAGTAAATGTATGGCCAAATCCCGCTAATATAATTACATCTTTCAAAATAGACAATGTAGCTGAAGATTTCTATAAATATGATGCACAATATTATTGGGATCCAATAATCAGCAAAGTTTATACTGTCGATGTTGTATTTGAAGAAGAAACTCTCTTGGAAATCGAGGGCGCGAAAGTAATTACAGGCACCACAAATAACAGCAAAGAATTTGAGTTCAACATTGAACTTATCGACTATGAAGGAACAGTATGGGAATATGTCGAATGCGATTGCGAAATTTGTGAATGTTACGGATATGGTTGCGACACTTGCGACTGCGGATGGTGTGAAGTTGACTTAGAATTAGATTCATATATAGACAGCGTGATGGGTTCAGTTACAACCGGATTCAAATTTGACCTTACACAGTTTTTATTAGATAATCTTTATTATCATGATGACAATTATCCGAATGATGAGGCTGTAGTTTATTTCAAAATATATGAAACCCCGAAAGCTCCGGGCGCGGACGCAAACTGGACTTATGACGACAATGTTTGGATTATAAAAGTATATGGTTATTATGACGCCTGCGATGATGAAGAATGTGAATGCGAAGAGGGTGAATGCGACTGTGGATATTGGATATGGATTTATGAAATCGTTGAAAATGAAAACGAAGTCGAAGCTGATGTAATTACATTCACCAACGAATATTCAGACAGCGGTACTGGTGGCACCGGCGGAACAGGCGGCACAGGCGGAACTCAGGGTGGAAACCAAGGCGGAAATCAGGGCGGCAATATCATCACGACGACTCAGCCTATAACCACTGGCGAAGAAATTACCACCACTCAGGGCGACAGCGAAGAAGTTACGACCACTCAGGGCGGCGGTGAAGAAGGCGGCGATCAGGGTGGCGAAACAGGCGGTGATCAGGGCGGCGTTGAGCCTACGATAGGTGGCGGCGGCGATACTGAACCGGGAGACGGCGGCGGCGTAATTATTCCTCCGGAAGAAAAAGAACCGACGATAAACGAGCCTGACGACGAATATGAAGAAGACGACGGCAGAGTTCCTCTCGCAAACGGCTGGTGGGCTGAATGGAACGACGCGGAAGGCGTATGGTATGTTTACGACGCGGACGGCAATTTAATGTACAAAGTAGCTTCGCTCGACGAAGTAGTATATCCGGAAGAAACAAAAGACAATCCGAAAACAGGCGACGTTATGATTCCGATAATCATCGTAGCAATGCTCACAACTATAGCAATAGCCGTTGTTGTGGCAAAAAAGAAAAGAAACACGATATAATAATTAGCACAGCGATATAAAAAATCAAGGGCGGGGATTTAATCCCCGCTCTTTTTGTGTATGTGTAAAATATAATGTAAAGTAAAAAAACCACCCCGTCAAGCTGACGCTTGCCACCCCTCCACGGAGGGGAATTGCGCGCAATTCCGGCGTTTTGTCTAATTCCCCTCCGTGGAGGGGTGCCCGTAGGGCGGGGTGGTTTTAACTTGTGTTTTTTATCTCTAAAAATCCACGTGTTTTACGCCTTTGAAATAAATCCTGCTTTTTACAAATAATTTGTCTATAAGAACTATCATAGCCAAAAGCACAAGGCAGTCTATAATAAACCAGATATATCCCGCCCATTGCGGCAAAATAAAAGAGAGGGCAGGGGGAACTTCGTCTAAAAGCCTGTGAAATCCGTCGCGCTCTTCCCATTCAGCGTCTTTGGACGAGACAAAATAGCCGAGTATTATAAAAGTTATAGTCAGAATTATAAAAAATATAGCCAGTATCAGGCATATATATCCCATTTTTTTTCCGCTGCGTTTATCTTTTTTTGTGAGCTCCTGCATAAAACCACCTTTTAATTTAAATTAATAAAAAATAATTTTAATTTTGATTATAATTTTATTTTAATATAATTTTATAGGTTTGTCAAGAATCCTGTTGACAAATCAAAAAAAACATGATATTATAATATTACAGTCATACAACTGACGGAAGCGGAATCAACCGCGTGAAGTATGATTTGTTTTTAGCCGACCGTCTGGGCATGTAGGGGCGATTATTAATCGCCCGTGAAACTCCCGGACTCGGCTTTTTTGTATTTGTATATTTATTTTATTTTATTTTTAAAAACGGAGGATAAATAATATGGCAAAAATTATCGACGGTAAACTTGTCTCGGCAAAAATGAAAGAAGAAATAAAGCTCGAAATCGAAAACATGAAAAAAAACGGGAAGCAAATCCCCGGACTTGCCGTTGTTATAGTCGGCGACGATCCGGCTTCAAAAGTTTATGTGAAAAACAAGAAGAAAGACTGCGAGGAAGTCGGCGTGTATTCTGAAGAATACGCGCTCCCAGAAAACACAACGGAAAAAGATTTGCTTGAATTAGTGCAAAAATTAAACGCGAAAAAAGATATTCACGGAATATTAGTCCAGTCGCCTCTGCCAAAACATATAGACGAAAACACAATAATAGAAAATATTTCGCCGCAAAAAGACGTTGACGCTTTTCATCCCGAAAATGTCGGCAGGATAACCCTCGGCAGATATAATTTTGTGCCGTGCACGCCTATGGGGGTCATGGAATTGCTGAAATATTATGATATAGACCCCTGCGGCAAAGAATGCGTAGTAGTCGGCAGGAGCAATATAGTCGGCAAACCGCAGGCTTTGATGTTATTGCAGGCAAACGGCACGGTGACTGTATGCCATTCTAAAACTGTAAATTTAGGGGAAATAACCAAAAGGGCGGATATATTGATCGTCGCAATGCGCCAGCGTCAGTTTATAAAAGCCGGTATGGTCAAAGAGGGCGCAGTGGTAATCGACGTCGGCATGAATAAAAAAGACGACGGCAAATTATGCGGCGACGTTGATTTTGACGAAGTTGAAAAAATCGCGTCTTATATAACCCCCGTTCCGGGCGGCGTTGGGCCGATGACAAGAACAATGCTTTTAAAAAATACCCTGACCGCCGCAAAATCGCAAAATCAGGAAAATTAAAATTGTATTGATTCGTAGGGCGCGCCGCCCTCGGCGCGCCGTGAATTTATTTCAACACAAACTTTTTACGCTGCGTGTCGGGCGCGCCACGCCCTACAAATAACATATAGCCATCTTAGCGTTTAATCAAATATTAAACATCGGCAGCCAGCCCTCATGCTCTGTAAACATATCGTCAACCATATTTTTGATTTCTTCAAGGCTTAAAACAGCCGACGAAAGCGGGTCAAAATAGCATGCGTGATATATCATTTCCCTGTCGCCTTTTAACGCCCCTTCAACCGCCATTTCTTCGCATCTCGACGAAATATTGCACAGCGTGGCAAGCTGCGGAGGGAGATTGCCTACATGTATGCTTTTCAGCCCGCTTTTTGAAGCCAGCACAGGCACTTCAACGCACGCCCCGTAAGGCAGGTTTTCTATCAGATTATAATTTCTCACGTTGCCGTTGAATTCGAACATTGTGTTATCCCCGAATACTGCGTTAAATATATACGACGCAAATTCTTCGCTGCGGGTCAAATCAATCGGATTTGCGATAAAATTCTCAAATTCACGCTGACGGCGTTCGTTTTTCTGGGCTTTTGTCCCCGCTTTTCTCTGATGTCCGGGATTCCAGCCTGTGCCGTCAGTGCAATATTTTTCGAGTAAATCTTCGCGTTTTCTGTACCATGAAACATATTCTGAATTATGCCCGCTCGATTCTGTCACATAATATCCCAAATGCAAAAACATATCGTTTCTTACCTGTTCTTCGTTTAATATCTCCGGATTTTCGGTTATTGCTTTTTTAATCAACGGATAAGCGTCTGTTTTATTCCAGTTATATTTTAAATAAAATGCCTGATGATTTATTCCCGCGCATAAATAAGAGATTTCGTTTTTCGGCGCGCCTATCCAGTTTGCGAGCATGTTAGCCGTTCCCTGTACGCTGTGGCACAATCCCGTGATTTTTATATTTGATATTCCCTGCATAGCCCTGCAAAGCATTGCCATAGGGTTTGTGTAATTCAAAAAAACAGCGTCCGGGCAATATTTTTCTATATCCCTGACTATTTCAAGCATAAACGGCAGGGTACGCATAAACCTGAATATAGCCGACGGGCCTCTCGTATCACCGATATTTACGCTTATATTATATTTTAACGGTATATTTACATCAGACGCGGTAGTCCTGTCGTCGCTGCATTCTATTGTGCATAAAACGCCGTCAGCGTCTTTCAGAGCTTTTTTTCTGTCGGTCGTAGCCGTGACTTTTGCTTTGCATTTACTTTCGGAAACTATTTTTTCCACAGCTTTTCTTGACAGTTCAAGATTGTCCGGGTCTATATCCATAAGAGCTATTTCACAGTCTGCAAATGCCGGAAACGTGAGAATATCACGCGCGAGATTACGGGTAAACGTAACGCTCCCCGAACCGATAAAAGTTATTTTCTTTCTGCTGGATTTTGTCGCTGTCATAAAATTTACCTCCGGTATAATTATATAATTAATTTATTTTTGACTCGTTATTCTACTTAATAATTTATCATAACTTTTATTGAATGTCAATATTATATTTTAGCTTAACCCAATAATTAAAGTTTTTATAAAATATTTTATAAAAACTTTAATTATTTTATTGATTTTTGAAAATTATCAGCGTATAATTAATATTGATGTTATCAAATGCAGAACGTAATATATAAAAAAAGTGTGAAAGGGGTTTCAAAAGAAAATTAGAAACTTTTAAAAAATTTTCTTCTGATAAATAAAAATTATGCCTGAAAAAATAGATAATCTGCAAATAGCGTATATCGGCGGCGGCTCGATGAACTGGGCGTGGGAACTGATGGGAGATTTAGCGTTAGACCCACAGCTTTCAGGCGTTGTAAAACTCTATGATATTAATTATGATTCGGCGAAAGCAAACGAAATAATCGGAAATCAATTAAAAAACGCTCCTGAAACTTGCGGCAAATGGGAATATCAAGCGAAAAAAACATTAAAAGAAACTCTGTCCGGAGCCGATTTTGTCGTTATATCTATTCTCCCCGGAACTTTTGACGAAATGGAATCAGACGTTCACACTCCCGAAAAGTACGGGATTTATCAGTCAGTAGGAGATACGGTCGGGCCGGGCGGAATCATACGCGCTATGCGGACTATGCCAATGTATGTCGAAATAGCGGAGGCTATAAAAACTTTTTGCCCGTCGGCATGGGTGATAAATTATACTAACCCTATGTCTGTATGCACGGGGACGTTATATAAAATTTTCCCGGATATAAAAGCGTTCGGCTGCTGCCACGAAGTCTTTCACGCTCAGGATTTACTGGCGAAAATGCTTGATTTTGAGTGCGGTTTAAAAGATATAAACAGAGAAGATATTTCTGTAAATGTTCTCGGCGTGAATCATTTTACATGGATTACACAGGCGAACTATAAAACTATTGATTTAATGCCGGTATTTAAAAATTTTGCAGAAAAATACGCGAACGCAGGGTTTGCGCTTTACGAAAGCGACAAAGACAATAGCAATTATTTTCGCAACATGAACAGAGTTTGCTTTGATTTATTCATGCGTTTTCACGCTATGCCGTGCGCCGGAGACAGGCATATATCTGAATTTATGCCGCCGTGGTATCTTAAAAATCCCGAGACGGTCGAGAATTGGGGATTTGCTTTGACCCCGGTATCTTGGAGAAAAGACGCGCTCGCAAATAAAATAAAAAAATCATCGCGAATTGTTTCGGGAATTGAAAAGTTTAATATTTCACGTTCCGGCGAAGAGGGGACAGAGCAGATAAAAGCCCTGCTCGGACTCTCACAAATTATAACAAACGTAAATATCCCGAACATAGGGCAGGCTGAAGGGCTTCCGGCTGATTCGATTGTTGAGACAAACGCGGTATTCGGAAAAAATTCAGTAAGGCCTGTATTTGCGGGGAAACTTCCCGCCGCAGTAAATATAATTGTGGCAAAACACGCGATAAATCAGCTGCTTTTAATCGAAGCGGGAATAAAAAAAGATACTGAGCTTGCATTTAATGTATTCGTGAATGATAATTTAATGACTTTGGATATTAAAGACGCGGAAAAACTTTTTGCAGAAATGCTTATTAATACAAAAAAATATTTGAATGGGTGGAATATTTAGATAATATGGAAAACAGGATTGAAATTTTACGCCGTGAAATTGATAATTTAATTATTGAAAAACAATGGGACAAAGACAAATTTTTTTATACCCGAATGCATGTTTCGCATTTATACGGGGTATCTCACTTTTGCGCATTATTAGCCGTAAGGCGTAATTTAAATGTCGAAATTGCGGTGACTTGCGGAATGTTACACGATATATATCCTCTTACCCACGACGATTATAAAAATCATGCGCTAAAAGGCGCAGAACAGGCTGAAGCAATATTAAAATCAATGAAATTATATAAAGACGAAGAAAGCGAAATAATTACGACCGCCGTGTCAAGGCACAGCGAAAAAGATAAAATACATGGGGTTTATGATGAATTATTAAAAGACGCAGATGTATTATCGCATTGTTTTTATAATATTAATTTTACAGCGGATGAAAAAGAAATCGAACGATATAGAAATTTACTTATAGAGTTAGGCTGTAGCCCTGTTGAATAAATATAGTTTACGTTAATGATTTTATATAAATTATAATTTAAAATTTGAGGAGAAAAAATGTATGTCAAAGATAATTTATAATCAAGGGAACGAAGAAATTTATCCGCACGCGCCTGATTTATTAGAGCGTGAGTTTGCGGAAAACGGTTTTGCGAAAGGGTGGTCAATGCAGGCTAAACCTGTGCCGGCATATTATTTTGACAGCCATGTGCATTACAGCGGCGGTAAATCAAAAAATATATTTGAAAACTTGAAGCTTTCGTTAGAGTCGGCGGAATCTCTTGACGTTAAACGCCAGTTGATTATTTTCCAGATTTACGGTAAAAAATGGGGTCTTAATTTAAAAACTGAAAATATTATGGATAATTTCCCGTATTTTACAACGGAAGAATTAAACAGTCAAGTAAATGCTTCGAGCAGTATATTTGCAGGAAACAGGCATTTATGGTCTGCTTATTTGAATTATCAGTCTTCGGAAAAAGAACTTATTGATATTGTCGCCGATATGGGAGCGCGTTGTATAAAATTGCATAACGCGCCGCAAATCGAGGATAACGCGCCTTATGATTTATGGCTTTCTGATGACTGGCAGGAAGTTTTTCAGGAAATCGCGGATCGCAATCTGCCTGTTTTGTGGCATGTCACGCAGAGGCTGCCAAGTTCTGCGTATACTGGGGGGAGCCGCAATGTATATTGGAAAAACGGCTGGAAAAAAGGCGTAAATTATAACAACGAAGATTTATTGCAAATATTCTTGACATGCTGCCGGCGTAATCCCGAAGTTAATTTTATAGGGGCTCATCAGCTGCATATCGGCTGGGAACGGCTCGACGAGCTTTTCACGGGCAATCCGAATTTATACGTAGATACGACTGTTGGCTGTATGCTTCGCATGTACGACGATTTTTATCCGCATGATAAAAATTATCTGCGTTCTGTTTTTATCAAATGGGCCGATCGGATTTTATTCGGCACAGACAGCTTCGGGACGTACAGCGAATTAAATTATTTACAGCACATGCGTTTTATTTCACTGCTTGATTTGCCGCAGGATGTACTGGATAAAATATGCCACGGAAATCTGGAACGCCTCTGTAATATATCTCAGTTAAAATAAATAAAAAATTTAAAATTAAAACTGATAAAAACTTTTTATAAAATTATTGAATTTTTTAAGATATTATGTTATAATATAAGACAATCTAATTATTTTGCGTAAAATTTGCGAAAAATATTTGTAAATTTGCTGTAAAATACCGAAACCCCAAATTTTTATTAATTATTTAAGGAGTGTGTCAAATGTTTGGAAAAACAAAAAAAATTATCGCGCTGTTTATTTGCATTTTGATGCTTCTGCCGGTGATTGCCTCATGCGGTTCCGGCGGGGTATGGAGAGGTCAGTCCGAGGGAACTGTCGTCGTCGCATCAACTGAGTTCAACGAGGTGTTCAGCCCTGTGTTCTATCAGTCGGCGTATGACGGGGCTATCGCAGGGCTTGTACATACTTCAATTTACAAACTTGACCGCAACGGAAGCCTGACGGATCTGGCGTGCAAGTATCAGGCGCCGAAAGAATTTAAAGGCGACGACGGCGAAACATGGGTCAAATATACTTATACGCTTAAAAACAACGTAAATTTCTCCGACGGAACGCCCGTAACGGCGGACGATATGATTTTTACTTTTAAGCTTTTCCTTGACCCGACTTACGACGGCCTTGCGACTATGTTTACCCTGCCGATACAGGGACTCAAAGAATATTTATATGACGACCCGGATTATGAAGCTGTAGACAAGAAAATAAACGACGATGCCGAAGCAAAAGTAAACGACCCCGTTTGGATGCTGCAATGGCTTGTTGACCAATACGCTGAAGCTTACGGAATGACCGAAGACGAACTCAGGCCGTATATCGACGATGAAGACGAAAAAGAAGACGCTAAGAACGATGTGATAAAAGAACTCATGGCGGAATATACTGAAAGTAAACTTTCCGGCGGGATTTCTGTCCCGGATATTTCAGGTATAAAGAAAATAAACGACAAAACCGTTGAAGTAACGGTAATGGCTGTGAATCCGACGGCTGAACTGGAACTCGCGATTTCGATAATTCCGGAGCATTATTATGGCAAAGAATACAAAAAAGGCGATTTGACCGGCGTAAAGAAATTAAACGGAAAACCTCTCGGAGCGGGCCCGTATATATTTGATTCTTTTGAAAACAACGTAGTTTCGCTGACGGCAAATCCCGATTATTTTGAAGGTACCCCGAGAATCGAAAGGCTTGTATATCAGGTCACGGATACAGATAACAGATTTGAAGTGGTTGAAGACGGATCAGTTGATATATCTGACCCGCCGGCAAATCTCGAAAATGTGGAAAGAGCGCAAAAAGCCGAACTGCATTATGAGCTTATAGACAATAACGGTTATGGTTATATAGGCATAAACGCCGACAAAGTGCCGGATAAAAACGTGCGCAAAGCTCTTATGCACTTAATGAACAGAGGCCCGGCAGTCGAAGCAGCTTACGGCGAACTCGCCGATATTATCGAACGCCCGATGAGCAAAGTTTCATGGGCTTTCCCGACAAGCGCGACTGAATACTACGGATACAGCAAAGATAAAGCTCTCGAATATTTTCAGGCGGCCGGATATACTCAGGAAGGCGGCAAGCTTGTTAAGGATGGCGTACAGTTCTCTATCGAATTGTGGCTCTCTGCCCCGGACCATCCTGTTGTTCCGGTATTTACGCAAATGAAAACCGACCTTGAAAGTCTGGGCGCGACATGCGATATTATTTCGACTGACTGGAGCGTCTATATGGACAACTACACTCAGGGCGTTATACCCGTCTGGGCGGCAGCATGGGGCGGTTCGGCAGACCCCGATATGTATCAGATATATAATTCAGGGCAGGCTGACACCGGAAATAACCCGTATCGTATAAGAAACGCAGAACTCGATAAATTAATCGACGAAGGCAAATCTATAATTGATAAAAACAAGAGAAAAGAAATATACGCCAAAGCTTATGACATAGTTATGGACGAAGCCGTCGAAATGCCGTTCTATCAGAGAAAGAATATGTATCTTATAAATCAGGATAATATCGACATAAATTCTCTGCCGGAAAATATGACGCCGTATTATGAATGGGACGCTGAAATACATAATTTAAAAACGACTGCAATGGCTGAATCTGAATAATATAATTAATAAAAATAAAACCGGAAATATACGCCAAAGCCCCCTTTTCAAAGGGGGCGTCGGCGGTATAACCGCCGACGGGGGTTTGTAAAACAAGAATCAATTTCGCAAATCCCCGTCACTCGTAACTCGTGACACCCCCTTTCAAAAGGGGGCTTTTCGGGAAAATACGGTTTTTAATTTCGTTCGCATAAAAAAATATATAAGAATTAAAAATAAGGTTAGTGTAAAAATTTATGAGACAGTTTATAATACGAAGAATATTAATATCTATTTTTATATTGTTCGGTATTTCGGTTATACTTTACTCTCTTGTTCGGGCAATGCCCGGAAATTATGTCGATACTATACTCGCCGAAAACAGGAAAACCACTCCGGAGCAGGTTGAACGGCTGAAACAGCTATATGGGTTGAATACCGGCTTTGTAGAAGGATATATAAAATGGATTTCAAACGCGGTGCGCGGGGATTTCGGGACTTCGTTCATGTATCAGAAGCCTGTCTCTGAAGTGATAGGGTCAAAAATGTGGGTTTCGTTCTGGCTTGCGTTTATAGCTTTTATTTTAGAATTGATAATAGCGATACCCTTAGGGATTATTTCAGCGACAAAACAATATTCAAAATTGGATTATGGTGTTACGGTGTTTGCTTTAATAGGCATATCGCTCCCGTCATTTTTCTTTGCGGCATTGCTCCAGAGAGTTCTCTCTGTAAAGCTGGGATGGTTTCCTATTCAGGGAATGATTACGGCAAGATATAAACTTACAGGTATAGATTTATTTTTAGATATGGCGAATCACTATGTCCTGCCTGTATTAGTCCTGACAGTAATAAGCGTGGGAGGCCTTATGAGATACAGCAGAACAAATATGCTTGAAGTCATAAATTCTGATTATATAAGAACCGCAAGGGCAAAAGGCCTGCCCGAAAAAACGGTAGTATATAAACACGCTTTCAGAAACACGCTTATACCGATAGTGACAATGATAGGCGGCGCGCTTCCGGGATTGTTTTCGGGGGCTATAATAACTGAACGGATATTTGCAATAGACGGTCTGGGATATACGGCATGGAACGCTTACACAAAGAGCGATATTCCGTTTTTGATGGGATTTATCATGTTTTTATCGGTTTTGACTCTGATAGGCACGCTTTTGTCTGATATATTATACGCGGTAGTCGACCCGAGAGTGAGGTATAATTAAAATGACTGAACAAATAAAATTAGAAGAATCACCAGAACAGGAAAAATTAAACGAAAAAATAGTAACCCCGGGACAGCTTGTTTTAAAAAGATTTTTGAGAAATAAACTGGCTATAATCGGGATATGCATACTTGTACTTATGGCTCTTTTTTGCTATATAGGCCCGCTTTTTTGTCCTTATGGCGAATACGAGCTGTTTTACATAAATAAATCGACAAACGAAGAGTATTCTTCAAACGATATATCAAATATGCCTTCAAATGTAACTGTAAATTCAAAAGCGCCCCCGTCAAAAAGTCATTGGCTTGGGACAAATCAGGACGGGCAGGATGTTTTCACACGGCTCATGATAGGCGGGCGGGTATCGCTTATGATAGGCTTTATATGCGTCGGGTTTGAAATTTTGCTGGGGATTATATTCGGCGGTCTTGCGGGATATTACGGCGGCTGGGTGGATATGATAATAATGCGCTTCGTTGAGGTTTTTTTCTGTATCCCCGATCTTCCGATGATTTTGATTTTAAGCGCGATATTATTACAATACGGGTTCCCGAATAATTTAAAGATATATATGCTGGTTTTTGTTATAGGGATTCTTGGGTGGGCAGGCCCGGCGCGGTTTATCAGGGGGCAGATATTATCTTTGCGCGAACAGGAATTTATGGTTGCCGCGGAAGCTGTGGGGTTAAAAGCCAGACACAGGATTTTTAAGCATTTGATCCCCAATGTTATCCCGCAGATTATCGTTATGGCAACTCTCGGAATAGGCGGCGTTATATTATATGAATCTGCGTTGTCGTTTTTGGGAATCGGGGTACCGCTGCCGTATGCGTCGTGGGGAAATATGGTCGGCGCAGTTACTAATAAGAGCATTCTCACAAATCAGCCGTTTATGTGGATTCCGCCGGGGCTTTGCATATTATTTACTGTTCTGGCGTTTAATTTTATCGGCGACGGCCTGCGTGACGCACTCGACCCGAAAATGAAAAGATAAGATATAAATCTATAATTTATATAAAAATATAATTATAATTCTAAGGAATTTTTTATGGATAAAACAAAAAAATCTGCGCGCGCCGGATTTAAAGAAACTTCGAAATACAGTGACCGGCAAATTAAAAAATTTGAAAAGTTAAACAAAAAAAAGAATATCCCCGAAAGCGAATACCTGACAAAAATGAAAGACGATAATAATCTTATAGAATTTGACGAAATATGCACATGGTTTTTTACAGACGCGGGCACAGTCCGCGCCGTTGACGGCGTGAGCTTTGATATTCCTAAAGGCAAAACAATAGGTATAGTCGGGGAATCGGGCTGCGGAAAGAGCGTCACGAGTTTATCTCTTATGCGGCTCGTACATAAACCGACAGGTCAAATCGTAAGCGGGGAGATAAGATATAATAACGGCAAAAGAACTGTTGATATTACTAAACTGCCGATAAAAGAAATGCAAAAAATCAGGGGGAACGAAATAGGTATGATATTTCAGGAGCCTATGACTTCGCTCAATCCGGTTTTTACTGCCGGAATGCAGATTGACGAGGCGATAAAACTTCACAATCCAAAAATGAATAAAGCCGAGATAAAAAAGCGGACTATTGAAATGCTTGATTTAGTCGGCATAGCAAGGGCAGAAGGAGTATATAAGTGCTATCCGCATGAATTGTCCGGAGGCATGAGGCAAAGGGTCATGATAGCCATGACGCTTGCGTGCGACCCTAAATTGATTATAGCCGACGAGCCCACTACTGCGCTTGACGTCACTATACAGGCGCAGATACTTGACTTGCTCAGGGAACTAAAAAATAAAATAAACGCTTCTATTATGCTGATAACGCACGATTTGGGAGTAGTCGCGGAAATGGCCGATTATGTCGCCGTTATGTACGCCGGGAGAATTATTGAGAAAGGCACCGCCGAAGATATATTTTTAAATCCGTCGCATCCGTACACAATAGGCTTAATGGGAAGCAAACCCGTTGTTGGGCAGGACGTCGCCAAGCTTTACTCTATTCCCGGAAACGTCCCCAATCCCGTAAATCTCCCGGACAACTGCTATTTTCACGGCAGATGCGATAAATGCACGGATAAATGCGAAGGAGTTTATCCGCCGATGATCCAAATATCTGATACGCATTATGCGGCTTGCTATCTTCATGAAAATATAAATATTAGAGCAGGGGAGGCGGCGATAAGATGACGGAACAAAAAATAAATGTGAATCATGCAAATAATATAAATAATACGGATAATTTGCTTGAAATTAAAGATTTAGTAAAATATTTCCCGATAAAAGCGGGAGTTTTTCAGCACGAAGTGGGTCAAATTAAAGCCGTTGACGGAATATCGTTTTCTATTCAAAGAGGCAAAACAATGGGGCTTGTCGGAGAATCGGGCTGCGGAAAAACTACTATAGGCCGCACTATTCTCAGGCTGTACGAGCCTACTTCCGGAAATATAAAATTCGACGGCATGGATATATTAAAAATTCCCAAAAATAAATTCCGGAAAATGCGCCCGAAAATGCAGATAATTTTTCAGGACCCGTACAGTTCTCTATCTCCGAGAATGCCCGTAGGGGAAATAATCGGCGAAGCTGTAAGGGAGCATAAAATAATTCCCAAAGAACAACATAGGGATTATATTTTAAATATCATGGATATATGCGGGCTTCAGAAGCATCAGATCGACCGCTATCCCCATGAATTTTCAGGGGGGCAGAGGCAGAGAATATGCATAGCCCGCGCTCTGGCTTTAAAACCCGAATTTGTTATAGCAGACGAGCCTGTTTCGGCCCTCGACGTTTCTATTCAGGCTCAGATTATTAATCTTCTCAAGGATTTGCAGGATTCGCAAAAACTGACGTATTTGTTTATATCGCACGATTTATCAGTTGTAGAACATATATCGGATATTGTATGCGTTATGTATCTTGGTTCTGTCGTAGAGATAGCGGAAAGGCGCAAATTATTTAATAATCCGTATCATCCATATACTAAAGCTTTATTTTCAGCTGTTCCTGTTCCAAATCCGCAGATAAAAATGAACCGGATTATATTGCAGGGCGACATACCCAGCCCCGCAAATCCGCCTAAAGGCTGCAAATTTCACACAAGATGTCCTGAATGTATGGAAATATGCAAACAGGAAACGCCTGTTTTAAAAGATTGCGGCGGCAATGCTGACCATAAAGTCGCATGCCATAAAATATAAATAATATAAATAAACAAATAACCGCCGGAGCAAAAACTTCCGCGGTTATTTTTTAATTTTATATAAATTTTATTTTTATTTTATTCGCCTCCCCAAAGAAGATAACTCAGCAGGGTTAAAATAATACCGAAAAACATACTGTTTGTCCCGAAACTTCTTAATGTACTCAATGCTGTCTTGCCGAATTTTCCTTTTGTTATCGCGCCGTAAATAAATAACAGCATAAAAACCGTTCCGGTTATGAGCCAGCAAAATCCTATTATTATAAACGTGTCGGGAAATGAACCCATGTTTTGCGGATTGCCGAAAAACCAGCCCAAAACAAATAATATAAATAAGACCCATTTGCAGTATTTAACCTGCCCGCCAAGAAATTTTGCGGTCTGATGACCTGCCCGGTCAGTTCTCCCGGTTATCTCTTCGGTAGGATCTGCGAGTATAACTATTATAATTGCCAGCACCGTCGCAAACGCGACGCCTTGTATCACCCATGTAAATATATTTAACGCCCCAAGCATTTTTTCAACCTCCGATAATCTTGCTTATGGTTTTTGTTATTTTATCATAATAATAAGAGCATTTATCCGGAACCGCCGCAATATAGCCCCATAATCTTGGGAAAAAATCCGCTTTTTTTTCTAAAGTGCCGCTAAAATCCGTCAAATTTTTATTATAGTTTTCGGTTTTGTTTTGCCATGATTCGCCAAAACTTGCCGCGTTGCCGCCGTAATATTCTGATTTAATTTGCCATGACCCATCAGTTTTTAATCCGCCGCTTTTATAATTATCAACTTTTTTTCGCCATGATTCGTCAAATCTTGATAAAATATATTCGGTATTAATTTTTAAATCATATTTTATATTATCATATCCAATCGATATTTTATTCCATTTTTCTTTGGGGTTTTCCGCGATATTATTTTTAACTGCTTCAAGTTTAGTTTGCAATTCAAGTCCATTGCTGTCTTTACTCAAAATAACAGTAAAAGTGCCAAATAATAATATTATCAGCAAAATTGCCGCAAAACCTATTTTTGTAATCAGGTCCATTATTTTCGCAAACCGGATTTTGTTTTTTGCAGTCAGAGCCATTTCAGTTGATGAAATATAAATATTCACATCAGGATTAACGCTCAAAAACTTTAACGCAGCTATAATTATCTTTTTTTCTTTAACCACGCTTTCCGCGCCGCAAAACATGCAAAACTTTTCGCGATTGCTGTTTATCGCACCGCAAATACTGCATTTCCACATAAAAACTATTTATCTCCGTTAAATTATTTTTATTATTTTAAATATCGTTCAGTTCGATAAGTCGGCGTATTTTCCGCGCTTTAATAAATGACGGCGAAATATTTTTATAGTAAACCGAAGCGTTTGCCATCGCCGCCGAATTGCCTTTTATGATAGCCTTGCGGTAATCTTCAAATAAATTATCTCCGTCAATTACGCCGTGTTCTTTCAGATACGCGTTTTCAATTAATGCGCGGGGTTCGTTGCACTGCACCGCAATATCTAAAAATTTTAATGCGGCAACGTCTTTTTTTACATAATCTTTTGAGCCAAACATCCATAAAGCAGCATTTGCGTCGCCGTTTTCCGCGCTCGCCGAATAAATTTTCCGTGAAGTCCAGTAATCCGCTTTTTTCGCTTCGTTGTATAATTTTCTTCCATCAAGTGTTTTTTCCAGTTCGTCCATCCAGGGTATATAATTTTTATCTGTAAATTTATCCGGTTTTTCCTGATTATCATATCCGTTATAAATATCCTGAAGATTTGCCAAAATCAAATTTAACCGTTTATCTATTTCCCTTGCGATTTTATTATAGAATCTGTGACGGGAATTTTTATTGAAATGAGCCATAAACGGTTTTTTTAATAATAATTTTTTATCGAAAAATTTATATTGATCGCTTAATTGTTTGTTTAATACAGTAGAAAACGCGCTGTCTTCGCTTTTCAAAAATTCGAGCGTTTGAAAAAAATCATAAATATCAATTTTCTTTTCTCCGTTGAGCATTATTATATAAGCCAGATTGCAAAATTCAATAAACGGTCTGAAATGCGCTTTTTTTTGATTTATATTAATAAACGTCAATCCGCAGTAATTATCATGCCAGTCCCAGAATTCACGCCAAAAATTTTTGCTTCGTATATTTATTTTTGCCGCCGCTATAAACGCGTCCACGATTTTTGCCGTTTTAGCGTCATACATAGCGTTATTTTTAGATAACGGCTCTTTTGGATTTAAAGGCGAGCCGATGCCGTAAACACGGAAAAGCGCGCCGGAAGCCTGCCCTTCAGCCGAATTGCACAACGAAATATATTTATTCGCTTCATCGTAATTTTCGTCTACGCCGTAACCGTGCAGATAACATTGGGCGACTTCCCAAGCTAAATCTATTGATTTAAAAATCCTGTATGCTTTATAAAAAAAATCAAATGCGGTTTTATATTCTCTTTTATTAAAATAATGCGTGCCAATCCAAATGGCGATTTTACTGTCTTTGTGCGCTTTTATATCCCAAAGTTGCCGAGCTTCGTTTAAAGCGGGTTCAAGAGCGGCGGGGTCGTCTTTGATTCTGTGAAATATTTCTAATCTTGATGAAAGGCTTATATCTGCGTTTAACAGCCCGGTTTCCCTGCCTGTTAAATTATCGTGAGCTTTAAAATATCTGTAAGTATATTCGTCGCTGTCCTGCGCGCATATAAACAATTCAAATAAATCCTGCCTGTCAAGCGATAGATTTTGATTCTCATGCGTAAACAAAGCCGCGTAAGCGGCGGCGCGATACCCGTAAGCCGCGGCTATCTTGCACGCAACTGAATAGTCGGCAGGTTTAAAAGTTTTTTTTACGGCATTTATAATTGCGGCGACTGCTAAATCAGAATCGCGTTTTAAGCCTGTTTTAAATCCGGCTAAAATATCGTCGGTCCATTTTCCTGTATAAAAATACTGCGCGACGGCATGTCGGAAAGCTATGCGCATTTTTGTATGACCGTCAATCCAGTACGATTGATTTTGTATTATATCCAAAGTAAACCCGCGGCATTTTTTTTCTATGTCGTATTCCCGCCTCGCGAGAACGACAAACGGGTGGTCATATATCAATCCGTATTTATAAGGCTTGGGAAGACGTTTTTTCCCGGGCTTTTCGATTATTTCCCGTGCCGCGATATAATATCTGACTCCTTTAGCGTATAACGAATCGCTTTGTTTTAACGAAACGACGCCAGAGACAGAAGAAACATAATTTTCGTCAAATTGCATTTCATCGTAAAAACCGTGTAATTTCGCCAGTTCCCCCAAATAATAAAACTCATAAGAACGGTCGTTTTCGCTGATTTTATTCAGGAGCGTTTTAATTACGGCAAGCCTTTTTTCTTTTAATATTATATTAACATCAGAGATTTCATCAAATATTTCCGTTGATAAATGCGACGGCTTTAAATCTTTAAATCCAAACATTTTTAACCCGCTCTCAAGATTTTTTTCAGCCGAAAAAATATCTGCGGCAATCGTTAAATAATCGTCTTTTTTTATATATGTAATTATTCCGTTTTCGGATATATTAAGCGTGTTCAGTTCTTTTTGGATTTTACCCAAAGAATTTCTTATGACATTATCGTCAGAAAATGTAACCGTAGTAAGATTCTGCATTTCACTCACCAATTTAATAAATACTTAAAACGAATATTTTTTGTAATTAGCTTTAATCACGCCGATACGCGCAAGCCCTTGAGCCAAATCTTTAATTAATTCATCTGGGCGGCTGCCTTCATAATAAGATACATGCGCGTGCATACTTACTCTCCTGTTTTTTTGTTCGTCCTGAAAAGTGCCTTTTTCTTCTTCGTTTTTATAAAATCTGTCCAAAGACGGCAGCCCTTCGCCCTGTTTCTTGATTGATACAAGATAAGGAAAATAATTTTTTTTCAAAGGCTCAAAAATATCGCTGATTTCTTCGCCTTCGGTGCATTCGATTATTAGGCAGGTTCTTCTTCTGCGGCATATCATGAAATTCTTTTCTTTTTCCAGACTGAAAAATTTTACTGTTCTGTCGCTTAATCCGTTTATAAAAACTTCAACTGTATCGTCTGTATCAAAAGATTCTTCTGCGGCAAATTTAAAAGTTCCTTCGTTTTCACCCCTGTTTTTTATTTTTTTACTGTCTTTATTTATATACGCGCTCATAATATTTTCGAGCGTTATAAAATCAACCGTTATAAATTCCGCCAAAGCGTTTTCGGCTTCTGCCGTGATTTTTCTTTTGCATATAGGACACTTATCATATTTGGCGGGAATTATACAATAACAGTCCGGACAGTAATTTCCTTTTAAATCGGAATTTTCGTCTTCGGCGGCCGACCGCATAAATATCTGGCAGGCTTTTCCCCACATACATAACATCAAAAAACGAAAATACCTGTCTTTATCCAAATCTGCCGGGCTTGAATTATATATCTTTAATCCGCTTAAACCAAACATCCATAAACAAGAATTTAAAAATTCTTCCGCGCTGGATAAATTCTCTATCATAAAAAACTGCCCGCATAAATTTTTATATATATCTAAATATACATTATTGTCTATAAGATATTCATCAAGTAAATAATTAAAATTTTCTTTTAAAGATTTTGTAAATCCTATAAGTTTCTCCGCGTTAAATTTGTCTTTATATAAATCTTCGATAAGTTTATTCCAGCGTACCGACCATGGCTTTTTGTCAAATTCCGCATATTTTATAAAATTAAATAAATCTTCGTTTTCACGGTCGAATTTTTCTGCGCAGTTATTTCTTTGCGCTATGGCATATTCCGCGAACTCTATTACAGATTTTAAGCTTTTTTCATTGTTACGCTCTAAAAAACCGCTATATACTTGCTTAAAAACATTTTTGAATTTACTGTAATGCCCTTCAAACGACGGCAGGCAAATCTTAAATATAAAAAATTTGACAGCCCATGAATCATAATTTTCTTCGTTATCAATTTTTTTGTTTAACCAGTTTTCGTTATCAATAAAATAATCATAGCATTTTTCTGCTTCTTCAATATCATATTTTTTAAGTCCGATCAAATCGTTCAGCAACTTACAAATAACGCCGTTTTTGTTTTTATATTTATTAACAATAAGCTGCACAGAGTTTGCTTCTTCAATAGAAAAATTAGAAATATTCTGACAAAAACGGGAATAAGCATCCTGCCTTTTTTCCAAAAGATTATCGTAAACATCAAAATGACGCAACAGAGTTTCAATATCGCTGATTTTTCCGCTCATGGCAAGCGCGTCGCGAAACCTGATAAATTTCTGTTCTATTTTATCAATTTCCATAAGCGCGTCAAGTTCGTCTTTATAATCCCCTGTAAGAACATTCAAAAGCTTTTCGTTTTCAAAAACAAGCATGTTATTTTTAGCCAAAATATCATATAAATTATTTCTGAACGCAGGCGTTTTGCCAAAATCCGTGCGCAGTCCGACTTTTATCATCAATATGCAGGCTTCTTCCAAAAGACTTTCGTTATTTTTAGAATCAATTTGCATTAATTCACCGCTCAATAATTCAACAAATCTGTTTGCCTGATCCTGCCAGTATAAATTTACTTCTTTGAAATTTTTCTCCATGCTGATATTAAGCAGTTTCATAATACGCACGGCATATTTTAATCCGACTTTCGCCGCTTTGGACGGGTCTCGCAATGCTTCGGATAGCTGATAAAGATTGCTCATATCGCGGAAAGACGGGTCGCCTCCGACAATATCCGCAGTGAATTTATAAAACTCATGCAACGCGCTTCTTTCGTTTAAAGGTTTCTGTGCGCCATATTGCATATAATGCACAATATCACCCAAAAGCGGCTTATATGCTTGGGGAATTTCCAGTTTTACGGGAATGATAACATTGCCGCCGCTTTTGACCGTGATAACGCATATATCGGCGGGAACGGCAGATAAAGGTGTGTTTAATATATATAATTCTCCGCCCGGTATATATTCTTTCGTATCTCGAGGATTAGTCATATAAGCCGAAGAATATCCTGAAATATAAGTTTTGTCGTCGCGCCATTCAGCGTCTGTTTTGACTACTACTCCAAGCTGCGATATAATATCATACGGCAGGCATGAATATAATAAACTTATTAAATTAAACGCCTTTTTTTCAAATTCAGCGTATTCGCACTCATAAACAATAAAAATACTTTTCAACGGATTGGGTTTGGAGCCTCTGTTCTCATGTAGAAGAACAATCAGATTCAACAACGGCGTCATTTGTTCGCTGTCGTAAAATCCGGTATCTTCAAATTTAATATTTATGGGCGCGAATTTTTCGTTAAAATCCGGGGCAGTACGCTCAAGTCCGACTGGCTCCCCAATATATTCGCCGCAAAATCCCGTTATCCGCGCCGCTTTCGCCAGACGCATTTCATCGCGCAGGATTTCTTTTGCCGTTTTTTCGTCAAATAGATAAGTGTGGGAAAAATGGCATGTGCGCCGCCCGTCGCTTGTGGGAAACGCGCGGGTAACAGAAAGACGTCCGTCGCGCCGCGACGGAAGAACTGCGTAAACCCATTTATTTATTTCTGTTCTTCCGTCAAAAACAATGGATTCTCCTATTGATCTTATATAAAAGTTCGCGGATTCTTCGTTAATTCCGTCCGAAACGTCAACTACGTCAAATCCCGCTTCACCGGTAAATTTCGATTTTTTGCCTCTTGTAAAATAACCTTGTTCGGCATACATAAATAAAACTTCTCCTCCCCTTGTATTATCATCTATCTATCGCTTTTTTTGATTCGGCTCCCCGATTCCCGGTTTTTTATAAATGCCCATTTTCGCAAAGAGCCAGTAAAAAACTTCGTTTGGCCTTATAGGCGGCCTGTCAATGTTGTCTTTGATGTCGTTTCCCTGACTTGACATGGCAAAACAACAGACATTATGTTCCGCTCCCGCAAATCTGTTAAGAATCGCGTGAAATTCAGTCGGCATCAATTCCCTGAATAATTCTCTTGTCTGCTGGGCGTATCTTTCTATTACTCCCATATTAACAGAGCCAATTATTTCAGAATATTCTTTTATATACGGGATTTCAGCCCTGTTTATTATACCGTCGCTTCCGTCCTCTTTTTTTCCATATAACATTTCAGTTATAACGCTTCCCGTTTTCGAAACGTCTATTTTATAATTTACCCCGTCGTTAAACTTAAATAAATCGAGCATGGTCATAATAAAACATATAGGCAAATTGTTTCTTTGGACAATCCCCTGCGGGTCTGCTTCGTGAGAGAGAAGCCTTATCATATCCGCAAATGCTTTCATTGAACGTTTATCGCCCTGATTATCAATAGCATTTAAATCAACTCTGGAAATGCTTTCGATTTGTTCGGGACAGATAATTATAATCATACCGTTTGCCCTGTGCAAAAGTTTTGACAACTCATTTTTCCTGAAATCTTCAAATTTTTCATTTGCGATATGTTCGCCCGGCAAATCAAACGTACACATTAAAATTTTCCTGTTTTTGCTTTCCATTTCATACATGATAAGTTCAGGCGACAATGTAGATGCGATTTCGTCCCCTTTCATTATGCGTTTACTGACTTCGGCTAAATATTTTCGCATTTCCGGGCTTTCAAACAAAGAACCGTTTTCCAGCATTTTCGGCGAAGTATTTTTAATAAAGGATTTAAAGCTATTTGCCAGAAGCACGGTTTTACCGGATTGCGATACGCCGAGGACAGGCACGACAAACGTTTCGTAAGTTCCCACAAGAGACGAAAAAAGAGGAGTATGGCAATACGGGCAGACTACTTTTTGCGTTTTTTTCCCGTAGCAGTCTACAATACTGACGACATAATTCGTAGCCGGGTCGCCGCGTAAATATTCTCTATATGCGGGCCTTGGAAAATCTCTGCCGTAAGGCTCCTGTGCCTGAGAGCTTGAAATTTTAATATAATTAGGCTCACCGTCGCCGGATTCATGCCCGAACATTGGCTCTTCGTAATAATATTTTATCATTTCGTCAAGACGTTTAACTGCAGCTTCGCTGTTTGAAGCAACAAAATTCTCCGCGGCGATTTTATTATCTGCTGCCGGCGAACCCTCGCCGTAATCATCGTCATCGTCGTCAAATTCTGATTCATCTGATGTTTTTTGTGCTTTTTGGAATCGGGATAAATTATTTGCCGGCGAAGCCGCACCAGCAACGCCAGATAACAATTTTGCGTTCCGGTGGTCGATCACGTCTTGCGGCGGCGTTAACTGGAACAACATTTCATGATGCTCAAATTGTTCCATACAGCGCAGGTTCAGACAAGTTATCCTATAATATTTCGGCTGTTCTACAACCGGCGGTTTTTTCCAAAACGGCATTTTCCATAGCTCCTTTCTTATTTAGCTCATTTAGATTCGCTTATTTTTATACGCGAATTTTCCGCGCAAATTAATCTAATATTACAGTCTCTGGGCACAAAAATTTCAAACATATCATTTTTCATGATTTTATCGCTTATCGGGTATTTAAGATTTTTATAATAATCGATAATATAAAAAATTTCGTTATACGGGATAAAATTCGCGTTGTTTTCTTTAAGCGTCGGTTTAAACGAAATAATAACTTTATCGCAGTCCTGCGTCTGGCGCATACGGGTCAAAGAATACCACACAGTATTATGTTCTCCCGCGTCAACTATCACAGCCGTAATTTTATCGCAGTGATAAACACCGCTTTCGTCCTGTTTTGCGGCGGCTATAACATATTCCCCGACGTTCCCGCTGACGCTTGCCCTGCCGCCTTCGTTATGTATCAACTGGAGCCTGTCAAAAATACTGACAGGATCGCCCCATTCGGATATATTTACGTCTTTGGGCGAAAAAAACCTGTTTCCCCATTTAAAAACTATAATATGAGTCGCTTTTTTTGAACAGCCGTTTATCATTATATATGTTTTGTCGTCTTTGCTTTCAGTAGAAACGTTTAATGTAAAACGCTCGCTATCAATATATTCTTTTACATGCATATTATTCATTCTATTTACTCCGCCGCCTCTCTCAATGGCGGGAGCCTGTAAGTCGGTATAATCAAAACAACCATAAATCCCATAAGCAGCAACCGTACCAACGACGCCATTTCATAATTTAATATATTTAATAAAACCGTAAAAATTATTCCCCCTGCAATAGAAATTAATATCCGCCAGTAAAAAAAGTCGCGTAATAAATTTTTATTATCTATCATGATTATAACAAGAACGCTGATTGCGATACACCATATACTTATCAATAAAATCTGCAAAATTATTCTTACAGGCGAATTTTTCTTTTCGCCGTAAGTTTTTTGAAGCAGATGTAAATTTTCTGATGTATATGATTTTCTGGAATTTGAAAAAACATCAGCCGCGCGGTTTTCAACCGCTACATAATTATATGTCCCGCCCGTGATTTGCGCTATCCTGCTCATTTGATAACCGCCTAAACTTCCGCTCGCGTAATAAACCGTGTTTACCGGTATTTCGCGTCCGTCGCCGAACCCGCCCCTCGCGGCTCTTTCTATATCAGAATAATTAAAATAATAGTTTGCCAGCCCGTCGGAAAATAAAATCACAAGGCCCGGATTTTCACCTTCTGTTTTTCTTATTTCGTCTATACCGGCAAGCAGCGCGCTCTGCGTGTCTGTACCGCCGTCATAATAAACTTCGTTTATCTGTTCTTTGATTTCTTCCCGGTCTTCCTCAGTATCAAGTTTTTTATAATCGCGTAAAATATTATACTCGTCGCTGAACGTAATAATCCCCAGATATTCTCCCAATTTAACTTCATCAATATATGTAATCATCGCTTCTACCGCGCTTCTTTCGGGATCGTTTTCTGACATTGAGCCGGATTTGTCGCATATAAGCATTGTCCCCTGAAAATCCGTTTCATTAGCAAATAACTGTATGCCTGCCAGATTATATAAAAACTGCGTTGAAAGCCCTACTGCAAAAGCAATAGGGATAAATATCAAAAACCCTCTTATGCTGTCTTTGCAAAAAATCGTGCGCCAATGCTGAACATAACCGCCCGGCGCAGTAAATTCAGAAATCAAAATAACTCCCCCGCATACGCTGGCGGCAAAAACCATATAAATGCCAGTCTGAATAATATAGGGCAGGGGATTTAAAAACGCAAGCAGCGCTTCCCCCAAAAAATAAGATACCGCGCAGCCCAAAAGCCCGAAAATCATCAACGGAATATTAACTGCTTTATTTTTCTGCAAATTATTTTCCTCCTTTGATTAATTTGATAAAATAAAATACGCCGAAAAAATTATAAATTTATATAATTTTAGTCAATATAGACATTATGTTTGTATTACCTGTATTTATTTTATAATATTTATAAAGCGCGACCGTATTTTCGTCATGTTCCAGAATTTTAGCGAGTTCGCTTTCGTATCCTTTGAATGACTTGAAAGAATCCAAAACCGGTTCTTCTATTTCTAATTCCTGTTTGACTGTATCATAAGAACATGAACCTATCAGCAAAGTGGGTTCAGGCAATAAACTTTGCGCGAAATTGTCAAAATCGTTCTTGATCCCATCAGATAAATCCTGCATAAAAACAACGTTTACGTTGTTTTCCATTATTGATCGAAACTCTTCTGCAGTAGAAGCAAACAAAGCCATCCCCGCGCTTGATTCTTTATTATATCCGCTCACATTTAGGGAATTAAGATATTCTTTTATACATTTCAGTAAAAAGCTTTCCGCTTCGCGGTTATTCTTGAATAAATCGCTTATTTTATCATAAATTGCCTGAGCGAACTTATTATCAGTATTACTTTTATTGCGTTTTTCGTCAATCATTTTATTAAATGCGTCAAGATTTTTTCTTTCTCTTATCGCCGCTTTGTCTATTTCCGTATAAAAAGCGTTTATAAATTCAAGCTCGCATGAAAAACGCTCATATTCCATCTTACGCTTGAAATAATTCTTGTACATATAATCAGAATATGCCCATAAATTATCTGTTTCGCTGATTGTGGGCTTATTTCCGCTGTCAATTGCCGCTACCTGCTGTTCTTCTTCTATTTCGTATTTTATGCGTCTCAGCAATTCAAGCGCCTTTCCCATTATTTCAATGCGCGTCTTGCCTATAATATTTTCGAAATCGTTTAAAAACTTATCGAAAAACAAATTATAAAACTGCCCTTCTATTTGACGCATTTCGTCCATATATTTATGAAAAGGGTCTGAACAGTTTAAATTTATAAATCTTTTGGCGTTTTCTGCAAACGGGTCTCTGTCATGATAACGCCCCGATTCCTCGAACCTGTCCTGAAATTTTTTGTTCCATAAAAGATACCTGAAAGCCGCCGAATTTATCATTTGAAACTTAAACGTGTTGTCCATAAATCCTCTTGTAAAATCCCGCATATCCGAAGCGTTTAATTCAAGTTTACCCTTTTTTTCCGCTTCTTCAAGACGGCGTGCGGATAATTCATAAAAGAGCTGGAAATCCCCCATAGAACCGATTGAAACACGCAGGAAATAAAATCCGGCGCCCAAAAATTTATCTTTTGCAAGGCTGTTTTCGGCTATATTGGCGCACACGCCCTTTACGTCATCAAGAGAAAGTTCGTCATAATCTATATAAAAAATTCTCAGCCCAGATATTTTTTCAGCAGCGGCAAGAGCTTCTCTTGCGGATTCTTTCACTCTGCTTGTCGCTAAAACAATAATATCCATATATGAAAAAGAAGAATACATATCTGTAACATCTTCGAACAATTCGGCAATAACCGGTAATCTTTTGATATTTTCCGTAACGCACATCATATAATTTCGTATCGCAAATCCGTCGCCCATACGAAAATTTTTCCGGATTGCGTTCCTGCGGGTTTTCATTTCGTTTAAAATATATTCTTTATCTTCAATACCAGAAACTACGACGGAAGACGGAGTGTCCTCAAAACCGCTGAACACCCCGTTTAAATCGCCGTCCTCTAAAAGCGTGATCATATTTATCCAGTTTGCCATTTTTTATTTCATCCCGCTTTCGTTAATAGCTAAATCCCCAAGTTTTTCATAGAATCATTAATTGTATCAATAAATTCGTTGATTTTGTCTAATAAATAACGCTGTGCGTCGCTTACGTCGTTATTGTCTTTTGTTTTATATTCTGTTTTAAACTGTTCTCTAAATATTTTATACGCGTCTAATTTCATCAAATCAACGTCGTCAAGTGCGGCAGCATAAGAATTATCTATACGCTTCAATTCATCCACAAGATCTTTTTGGGCGATAAACTTTTCATACATAGCATAGAGCGGATATTTGTCCGAACCCATACCGCGCGCCAATATTTCTGTTTCGCCGTTTTTATTTATATATTGCCATTGCCTGCCGTTTGTCTCGAAAATACCGCATAAAAACCCTTTGACGATTTGTCCCGCCAATTCAGCCGCGTCGTCGATTTCTTTTAATATTTCGTTGACTTTTGAAATTTTTTCCGTAAGCATATCAAATGTTTTTTCGATTTTTATCAAATCGCGCCTTATATTTAGTGAACGTGAGTAGACCGTTAAAACTTCATGGTACGGATCATTCCATTCAGGGTAAACAGACGCGCTGAATGTGGCGTCAAGCACTTCCAGCGATAAATTAAAACGCTGCTTGAACCCGGCCCCTTCTTTAGACTTAGCTGTGCCGTCAATATATGATATAAATTCAGCCAGATTAGCTTTATAATTTTTTAAATCGCTGACGGATATAGTCGAAGTAATTTCGTCGTAATTGAATATCGCTTTATTTATCGCATCGAAATCCGCCGTGAATTTAATATATCCGCATTTACCCGTAGCAGGATTGCCGCGCAGAATTTTTTTTGCAAGCAATCTGTCAACATCGATTTTATACGTTGATTCCATGTCCCTGTCCTGAGTGCGCAAAGAACCTTCGGGACGTTCGTCCGTCGGGATAACCGAGGGCAGATAGCGCCAGTCCCACAATTCGTCTTCATATCCTTTTTCACGGGATTTGCTTGTTGCGCTGACAAGTCTCATTGCGGCATTAGTTGACGCGTCTTTCATTTTTAAATTATATAAACCTTCAGCCTGTTCAAGCTGCTTATCTGCATAGAGAGGCACCGCGCATCCAACGGTAATAAATACGAGAGTGTCCGAATTGACCGAAGGATAAGCCGCGCTTGATGAATCCCCCAGAGCATAATTATCCCACGCTTCTTTTATATCCGGGTCGTCAAGGGGAATCGTGCCGTAACGCAACGTCGGCGCGCCGGGTAAAGGCTTGTTAAATAGCGGTGTGGCTTCGTCCTGCATTTTTTTGAACTGACGCTCAAGATATGCTTCCAGAGTCATGCCGCTTTGCTGCGCGATTATGTTCATATAGTCTTTCATCGTTTTTTGGGTCAGTTCTTTAAATTTATTTGTGACGAAATCAGCAAGAAACCCGTTTACGTCTAATTGTAAAGAACTGTCGTTCCAGTCGCTTAACGCTGACTGGCGTTTTATATCCTGATCGATAAAATCAAGCAGGCTTGCGAGAAAATCCTGCAAAAGTTCAGTTTGCTTTTTTTCGTCGAAACCTCTCGAATTAAGCGTCGTCGTAACAAGGCTGACAATTTCGGGCATAGTAAATATATCCCACGAATATTCTGTCACAGCGTCTTTTTTCGCAACTTTGACCGCGCTGTCAAATGTTTTTATATTATTTTTAAACGTGCCGCTCAAAGCTTCCAGTATTCCGAAAGTCGCTTTATATGCCGCACTCACTTTTTTCTGAAGTTGTTCCTGAAGCTCGGTATAAATAGACATGCATGCGTCGCATAATTTTTCGTCGCGTTTTAATCCGTAATAACGAATAAGCGCGGCGGAATATTCCCTGACATGATTTCCTTTAGTTAATCCCCAAGCCCGTTTTCCGTTTCTGTACTTGTCATCTTTATCATTTTTCGCGTCAATTTCGAGATTGGCGATCCTTCCTTTTTCAACAGTGATATTGCGCTTATAGCTTCCAAGCAGCGGAATAAGCCCTGTGTTGCCGTTTTGTATAAATGCGTCCAAATAATACGGCCCTTTGTTCGGATCTAAGAAAATATCCCTGAACGCCATTTCAAGAACCTGTTTTTTATCCTGAACTACTTTCGTCTTTATTGCTTCAATATTGTCGTCTATTTGATTGAGTTTAAAAAGATAATCTTTTTCTGCGTCATTTTCAAAAAGATCGCTGTAACTGCTTTGCGACATATCCGGGAGTTTGATCCCAAGAGAAGCAAACTGGCTGTCTATTGCTTTCTTAATACTTTTATAATCAATGGCTATTGTGTTGTCCGAACAAAACTTAGGCAAATCAGTTAGTATTTTATCGTCAAACGCATGCTCGTAAAGCCCGCTGAATTTTTGGAATAATATACAGGCAAGATATGTATTTATCGCGGCGAGAGGCAATTTTGCCACTGACGCGCCGCATATAGTATAATTAAAACAAACGGGATAAGCGGCGTCCATTTTTTCCGCTTTGAAATTGCCCAGAAACGTTCTTCGGTAATCGTCTACGTTTGAAGCGAAAGCTTCGACAAAATTATTTTTCTTGTCGCCGTCTTCTTTAAAAGCTATCCATGCGCAGATAATCTCCGCCGCTACGGTGCTTGCCTGATTGAGCGGGTCTTTGACATAAACGCCTTTTGCGTTTGTAGCGGTTAAAGGCCAGCAATAATCAAACGGCGTCCTCTTTTCGTTTTCTATTATAAAACTTCCCGAATATTGCTGGAAGAATGCGTCGTCACGCGACTGTAAACTCATCCAGTAGTCAATTTCTTTAAGCGCGGCGAAAGCGTTCGGCACTATTGAATCCATTGTCGCTTTGGGTATTGCGGGATTACTCGTATTTATATCGGGCATGAAAATAAAACCGTAAAGCGTATGTGAAATACCGGTCAGTATTTTACGCAATATATAAGCTGTATCAAGCAATATTCCGCTGCCTGTGCCGCCGCCTATTCCTGTCAGGATATAAATATCGATACGCGCCGCATCGTCGCCCTTGCGGATAGTTTTAATAGTATTCTCGAATTTTTCCGCTACTTCGTTTATTGAATTAAACAGAAGCGCGCGTGCTACGGCGCGTTTCGCGCCGGCTCCGTCGCCTTTTACTTCGTACATGACGTCTTCGTTCAGCCATTCGCGAATATAATGGCTCATTTGGTCGCGCTTTTTTGGATTGAAAAAATCTTCGTTTGCAGTTAAAGCTATTTTTTCGTTTTTATCGAGAAGCATGTAATCTTTGCTGAGATCTTCAGTACCCAGATTAGTATCTATGCCTATAAACGAAAAACTTTGGTCAATATGCTTATAGCGTTGATATATTATGCGTTTCAAGCGGCGCAGCGCCTGAATTCCCGTACCGCCGAGCCCAATAAATAACGCCCTTCTGGCAGGTTCCAGCAACTGAGATTCGCCTATAAGGCCGTTGCCGATAGTTAAGTCCAGTTCTCTGAAAGCGTCCACCATATTTTTGATATCAGGTGAAGTTGGCATATAAAAATCCTCCTAATAACTAATAATAAGATTTTTTATTTTATTAATAAATTAAATTTATAAATTTATTCTGAAATATTTATATATAAAATCACCGGTTAAAATAATTCTGTTTCAAAAATCCCCCTTTTGAAAGGGCATTGTTCATTCAAAAGGGGGAGCAGACGCAGATTTTCAACAGTATATTAAAATATTAAATTAACCCCGTGAAATTATATTTATCCTAAGCTTATTCTGATTCTGGTATTGTCGTTATCGTTAAAATCAATCATTACATAGCCGCCCTGCGTGGATAACGCGTTATGTCCGTCAATTCTGGCGTCGCTCGACATAATTGTCAGGTCTTTACGTTTTATCTTGAATATAACGCCTTCTTTCCTGCCTGCAAGTATTATATCCCCGCATATAGCGGTTGCTTCTTTAGTTCCCACATCGACTCTGCCCCAGTGCAGCATGTCGCTCAGCGAAATATTTCTGATATTGCTGTCGTAAAACAACCCGCCTGTCCTGAATACTTCGATGTTTCCGTTATCGTTGGAAATATCTATTTCAAACTCGCCTTTTATCGGCTCGTCTTTTCCGCCTTTTTTATTTAATGCAATCGCAATGATTACTATTATTAAAATAACTGCCCCGGCTATTATTAGTATAATCCAGATAGGAAATTTTTCATTTGTGCTGGCCGTCGAATTTCCGGAAGTAGTTGTTTGGATATTTGATTTTCCGGCCGAAGGATCCGGCTGCCCTAATGTTATATTGATAGGATCAAACGAATCACGCGTAAAATATTTATGTTCCAAATGCGCCGTCACTTCATAATCGCCCTCAGGCAAATCGCTTATATCTGCGGCAAAGCAATCGCTTTCGTATTTTCCTTCATATATATTTTCTTTTCCGTCTTCGCCGGCAATCATAAAAATAACGGTTTTTATGTCGTTATAAATATTTAAATCAGAAACATCTCCTGTTTCCGTCGCCAATCTCGCTTCAATACGCGCGTTTCCGACGCTGTAATCCGGCTGACCGTCTTTACCTGCGATGTTTTGGGATATGCGGAGCGTATAAAGATATACAAAGTCCATAGTGAATTCAATGCCTTCTTCGCCTTTCAGCGTCACTTTCCAATCGCCTTTTTCCGGCTGTGTGATTTGAACCGTAGAATAACGCCCCGGACTCTGCGATATATAAACTTTGTTCGCGTTCGCGGTAACATCGTCACCCCCGGGATTAAACACCCGAACGTCTATAACTTCCGAATCCGACAGTACGTTTACATTAAGATACAGCATATACGGGTCAGGCACGCCCACTATTTTTTCGTATGCCCCTGATCCGAATATTCCTGATTCCGCGTCGGGATTTAAAGAAGTCATAAAATGCCTGTAAATCTTCGGAATCGCATCTTGAATTTCTTTGCCCGATGAAATGGGATGCGACTCGGCGTTTGTTTTATCTGCTATATCTTTTAATATCGCCGCCGCTTCAGCTCCAAGCGAACCCCTTACGTCAAGACCTATCGTATATACAGGTATCCCGAGTTCTGCACATCTTGCAAGCACGAAATCCCGTTCTTTTTTTAATTCCTCTTCTGTGCGGACAGGATTATCGTATCCGTCTGTAAAAAGAATTATCATTCGTTTGTTATCTGATGGGTTTTGCTCCAATTCCTGCAATGCCCGCGCCAAACCCCGCACAGTATCGGTATTTGGCCCGTCCTGCCCGTATTTCCGGACAATCTCTGCTCTCATTTCTTCTCTGAGCGCATCGGTATTAAGCCGTTGCAAAGGCAATACATCGCGGACTTCACCGTCAAACATTACAACGCCGTAGCGAGATTTTTCCTTGTCAAATAATTGATCGAGCATTAATTTGGCCCCGTCAACAGAATATTTATCGGCGTCTGTGGTCGCCATAGAACCCGTGCAGTCCAGAACCATTATTACGTCAACCCCGGTAGTTAAAATATCGTCTGCAATAACATTAATATTTAATAAATCAACCGACGAAATAAAGCATAAAATCAAAGAAAAAATTAAAAAGAAACGCGCAATGTTTTTGAATCTTTTCAATATAACCCCACGCGAAATTTTTTTTGATGTTGATTTTGACTCTATATGTAAAATACTCCAGTTTGCCATTATATTTTCTCCTAAAATTTTCAGTATGAATTTTTTGTCAGATATTCACAACAGCAGATTGTTTGATATAAAATGACAAGTTTCAACCGATTACGATAAATTATAACATAATTCGTTCTGAATGTCAATATTATTTATAAAAGTTTCAAATACGTTTATAAATATTTTTATGAAAAACAGAGTGGTTATTTCTATAAAAACAAAATAATTCATAAAATATCTTATATTTTTACAAATTTCAATAAAAATCTTAAAATTTTATTTTAATTATATTGATATTTTTTTAATATTATAAATAATAATAGCTTTTAATAAAAACAAATATAAATCGTAGATTGCGATATCTGAGGAGGAATATAATAATGGCGATAGCAGAAGTAATTAAATTTGAAGGTTCGCCGGACGAACTCGTTTGGAAATATTATGAAGAAGATTTTAACGCGACTTCTCAATTAATTGTTGACGAAACCCATGAAGCCCTGCTGGTCATCAACGGCAATGCAGCAGATTTATTTGGGCCCGGACGCAGGACTCTTTCTGTGCCGAATATCCCGTTGGCGCGTAAATTAATCGAAATCCCCACCGACGGCAAATCGCCTTTTCCCTGTAAAATATTTTTTATAAACAAAGTTCACCAAATGGATATGCAATGGGGAACTGATGGGGCGATACCGTTGGAAGACCCGTTATATGATATTTTTATGCATGTTATGGCTCACGGCAGTATGAGCATTTCTGTTGATAATTCGAGTAAATTTATGCTTAAACTCGTCGGATTCCGTGATAAATTCGGCCCGGAGGATTTGATTCAGAAATTCAGGGGGATTATTTCTTCCCATGTAAAAGACTGCATTTCTAAAATCATGATCAACGGAATGCTGAGCTATTTCATGGTAAGCGCGAATGTATTTGAAATCAGCGGCGTTGTAAAAGAACGGCTAAAAAAAATCTGGGAAGAATACGGAATAATAATCCAGCAGTTTAATATTGAAACGGTTAAAGTCCCAAAAGAAGATTACGAAGCGGTGACAAGAGCGAAAGAACGCCGTTCCGGGAGGCTTATCGAAGGGTATACATGGCAGGAAGAACGCCAGATGATGATAACCGAAAAATTCGCGGGCAACGAAGGCACTATGGGAAATACCGGCGGAATGATGGGCGGAATGATGGGCGGTATGATGATGGGCGGCAGTATTGCCGATATTGCGCGGAACGCATTAGACCCGGCAAATATCCCGGCAGAAAAACCTCCGGCAAAACCGGGGGGAAACTTTCGTCCGGGAAATACCGGCGAAAGTCCGTTCAACGGAAACGTTGAAGACTTTTTTAACCCTAAAGATAAAGAAGAGACTAAACCGGATTCCGGAAATACAAGCAGTGCGGGCAAATGCGCTAAATGCGGCGCAGAACTGCCCGAAAACGCAAAATTTTGCCTTGAATGCGGTGAAAAAGTAGAAATACAAAACGGAATTAAATGTTTAAACTGCGGCGAAATAACGCCCGCAGGTAAATTTTGTCTGCATTGCGGCTCTCCAATAGCGCGCAAATGCTCCAAATGTGGCACGGATGTTCCCGCAAACGGGAAATTCTGCCTTGAATGCGGTGAAAAATTATAAAGGAGTGTATTATTTATGAAAAAAAATAAAAATTTAGTTTTGGCGGGAATAATTTACGCCATTGTGATCGCGATTTATAATATATTGATTTTTGCGATTTTTAAAAAACCTTCGGGGGTATTCTGGATAAGCTACGGATTTATGATGCTGGCGTTTTTAGTGCAGATTGCGAGTATGGGCCTTTCGCTTAAAGAAAGGAATTTTGAAACGGTTTTTTTCGGAATTCCTTTGGTTTCATTTTCTTTCTTTTATCTGGGAGCGGAATTGTTCGTCAGTTTTATATTTATGATTTTTGAGGGAATCGGAACGTCAATAGCATTAATTCTCCAGATTATAATGCTTGGCATATATGCGATTATTGCAATAATTGCGATAATGGCGCGCGACGCAGTTCAGGAAGTTTCTAATAATGTAAAAGAAAAAGTATTGAGGCGCAATCTGGCTGAAGTCGATATTGATATATTATACAGAAGCTGCAAAGATCTTGAATTAAAAGAAAAATTGAGGAAATTATCTGAAACCGTCAAATATTCTGACCCTATGACTAATGCCGCGATTGCCGACGTCGAACAGCGCATTCAGGATCAGACAGAATTACTTAAGCGTTTCTGCCATTTTGAAAATTTTGACGATGCGAAAAAATCCTGCGAAGAACTGGAATTTTTATATGCCGAGCGCAATCAAAAATTAAAAATTTCAAAATGATTTTAAAATAATAATAAACTAAAAATATAATTTGGAGAAAGTATAAATTAAAATATGGCTGTAAGATATAATACACTCGAATGTACGCAGTGCGCGAGCACAAGTTTTAAAGAAATAACAACCAGAAAAAATTGGTGGAAATGCAATTATTGCGGAGCGGAAATTGAGCGGGTCGAACAGTATGACGGGCTTTTGACTATAAAAAACGTTGTTAAACAATCTATTCTTGATTCATCGTACCGCCGTTTGGATTCTTCGCAAAAAAATCTGATAGAATGCGAAAAAATCGATTCGAGATATATCGGTACATATATTGCCAGGATAATTTATCAAATGATTGTGATAAATACTCCCGGCGCATACCCGCAGGCCGAAATAAGCAATTTAAAAGACCAGATTAATCAGAATTATGAATCTCTCTGCACAATAAATAAAGAAATAAGCGATGAAGAAGAGATGTTATATGAATTTTTTGACTCTGATGTTTCATCAGCCGATATTTATGCGATTTTGCTTCTGGTATTTGATAATTTAAGAGATGCCAAGCGACGCGATTATGCTGAAAAATTATTGAAAGCCGAAAAAGTTTACGCAAAAGAAACAAATAAAAATTTGTTGGGCTACGCGTTCAGAAATTTAAAATATGATTTAATTGACAATATTATGCAAAATCCGAAAAACGTTGATCCGGGTTTTGCGTTTGGGGAATTATTAAATAAATATCCGGATAACGAAAATAAAATCAAAAATATTGAAAATTTATTAAAATCCCCGAATTTCAAACCGGAAAATAAAGATAAGCAAACAATAGAAAATTATCTCGCTAATTCATCAGATTCTCTTGATACAAAAGGTAAAATAGCCGTCAGCGCGTATTCGGCAAATATACGTGTGGGATTTGGTGAACTGACAACGCATTTGCTTTCAAAAGTTGACTCCGGGATTGCGGAGGCTATATTGCGCGAGATATGCGATTCAAGATTAAACGACGAAGAAGTTTACAGGATTCTTGATTTTGCCGTGATTGTAAAATCAGCTAAAACCGCAACTGCGGTTTTGACAGTTCTGAAAGAGACAAATCAATATGTCGTGATGAATTCAAAATATATAATCACGCTTTTATCGAGAACGGATTTAACTGCCTTTGAAAAAACTGAAATTCTTGCAAAAACGCTTGATTTTAATATTGATATTAAAACAAAAGACGCTGTTATCAATAATTATTTTTGTTTTAATAAAGACGAAGCGGATATTAGATTGTCTGTTATTTTTAAGTTATTAAATACGGTTTCGGTAATTCAAACCGGTACGGTTGAAAATTATATATTGCAGGTTAATGCTGACGGAGAAAACAAGCCAAATATTGTCGAGCGTATTTTTGCGCTGGAACTTAACATGAGTTTTTTTCACAATCTGTTGACAAAATATATAGAAAGCACTGGAGATTCGGCAAATGTCAAAGAAAAAATAATCGCCGTATTAATAAATAAAGGCTTAAAAATAGACCCTAAAATTTTAATTAATTATATATGTTTTTCTCCTGATTCACCGGAAAATAAAAGCGATCTTCTGAAGAAAATGCTGGCAAACGGCGTACAGCTGCGCAGCGATACGGTAAATTTTTATCTTGAATCGATCAATTCTGATTCTGATAAATTTGACTCTGAACTTTTTATGTTTATATTAAATTCAACCGGGGTTATAAGCGAACGGGCACTGTCAAATTATTTGTTAAACTGCAGAGACCGGGAGTCGAGAAAAGTTGTGAATTTTGATTTTCTTGCGAAGCAATGCAACAGAAATATCGCCGATATATCTTGTGAATCTATGTGCGCGGGGCAAAAAATCAGCGGGAATATTTTGCAGATATATGTTTTGGCAACTCCTGATTCTTTTGAAGTTACAAAAGAAATTTGCGATTATCTGATAAAATTTAAATCAAAACTTAATGCGGAAATCCAGACTTCTATCGGATTTGTTAAAATAAAAAAGTTTATCGCGGCGAATATAAATAATTTAAGCCATGTATCGGCTCAAATATGCGCGGCTTACAGGATTGATTAATTAAATTGAAGTAAAATAAAATAATTCGAAAAAAGGGGTTAAATATCGAGATGGTAAAAACAATGGAATTGTCGAATGGAAAGTATATCGGAATATCGGTTGCAGAAATTACTGCGATTCCTTTTTTTGAACTCTACGATAAAAATCCCGAACGCGCAAATAATATGCATCAGGTTTTATTTTCACAAATTGTTTCCGCGTTTCACCGGAAAGCAGAATCAAATTACGCCGCCCTTGAAATTTTATGGCAGAGCGTCGCAGTAAATAACCAGACTTATAAGGCGCAGGTAAAATTATATATTATCGTCAGGAAAATCGAATCCGAAGAAAATTCTGTGATTTCTGCCGTTGACAGTATGATTAAAAGTATTAAAAACGATCTTGAAGATAAAAATTTTTTTGTTTCGGTTTTTAATTCGCTTGATGAATTCAATGATTTTGAAAATTCGTTAAGCCGGATTGAATTTCTAAAAGTTCTTTCGGTATCAAAACGCGAAAAAGTTGCCGCAAACGGAATGTCGGCAAACGGATATTTATATTATAATGACGTTTTGTCTCCGGCAGATAATACAAATACAGTATCTATTTCAAACGCACTCACCCAATATCCGGACAGTGTTATTTCAATGCAGATTATTCCCACTAATTATACAGTGCAGGAAATATATTCTGTCGAGGAAAGCAAAAATTTTTTGAACCGTTATGTGGGCGCTTTGCGTTATACGCAGGGGATTAAAGCAGACGCAAATACCCAAATGATCGCAGACGCTTATAATTATTATTCAAACGCGAACAACGAACAGTTATATTATTATAATTTTATTATATATTCTTCGTTTAATAATGCGGTTGACCTTGCAAACAAATTGATTAATTCGGCTGAATCAGATAATAAAACAACGGTAAACGGTCTTGAAATCGTAGATGTTTCAGATTATGGATTGTCTCCCTCGGCAGCAAATCTGTTTGCCAATCCGTGGCTTATCAGCGAAGTTTTAGTATATAAAGCGAGGGAACAGCGGTTCTGGGGGCAAAAAAACGCGCCCGTGCAGTATATCCGTTTTAAACAATTAATAACGGCGCGCGAATTGCGTTCTGTATTCAAATTCCCGATGGACGACGGTAAAGCCATAGGGCTTGAAGTTAAAAAAGTCCCCGGCAACAGAGAAAAACTGCATAACAGCGTTATTTCCGAAGATAATTTCAAAATCGGGGTTATTCAGAACGCGGCAAAATCGTCGAAGGATGACGCGGCGCACGCTGGAATAGCTTTGAATGAATTTACAAAACACGGACTTATAGTCGGAATGCCCGGTTCAGGCAAAACAAATTTTTCACTGGGGCTTTTACTGCAATTCTGGAATGATTTTAAAATCCCGTTTCTGGCGATTGAACCGACTAAAAACGAATACAGGTCTTTAATCGATTCTATTCCGGAACTGCAAATTTTCACGCCGGGTAAAAGCGGCGTTTCCCCGTATATCGTAAATCCGTTTTTGCCGCCTAAAGGCGTTACGGTCGAAAGTTATGCGCCGAGTCTTATGTCTGCGTTTAAAGCGGCTTTTTCTATGCCGGATCCGTTGCCTGATATTTTTCTTGCGTCTATCAACGAATGTTATAACGAATACGGCTGGAGGCCCGACAGTACAATAGAGAACGAAACAGTTCAAAGATTTGGGCTTTACGAGTTTATTAAAGTATTTAAACGCCGTATCCAGAATATGGATTATAAAGGCGATGTAAAATCAAATATGGAAAGCGCGGGAGTTGTCCGGCTGATGAGTTTGATCGAGCAAAACAGCAATATTTATGATAATATAAATACTATTCCGCTTGAAGATTTGCTCTGCAAACCCACGGTTATTGAATTAAACGCGATTAATAACAGCGAGCAGAAATCTTTGATTATGGCGTTATTGCTTATTTTGATTTGCGTATATACTAAAAATAATATCGCAGGCGACGGAAAATTAAAAAACGTGATGCTTATTGACGAAGCGCATGTTTTACTGGCGGGCAGCGGCAATAAAAGAGATGAAAGCGCGGATTCGCAGGGGTCTACGGTCAAGGCTCTGGAAGATATGGTCGCTGAGATACGTTCTTACGGTACAAGTATAATTATCGCCGACCAGTCTCCGACAAAAGTCGGACGCGGTATTGTGTCAAACACAAACGTAAAAATAATTTTCAGGCTGGTTGAAAAAGAAAATAAAGACGAAATCGCCACAACGACAAATATGGCGGAAGCCGATTATGATATAATGGGACGTTTGGGCGTCGGCGAGGCTATGATTCACTACGGGTTAATTCATACGCCGCTGCATATAAAAACTTATAATGTTCTTGACCGCGCAACTATAAGGCCTGTAATATCAGATTCTGAAATCAGCGAGCTTTCGGCATATTGGCACGAACATGCAGATTTGCTTATACCGCATATTGAATGCGGATATAACTGCGAATGTAAATCAGACTGTGATTTCAAAGTGCGCAATAACGCCGATTTTTTCGCAACGCGGCTGAAAAATACTTTGCTTCCCCAAATACGGGACAAAGTTGATTTTATCAAAACGCTTCAGGGGCTTGGGACGCATTTAAAACAGCTTTTAAGCGAAAATCCGAATATTATATTTAGCTGGCGTTTATATAACTGCGTTAAAATAAAATTTTTACGCAAAGTCATGATTGAAAAAAGTTTCGGCATTTCCAAAGCTGATTATAAAAAAATTCTTGAAAACCCTAATTTTTTAAAACGAACGGAAGGGAATGTTGAAAATGAATGATGATTTTGGCGATAGCGGAATGGATAGCAGCATAGATACTTCTTTTGATGTTGACGATTCTGCCTCTGTGGATTCTTCCGGATTTGATTTTGATTCTTATTCCGGCGTTGATGATATTATGGATTCCGGTGGAGATGATTTTAATCAGTTTGATGAAATAAATACAGAAACAGATCCGGCATACGAATACGATGATTTTAATATAGACGACGCAATATTTGACTCGCCGTCTGATGATATTATAATAGATAATATAGATACTATTGAGCCTGTATTTGATGATTTTATTGATGAAACTGAAACTTCGGTTTTGGAACTTTCTTCTGATGTTGACGAAATTATGGACGCGGGTGAAGATGATTTCAGCCAGTTTGAAATTCAGGAGGATTTACAGGAAGATATAGATGACAAACCGAAAGTTTTGACAAGAAATCCCGATGATTTACGCGAATCCGGATATTCAGCTATTGAAAATAATCTTGAGGCGATAAGGGACGATTACCGCGATAAAGGCATGTCTGACGGAGAAGAAATGGAAGCTTTGATTGAACAGGAACGGGAATCTTTGCAACAGGAATTTGAGCAGGACGCTTTTAATTATGGCGAAACAGGTAATATAATAACCGAAGAAATTGAATCTGAAATTGTTTCTCCGGAAGAAAATATAACTCCCGAAATAGAAATTATTGAAAACGCAGATAATATTGAAAGTATTGAAAATATAGAGGCTACTACGGAAATCCCTGATGAAAACATAGATTCTGCTACGGATATAAATTCTATTTTAGAAACCGGAGAAGAAGATTTCAGCCAGTTTGAAAATGAAGTTCAGGAAGAAAACGCGGAGATTGATGAAACACAAATAAATTACGACGAAATTCTTGAGGGAATCGAGCAGGATTCTTTGAATGAAGGCTTTTCACATATTGATATTGACAATGACCCTGAAAGGCTGACTTCGTCATTAGATAATTTTCATGATGAAACATGGCAGGGTTTATCTTTGGACGAACAAAAAGATTCTATGCGAAATCTCGCCGATTATGTTGTTGATACGGTCGGCTTTGAAAATCCTCCTATAATAGAATATTATAATAACGAACGGCTGGGCGATTACGGAGGCTATGACCATTCGACCAATACGTTGAGCGTAAATGAATATATGCTTTATGATTCTGCCGAAGCCGCTGATACTATTGCCCATGAATTGTGGCACGCGTATCAGCATGAACGGTCAATAAGTCCGCAAAATGCCCGGGATTATCAATATCAGTATAATTTCGAAAATTATATCCCGCCGGATTTAGGTCAGGAAGCGTATGAAAATCAATTGGTTGAAGCTGAGGCGAGGGCATTTGCCTCGCGGATTAAAGATAGATTAAAATAATAAATTAAACAGGAGGGTTATTTATTTAATGGAAAAAATTGTGAAATATTTTATAGAAGAAAAGGGGACTACTGAAGCCGTAGCAAAAATTCTTTCTAAAACTATCATTAAGTATGAAGATATACGGGATGAATTTATAAATTGGCTTGAAACTCGTGATTTTGATTTTGAATCGCCAGTAATAATTGAAGGATATACAGCGAAACAAATTTTTGAAATAGAACCGTCTCTGGATGCGGCAGGCATATATAATTTTATGGTTACGTTAAGAGAACAGCCCGAAAAAGGTATGGAATATATTAAAAATGGATTCCCCCGGAAATAATTTATAAAAAAGCTAATTATTTAATTAAAATTTTAATTAGATAAAATTAATATTATATTTTTATACAGGGAGGTGGAACGAAATGACTGATGAGGAAAGAGCGGCGATTGAAGCGGAAGCCGCGCAGCTTCAAAGCGAGATAAACAGCCTGATTTCGCGCATAAATTATATTATGCAGGAGAACGCAAGGCTCGAACAGGAATTAAGCGTTTCTATAAATAACGTTTATGTCCTGATTAACAACTGCCAGACTATGGATAAAGCGGTTTATGAGCGTATGGACTGGCTGTCCGGAGTAGTCGGGGAAGCGGAAATCGATATAAAAGATTTATTGATTGCGTTAAACGAATTGACCGTGCAGTATTTTATATTTAAAAATATATCGACAGCCTCAAAAAACATGACTCAGTTTACAGACGAATATTATACTACGTTTTCTTATTATCATGACCTTAGGCGTATTACTCTCGGTTATGTGATAGGTCTGGATGCGCATATTATCGGCGATGAAACTCTGCGGAAAAAAGTTGAAAAGGCGTATTTGCAGAATACTGATTACTGGCTGGCTTATGCAATATCGGCGGTAATGCTGTGGAAAAGCGGTGAAAAAGAGGCCGCCGAGCGCGCTATGAGCAAATCTTTGTCGATGAGTTATTTTAAATCCTGTTTATTTTTCTTATTGATTAACCTGCGCTTTAACCGTATGGAAGCGGCAAGAAAATGGTACATAAGTTATCTTGACTGCGTCGATGTTAATAATCTGGGGAGCGAATGGCAATATTTGCTTCAGGCGTATCTTGTCGGCGCGTTTAACGCTGACAAAGCGTTTCAGGGGCAAGTCGCGGGTTGCTTTAAAAATATGCTTGAACAGGTTGAAATAACGACGGTTGATTTCGGCAAAAAATTCGCCGATAAAGCCTTTGAATTCGCAAATGTCTATATTCACTCGACCGAACATGATTATTTTATGCTCCGCCGCCATTGCGCCCAATACGACGAAATGAAATTTTTATTATCAAATGCTGAAAAAAACGCCCATATAGCCAAATATTATAATACATTGGCTGAAACGGAAGCCGACGAAGCGCGGGATCTGGCGCAGCATATTGAAAACGTGTTATATTCGCTTGTAAACAGTTATGACGACGATGAATATAAAGTCGTGCAAAAGCTTAAATACAACGAAGCGGTTGTAGCCGCAAAAGGCGATTTGACAGCGGCGCAGGCAAAATATAATTCTATGTTTGCCGACGAAAAAATCAATAAATCGCTGGGCGATATGTTTTTATATTGGGCGTTTGACGAAGATAAAAGCCAGACAAATATAATCGTAAAACATTTTGCTATTACTTTTATGAAAGACTGGATTGCGAAAGGATTTTCATGGTTCGCCGAAAAGTACCGCCAGAACGAACGCGTGAAATATGATATAAATATTGACGAATGCAATTTGCAGTGCGGCGAGGACGATTTTGAAAAATCAAAGCCTGTGCTTGAAAGGCATTATGATAAAAGCAAGAAAAAAGATGTTATTAAAGATAAATTTGTTTTGATATATAGCGCGCTTTGCGCAGTCGCGTTGATTATTTTAATTATAATGCCTTTTGCTTTTTCCAAAATCGCGCTTACTATTGCGATACTTATCGGGGTGGGGAGCAGTTTCCTGCTCTGGCGCAGGATTGTGGATTTGGGTAAAATCCTAAAAGAAAAAAAACGTCAGGGCGTTTTGAAATTAAAACAAATCTTAGACGAAATCAGGCAATGGCGGAGTAATTATAAAGAAGCGGATGCACAAAACGCGGATTTGATAAGCGCAATAGAAAAATTTTAGAGGAGGGAAAAATTAATGGCTAACGCATCGCAAGTTATAAATCAATTAGACCAGACGATTAACTCGTTTAAATCCAGAGTGGACGTCAAAGTAAATAACGTTCACGAATCGACTTCAAGCATTCAGGTGACGACAGATAAAATTTATGAAAATATAAATAAATTCAAGACAGATATGCTCCACGGCGAAGAAAAGCAGATCGCCCATGAAAATATTTTGAGAATAGACCAGATCATAAAAGAGCAATTCAGTAATTATGTTACTATCCGTAAAACTGTTTTAGGCGTAGTTCGCGACTTTGATATAAATTTAGTGCGAAACAGCACTATTCAGGAATTATCCGAAGAATTATGGATTACAAGTTCGCGCTACTGGCTGTCTTACGCGTTAATAGCGATTACGGCATGGATAAATAATTATCCCGACGTTGCAAATAACGCTCTGGCTGAAAGCGGGCGCAAGGACGATATAAAAACTACTTTGTTTTTTTGCCTTATGAATATGCGTTTTGACCGAATGGAAGCCGCGAAATTATGGTTTCGGCAATATTTTAAAACACTTGATCCGGCAATGCTCCAGCAGGAAACGGCTATTTTACTGCAAGCTTTTTTAAACGGGATTTTCGGCAAAGACAAAGAACTGGAACACGATGTTATAACCCTGATTGAAGAATGGGTCAATATTATAAATGAAAACGATGAAATTAATGATGAATTATTGAACGCATACGAAACTTACATAAAAAACATGAATGTACACGCTGATTTTAACTACCAGTCTATAATGCAGTTTTGCGTAAATCACAGCGAATTACAAAAATCTTATACTGATGTGACAAAATATAACCGTATGATTGAATTTGTCAAGTCTCTGGATGTGGACGCGGAAACTCAGGAAGACGAAAATTACAAAAACCGTATAGATTCGATTCTTATGAATTTAATTTCTAATTATGATGCCGAAGAACTTGAATTAAAAAACGAACAGGAATATTACCGGTTTATCGTTGAAAACGACGGCGTAGTCGAACAAGCTCAGGCACAGTACGACGATATGTTAAAATTACAGAACGAAAATTTTAATATAGGCAAGCAAATGATCAAGTGGGCAATTTACGATGATATAACGCAAACTGATATTCAGGTCAAAAAGTTTGGGTTTCAGAATACAAAACCGTGGTTTAAATCGGCGGTTAATAATTGGGACGCCAAACTTCAGGACGCTTTCCCAAACGAATATATATTGCAGATTGATTCATGGAGAGGCGTAAGCAACGGTCAGGACCAGCCTGAACAGATAGAAAACATGAAAAATTATTATGAAAATAATAAATTTCAGAATATGTATGTAAACGCTCCGAATATCGCCGCCGTGATAATTTTAATATTTTCGATCGGGCTTGCGTTTGTCACGCTGTTTTCTCTGATAGCGACAGCTTTGGCGGCGGGGTTTCTTGCGTGGAGAATACTCAAAGCTATGAAAGATTATCCGATAAAAGTCAGGCGCGCTATTGATAACTTAAATTCCTGTATGGCTGAAATCGCCGATTTCAGACGGTATTATCAGGAAAGCCGTTTTAAGAAAGACGAACTTCTAAGTATAGTTGAATTTATATAAGCATATAAAAACAAAAAATATAAAATTTAAAAGGAGTATTATATTTTATGGATAACGATAATGCAGTCAATAACGAAAATCAGGATTCAGAATTGGAACAGCGGCTGTTTAATAATTTCGCGTTTAACGAAAATAGCAATAACTCGGCAATATCCAATGAAAAACTAAATGAAATGAGCAAAAAACTTCCGTCATGGAGTCTGGAGCCTCCGTATAATTTTATCAAATAATTAAATAATTTATGGAAAAAATATTGGAAACCGGGGCGGTTGCTCCGCCCGTTACATATGAAAATTGGCTGAATTGTTTTGACTTGTTAAAATCAAGCCTTTCTTATAACAGTGAAATTGTCGAAATTATAAAAAAAGGATCTTTTACAAATACAGGATATATTGCCGGCCAGTTTAACAATAAGCTTGCGGACGCAATAACAGAAATGCTTAACAAAAGGATTTCAAGATTTGTTAAAGATTTAAATATGCTTATTGCCTTTAACGAGTTGTCGGATATTGTCCCGTTGTTTGCCAAACTGCGCAATCAATTCAAAAATTGCCTGTTTTTTTTAGATTTTGATTTTCTTGATTCAGCAATTAAATTTGAGCTTGAGCAGTCGGTTAAAAATCAGACAAAAAAGTTCTGGAATGATACTGTGTCGTTTTTAAACGGACAAACATTGGAATATTCAAATGTTGATCTGGAAGATTCTTTATTCTTGATTAGAAGAATAAAATTATTTGATGAAACTGAAGAATCAGTGCCGGTGGTGAAAAAATGAGTAATTTTAGCGTTACTAAATCCGAAGTAAAAAATTATATCTGCGCAAGAACTCCGTTGATTATTATAAATTCTTCAGAACGTGAACGCGTTGAGCGTATGCTGAAAGAGATAACTGTTGAATTGTCGTGCAATATTTTATATTATACTGATTCTAAACAGGTATGCAGTTTAAACGGCGGGCAGAATTTTGACGCTGATAATGACCCTTTGCAATATATAGCGTCGGCTTTCAGGAAAAATCGCAGTTCAACTTTCGCGTTCGGCGATGTGAAACGCATAAGCGAAGATAATATTTATAGTCGTGAACTTTTGAATATATTATATCTCGCGAAAGAAACGAACAATACTTTGATATTAATTACAGCGGATATTGTCTGGTCGCGGCTTGCGCAATTCGGTATGATGACTATTTTAAGTTATCCCGATATTGACGAAAGAATCGCGCAGATACAAAAATTTGTGGCTGTATATAAGAGCCGTTATCCGGTCGAGTGGGACTCTGACGATATTCGACGCGCGGCAACTCTGTTAAGGGGATTTTCAGAAATACAAGTCGAAAATATACTTTCGGCCGCGTTAATTAATTCTAAGGGATTATTAAAAACCCATTTATATGAACTCACAAAACAAAAAAGCCGTTTATACGGCGCGGTGTCGAATATACAGCTTGTGCAGGTAAATTCTAATCTGGAAGTATCGGGGCTTGACGGACTAAAAAAATGGCTTATTGATAAACAAAAAGTTTTTTTCGCTTCTGACGAAGATTTAATACAACGGGATTTGGACACGCCTAAAGGCATACTTCTTGCGGGAGTGCCCGGATGCGGAAAATCATATTCGGCGAAAATGATCGCCAAAGAATGGGAACTGCCGTTATTTAGGTTTGATCTTGGCACGGTTTATGACAAATGGGTCGGTGAAAGCGAAAAAAAGATGAAAGAAGCTCTTGAATTTATAGACAATGTCTCACCGTGCGTCGTCTGGATTGACGAAATCGAAAAAGCGTTGTCTGTTTCAGATTCCGGCAACGATACGGGCAAGCGCGTGCTCGGGCAGTTTCTTTTTTGGCTTCAGGAATCTAACAGCAGGGTATTTCTTGTGGCTACGGCAAATGATATTACGGCTCTGCCGGTTGAATTATTCAGGAAAGGACGTTTTTCCGAAGTGTTTTTTATAGATTTGCCAAACAGGGAAGAACGTAAATCGGCAATTAAACAATATGTAAAAAGATCTCTGCATATCGAACTTGATTTTAAAGATATTGAGCGGTTAATTGATTTATCCGAAGGGTTTTCTTATTCGGACATAGAATACGCCGTCAAAGATTTGGCGCAGCTTGCGCTGACGCATGGTCAGGGAATTATTAATCAAAATTTGCTCGCCGGAAAATTTAAAGAAATCGTTCCAATTTCACAAAGCAGCCCTGAGATGATTGAAAAAATCAGGAAATGGGGCAGGGAAAGCGCAGTCGCCGCGTCAACTGCGTCAGATAATCAAATAATCAAATAGCTAAATAATCAAATAAAAGAGGGATAAATAATATGAGCAACGAAGGTTTAAAAAGCGAGGTAAGGCGTCTTGAAAGCCAATTACGTGATGTTGAGTCATATAACAGGGAATTAAATCAGGAACTGGCAGTTATAATCAACGGCGTTTCAAGGGCATATAATACGCTGGAAAATTATAATACGCACATGCAAAACACGCTTCAGAATTCGAATAATGTTATGCGGTCTTCTCATCAAAACGTAATAGCCGCTTATGAGCTTCAGGGTGAAATCGAGCGTTTATATGTGCGGTTTAAAAATATTGAGCTCGCAAATAAAAAAATCAGGGCGGCAAACAATAAAAAATATTATGATTTCGCGAATTACCGGACTGTACGCAAAATAGTTCAGGGCATAATGGATAATATTGAAAAAAACATGGTGAGCGATCAGACTATTTTTAAAGCCGTCGAGATACAGCACTTGCAAATCCCCGATTATTGGCTTACTTGTGCGTTAATCAGCATAATGGCGTGGAAAAATGACGACAAAGAACTTGCCGAACGCGCAATGTCGCGGGCTATTTTAATCGATAAAAAACACAGCGCGATATTTTATATGCTGTTTAATCTGCGTGTCAACAGAAACGAAGCCGCATTAAAATGGTTTGTCGTTTATCAGGAATGCGAGCAGACGGGAAGCGACCAGCGGACGTTTTTAATGCTCTTTTCACTGATAAGCAAAACTATTCAGGAAACAGTGGACGAAAATCTCAGTGCGCAAATTTCAGGTTATATAAATTCAATGATTATTTCGGGCTCGCAGGCTGAAGGATACGACGAAGAAGATATTATATCGCAAATATGTTATAAATACGCGCGTATGAAATCGTCTGAAGAACTTGAATATACTCTGCTGAGAAAATACTGTGCGTCTTTTAGTGAATTTTCCGAAAATATGATGCGCGCAAAAAATAATATAAATATTTTAGAATATATTTTAAAAATTATAAACGTCCCCGAAGAGCAAAAGAACGCGTTTTTAAAAGACTATATCGACGAATTGATTTCTATACCGAATCAGGCCGAAGAATCTGTACATGAAGAAATTGCGTATAACGAATTGATTATAAAACTGGAGGGAGATATAGAGACGGCCAAAAGCCGGTTTGCCGCCGAGCAGGAACGCGCAAAGACACAGATAAATATTATTTCTGAAATAATAGGCTGGATTTTCGAGCGCGATAATCAGGAGATCAACGGGCAGATGCGCCTGAATATGTTTACGCTTATAAAAGATTTGCAGGAAAAATCAATTGAAAAATACACGGAAGATTATCGCGGACGAAAAAAAACCGCCGCTCCGGTTAAAATAAACGATTATTCAGCCACTGTTGATTTTACGCGTGAACACGACGAAATCAGAAAAATTGATATATATTACACAGGCATAAAAAATAATTTATTGTCGTCAATAAAAAACTGGAAAGCGTTTATTGGATTTATAATAGCGGCTGTGGTTTTAATCGGAGGAATTATCGGAGGGGTTTATGCGTCGGCAGCAGCTATAACTGTAGTTGGAATAATAGCGGCTTTAATTTGCGCCGGAGCCGGATTTTTTACTATACTTGGGAACAAATCCAAACGGAAACAATATGAAATGACTTGCAGTGATAATATCCGGATTGCGACGGATACTCTGCAAAAAATATTTAATGAATTCAGGGAATATCAAACTCAATTTGACGAATATGATGCGTATCATGATAAAATTATAAACGAATTGAATAAAATATAATGATTTTTTATAAATTTGTTTTAATTGCACAATACGCAACGCTAAGAAACAAATAAAAAAGGCTCCTTTTGAAAGGAGCTGTCAGCGAAGCTGACTGAGGATTGCCAATATTTGGGTTTAAAATTTAATCTTGACTTTTGATAAAATTTATGATATATTATAAGAGCAAAATAAATATTTAGTTTTATATAAATTTTTAGCCGTCGAAAGGAGTTTTATTAAAAAGTATGTTAAGTGTATTATTGGTGGTTATGACTTAAAATTTAATATCAGGCATAATAAAAACAGGCGTGATAATTAACGTCTTGGTTTTGTCGTGCCGTTGAGTTTAACCTTTAATAATATACTATAATTCGAAATATATAATATAATATATTTATAATATGTGTATTTAAATCGTGGATTATAGCCTGTTTAAAAGGCTTTTGTCCGCGTTTTTTATTTTATATTTTAATAAAACAAGAAAGGCTGATTAAATGCAAACCGAAATGATAAAAACTTTTGAAACCCTTGATTTTAATTATATTATTGATAAATTGTGCAGTTATTGCAAAACCGAAGCGGCCCGGAAAATGTATTCAGAACTTATCCCGTTTTTGTCTTTGACAAGAGTAAATTCAAAACTTGAGGAAACAGGCGAAGCCCGTGATATTATCGAAATTTTGGGAACGCCGCCGGCAGTATTGACTGATAAAATCGACAATTATGTTGAAATATGCGGGAAAGGTGAATACTTGACCCCTGAAAAATTCGAGCATATTGCTTATTATCTTTCTTCTGTAAAAAGATTGCAGTCTTATTTGGACAGAGCTGTAAAAAATATGTTTTCACTCGGCAGTTACGCCAATGAACTTGATTCTGCCGAAGAATTAAAAAACGAAATTCAGCGCGCTATAACAAACGGCGAAGTGGACGACGGCGCAAGTTTCGAACTTCGTTCGTTGCGGCGGGATATAGAGATTATAAAAGCAAAAATAAAAAATAAAGCCGAAGATATATTACGGCATAATAAAGAATGTTTTTCAGAGCAGTATGTCACGCAAAAAAACGGCCATATCTGTCTGCCCGTAAAAAAAGAATACAAAAGCAGAATAAATGGCAGCGTATGCGATGTTTCTTCTTCCGGGCTGACTATATTTATCGAGCCTGCCCAGATAGCCGGTATGTCAAAAGAACTTGAAGAATTAATTATAGCCGAGCAAAACGAAGTGATAAAAATTTTATATTCGCTTTCTTCTCTTGTATCTGATTATACTCCGGTTTTTAATAAAAATAATAATAATATCAACGAATTAGATTTTATTTTCGCCAAAGGGCATTTGAGCATTGATCTGGATTGCGTAAAACCTAAAATTAACATGGAAAGATATATAATAGTGAAAGAAGGGCGTCATCCATTGATAGACAAAAATATTTGTGTGCCGTTAAATTTTGAATTGCGTTCAGATATAAACGGAATGGTGATAACCGGGCCGAATACCGGAGGCAAAACCGTTACCATAAAAACAATAGGCTTATTTGGCATTATGGCTCAGTGCGGTTTGCATATCCCGTGCAAAGAAGCCGATATATGCATGAATAATATTGTTTTATGCGATATTGGCGACGGGCAGAATATCAAAGACAATTTATCTACTTTTTCTTCACATATTTTAAATATCAAAAAAATTCTTGAAATAGCTTCGGACGAAAGCCTGATTATAATCGACGAACTCGGCGCGGGAACAGACCCGACAGAGGGAATGGGGATCGCGATAGCCGTTATAGATTATTTAAAAGAAATTAATTGCAATTTTATTATTACGACGCATTATTCAGGCGTGAAAGAATGCGTTGACTCAGATGAAAAAATCATAAACGCGCGAATGGCTTTTGATATAAAGACTTTATGCCCGCTTTATAGATTAGAATTGGGCAGGGCAGGTGAAAGCAACGCCATTTATATAGCTAAAAATTTAGGGCTTCCGGATAAAATAATAAAAAAATCATACAAAGAAGCTTACGGAACGGATAATATACCGGAAGAATTGCTTATAAAAGAAAATCCGGAAGTTAAATCAAATATAAGTTTTATTCCGAAATTAGAAAAAGAACAAAAGAAAATTTTTGAAGTGAATCAGCACGCAAAATTATTTTCACGCGGGGACAGCGTATTTATATCTCCAAATGATAATATCGGGATAGTTTACAAAGAAACAGACGAATCCGGGAATTTAATATTGCAAATAAAAGACGAACTGGGAAATAAAAAAAGGATAACGGTAAATCACAAAAGATTACGGATACTTGCCAAAAGCGAACAGTTATATCCTGAAAATTATGATTTTTCGCTTATATTTGATTCGGTCGAAGTGCGAAAAGCGCGTAAAGTTATGGCTAAACGCCATGACGAAGATTTATCTGTTGTTATTGATGAATGATATTTATAAATATATAATAGCAGGGTCGGCATGGAAACCGACCCTGTGGTTTTTCGTGATTTTAAAATTATTATGTCTCTTCATCTTCTATTATATTTATATTTGAGCGTTTTTTATTTAACATCAATAATTTTAACGTGCAGTAAAAAACAGCTAATACTGCGAACACGCCTGTTATACCGATAACCATAGTTCTCAGAGTTTCAAATATCATATTTATTACTTCTGTTACTTCCATATAATTTTTTTTACCTCTCTTTGTGTTTTATATTATCTTAAATTTTTTATTTGAATATGCTTAGAATCATTGCGGCGGCGATAATAGAACCGAGCTGTCCGGCAACGTTTACGCCTATCGCGGGCATTAAAATAAAATTTGACGGGTCTTCTTTCTGCGCCATTTTTTGTATTATACGCGCGCTCATAGGGAATGCGGATATACCGCATGCGCCGATCATAGGGTTAATCTTGCGGTCTTTGGGCAAAAATAAATTAATTAGTTTCGCGAATAAAACGCCTCCGGCAGTATCAAATACAAAAGCCAAAAGCCCGATACCCATAATAATTGCGGTATTTACAGTGATAAAATCCTGTGCGCGCATAGTCGCGCCAATCGTAATGCCAAGCAATAGTGTTATTATATTAGTCAGTTCGTTCTGGGCGGTTTGGGATAATTTTTTTGTTACGCCGCATTCTCTTATTAAATTGCCGAACATGAGCGAGCCAATCAATGAAGTCGACATTGGCGCAATTATACCGGTTGTTATAGTTACTATAATCGGGAATAAAATACGAACATATTTCGGGGCTTTTTTTTCGTAATCTGAATTCATTCTAATCATACGCTCCCTGCGCGTGGTTAAAATACGCACAACGGGCGGTTGTATAATGGGCACAAGAGACATATAGCTGTACGCCGCCACAATAATAGACCCCATATATTTCGGGGCAAATAAATTCCCTACAAAAATCGCGCTCGGACCGTCAGCCGCGCCGATAATGCCTATAGCGGCGGCTTCTTTTATATCAAACGGAGCGGGGAGAAATAAATTGCATCCCACTGCAAGCAGCATCGCCATAAAAATCCCAAACTGCGCCGCCGCTCCGAAAAACAGCGTGACCGGTTGAGTAAACAATGGGTTGAAATCTATCATTGCGCCGATACCGATAAAAAGCAAAACGGGAAATAATTCGTTTGCAATTCCGAAATTATATAAAACCGTCAAAAATCCTTCTTCACCCGCAATTTCCTGTACGGCATGTGACAATGGCAAATTGCATAATATACACCCGAATCCGATAGGCAAAAGAAGCAAAGGCTCGTATTCTTTGATTATAGCCAGCGCGATAAGCCCAAGCCCTATAATAATCATTACGGCATATTTCCATCCGCCGGGAGCGATAAACTGTGAGGCTCCCTCAAATAATTTCGCGAGAATTTTATCCATAATTTAACTTTTAAACGTTGACCTCCTGCATATTTTACGTCTGAGTCATAGAAAAAATTATTTTTATATAATATTTAGTATAATACGAAATTTATGAATAATTCAATAAAAAATCAAATAAAACAGTAAATAATATATTTTAATATAAACAAAATCTTATTGTTTTTTATATTAAAATTTGCGTAATATGAATGTAAAATATACATAAAAATTTTTTGTTTGTATATTGTATTTGAATATTTTATATGCTATAATAAAAAAAATGGCAGAATAGTGGGAGTAGGGAATGAATGATAAGTGATATAACAACAGAGTTCGTGCAAAATGTCAAAGTTAAATTAAAAACAGAAGCGGTTAATTTATATTACGGCAGTTATCATGCTTTGATGGATATTACGTTTGATATTTACGACCGCACTATTACGGCGATAATCGGCCCGTCAGGGTGCGGCAAATCGACGCTCCTGCGAATTTTTAACCGTATGAACGATTTGATCCCAAACGTCAGGACAGAAGGCAAAGTTTTACTTGACGATATATCTGTTTATGATAAAAATACTGATGTTGCCTCGCTCAGGAAAAAAATCGGCATGGTTTTTCAGAAACCCAACGTATTCCCGATGAGCATTTATGAAAATATAGTGATCGGCCCCAAACATCATGGGATAAAAAATAAAAACGAACTTGAAATTATCACGGAAAGAAGCCTGACTCAGGTGAATTTGTGGGACGAAGTAAAAGACAGTTTAAAAAAACCGGGGCTTTCACTTTCTCCCGGACAGCAGCAGCGTTTATGTATCGCGCGAGCTCTTGCGATTGAGCCGGAAGTTATATTGATGGACGAGTCGTGCAGCGCGTTAGACCCGGAATCTACAATGAAAATCGAAGCGTTAATGCTGGAATTAGTAAAAAAATATACTATTATTATTGTGACCCACAATATGGAACAGGCGGTAAGAGTTTCGGATATGGCGGCGTTTATGATGATAGAAAACAAAGAGGGAGCGCAAAATAAAGTCGGAACGGTTTTAGAATATTCCCAGACTACTGAAATGTTTGCCAATCCCAAAGACAAACGCACGGAAGATTATATTACGGGCCGGTTCGGGTGATTTTATTTATTAATCTAAATATCGGAAGCGAGGATATACGTATATGGGTCTTACGGGGATAAGACGAATAAGAACGGCATTTATTTTTGCGATTATTTTATTTATATTAATGAACTCGATGACTTCATGCGGCAGAAAATCAGATGAAATGATAATAGTCGCGGGATCTACTTCGGTTCAGCCGTATGCGGAAATTTTATCTGAAGCCTATTCGCATATATATCCCGAAAGTGAAATTGATATTCAGGGAGGCGGTTCGTCAGCGGGCGTATCAGCCGCTTTATCAGGCACCGCCGAAATCGGCATGTCTTCACGCACGCTTAAAGATTCAGAAATAGAATCGTTAAAAGATACGGGAAAACAATGGTATATCGTCGAAATAGCTAAAGACGGTCTGGCAATAATAATACATCCTGATAATTTAATCAAAGATTTGTCTCTTGAGCAAATTCGCGCTATTTATGCGGCAGAAATCACAAACTGGCGGGAATTGGGCGGAAAAGACGCGAAAATTCATGTTATTACCAGAGAAGAAGGCTCCGGGACGCGCAGCGCGTTCGAAGAATTAGTAATGGAAAAAGATTTTATAACGCCGAAAGCTATTGTGCAGGATTCAAACGGCGCAGTCAGGCTGCTTGTGTCAGACGATATTAATTCTATCGGGTTTATTTCTTTGGGCTTAGTCCAATCCGAACCGGGACAAAAACCCGTAAAGGCTTTATATTTAAATGGAATTAACCCGACGGTTGAAAATGTCAGGAACGGCAGTTATAAATTGTTCAGGCCGTTTTTATTTATTACTGTTATTGAAGATGGCAAAGAACCCGATGGGCTGACAAAAAAATTTATTGATTATACTGTTTCTCCGGAAGGACAGGAATTATTGATAAACGAGGGGCTTATTCCTAATATGAATACAGAAGATACAGAAGAATTTAAAGAGCCGGAATAAATTTGAAGAATTTGAAAAAAAGGAAAAAGGAATAATATAAAGATGAAAAAATTCAGGGAAAAATTATCGGGACGCATATTTTTCGCGCTTGCGCTTTCGTCTATATCCGTGCTTGCGCTTATCGCGGTATTTATTATCACTCAAGGCGCGCCTATTATCGCAAAAGTCGGGATTTTTAAATTTATTTTCGGAATGGAATGGGCGCCGAGTCAGGATAAATTCGGGATTTTTCCGATGATTATCGGGTCGTTATCTGTTACATTGGGAGCGGTAATAATAGGAGTCCCCATCGGGATTTGCTGCAGTATTTTTTTATCTGAGTTTGCCCCCGCTGCGCTTAGAAATATCTTCAGGCCCGCTATTCAATTGCTTGCGGGGATTCCGTCGGTGGTGTACGGATTCTGGGGTCTGATATTTATTGTCCCGTTAATACGCGATTATCTGGGTGGGCCGGGCCTGAGCATACTGGCAGGCTCGGTAATTCTCGCAATAATGATCCTGCCCACTGTTATAAGCATATCCGAAGTATCTATTCTATCCCTGCCTGAGCAGTATAAGCAGGGCGCGCTCGCTTTGGGTATGACTCACTGGCAAACTATAAGGTCTGTTTTGCTTCCGGCTTCAAAATCTGGAATCGTAGCCGCCGTTATTTTAGGTACCGGACGCGCAATAGGCGAGACAATGGCGGTTATTATGGTTTTGGGTAACGCGGTCGCAATGCCGGAATCGATTTTAGACCCGGTAAGGACGCTCACTACAAATATCGGCATCGAAATGGGGTACGCTGCCGGAGAACACCGTCAGGCGTTGTTTGCGACTGGAATTGTTTTGTTTGCGATAATTATGATTTTAAACAGCGCAGCTCAGTATATCGTCAAGAGGGATTAATAAGATTTGCAAATGTCAGGAAATTTATATAATGTGAAGGAGAAATAAATTTATGAAGGAAGCACCGAATTTAATAACGAAACGATTAGGATTAAGACCTTTAACATTACATGATTCAGAGAACTTGATTTATCTTTTACATTCAGAGATACAAAAAGATGCGGGACCATATATGCCTCATTCTTTAAACGATTTACCGCAACATATTGAGCGGATTATAGGCGATACCACATGGCTTATAACAATTAATAAAGACAAAGTTATAGGCGACATCGGTGTTTTTTCAAAAAAAGGGAATGAAACAGGTGAAATGGCATGGTATATTGACCCTGAATATTGGAATTTAGGTTATGCAACAGAAGCAGGTTTGGCAGTTATTGATTATATGTTTTCCACGCTTAAATTTTGTCAATTAACTGCGCAAATAGGCAGTGCCAACATTCCGTCGTGTCGGCTTGCAGAAAAACTTGGTTTTATTCTCGAATGTATTGAATACGATTCCGATTTATATGGAAAAAAAGCAGATGTATGTTTGTATTCTATGAGCAACCCCGCAAAATAAGCATTCTCTTCGCTGATAATAAAAACAAACCCCGAAAGGAAAATAAAAAAATGAATCCACGCACAGGTCAGAAAATAGCCAAAACAATAATTTGGGCTGCTGCTCTTTTTGTAATAGCTGTTTTATTGTTTATTATAATATATATACTGATAAAAGGGCTGCCGATAATTAACTGGCGGTTTCTCACGGATATTCCAAGAAGCATGGGGCGCGAAGGCGGTATTGCCTCGACTATTGTGGGTACGCTGCTTGTAACTCTCGTGGCTATTTTAATAGCCATGCCTTTCGGAATAGGTACTGCGTTTTATCTCGCGGAATACACGAGGGAAAATATAATAACAAAAATTATCAGGTTCAGCGCGGAATCTCTCGCCGGGATACCGTCTATTGTTTATGGGCTTTTCGGGTTTATATTTTTTGTCATGTATTTAGATTTAGGCTGGTCTGTTTTATCCGGCGGGTTGACTTTAGCGGTTATGATTCTGCCGACTCTTATCCGTACAGCCGAAGAAGCGATCAGGACAGTGCCGCAGTCATACAGGGAAGTCAGTTTTTCGCTTGGCGCGACAAAATGGCAGACGATAAGCAGGGTAGTTTTTCCCTCTGCATTAAGGGGAATCGCAAACGGGATTATTTTAAGCGTGGGACGCTGCGTCGCTGAGACTGCCGCCGTTGTTTTGACTGCGGGTTCGGCTTTGCGCATGCCGTCGTCTCTTTTTTCGCCGACAAGAACTATGGCGGTGCATTTTTATACGCTGGCACGCGAGGGAATCTCAATGGAAAACGCTTACGGCACAGCCGCGCTTCTGATTGTTTTGATTTTTATTATAAACGTCGTAGCGAATGCGTTGGTAAACAGGTTTATGGCAAAAAATCATTGATTAATTTGCAATAGAAATAGAATAAATATTGTTAAAGGATTTATAAATAATTATGCAGGCTAAAATAGCAATCAGGGATTTGAATTTTTATTATAAAGATAAGCGCGTAATTCACGGATTGAATTTGGAAATCCAGTCAAATGAAATATTAGCCCTGCTCGGCCCGGCAAACAGCGGCATAACTACTCTGTTGCGGTCGTTGAACCGTTTATGCGATATAAACCCGGAATCGCGCATAGAAGGGGAAATATTGTTGGACGGAAAAAATATTCGAGACAATGACGTTAATATAACAGAGCTGCGCCGCAGGGTGGGCATGGTTTTTGACGTGCCTACGCCTTTGCCGATGTCTGTTTTTGATAATATCGCTTACGGTCCACGTATGAGCGGCAAAAAAAACAAAAAAAATATTGCAGAAACAGTGGAAAACGCGCTGCGCATGGCCGCGCTTTGGGATGATATTAAAGACAGGCTGAATATGGCAGCGATGTCGTTATCCGGAGGTCAGCAGCAGCGTTTGTGTATTGCAAGAGTTCTGGCTTTGAATCCCGAAGTTATTTTACTGGACAGGCCGTGTTCGGGACTTGATCCTATTTCGACGTCTAAAATCGAAGAATCCCTGACCCAGCTCAAAGAAAAGTTTACTATTGTTCTTGCGCCGCATAATGTGCAGCAGGCGGGGCGCGTGTCAGATAAAATTGCGTTTATGCTTATGGGTTCGTTGATAGAAGAAGGCATTAATACAGAAATTTTTGCAAATCCAAAAGACGAGAGAACAAGCGATTATATTACCGGAAGGTTTGGATAAAAAGCCGGAATATGATAAAAAATATAGGCATGTATATTTTTAATATGTAAATTTGGAGGTGTGTTTTTAAGTGAGAAGTAAATTTGACGAGCAATTAAATCAATTAAATAATAATCTTATCGAAATGGCGGAAATCGTAAAACAGGCGATCGCAAAAGCTGATAAAGCTTTGATTGAACAGGATTGCGCTCTTGCGCGGCAGATAATTGAGTCAGACGATGAAATAGACAACAAAGAAAAAGAAATCGAAAGCTTTTGCCTGAAATTAATATTGCAGCAGCAGCCTGTCGCAAGAGATTTGCGGCTTGTGTCGTCTGTTTTAAAAATAATAACTGATTTGGAACGTATCGGCGACCATGCAACGGATATTTCTGAAATCACGCTGATTCTTGCGGATAAGCCGTTTATAAAAAAACTTGAGCATATTCCGCAGATGGCGATTGCGACTATGCAAATGGTGACCAACAGTATCGAAGCGTTTGTAAAAAAAGATCTGGAGCTTGCAAACGATGTGATAATTTATGACGAGGTAGTCGATAATCTTTTTGAAATAGTCAAAAAAGATTTAATAGAACTGATAAAAGAAAACGCGGATAACGGCGATCAGGCGATTGACTTGATAATGATAGCAAAATATTTCGAGAGAATTGCCGACCATGCGACAAATGTCGCGGAATGGGTGGTTTTTTCGCTTACGGGAATTTATAAAGAGAGTAAAATAATGTAAAAAAATAATTATCGGCTAATATTATATAAAGTTGATAATTAAAAATAAAATAAAAAAATTAAACAGGAGGAATAATATGTTTAAACTCGGTATTTTATTCGGCGACGGCGTTGATATTCCTGAAATTGCGGAAGGTTATGAATTTTATGAAATCCCATGCGGTATTCAGATTGACCCTATGCAGAGCAATTATGTATGGCAGAAAAAAAAGGCTGAGATACAGGCAGATTGCGTATTGCCTGTGACGGTATGCAGCCATTTTCTGCACAGCTACGGACTGCGCGCATGCGGCCCTCAGGCAGACTGGAAACAGCTTGAGTTCTGGACTTCGCGCGCTCTGGAACGGTGCGCGGAAATCGGCGTAAAAGTCGCGGGCGTATACGGAAGTTTCTTTCCGGTTGAAGATGAAAAAGATCGCTCTCAGATGGAAGAAGAAACTTGCAAGTATCTCGCGATGCTGGACAAATACGCTCAGGAAAATAATATCTTAATCGCGCTTGAACCTATGGCAAGATTAAAATCAGTATTTCCGCGTTATCTGGACGGATTGCGTATCGCAAACGCCGCAGGCGGGAAAAATATTAAAGTTATGGCTGACCTGAATTATTTTCTCGAACTCGACCAGCCGCTCGAAAATATTAAAATCGAGAGCGAAAAATGTCTGCATGTGCATATTCAGGGCGACGGCGGTTCACAGCCGAACGTTGGAAACAGAGACGATATTTTTATTAAGCTTTTCACGATTTTAAAAGATATCAATTATGAAGGCGGCGTTTCATGCGCCTGCCCGTGGGTACCTACGAAAACCGGCGAAATTGACAAAAAATACGAAACCGGCGTAACTATCGAATATCTTAAAAAGCTTCGTGCTAAAGTTTATAGCAACTAAAGGAGGCGCGTAATGGATTTATTAAAAGTAGCGGTCGTGCAGGACTGGCATCCCTACGATGTTATCAGTTTTCAGGAAATGCTTAATGAGATGGCTGAGTTTAAATTTTATGTGCAGAATATTGATATTCTTGCCGAAGATAAAGACAATTTGAATAAATACGACGCATTTTTATTCTACGGCCTCGGGTTGAAAATCCCGGAATCCGGACGCGCTGTCGAAAAGTTCAGCACTGAATTTTTAGGCAGTACAAAAGCGGGTATTGTATTATTACATCACGCCATTTTAAATTATAATAAATGGAATGTCTGGGACGAAATCACCGGATTAAAAAGCCGTTCGATGACATATCACCAAAACCAGAACGTAAATTTTAACATCGCCGAGCCTGAACATCCAATCACAAAAGGGCTTGCGCCGTTTTCGCTGGTTGACGAAACATATAAAATGAACAGTCCGGAAGATACGCCGCTTATCGTGACAGATCACGAATTGAGCCTGAGTACGGTTGCATGGACGCGGCAATATAAAAACAGCAAAGTATTCTGTTACGCTTCGGGACACGATTCTAATTCTTATAACAACAGTACTTTCCGTGAAATTATCCGGCGCGGACTTTTATGGTCAATGGGAAAGCTTTAAATATTAAACTTTTTGCAAAATTATACTAAACACAAATATAATATTGCGAATATAGGGGACGCTGAGAATAGCGTCCCCCTTGTTTCTTTTACTGCTTTTTAATTTTAATTTAATTTTGATTTTTGTTCATAAAAATTTTACTCACACAATTACCATGGTTTTTATGTAATATCTATTGACATTTTTGTAATTTTATGATATACTTCTCTGTGATTGGGTTTATTTTAATATTTGGGAGGCAGATTTTAAGTATGATACTTGAAAATATCCTGGAAATAAAAAAAGCTGAAGAAAATGCTGCGGAAAGTAAAGCCGAAACAAAAGTAAAAACAAAAAAAATTCTTGCTTCTGCTGAAGATAACGGCAAAAAATATTATGAAAATGCTATTTCCTCCGCAAATAAAACTATTTCAGACGACGAAAAAAAAGCCGCGGATACAGCGGATAAAATTCTTGAAAGAGCCGCAGGCGACGCCAAAATCAAAACAGACGCAATAAAACTTGATGCCGCATCAAATACCGACGCGGCAATTTCCATGATTATTTCAAATATATATAAAATATAAAAAATAAAAATATAAAAAGTTTGGAGAGTGTTGTTTTTGATCGCTGAAATGAAAAGATGCGATTTAATAGTTTATTCAGACGAAGCGGATAAGCTTGTCGAAGATATAGCATGGCTTGGAGCGGTAGAAATAAAAAAATCATCGCTTGAATTTGACCCGGCTGAATCTGTTGAATTAAAGCCGTTGAAATCTGATCTTGCGGAATTTCGCGCAACACTCGCTTCTCTTGATTCGGCCTTGAAAACTCTTTTGGCATTCGATGAATCAAAGAAAAAACTTTTCGCGGCAAAAGACGTTATTACGAGGGAAAATATAGATTTTCCCCCGGATTCTTATTTTGACGCGATAAATATTGCTGATGAAACCGCAAAATACATAAAAAAACAAAACGAACTAAAGATCGAAAAAAACAGGCTCGCGTCTTTGCGGTTGTCTCTTATTCCGTGGAAAGCCTGCAACTTGCCTCTTGATTTTGAGGGAACAGCGAAAAGCTTTGCCGTATTCGGGTCTATTCCGGCAAACTCTGGAGTCAAAGAATTAGCACTCGCGGAATTTGAAGGATCCGGGATTGCGGCTGATTTATTTTTTGTTTCAAGCGATGAATCTGATATATACGCCGTCGTTGTCTGCTACAGCGACGATATAAACGAACTGGATTCGGTATTGAATAAAATATCTTTTAATAAAATTAATTTAACGGATAATTCATTCAAAAGCGGCGGAGCCGGACAAACTGCATCTTATAAAATTGAAGAAATTGATAAAAAAATCGACATGATAAACGACGAAATTGATAATACAGAAATTTATTTGACCGGGCTCGCAAAAAATATCGGGCAGCTAAAAATAGCTTATGATATAACTGCGGCCAAAATAGTGAAAGCAGAACTGAAAGAATCGTTTCTCGCAACAGAAAAAGCTGCTTTTATTCAGGGATATATTCCGGAGCAAAAAACAGAATCCCTTGAAAAAATCACTGGAAAATACACATGTTCGCTGGAGATTTCGGATGTTTCGGCGGAAGACCCCGAAGACGTGCCCGTTTTATTAAAAAACAAAAAAATAGTAAAGCCTTTTGAATCAGTTGTAGGGCTTTATTCTTATCCTGCTTATACGGGATTTGACGCGACTTTTATAATGTCGTTATTTTATTTTGTCATTTTCGGTCTTATGTTCGCTGATTTGATATACGGGCTTTTATTGACTGCAGGCGGTTTACTTATGGTGAAATTATTAAAACCGAAAAAAGGCATGCGCCAGCTTATAATGGTATTTGTGACATGCGGAATTTCGTGCATGATATGCGGGGTTTTATTCGGCGGATATTTCGGGGACATGCCGTCGGCGATTTCGCAGAATCTTTTTGGCGGGAAAGAGATAAAACAGTATATTTTATTTGACCCCCTGTTAAACCCGATAAGTTATCTTATTATTTCGTTAACGCTCGGATTTATCCATATATTTACGGGAATGGGCATTAAAATATATATGCTTATAAAGAGAGGGCAGGTGCTTGACGCAATATTCGGGACTGGCGTATGGTATTTAATATTTGGCGGCATAGGGCTTTATTTCTTGAATCCCAACTGTATATGGATCACAGTCGCGGGAATAGCCGGAATGGCTCTTATGAAAGAACACAAAACAAAAAATCCGGTAGTCAGGATATTTAAAGGGCTGTTTGGATTATATGATATAATCTCTTATATAGCCGATGTTTTATCTTATGCGAGAATACTCGCGATAGGGCTGGCGGGTACGGTTATAGCGATGGTCATGAATCTCTTAGGGACAATGGCTGGGCCTCCCGTCGGATTCTTTACGATTTTTATTGCGATTGCGATAGGGCATTTATTAAATATCGCGCTCAGCACTCTTGGTGCGTTCGTCCATTCGGCAAGGCTGCAATATATTGAATTTTTCGGGAAATTTTATGAGGACGGCGGGAGGGCTTTCTCACCTGTCGCTTTTGACGCGGATTATACCGAAATAATAGAGTAAAAATAATAAATTGATGTAAAATATAAAACTGAATAAATAAAAATTTTTTATTTAATATAATTTTTAGGAGGCAAACTTAAATGGAAACTGTGGCTACATTCGCGGAAATGTTTAACGGGACGGCGCTGGCAATTTTGGGTGCGGTGATGGCGGTATTTTTAGCGGGTACGGGTTCGGCGAGAGGCGTCGGGATGGCCGGCGTGGCGTCGGCGGGGTTATTGAGCGAAGACCCGTCAAAATTCGGGAGCACGCTCGTTTTGCAGGCTCTTCCGGGAACTCAGGGGATTTACGGGCTTATCACGGCGTTTATTCTTGTTTTTATTAAACTTAATATGCTCGGCGACGCTCCGGCTGTACTTTCGGTTCAGGACGGATTATATTTCATGTTCGCCTGTATGCCTATAGGCATTGTGGGATACACTTCCGCCATTCATCAGGGAAAAGTATGCGTAAGCGGGGTCGCTTTAATATCAAAACGCCCCAAAGAACTCGGTAAGGCGATCACTGCTGCAGCCCTTGTTGAAACTTATGCGATTTTCGCCCTGCTTATCTCCGTACTTCTTATAGTTATTAAAGAAATATAAAAAAGTGAAAGGGGTATGGCTGGGTATATGAACGGCGGTATCACGAAAATAATCGATAAAATAATGCAGGAAGCCGTTTTATATGAAGATACGGCCCTGCGCGAAGCGGAATCCGCGGCGGATTTGATTCTTGAAGAATATAAAAGCAAAGCGGAAACTGCCGTTGACGCTATTATCGAAAAAAGCAAAAGAAATACAGAGCTTATAATTCAGAGGGCTGAATCAGGCGCGGAACTTATCAGGAGAAATAAAATTCTCGCCATGAAATCTGAAATCCTCGACGAAGTTTTTAATACTGCCGTTGAAAAAATAATAAACGGCGGCGAAAATGATTATCTTGAATTTATGGTTTCTGTCGCTGTAAAAGCGATTAAAGAGGCCAGCGTGTCGGGAAATCGTTCGGGGATTGATATAATAATTATCATGAATAAAAAAGATATGCAAAAATGCGGCATAAAGCTTATTGAACGCGTTTCTGAAAAGCTGGATAAACCGGATTTAAAATTATTATTGTCTGACGGGTTTGCGGAAATAAAAGGCGGGTTGATTATTCGCTATGGAAATATAGATGTGAACTGTTCTGTTGAAACAATCGTCGGGTCAATGCGTCCCGGACTGGAAGCGGAGACGCTTAAAATTCTGTTTGAAAATAATTAACGTCTGAGAGGGGGAATTGTGGATTGAACGCAAAAAAATTAAATAACGAAGATTTTATTTATATATCGACGCGCCTTAAGTCGCTTGAACTCAAAAATCTCAATTATGAACGGTATGAAAAAATGATTGAGGCGAAAACTCTTGCCGAAACACAAGCCGTCCTGACAGAATGCGAATATGGCTCAGGCTCAACAGACCCGGAAAAAATTTTGAATGAAGAATTAAAAAAATATTATGATTTAATACGCAGATTTTCACCGGACAAAAAAATTATTGATTTTTTTCTGTATTTTAATGACTGCCATAATTTAAAATCGCTTATAAAATCTGAAATTGCGGGAATTGACGGGGAGCATTTATTTATTGAATCATGCACGGTTTTATATGAAGATGCTATCGCCGCGGTTCGCGACAGGGATTTTTTGGTTTATATGCAAAACGTAGCTGAAACTGCTCCGGAAGTGATTTCAGAGTTTTCTGTAAAGCGCGACCCTATGCTTATAGATATAGACATAGATAAAGCAATGTACGCGGATCTTGATTTAATAATCGGTGGTACTAAAATAAAAACGGATTTCCTGCGACGTTATTTTACGCGCAGGGCAGATCTTGCGAATATTATAACAGCCATTCGGATATTCAGGCTCGGATATTCGGAATTGTTATTATCGCGGGCGCTTGTGCCCGGGGGTTCGCTGAGTTTTGATTTTTTTACTTCTAAATTTGAAGGAGGAGAATCAGAGCTTATTGAATCCCTGCAGTCGAGTGATTATTCTGCGCTTTTTATATTATTTGAATCAGAAAACGGGAAACCGCCGCTTCACAAAATTGAAAAAACCGCGGACGAAATATTAAACTCTATTGTTTCCGAAGTGAAATTTGTGCCGTACGGGGCAGAAGCGATTATTGCGTTTATAATAGCCAAAGAATCGGAAGTTAAAAACGCGCGCATTATACTCAGCGGCAAAGCCGCGTCGCTTAATACCGATATTATACGGGAAAGGTTAAGGTCGGTTTAAATTTATGGTTGATTTTAATACGGACGAATTAAATAAATTTAATGAATTTGAAGAACAGTCGGGAACCGGTCCGAAAAAATCATATAAAATAGCGGTTATCGGCGACAAAGAAAGCGTCATAGGGTTCAGAGCGGTCGGATTTTCTGTTTTTATAGCTGAAGATATATCAGAAGCCGAGAAAATTATATATTCTGTTTCAGAGCCGGATTCCGGATTTGCTATAGTATTTTTGGTTGAAAATTATGCTTTAAAACTTAGTCATGTAATTTCTAAATATGCATCTGAGCCGGTACCCGCTATTATTTCTGTTCCGGGTAAAAACGGTTCTGCCGGATTCGGTATGGCTCAGGTGAAAAAAGCCGTTGAAAGAGCGGTCGGGGCAGATATTTTATTCAAAAACTATGAAATATGAAAAATGAAAAATAATAAATAAAAATTAATAAGGGGAAAATAACGGTTATGGCAGCACAGATACAAGGCAGGATAACAAAAGTGTCGGGGCCGCTCGTAGTCGCTGACGGAATGCGCGAGGCAAATATGTTTGATGTGGCGCGCGTGGGCGATATGCGGCTTATAGGCGAAATAATCGAGATGAGGGGCGGCAAAGCGTCTATTCAGGTGTATGAAGAAACGACGGGGCTGGGTCCGGGAGATATAGCCGAGTCAACAGGCGCGCCGCTTTCAGTTGAACTTGGACCGGGACTTATAACAAATATATACGATGGCATATCGCGCCCTCTGGAAGTCATATATAAAAATTACGGGACAAATATTGCCAAAGGTATAGACGTTCCAACGCTTGACAGAACTAAAAAATGGGAATTTAAGCCTGACGTTTCGGTTTTGATTGGCGCGGATGTTTCAGGAGGCGATATAATTGGGACAGTCACCGAAACGGAAGCCGTCGAACATAAAATAATGATCCCGCCCGGAATATCGGGTAAATTAGAATTTATCGCCGAAGCGGGCGAATATACAGTTGAGCAGACTATTGCTAAAGTAAATGGCAGAGATATTATGATGATGCAGAAATGGCCCGTGCGCAAAGCCAGACCATATAAAGAAAAAATTGCCCCCGAAGAACCGATGATTACAGGACTCCGAATAATAGATTCGCTTTTCCCGATAGCAAAAGGCGGAACGGCATGCGTCCCCGGGCCGTTCGGGAGCGGAAAAACAGTTATACAGCATCAGTTGGCAAAATGGAGCGACGTCGATATAGTTATATATATAGGGTGCGGCGAGCGCGGCAACGAAATGACGGATGTTTTGAGGGAATTTCCCGAAATTAAAGACCCGAGGAGCGGTCAGCCGCTCATGAAAAGGACTGTGCTTATCGCGAACACGTCTGATATGCCGGTCGCGGCGAGGGAAGCTTCGATTTATACAGGGGTCACAATAGCTGAATATTTCAGAGACATGGGCTATTCAGTCGCGATAATTGCGGATTCTACGTCAAGATGGGCTGAAGCACTGAGGGAAATGTCCGGGCGGCTTGAAGAAATGCCCGGCGAGGAGGGGTATCCTGCATATTTGACTTCAAGAATAGCGCAATTTTATGAACGCGCCGGCAAAGTAGTATGCCTCGGATCTGACAACAGAATCGCAACGCTGACAGCCGTGGGAGCGGTATCGCCTGCGGGCGGCGATATATCTGATCCGGTCGCACAGGCTACGTTAAGAATAGTAAAAGTATTCTGGGGTCTTGACGCCACACTTGCTTACGCGAGGCATTTTCCGGCTATAAACTGGCTGAATTCTTATTCTTTATATAAAGAAAAACTCAGCGGCTGGTTTTCCGGCAACGTCAGTGCGGACTGGACTGATTACATGGGCGAAGCCCTTAGCCTTTTGCAAACAGAAAGCGAACTTCAGGAAATCGTAAAACTCGTTGGGGTCGATTCGCTTTCACCTGAGGACAGGCTGATACTCGAGGCGACAAGGTCGATACGCGAAGATTATTTGCAGCAGGATTTATTAAGCGAAACGGACTCGTATTGTTCTGTTAAAAAGCAATTCGCATTGTTGATACTTGTAATGCATTTTTATGGCAAAGCAAAAAAAGTTTTGGAATCCGGCGGGGAAATCGAAAAATTGATAGATTTGCCTGTCCGGGAATTAATCGCGAGGGCAAAAAATACGCCGGAAGATAAATTTAACGAAGAATTTGATTTAATCCGGCAAAAAATAGACGAGGAAACCGATGCGCTTACGGCAGATACAACAACAAATACGGTGGAAAGGGGAAATTAAATCATGGTAAAAGAATACAGGACGATAGAAGAAGTCGCGGGGCCGCTGATGCTTGTAAAAGAAGTGGAAAACGTCAAGTACGGCGAATTAGGCGAAATAGAACTGCCTAACGGAGAACTCCGGCGTTGTAAAGTTCTTGAGGTCAGCGGGTCAAACGCGCTTGTGCAGTTATTTGAAAACGCCGCGGGTATTAATCTTGCGTTTAGCAAAATCAGGTTTTCCGGACACAGCCTCGAACTCGGCGTATCGCGCGATATGCTTGGCAGGGTATTTTCAGGAATGGGAGAGCCTATTGATAACGGCCCGAAAATTATCCCCGAATTGACGCTTGATATTAACGGCACGCCTATAAACCCCGCCGCAAGGGATTATCCCTCTGAATTTATACAGACGGGAGTATCTACTATCGACGGATTAAATACTCTCGTAAGAGGGCAGAAACTGCCGATTTTCTCAGGTTCCGGTTTGCCCCATGCGAATCTTGCGGCACAAATAGCGAGGCAGTCAAAAGTGCTTAATTCAGAGACAAATTTTGCCGTCGTGTTTGCCGCTATCGGCATAACGTTTGAAGAAGCGGATTTTTTTATCAGCGATTTCAGGCGCACAGGAGCTATAGACCGGACGGTTTTGTTTATAAACTTAGCTTCAGACCCCGCGATCGAGCGCATATCGACTCCGCGAATGGCATTAACTGCGGCTGAATATCTCGCGTATGAAGAAAATATGCACGTTCTGGTCATTCTTACGGATATAACAAATTACGCCGAGTCGCTTCGCGAAGTTTCGGCGGCACGAAAAGAAGTCCCCGGAAGACGCGGTTATCCGGGTTATTTATACACAGACCTTGCAACTCTGTATGAAAGAGCCGGGCGAAAAATGAACAAAGAAGGCTCTATCACGATGATTCCCATTCTGTCAATGCCTGAAGATGATAAAACGCACCCGATTCCGGACCTCACTGGTTATATAACAGAAGGTCAGATAATTTTATCGCGTGAAATGTACCGCAAGGGATTTTTACCTCCTGTAGATGTTTTGCCGTCTTTGTCAAGATTAAAAGACAAAGGAATAGGTAAAGGCAAAACCCGCGAGGATCATTCAAATACGATGAACCAGTTGTTTTCGTGTTATGCGCGCGGCTGTGAGTCGAGAGATCTTATGGTAGTTCTCGGCGAGGCGGCTTTGTCCAAAAGCGATTTGCTCTACGCGAATTTCGCCGACGAATTCGAGAAAAAATATATAAATCAGAGCTTCAGCGAAGAACGCACGATAGAACAGACTCTTGATTTAGGCTGGGAGCTTCTCGCAGTTTTCCCCAAATCCGAAATGAAACGTATCAAGCCGGAACTTTTGGATAAATATTGGAAAGGGCTTTAAAATTTATGGCTTTATTAAATGTAAACCCGACAAGAATGGAATTGAAAAAGCTGAAAACAAGGCTCGTCACAGCGAGAAAAGGGCATAAATTGCTTAAAGACAAGCGCGACGAGATGATGAAAAGATTTCTCGATATAGTTCGTTTGAATAAAGACTTGCGCGAAAAAGTCGAACGTGAAATGACTGCCGTACACAGCGGGTTTGCGGTCGCTTCTGCTTTATCGTCGCCGCAGTCGCTTGAGGAAGCGTTGATGCTCCCGAAAAAAGAAGGAACGCTGACAGTTTCATACCGGAATATAATGAGCGTGAACGTTCCGGTAATGAATTATTCTATCAGCGCGGAAAATATTGAAGAGAGCATAAATTACGGGTTCGCGTCAACATCAGGTGAACTTGACGCGTCTGTTCTGGCGTTAAGCGGGGTTTTGTCTGATTTAATCAGGCTTGCTCAGGCGGAAAAAAGCGCGCAGATGCTCGCAGACGAAATAGAAAAAACACGCAGGCGCGTAAATGCGCTCGAATATTTCATGATTCCCCAGTTGCAGGAGACTATAAGAAGCATATCTATGAAACTCGAAGAAAACGAGAGGGGAAACCTGACAAGGCTCATGAAAGTCAAAGACATGATGATAAAACAACAGATAGAACAAAACGGGGCTGATACATAAATTTAAAACGCATAAATGTCAACGGGTTTGCTTTATAAATTGTAGACCCGTTTTTGTCTTTATATTTGGAATAAAAAAATACAGGCATATTTAATTTTGTATATCGCCGAATATTATCGTTATTTCAGTTCCGATGCCGAGTTTGCTTTTTAAAGACAATTCCCAGCCATATAAAGCGCAGATATGCTTTACAATCGAAAGCCCAAGCCCCGTGCCGCCGTTTTTTTGAGAACGGCTTTTTTCAACGCGGTAAAATCTTTCAAATATTCTTGTCTGTTCTTCCGGCGATATGCCTATGCCATTATCGGAAACCGTAAGCCGCACGGTTTTTTTATCGTTTTCAATAAAAACCGAAACTTTGCCTCCCTGATTATTATAACGCACAGCGTTTTCGATAAGATTTTTGACAAGTTCATAAATATGCTCATGTTCGGCTGTAATTATATCATCTTCGAATATTTCAGGTAATTCAAGCGATATTGATTTTTCGTTGATAACCGATGACATAGTATCATTCACTTCGGCTATTATACTGGCAAGAGACACAGATACAGGGTTGATATTTTGTGTGTTTTCAAGCTCGGAGAGTTTAAGCATGTCGCCGATAAGCGAAAGCATACGGTCGGTTTCCCGGGTAATACTTTCTATAAATTTATTTATATTATCGTCTTTGTTGTTAATCGCGGTTAATTCATTAAAACCTTTTATAGCTGTCAGGGGTGTTTTTAATTCATGCGAGGCGTTGGCGAAAAATTCTTCCCGGCGTTTTGTGTTTTCGCGGTTTTCCGTTACATCGGATAATACTGTCATTGTCAGTTTAGTTTTTTGAAGCCGTTTTACTGTGACAAGATATATTTTGCCGTTGAGCATAATTTCAAATATAGCGTTATTTGCCGAATTTACACAATCTTCAACAGCTCCGGCAAGTTTTTTGTCATAAGATAAATAATTGAGATTTTTATTTATTATATCTGTTGTAACGACGAAAATATCAAGCGCGGCATTATTTATGAGCGTAATATTTTTGTTTTCATCAACTGCAAAAATACCGTCCCCGATATTATTAATTATATAATCTAATTTATTTTTCTCATCGCGCAATGAATCATAGCTGTTCTGTAAAACAAACGAAATTTCATCAATTTCACGGGTGATTTTATCTATTTCTTCATAGCTTCCGGCAATAGGTTCAGGCTCGTATTCGCCGCTTGATAATAATCTTAATTTACGTTCGACAGAATTAAACGGCTTTGTGACACGGTTTATAATGCCGCGTATAAAAATAAAACAAAGCAATGCTACCCCAAATAATATCAATATAAGCAACGGCAGCGATTGGAAAAAATACGCGTTAATTTCAGCTACGGGAATAGCGGCGCGTATAAAAACATAACTGTCGCCGGATTCGGCTTTTAGGGCATAATATATTAAATTAATTCCGAGCGTATCAGAATAACGAATGTGAGCAGACGGAGAATCATTTGCCGCCGCCTGTATTTCCGGCCGGTTTATATGATTTTCGGTCGTGCTTAAATCAATCGGACGGCTGTCTGCCAAAACTGTTCCGTCAGGCGATATAACAGTAATTCTCGTGTCGCTGCCGACTTTTACAAACGAAGAAATATCAGTTTCGTCGTTATATAATCCGGCGCAGATTTGCGTGATTTCTATAACTGAGCTTTTTGCAATATTAAGATTATTTATATAAGTTATATAAACAGACGCGGCAAAAAATCCGATGAGTCCCATGAGAACTATTAAAACGGCAGATAAAAACAATCGCTTTTTCATGTCAGCATATATCCCACCCCTCTGATAGTCTGAATAGCGGCGGCGCTTTTAGTTTCGGACAGTTTTTTTCTTAATTCTTTTATATGTATATCAAGCGTGCGGGTTTCGCCTATAAAATTATCACCCCATACTTCGCTGAATATAATTTCGCGTTCCTGAACTTTTTCAGCGTTTTCACAAAGCAGGCACAGCAAATTATATTCTTTTAGCGTTGTCTGGATTTGTTTGCCGTTTATTATTATCCGGTGTTTTAAAAAATCTATTATAATATCTTTATATACGATATTTTCAACCGTTGTTTTATTATTTTTCCTGAGGTTCGCTTTTATTCTCGCCACAAGTTCCAGAACTCCGAACGGTTTTGCGATATAATCGTCGGCTCCGGTGTTTAGTCCTTTGACTTTTGAAATTTCTTCGCCTTTTGCCGAAATTATAATAACAGGAATATGGGAAGTTGTTTTATCGGCTTTAAGACGCGACAAAATAGTAAATCCGTCGTCGCCGGGAAGCATTATGTCAAGTATAATAAGCACGGGGATTTCACTTGCGAGCGTTTCAAAAAACGATTCGCCGTCGTCAAAACAACGGCAGTCAAATTCATTTTCCAGAGAATAAATATAAAGTTCCTGTAAAGCGGCGTCGTCTTCAACCGCGAAAATCTTTTGCTTCATTAAGACCCTTTCCGGCGCAACAAAATCGTTGCGCCCTATGTTTTTGGATGATTTCCCGTTATGGCGTACTCGACCCATTCGCCTATATTTACTGCGTGGTCGCCGATACGCTCCAGATATTTTGTTATCATCATAAACATTATTGCCTGTTCGGCTTTATCGGGATTTTTTTTAATTAATGCGATTAAATCTGTCATTACTGTATTAAAAAGCTCATCGACTTTATCGTCTGTTGTGTCAAGAGAACGGGCAAGGTCAATATCACGGTTGATATATGCCTGCACGCCGTCTTTTACCATTTGGATGACAATAACCGCCATCAACGGGATATGTTCTAATTTTTTTATATATTCTTCATCGCCGAACTGCGTTGTAATTTCAGCTATATCCCTTGCCTGATCGCCTATGCGCTCAAGATCGGTAATCATTTTTAATGCCGCCGATACTTCCCTGAAATCTCTTGCAACAGGGTGTTCCATTAATAAAATTTTCAAACAGGACTGTTCAATATCGCGCTCTAAATTATCTATTAATTTTTCTTCGTCATAAACTTCTTTGGCCAGTTCAAAATCCCGTTCTGTCAGGGCTTTCACACATTTTTCTATTGCGTCCTCAATATGGCGGCACATCAAAATAAGATTGTCGAAAATCCCTTTTAATTCTTTTTCATAATTCGTTCTGATAGACATAATCATACTCCTTTTTTGTGAATTTTTCAATAATAATATAAAATATCAAAATAATATCAGCCGAACCTCCCGGTTATATAATTTTCCGTGCGTTTATCCTCCGGATTTGAAAATATCTTTTCGGTTTTTCCGTATTCTATTATCTCACCTAAGAGAAAAAACGCTGTTTTATCAGATATACGCGTCGCTTGCTGCATATTGTGAGTTACGATAACGATTGTGTAGTTAATTTTAAGTTCGTTTACCAATTCTTCGATTTTTCCTGTTGAAATCGGATCGAGTGCGCTTGTTGGTTCGTCCATTAAAAGTATTTTCGGCTCAGCCGCAAGCGCACGGGCTATACAGAGCCTTTGCTGCTGTCCGCCGGATAAACCCATGGCATTTTTTCTCAGCCTGTCTTTTGCCTCATCCCACAATCCCGCCTGTTTCAGAGAACGTTCTATTATATTATCGAGTTCGCTTTTTTTCTTTATGCCAAATGTGCGTGGCGCAAACGCTATATTATCATAAATACTCATTGGAAAAGGGTTAGGTTTCTGAAAAACCATGCCTATATTTTTGCGTAATAGAGTTATATCCGTGTTTTTTGCGTAAATATCCTGCTCGCCTATTTTTATTTCGCCTGTTATACGGCAATCTTCGATTAAATCATTCATACGGTTAAAAATTTTGATAAACGTAGATTTGCCGCAGCCGGAAGGCCCTATAAAAGCTGTGACTTCGTTTTCTCCTATATTTATATTAACATTTTTTAGAGCATGGAAATCACCGTAATATAAATCACAATCGCGGACGGTGATATTAAATTTGTTGTTAAAACTATCCATTCGCAAGTTCCCCCTTGCCAAATATTTTACCCAATGCCGTCGCCAAAATATTTATTGAAACCACCAAAACGAGAAGTACAACTGCCGTTGCCGCCGCTTGCTCAGGATAACCGTGAGAACCGAAATAATAAACGTCCAAAGCGAGGCTTGTTCCGGGCGAAGCGAAATTTTCAGGCATTTTATTTACCACCATTCCGATAGTCAGAATCAAAACCGCGCTTTCAGATATAACGCGGCCGATTGCCAGAATAAGCGAAGTCACGATACCGCTTGCCGCGCACGGCAGAACAACAGAAAATATCGTCCGTACTTTTGACGAACCGAGCGCGAAACTGCCTTCCCTAAGCGAAAGAGGGACAGCAAGCAGGCTTTCTTCTGTTGAACGCACTATCACGGGAAGTATCATGATTGCAAGCGTGATACCGCCGCCGATTAGCGAATATTTGAAGCCGAGTGCAACAACAAAAACAAGATAGCCGAAAATACCGTAAACTATCGACGGTATTCCCGCCAATGTCTCGGTTGCCAATCTGACTATACGGATCAGACGGCTTTTTGAATTAGTATATTCAGTCAAAAATACCGCGCTCCCTATTCCTATGGGAGCAGCTATTAAAACAGAAATTAAAATCAAATAAAATGTTCCGACGAGTGCAGGCTTTATAGAAGGCTCTTTACCGTAATCGCCGAAAAGAAGCTGTGTATTAACATACGGAACGCCGCGTATAAGAATAAATATCACTACCAAAATTAAAGCGGCAAGACTTAAAAAAAGCATAATTTGAGCTATGATTTTATAAGCGGCGAATTTAAAAACCTGTCTTTTATGCGCGTTTTTTCTCACGCTTTTCGCCCCCTTTCAGCAATGACAAACTGATATTTAGTAATAAAACAAAGAAAAATAATATTACGCCGGTTGCCACAAGGGCAGTCGCCGCGTCGCCGGATAGTTCAGTGGCTCCCATCGCGATATTTGCCGTCAAAGTCCGCACAGACTGAAAAAGGCTTTTAGGCATAACCGGAGAACCGCCGATAACCATAATAACCGCCATCGTTTCGCCTATTGCGCGTCCTACTGATAATACTACGGCGGCAAATATCCCGCTTTTTGCGGCGGGAAGCATAACTTTGAAAACGCTCTGTTCGCTTGTCGCACCGAGTGCGAGCGCGCCCTCGTAATAATTCTTTGGCACTGCGTTTAAAGCGTCAAGGCTTACGCTGACGATTGTCGGGAGTATCATAACAACTAAAACAAGGCTTGCCGCTAAAATCCCGTAGCCGATTCCGTTAGGCGATATATTATCGCGCAGAAACGGCACAATTATAATCATGCCGAATAAGCCGTATATAACCGACGGGATTCCCGCTAAAAGATTTATCATCTGCCGGATCGGCGGAACAAATTTTTTAGGGCAGAACTTAAACAAACTGATAGATGTGAACAATCCTATCGTTACACCGATAACCGTTGCCAATGCTGTCACATAAAGAGAAGCAATAATCATTGATAAAATACCATAAGATTCATTGCTTATATGCCATGTTGTCCCGAAAAAGTTATCAAATCCGATTTTGCCGATAAACGGAATCCCGTTCGCAAACAAAAAAATACAAATGCAACCAAGCGCAAATATTGAAAATATAGCGCAAAATATAAACAGCCCACGCATAACAGCGTCCCTTGCTTTGATAAACCGGTAAGTTTTATGTAGCATAAATCCCTCAATTTTTTATTAAATATAACATAAATAATCCCGGATTTATTTAATCAATTCGTTCCATTTAGTAATAGCGTTTGCTCCGGCTTCTTCATCGTAAATATTTTTAAGTTGTTCCATTGTAATATTATCAAGCGGATTTTCTTTGTTTACAATAACCGCGATACCGTCTTTGCATACTACAAAATCAATACAATTCGGGGCTTTTTCAATATTAAATTCTTCGCTTATCATGCCGAATTCAGATACGTTTTCGTCGGCGTTTTTATAACCCGTGCCGCTTCCGCCGCCAGATACGTTGACTTTTACGTTTTTCTGTAGATTTTCAAATTCGACCGCGAGTTTTTCCGCCATTAAAGGCTGAAGCGATGTTGAGCCGCTTATATCTATAGTTCCCGATAAAGAGCCGTCGATTGTATATGCGGGTGCGTTATCAATTACAGAAACATATCCTTCTTCAGAAATTATTTTTTGCGCGTCGCTTGATTGCAGAAATGTTAAAAATGCCTGATTTACCGGATTGTCAAGAACAGACGCTTGATATACTACCGACAACGGACGGGATATTTTATATGTGCCGTTTTTAATATTGGCGACCGTAGCTTCAACGCCGTCAACTTTGAGTATTTTAGCGCCCGGGTCTTCTGCGTAACCGAGACTTTCATACGCGATAGCCGCCGTATTGCTTTTTACTTCAGTGAGTACACCGGCAGTTCCGGTCTGCATAATAACGTTTGCTGGGTCTGCTTTGCCTTTCAACCCGATAATTTCCATGAATGCGGTTTTTGTGCCGCTTCCGTCTTCACGCGCTATAACCGTGATATTTTTTGTCGCGTCAAAACTTGAGCCGCCGCAAGAAGATAAAACAAACGCAAAAGCAACTAAAAGGGAAACAAGTATAAACAGTTTTTTCATGATAATTTTCTCCTAAATTATTTTTTTATATAAAATATTTGTTTTTTCAGTAATATCTTATCAATTAAAGAGAATGTTAAATATCAGTAAAATGTATGACGAATGTAAAATGTATGTAAAATAACGACAGTTATGAATGTAAATTATATATTTATAAGCATAAAAAATTGGGTATGTTAGATATAAATATTGCCACGAAAAAAATTGTATGTTTTTTCGCAAATATACTTGACAGATTATTATTTATATGATAAGATAAAAAGCAGATAACTCACGCCGCTGAAAAGCGACGAAACCTACGGGCTGTATGGATTAATGAAAATTGATTCACGCCGCCGAAACGCGACGAAACCGATAGCCCGTATGAGTTATTCAAAAGTAAAACCGTCATTTTTGAACGGTTTTGTTTTTTTGGCAAAGTTTATCAATAAAATATCTAATATATCTAAAAGATTAATTTTAACTGACAAAATTTATTGCAAAAAAAAATAATATATGTTATAATAAAAATATTATTTTATAAATATTATTAACGGGTGATTTTTATGAATGTTGCTTTTATAACTGATTCGCTGCCCCCGATTATTGACGGGGTGGCAAGATGCGTTGTCGAATATGCGAGGGAATTTCAAAACGGAGGACATGGCAAATGTATTGTCATTGCGCCCCATATACCGGGAAGCGAAGAATATAATTATCCTTTTCCTATTTTTCGCTTTTCTTCGGTGCCGCTCCCTAAAATGGATTATAGGGCGGGTTATCCGTTTATGCCCTCGCTTGTAAAAAAAATTAGAGAACTGGATATAGATATTATACATGCGCACAGCCCTTTTACAGCTATGACTATATCAAAAAAATTACGGAAAAAATTTAATATCCCTATTGTTTATACGCAGCATACAAAATGGGAATTTGATATTGCGCGCGCAGTCGGTATACCTGCAGTGGCAAAAGCTCTGGAAAAATTCATATACAAAAATATAAATTCAGCCGACGATGTGTGGGCGGTGAGCAAAAAAACCGGGGAACACATAAAAACCCACGGTTTCAAGGGCGATTTTATAGTCAGGGAAAACGGGACGGATTTCCCCAAATCTGAAGCAAATCAGGATTTTATAAAAGATATAAATAAAAAATACGGATTGAACGAAGATATTCCGGTATTATTATTTGTCGGCAGAATGATGTGGTATAAAAATCAAATGCTGACTTTTAACGCGCTGGAGATATTGAAAAACAAAGGTTTTGATTTTAAAATGATTTTTGTCGGGGACGGCAGGGATCTGGAAGACATGGAAAAAATCGTGCGCGAAAAAAAATTGCATGAGCAGGTATTTTTTGCTGGAAGGATAAACGACCGGGAATTACTCCGCGCATATTATACGCGGGCGAATATTTTTGTCATCCCGTCAACGTATGACAATGCGCCGCTCGTTATACGCGAAGCGGCGGCATGTTGCTGTCCGTCATTAGTAATAAGAGAAAGTTCGGCTTCTGAAATACTCGAAGAATTCGGCGAAAATCAAACTGCGTTTTTCGCGGACGAAAATCCTGAAAGTATTGCCGAATGTATAATTGAATCGTTCGGGGATAAAGAGAGATATAGACTTGTCAGGAAAAACGCGGCTGACAAAGTATATCTGCCGTGGTCAAAAGTTATAGTAAATTCGATTGCGGGATACGAAGAAATTTGTGAGAATTATAAATCTAAAAATAAAAAATAAATCAAGGGGCGGATATTTAATCCGCCCGTTTTATAAAAAATAACGAAACGGAGAAATAAATCATGGATTTTAAAGAAAGGGCAAAAGAACTTGTATCGAAAATGACACTGGCTGAAAAAATATCGCAGATGACGCATGAGGCTCAGGCAATCGAACGGCTTGGAATCCCGGCTTATAACTGGTGGAACGAATGTCTGCACGGAGTCGCGAGAGCGGGAACGGCGACTGTATTCCCTCAGGCTATCGCAATGGCGGCGAGTTTCGATGAAGAATTAATGTACGAAGTCGCGACGGCTATCTCAGACGAAGCGAGGGCTAAATATAACGAATATAAAAAATTCGGCGATACTTTGATTTATCAGGGACTGACTTACTGGTCGCCAAACATAAATATTTTCAGAGATCCGAGATGGGGCAGGGGACATGAGACTTACGGAGAGGATCCGTATTTGACCGGAAAAATAGGAGCCGCGTTTATTAAAGGGCTTCAGGGAAATGGCAAATACAGAAAGCTTGATGCTACAATCAAGCATTATGCAGTACATAGCGGGCCCGAATCAGAACGCCATAGTTTTGACGCTGTCGTAAATAAAAAAGATTTATACGAGACATATCTTGCGGCTTTTAAATACTGCGTCGAAAACGCCGGTGTCGCGGCAGTCATGGGCGCGTATAACAGGGTAAACGGTGAGGCATGCTGCGCGAGCAAAACTTTGATTGAAGATATTTTGCGCGGTGAGTTTGGATTTGACGGGTATGTATTATCAGACTGCGGCGCGATAAACGATATTAACAGTGGGCATAAACTTACACAAAATCGCGCCGAAAGTTCAGCTCTTGCAGTAAACAACGGTTGTGATTTAAACTGCGGCGGCTGTTATCCGCTCTTAAAAGTCGCAGTCGCCGAGGGATTAATCAGCGAAGAAAAAATAACTGAATCTGTCGAGCGTTTGTTTACGGCGAGATTTAAACTGGGTATGTTTGACGACGATTGTGAATACGATAATATTTTATATGAAGTAGTAGAATGTGAAAAACATATAAATCTAAGCAGAAAAATGGCGAGAGAGAGTATTGTATTATTGAAAAACAACGGCGTACTGCCGCTTAAAAGCGATAAAATTAAAAAAATCGCTGTAATAGGACCGAATGCTGATGATAAATCAGTATTGTTGGGCAATTACAACGGCACTCCGTCGTCGTATACGACGCTTCTCAGAGGCATTCAGGAAGCGGCAAAAGAAAATAATCAGAAAATATATTACGCCAGAGGCTGCGATATATTCGGCGACGAGGCGCACGCTTGGGCAGAGCAACCTGTGAGGGAAGCTATTATTGCGGCGGAAAAATCAGATGTTGTGATAATGATTATGGGACTTAACCCGTCAATGGAAGGAGAAGAGGGAGACGCATATAACGGCGCGCTCGGCGGCGACAGAGCGGATATAGAACTACCCGGGATACAAAAAAAATTATTTGGCGAGATAATAAAAACAGGCAAGACTGTAATATTCGTGAACGTCAGCGGAAGCTGTGTGAATCTGACTGAGCAGGACGAAAAATGCGCGGCTGTCGTGCAATGTTTTTATCCGGGAGCAGAGGGCGGCGGCGCGTTAGCCGATATTTTATCCGGGAAAGAATCTCCGTGCGGCAGGCTTCCCGTCACATTTTATAAAAATACAGAAGATTTACCGCCATTCAACGATTATTCTATGGAAAACCGCACATATAAATTTTTCAAAGGCAAGTCGTTATATGAATTCGGTTACGGGCTTACATACAGCGATATAAAAGAAAGTTGGCTTGATGATAATACTGTTGAATTGACAAACAACGGCGAATATGATGTAAATTATACTGTGTTGCATTTTGAATATATACCGCATAAAAATCTTGCGGGATTCAAAAAAGTATTCTTGAAAAAAGGTGAAACGTTAAAGGTTGAGATGAAGTAAAACGATGCAGGAAATTTATATAATGTACGGATATGAATTGTAGGGGCTGGCGTCCCCGACAGCCCGCAAATATGATTTAACGCCGGTTTTTTCGGCGGGACGTCGAGGACGCCGTCCCCTACTAATAAGCATTTTCTACGGTCAATACCAATACACGGAGGTAAAAAAATCTTGAAACGAAAAGAAGAAGACAAAAACGCCATGCTTACAAAAGAGCAGCGTGAAAAATCAATCGCTAAAATAAAAGAATATATCACGGAAGATTTAAATATTGAGATAAGCAACATGCAATCGGGATTTTTAATTGATTTTATCACTGATAATATAAGCGGCTATTATTATAATAAAGCAATCGCTGACGCGTTATATTTTATGACTGAAAAAACCGAGGATTTATATTTATTGCTGAAAGATGAAATAGAATAGGAGAAAATAATCATGAAAGAATATCTCAGAAGAATAGGTTTTGTAGGGGACGGCGTCCTCGACGTTCCGCCAATAAAAAAAGATTACGCTACTCTGTCCGAATTACAGTACAGGCATTTTCTGACTGTGCCGTATGAAAATCTTGATATATTGCGCAATATCCCGTTGTCTCTTGATACAAAAAAATTATATGATAAAATAGTAATTAATAAAAGAGGCGGATATTGTTTTGAATTAAACGCGATATTTAACTGGCTTTTATGCGAAATCGGATTTAAGACTATAAATTATTTTGCGCGGTTTTTATTAGGCGAATCAAAAATACCTATGCGCCGCCACAGAGTTATACGCGTTGATATTGGCGGAGTATCTTATCTTGCCGATGTCGGAGTGGGAAGTATAACGCCCGAAAAGCCGCTTAAACTTGTTGAAAACGAAGAGACGGAAATAAGAGGCATAATTTATAAGTTAAATAAAGAACCGTTTTTAGGCTGGGTTTTGAGTTTCAGAAAAAATAATCAAAACGAATGGCAGAAATTATATTCGTTCAGCGAAGAAGAACAACTCGAAGTCGATTTTATTCAGCCGAATTTTTATTGCCAATATAATCCCGATTCGATTTTTAATAAAGAAAATATGATCGCAATTCGGACAGAAACCGGGAAAAATACGCTCGACGGCAATATTTTCAAAACGCTTGATTTTATTGGCGGGACAAAAACAATAAAAGAATGCACGGAAAAAGAAATTCCGGAAATCTTAAAAAAATACTTCGGGATAGAATTATAAAATTCTCAAATCAATCCTTGAAACTTCGCATATTTGCGGGGGATTCAAGGATTTTTTATATAAATAAAAAATATTTTACAAATGTAGAGAAAAGTGCTTGACAAATGTAGAACAATGTGATATAATATAATCAAGGAATTCCGATAACATAAAAATAAGCGAGGTTAATTAATGAAAAAGACTTATAATGACTTCATAAAATTGCCTGACTCAGAATTGAAAGTCATGCAAATAATATGGGATATGTATAAACAAAATCCAAAAGTCGATGCCGGGTCGATGATGGACGCATATCCTCATGTGATAGGACATTTAAAACTGACAACCGTGCTTACTCTTATTACAAGGCTTAACGAAAAAGGTTTTATAAAAACCGAAAAACTGGGGCGGATAAATTATTATATTCCGGTTGTGGCGGAAGAACAGTATAAAAATAATGCCGCTGCTGAATTTGTGGAGAGCGTATATAAAAACAGTCCGATAAATCTTATGTCGGCGTTGTTTGACATAGGGGTGATAAACCAAAAAGATATAGAAGAATTCCGCAAACAGATTTTAAACAAAAGCAATAATATCAACAAAATAAACAATAACAATAACAATGAAGATGAATAGGGTGATAATATGTTTTCATTTTTATTTAATTTGAATATTTTATTTACTGTAATAATGCTCACGGCACTTTTCAGTATTACGTCGTTATTTTCGTTTGTTTTCCGGAAAGGCGCGTTAAAAGGCAAAGAAAGCGGTATGTATTATATATGGCTTGCCGTGCTTGTACTGGCATTTGTCCCCATACGGCTAAGCGAACCGAGTTTTATACTGTTCCCGCAGGAAAACCGGCAAACGCAAACTAATGATACTGTCAATATAAACGTTAATAAAAACATAAAATTTTCAGATCTGATATTAGAGAACTCTCTCAGGAGCTTCGTGAACGATTCCCTCTCGGAGAGAGAACTTGATAAAATATTAGAAAATGGCGTCGGTGTAGGGCGCGGCGACTTCGACGCGCCGGTTATCGGAGAGAACCCAAAACAAAACTTTTGGACAGATATATTAAAATCAATCGCCGAAAACAAAAATATTATAATGTCAGGGGTAATAATTTTATGGCTTGCAGGATTCGTTTTCGTAGTTTCGAGAATAATATATAATTATTTTAAAATGAAAAAATTGTTTTACAATGAATCTGATATATGCGAAAACGATAGGGTAAACGGTATTTTTAACGAATGTATTGAAATTGTCGGATTAATAAAAACAAAAAACCGGATAAACCTGCGTATAATAAACCGGTGTTTTTCGTCTCCGTGCGTATGCGGATTATTTAAGCCTACGGTTTTTGTTGACGATACCTGCGTTTCTTTGAGCGACAAAAAGCTAAAATATATATTCGTGCATGAACTGTATCATATAAAAAGATATGATATGCTGTATAAGATTTTATCGGTTATCGTGTCTGGGGTTCATTGGTTCAACCCGCTGACATATAAAGTCGTCAAAACAATATCCGAGGATTGCGAGTTAAGCGTTGACAGGCACGTTATGAAAATATTCGGAAATGAACAAAGCGATTATTACATGAATATCATCCTTGACATCGCCGAAAGCAAATGCGCCGAAAGAAACAGGCCGTTAATTAATATACCGTCCGCAAGTTTGTTTTTCGGCGAAAAACGAAACATTGATTTTTTAAAAAGGAGGTATAACAACATGAAAAATGTTGCAAATAAAAAATATCTTGTAATTGCGTTGTCAATATTTCTGACCGCGATTATATCAATAAATACAATAATTATGTCCTCATGCGGAATAACCGGAACAGTTGACGCAGCCGCAAACGCCGGACAATTAACCGGCGAAAAAGTATATGACTGCGCCGATATAAACGTATATGAAGCCGCGCTGAAACTTTATTTCGGATTATTGCCCGACGAGGAACTCACGCAACAACAACTTGACGAAATAACAGAAATAAAAATAATCAGGGGCATAGACGTAAACGGAACAATGGTTGACAGTATCAATAATATCCCGCTCGGAGGATTAACTCCCGTATCGTTTGTTATAAACGGCAAAGAATTTAATATGGTCCCGTCTATTGTTCACAAAAGAGTGTTTGAGGGATATATAATACGAAAATTTATTGAAACTTATACGCCGGAAAATACGGCTTATGATGACGATAACTGGTTTGAACAGTTTCAAATGTCAAGAGAACTGGCTAAATTATGCGCGTACTACACGATAAAAGACGCGAATGCAGAAGATATTACACCTGAGGCAAAAGAAGAACTGCTTTTGGAATATCCTATAACGGCAGAATATCCGATTGCCGTATTCGACCCGAACTATTCAGAGCGCGAATATACGGCGATATTGGGATTTTTCGCAGAGTGCGGATTGCTCGACGACAATTTTATTCAAAACAACACGATTGACGCTGGGTATCTTCTTAGACTGCCGAATCTAAAAAAAGCGACGTTTGTTAATATAAACAATGTAAATGTTGACTTATTGAATAATATAACCAACGTCATCAATGAAGAAAGTGAATATGTATTTGTTGACGAAAATGGTTATGTCGCTATTCAAGGCAACGGTGATGTCATAAGCATAGTGAATAGCGACGGTTCGCAGAATGAATCGTCTCAGCCGCAGGGACCGTCCGGCATATTTGAAGCCCCGGATTACGGTATAAATATCGCAGACGACGGCACGGAATATCTTGAATTTAAAAATCAGTCGCTGTATGCTGCCCTTATGGAATATTTCGAACTTGACCGCTGGTACGGCAGTTATATAACGCCGGATATGCTAAGTCAGATTTATTCGATAGATATAAAAATAAAACCCGAATATAATTATATCTATGACAATATAGGTCTGCGCGAAGAATTTAATCTTGACTGCCAATATATAGAATATACGATAAACGGCAAAACGCTTGATATTCTGCCCGAAAAGTTTATGGAAGGCGGAGTGATTGAGCCTATATTCGACGAAAATATATCGGAATATTTTGATTATGAATCGGGTTATTATATTACGAAACCGGATTTAGGCGAAATAGCTAAACGGGATATATATTACGATCTGGCGTATAACGCGGCTATGCGTATACCGGTATATCTTAACGACGACGGCAGCTATTTTACGAGCTACAGTAACGGAGACTGGCACATCTGGTCAATGTATTTGTTAGGCTTCCCTGCGAGATATTACGATAAAGACGAATATGACGCGACGGATATTGCCTATATGCCAAACTTGACCGAATTTAACGTTGACGGACTGCCGGTCAAATAATAATTATAAAATTTATTTGTGAAAATATAGGGAGCTAACGGCTCTCTATATTTTTCGCATTTTTATCTTGCTTTTTGCTTTTAGGCATGTTATAATATTATCAAAATATACGAGAATTTTTAGGGAGGTTTTAATTATTATATAATGAAAGTCTTAATAAAAGTTTATAAATCAGCGAAAAAATATTGGATGTACATAGCATTCAGCGCAATAGTCATGCTCATACTCACGGGAATAAATCTTATAACCCCTCGCCTTACTCAGCAAATGGTCGGAATACTTGAAACTTACCGGATTAGCGGCGGCGACGCGCAATCGAATTTTAATGCTATTATTATTATCGCGATTGGCTTGCTTATAATTTTTTTAGTCCGGACGGTTATGACGTTTTTGCAGAGCTATGTAAGCCATTACGCGGCATGGAAATTCGTCGCGGAAATAAGGACGAAAATTTACGGGCATTTGCAAAGGTTATCTGTATCTTATTATCACGATAAACAGACCGGACAGTTAATGTCGAGGGTTATGAACGACACAGGCTCTTTTGAAACTCTTATAGCCCACGCTATCCCTGATCTTGTCTCAAGCATTATATTATTTATCGGCGTGACTATTATTTTATTTTACACAAATCCGGTTCTCGCGGGGCTTACCTGTATCCCGATCCCGTTTATACTGCTTACCGCCCCGTTAATTAAAAGAATAAGAAATATGCACAAAGAAGCTCAGATATTAGTCGCGGATTTTAATGCTAAATTACAGGATAATTTTTCGGGTATAAAAGAAATCCAGATATTCAACAGGGAAGACGACGAATATGTGAGCATAAGCGACAAGGCTTTGAAACATGCGTCTGCGTTGATTAAAGCTTTATTTTACGGCGCGATAATGCACCCGGTAATTGGTTTATTGACTTCTTTAGGCAATGTTATAGTAATTGGCGTCGGCGGGTATCTTGTTTTATTTAACAAAGGCATGAGTATCAGCGATGTTGTGGGATTCTTGATGTACTTGTCTTTATTTTACGCCCCTGTTGCGAGCTTTGCGAGAATTATAGAAGATATGCAGTCCGGGATTGCCGGGGGAGAGAGGGTTTTTGAAGTTTTAGACGCTGAAACCGATATAAAAGAAAGCCCAAATGCCGAAATTCTTCCCAAGGTCAGCGGCAGTATAACTTTTGAAAACGTCACATTTCAGTATAATGACGACGGAGTTGTTTTAAACGATGTGAGTTTTGATATACCCGCAAAAAAAATGTTCGCGCTTGTGGGTCCTACCGGAGTCGGCAAGACTACTCTGGCTGCGCTTATACCAAGATTTTATGACCCAGTTTCAGGTAATATTTTAATAGACGGGCATGATATAAAAGATGTTACGTTAAAAAGCCTGCGCGATAATATAAGCATGGTTTTACAGGATGTGTTTTTGTTCAACGGGACAATAAAAGAAAATATTATATACGGACGGCCCGAAGCTTCTGACGAAGAAGTGGAGCAGGCCGCGAAAATGGCGTGCATACATGATTTTATAAACGGATTGCCGCAAAAATACGAAACAGTAGTGGGCGAGAGGGGAGTACGGCTTTCCGGAGGGCAAAAACAGAGGATTTCTATCGCCCGGTCGCTTTTATGCGAATCCCCTATATTAATACTCGACGAAGCGACTTCATCAGTTGATACTGAAACAGAGCAGGAAATTCAGGAAGCGATACAAAAAATCGCGGGTTCATGCACTCTCGTGGTAATCGCGCACAGGCTGTCGACTGTAAAGCGTGCGGATTCGATTATTGTACTCGAAGACGGCGAGGTAAAAGAACAGGGAGGACACGATGAGTTAATCGAGAAAAACGGTATTTACAAGCATCTTGTGGATATGCAGAATATAAAGAAATAAACTTAAAAATAAGGAGATAATTATGCCGGATATTCAGAAAATCGAATACAGGAAAGTCACCCCGGAAGAAAAATTATATGTAGAACGCGTAAAGGGCGCTGCGTTTTCGTATGACGTGAAAGAAAAAGAAATACGCGAAAAAATCGAAAAAGGCGAATACAACAGCGATGAAACTTACGGCGCAATCGATGAAAACGGACGGGCTCTCGCGGGAATGGAAGCTTTGACTTATACTATGTGGTTTGACGGTCAAAAAGTCCCGATGTACGGAATAGGCGGGGTCGCGTCAATGCCTGAAACAAGGCGGCAGGGGCACATAAGAAAAATCTTTGAAAAAGTTTTTGACGATATATACGAAAAAGGCGCGGTATTTTCGCATTTATACCCGTTTTCTCATGATTATTACAGAAAATTCGGATATGAAACTTGCGGATACATAAAAAGATATATACTGCCAGTCGGTCCAGCCCGCAAACTTAAAAGCGAAGGTTCGGCTTACGAGTTTGCTAAAGGCGACGAAGTCAGAAATAAGCTTATTGAAGTTTATGAGTTATATGCGTCAAGGCATAATAATATGCTTTCGCGTTCAGAAAACCGCTGGAATGATTATTTTGATATTTCGCCGTTTAAAGCGGAAAAATTATATTACTGGAAAAATGCAAACGGCGATATTAAATCATGGGCAAAATTCAAGAGAAACGGCGATACGGTAGATATATATGACATTTTGTGGGCAGACCACGAGGGTATGCTTGGGATTTTGCAGTTTATGGGAATGTTTGAGGGAGCGGCGGAAAAATTAAAATTTAGCGCAAGCCCTGAATTTATCGCGGAGCTTTACTGGAATAATTTATATGATATTCAGATAGAAGCCAACTGGATAGGAATGAACCGGGTGGTAAACGCGAAACGCGCGCTGGAACTGATGAAAAAACCGGACGGCGAGGGGAAATTTATTATAAAAATAAACGACGGATTCGCCAAATGGAACGATAATACTTATATTGTTGAATATACTAACGGCGAATGCGCTGTAAATACGACAGAAGCCGGAGCCGATATTGAAGTGACTGAGCACGCATTGATGCAAATGATACTCGGCATATATGAACTTGAACAGATCGCAAACAGGGACGATGTGCAGATAAATAAAAATATGCAAATATTAAAAAAAGCTTTTTATAAAAAACCCATACTATTAACTGACCATTTTTGATTTTATAAAAACACAAAAAAAACACGGGAGGTTAAATATCATGCTTGATAAAATCGACCTGACGCATAAATTATCCAAAAAAGAATATAAAACAGAAACAGATAAATCAGAAATTAAATTATCTGAACTTCAAAGGCAGATAATAGATTTAAAAATACCTGTTTTGATTGTGTTCGAGGGGTGGAGCGCGGCAGGTAAGGGGACATGTATATCAAAAATTCTTTATTCTCTTGACCCGCGTTATTTTAATGTTTATACAATGAATAAAATCCCAGAGGATGTTGCGATGCGCCCGTTTCTGTGGAATTACTGGACGAAAACCCCGTCTAAAGGCAGAATAACTATATTTGACAAAAGCTGGCACCGTTCTGTTCTTCCCGAAAGACAATCAAAAAGGCCTTTTTCAGTTTCTGAAACAAGCAGCTTTTATTATGACGTAAACGCTTTTGAACGCCAGTTATCAGATGACGGCACGCTTATAATAAAATTTTTCCTGCATATCAGCAAAGACGAACAAAAAAAGCGTTTCGACGAACTTTTAAAAAACCCCGATACTGCTTGGCGTATCGATAAACATGATATTTTACAGAATGAAAATTATGAAACGCATTTGGAATACTTTGAAAATATGATTAAACAGAGCAATTTTGATTTCAGCGAATGGAATATCATCGAAGCCGAAGATATAAATTACGCTATGTTAAAAATTTATAAAAATATCATAGATAAAATCGAAGAAAAAATCCGCAGGGGCGATTATCAATCGCCCGCAGGATTAACACAAACGACACAGAGTATCGCAAAATTAAACGCATTTAGTCCCGATAAAGAAATATCACAGGACGAATATAAAGAAAAATTAAAATATTATCAAAACAAACTTTCATATCTTGAATATAAATTATATACAAAACGCAAGCCGGTAGTTATTGTTTATGAAGGCTGGGACGCTGCGGGAAAGGGCGGGAATATCAGACGTTTAACACAAAAGCTTGATCCGCGCGGATATGAAGTGGTGCCCGTTGCCGCTCCTTCGCAGGAAGAACTCGCGCAGCATTATTTGTGGCGTTTCTGGAAATCTGTCCCAAAAGACGGGCATATCGCAATATTTGACCGTTCATGGTACGGGCGCGTCATGGTTGAACGCATTGAAAAATTCTGCTCGGATACAGAGTGGCAGAGGGCATATAAAGAAATAAACGATATGGAACTGCATCTATATAATCACGGAGCGATTATTTTTAAATTTTGGCTGCATATAGATAAAGAAGAGCAATTAAAAAGATTTAATATGCGCGAATCTAATCCGTTGAAGCAATATAAAATCACAGACGAAGACTGGCGTAACCGTGACAAATGGGACGCTTATGAAATAGCCGTAGACGAAATGCTTGAAAAAACAAATACAGATTACGCTCCGTGGACTGTAGTTGAGTCAAACAATAAAAAATATGCCAGAATAAAAACTTTAAAAATAGTTGTTGAAACGCTTGAAGAAAAATTAAGGAGCGATTGAATCAATGAATATTAAGTCAAAAAAATCAAAAAAGTTATGGTGGTTATTATTGCCGGCCGGGATTATATTTATTTTATTTGGAATAATACAGGACGGCTATTATGATGTTTTAATAAAAGCAAAAACTATTTGTCTGGAGTGTATCGGGATTGGGTAAAAAAATAAGCAGACGTAAAATTATACAGTTAATGTCTGCGGTTATATATAACGCAAATTTCAAGGGATTTGCCGAGGGAAATATTTATAAAGGAGACATAAAAGGGGTTTGCGTTCCCGGATTAAATTGCTATTCCTGCCCCGGAGCGATAGCGGCGTGTCCGCTTGGCAGCCTGCAATCTTCGATTAATGAATTAAAATTCAAACTGCCGCTTTATATAATTGGGATTTTGATAATATTCGGGATAACGCTCGGGCGCGCGGTATGCGCGTATTTATGCCCGTTTGGTTTAATCGAGGAATTGCTGTATAAAATTCCGTCGCCAAAAATAAAAAAGAACAAGTGGACCCGGCGGTTATCTTTTTTGAAATATGTTATATTGCTTTTATTTGTGTTTATTCTCCCGGCATATTATTTAATTAAAACGGGCGTCGCGATTCCGGCATTCTGTAAATATATTTGCCCAGCGGGGATGTTAGAAGGCGGGATTTTTCTTGTTGCCGCAAACAATATTTTACGGGAAATGACAGGAATGTTATTTAACTGGAAAATCTTTGTGCTTGTTATTATAATAATAATTTCTGTTTTTATATACAGGTTTTTTTGCCGATTTATTTGTCCGCTGGGCGCGATATATTCGTTTTTTAACCGTCATGCTATGATTGGGATTAACGTTGATAAAACAAAATGCACAAAATGCAATAAATGCGTAAAGTTTTGCAAAACTGACGCAAAATATATAAACGACAGGGAATGTATAAGGTGCGGTGAATGCAAGAATTTATGCGACTATAACGCTATAATTTATTCGCCTCGAATAGATAAAAATAAAACAAAAACAAAAGGGGAGAAAACTAAAAATGAAAATTAAAAAGAATTTTAAAAATATTTTTGAGATAACTATAATTTTTGTTATTTTGATTTTAACGGCAATATTTGTATTTACCGGGTGTCAGAACGACGATTCAAATAATGCGAATAATAACAAGAACAATAATGAAAATAACAGCGGTCAAAAAGACAATGACGAAGATGAAATAGAGGACGACCCCAACGCAAAAGTTGAGATAGGTTCTCCCGCTCCTAATTTCAAAATTGAATTATTAGACGGAGAAACAGCGAAATTGTCGGATTATCGTGGGAAAACTGTTTTAATTAATTTCTGGGCGACATGGTGCGGACCGTGCGTCAATGAAATGCCTGATATTCAGGAACTTTCAGAAGCGTATGCCGATGATTTGATTGTCGTCGCAATAAATTGCAGCGAAAAAAAAGATAAAGTCGAAAATTTTATCGAGAAAACCGGATATAATTTTATTATAGGGTTGGATGAAACCGGGGATATACAAAAAAAATATCCTTCGCAGGGGATTCCGTATACTATTATTATAAATCCTGAGGGGATAATCACAAATATCAGACTTGGTTCAGGCAGTTTTTCAGACTACGAAAAATATGTAAAAGAAACTCTTGAAAAATAAAAAACAAAATTGATTTTTCTTGACATTTCAGAAATATCATGTTATATTATAATTAACAAAAAATTGCCGAAGATTTTGGCTGAAAATAATATTTTTAAAGGGAGAAATATAGTTTTATGAAAAAACGAATTAAAAATTTATTGTGCGTAATTCTTGTATTAATCTTGATTCTTCCGACAATAGCTTCATGCGCCTCTAAAAAAACTGAGAACACAGAAAGCAAAGCCGATGAAATATTGGGGCAGGTTGAAGACGATGCACCGGAATCCGCAGAGGAAAGCGGAGGGAGATTGCCGTTTGAGCCGACAGTAATAGATCTTGGTGGCAGGGATTTTACTTTTGCGGATTGCGGCTGGGGTGCGGAAACAACGTCGGAACAGCGCGATGTATATGCCGAAAAAGAAACCGGCGAGACTATAAACGATGCGGTATATGCCCGCAACATGGCTATTATGGATATATTTAACTGCACTATAGCCGAACAGAAATATACAGACAGCGGAGCTTTGATGTCTGGAATTAAAAAAAGCGTAAATTCCGGCGACAGTCAGTTTGACGCCGCGTATATACGTTTCAGCGGAAATCTAAATTCTCTTGCAACGGGCAATTTTCTGCTTGATTTTAACCAATTATCAAATATGGACCTGACTCAGCCTTGGTGGGACCAGAACTGCGTTTCTATGGGGTCTATCAACGGCAAATTATTCGCGGTTACAGGCGATATAGAAATACTGGACAAAGGCGCGATAAACGCTTTTGTATTTAATAAACAGCTTCAGGCTAATTATCAGATAGAGGATTTATATTCTCTTGTAAAAACAGGCAAATGGACTCTCGGAAAACTGCTCGAATTATCCAAGCAAATATCTGAAGATCTTAACGGCGACGGCATAATGGACAAAGAAGACCGCTACGGGCTGCTCTATTACCGCGATTCTATACCGGCATTTCTTACGGCTACCGACGAGTATATAGCGCGCAAAGACGAAAACGATTTGCCGTATATGAGTTTTAACAGCGAAAAAGTATATAACGCGCTTGAGTCTATATACGAAGTTATTTACGACGAAAACGTCGCATTTCATACAATGAGGGCGTTCGGGGACGCCGGATTTATTATCGAGGGAACAAAAATGTTCCAGAATAATCAGGCGCTGCTTATGTATATCCGCATGACCGAAATAGAAGGCCTGCGCGGAATGGAAACTGACTTCGGGATACTCCCGTTTCCCAAATACGACGAAAACCAGAAAAATTATTTAAGCCTTGTAAACGCTTCGATAGGTTCTGCGCTTGCCGTTCCGTCAACGGCAGACCCGGAAGCTTCCGGCGCGGTTCTTGAAGCTATGGCTTATGAATCAAGATATACGCTTCTTCCGGCATATTATGACGTCATGCTTAAAAATAAAGTATCGCGAGACAGCGACTCTGAAGAAATGCTTAATATAATATTCGGCAATAAAACTTATGACCTCGGCGGAATATATGATTTCGGCGGAATTGTCGGCGAGCTTATGTATCACACGATGACTTTTAAACGCACAATGGCTTCGTTTTATGAAAAGAACGAAGCTAAGGCAAACAAAGATATTGACAAATTAGTAACAGCTTTCCTCGAAATGGATTAGAATTTATTTTAATTGCGTAACATAAAAGATTTAAATAACAGGGATGATTTTAAAAAAGAAACATCCCTGTTATTGATAAATATTAAAATTTAATATTTATTAATAATCAAAAGGAGAATGAATTTTTATGAAAATAACAAAGAAAATAGCGGCGGTATTTATTATAATAATTATTATTTTAACTGCCTCCTGCAATTCGCAGGCGAATAATAACGTCGAAAATAATAACGACAATAATGATATTCAGGACGGAATCGGCGGGGGAGTTAAAAGTGACACGGAAGTGCCGGAAACTGAAAGTTACGAGTTCCCGGATATGGATTTCGGGGGAAATGATTTTACTTTTCTTAATCCGATTCAGGACTGGGGGTTTTATACTTCAATAGTTTTGGAATCTGCGACCGGTGAAATTCTCGACGACGCAGTTTATACGAGAAACCGCACTGTCGAAGAAAAGTTTAACGTAAATTTCAAAGAAATCAATTTTGATATAGGTGATATTGAGCAAAAAATAAAAACTACGGTTCTTTCGGGCGAAAGCGTTTATGACGCGATATACTGCCCGGCTTATAACAATTCTTCGATAGGCGCGCTTATCACCCAGAATTTATTTATAAACCTGAAATCTATTGAAGAATTGCAATTTGATAAACCGTGGTGGAATCAGAGCATACAGGACGAATGCGCCATAGGTTCAGGAAACAATATTTATTTTAATATATGCGATATTAATATTATGGATTTGCAGGTACCGTGGTGTATTTATTTTAACGAGGATATGATAAAAAATTTAGAGCTTGAATTGCCGTATGCTTATGTAAAAAACGGCAAATGGACTTACGACAAACTCGCCGAATACGCCAAAGCCGGGGCGCAGCTTAACGGAGCCGACGATTTTAAATGGGACCATGAAAACGCGGCTGTTTACGGCCTGACAGCGTGGCAGCATGGCATAGGCGCGTTACTCTCGGCTTCCGGGGAACGCTACGTTTCAAAAGACGAGGACAATAATCCGTATATGTCCGCCGAAACTGAAAGATTCTTCAGCGCGTGCGATAAAATCTCTCAGTTGACGCAGGAAAAAGGCGTTTATCAGAGCGCGAATGACTGGCCGAATTTATTTAATTTTCAATATATTTTCAGGGACGGGAAAGCATTATTGATGATAGGGGAACTAAAAGCGGCGGATTCGCTGCGGCAGATAGACAGCACTTTCGGGATATTGCCACTGCCTAAATACGATGAAAATCAAAGCCGGTATTATTCTCCTGTAACTATACAAATGCCGGTTCTGACTATTCCCGTTACAAATTCAGAGGCAAATAAAACGGGTACGATTTTAGACGCTATGGCTTATTTGAGCTATAAAAATGTAACACCGGTATTTTTTGACGTTACAATGGCCCAAAAACGCCTGAGAAACGATGAGTCTATAGAAATGCTGCAAATAATAAAAGATTCTGTTATATATGATTTGGGAATGGCTTACGGGTGGAGCAATAGTTTATATTTGTCAATACGCGAAGGGCTCGACAACGGCAAAAACACTGCCGTCACTATTATTGATAAAAACAGAAACAAAATAGAAGAGAATATCGCCAAAACAATGGACCTTATAAATTAAATAAATCAAAAATAAAAAGGCGCGGCGGGATAATCTATAAATCAATATATTGATATTATAATTATTATATAATTGAAAATATTATCCCGTCAGTCGCGTTATAGTGTTAATCTGGAGAAAAAGCATGGGAATATATAAATTTTTACTCTCCTGAATTTTTTCTGTTGACAAAATATAAAATCTTTGATATAATAAAAAAGCGTTCAGACTGTAATGAATTGATATTGTTTTAATCAACCGGTTTATTTTATTTTTTACATAAACGCATAAATCAGGCTTATGTTAGAAAAAATAAAGTTATATTTTAAATTAAATCAAAAAGAATCTGTAGCTCAGTTGGATAGAGCAACTGCCTTCTAAGCAGTAGGTCGACGGTTCGAATCCGCCCAGGTTCGCCAATCAAACAAAAAGCATCGGAAATTCACATATTCCCGATGTTTTTCTGTCGAATTCACGTTATTAAATTAAACAAGCGCATATATACTGTTATCTCTGCTTGTAATATATAAAACCCCGTTGTTGTGAACCGGCGTTGAAATAATATAAAATCCCGTTTCAAATTTCCACTTGCATGAGCCGTTTGCAACGTCTAATGCATATATATTATAATCAAAACTCCCGACATATATATCTCCGGCAACAGACGGCGCGCCGTATATTTCGCCATTTGTCTTGTATTGCCACTTTAAGTTTCCGTCAAGAGCGTCTAATGCGTAAACGTTAAAATCGTGACTGCCAAAATAAACTGTGTTTTTTGAAACAGCTGCCGTACTGACTTCACCGCTTGTCTTATATTTCCATTTTACGCTGCCGTCTTTTTCAGATAAAGCATATAAATTTTTGTCGCAGCTTCCTATATAAACTATATTATATGCCAATGCCGGCGTAGAAAAAATCCTGTCGCCGGTTTCAAAGATCCAAATCAGATCGCCGTTTATTTTGTTCAAGGCGTAGAACTTGTGGTCGCCGCTGCCAAAATATATTTTATCACCTTTTATTGCCGGAGCTGAGTGAACATAACTCCCGGTTTTATATTTCCATATTAATTTTCCGCTCTCTGCATTAAGAGCATACATAAACGAATCGCTGCTGCCAAAATAAACAATTCCATTATCTACAGTAGGACACGAATGAATATGATTGCATTCGGCATTTTCGTCCGTCTGATATTTCCAAATAATTGCACCATTTTTTGCGTTTAACGCATATAAATTCCCGTCGCAGCTTCCTATATATATCACATCGTTTTCATAAACAGGCGACGAAAAAATGCCGTCTTTCGTATCATATCTCCACATTACGCTTCCATTACTCGCATTCAACGAATAAACAAATCCATCCTGTCCCCCGAAATATAAACAGCCGTTTATCAATACCGGGGTCGAAGATATTTTATTTCCCGTTGTAAATTTCCACAATACTTTTTTAAATTCCGAAATTCCCCTGATATTATATTCCCCGGTTCTCGCTAAATTTCCGCGATACATTTTTGACATATAACAATCCTCTGTGTAAATATAAAAATATTTTAAATATGCCATTTTATTATATATATTATCACGGGTAAATTAAATATTTTTGTGTGAAATTTCAGCTAACGATTTCAATGCATTATTTCCTGTTTTTATCTTGAAAAATATTTATAATTATGGTATAATAAAAAATAATATATTATAATTAAAGAGAATTATTATATGACTGATAAAACAATTGAAATCAAAAATGAAATAAAACAAATGTTAAACGAAACGCGCTTCGCGCATACTATTGCCGTATGTGAAGTTGCTGTTATTTTGGCGGAAAGATTTGGCGCAGATAAAGATAAAGCCTATCTCACAGCCCTTTTGCATGATTGTGCAAGGGGCCTTGATTTTGAGCAACAAATAATATATTGTAAAGAAAACAATATTGAACTTGACGAATATATGAAAAACGATATAAACCCTGTCCATGCTTTGATAGGCGCGGATATCGCGAAACGGCGTTTCGGGATTGACGACAAAGAAATCCTGAACGCTATTTGTAATCACGCGACTGGCAGTGAAAATATGACGCTTTTAGATAAAATTATTTTTGTTGCGGATGGAACTGAGGCTAACAGAGATGGCGAAGATGCAGATGAAGCAAGAAAAGCCGCTGAAAACAATTTAAATGAGGCTTTGGCTCCTGTTATGCGTATAAAGACATATTATTTGAAAGGCAAACCGATGCACCCAAACAGTATTAAAATGTTGACAAAATATAATAAATAATAGTGAATAAATTTTATAAAATAGAGAGGAAACAAACAGCCGCTACAGCCACCCGTTTCCTCTCTACGGAGATAAATATGAAAAAATAAAGAAAAAAGCTAAATAAAATTAACTGTTATAATCTTCAAGCAAAGAATAGAGCTCTTCGGGAGTTTTTATTTTTATACCGTTCTGCAATAAAATTATATCATAATCCGGCAGAGTGTTTATATAAACATCGAATATTTCGTAAACAGTTTGTCCGTCCGGACTCAATACGGCAAGCTTGCCGTTATTTTCACCGAGTATAAAAATAGTTTCAACGATTTTTGATTCTATGCGGGTTATATTTTCCGTATTGCTTATGTTTGAATTTTCTCTTTGATTAAAATTATTTTCAGTTATGTTTTTGCTTTTATTGTCAGATTGCGGAAGATTTGCGTTTGCGTTTTGGTTTTCGCCGTATGAATCTTTGTCGGGCTGGTAATCTAAATTGCTTACCGAATCTGCCAAATTAAATATTATTCCGGTAGTCTGCATAAAAATAATAACAAATAAAAAACAAATTAACAGAATTTGCCCTATATTAATCATGTTTAGTTGTTTTGATTTAGCACTATGTTTTATCAAAGTTTCTTTTTTATCTTTTTCTATAGGATATAAATGTTTAGATTCATCGTTGTTCATTTTGTTTCCCGCACCTCCGGAAGATTAATATATTTCAGATATTTATTTTACAGTTGTTTTATATGTTTATAATTATATTATTGCCAAAAATTCATGCTATATTCAAATATATGATGTATAATTATATATAAATTATTGTTATAAATAACGCGGGGAGGAGGCATATATAAATTAATGAATAACAAAAACTTTAATAAATCCGGTAAACAAATAGAAGTAAATAATATAAACAAAAAAGACGGCGTTTCAAAAACCCAGAAAAAACAGCCTTCAAAATCCGGAAAAGTAGTCAAAACCATATTTTTCGTGAATTTTAAAATATTTTCTTATATAATTAATATACTGCTTACAATTCTTCTTGTTGTGATAATAACCGGAGGAATAGTCGCGGGTTCGTTTTTCTTCTATATAGTAACTTATATAGATCCGGTAATAGACGATTTGGCAACTATGTCGAGCGAAAAAGAACTGACTACGTTTATTTATTATTATAAATACGAAGACCGGATCAATAAAACTAATCCTAAACTGGAAGAAATGGAAAGACTGTACGGCGTGCAGAACAGCATGTGGGTTAAATACAAAGATATAACAAAAAACGGCGAAAATATGTATCTGGTGTATGCGTTTATATCTCTGGAGGACAGGAGGTTTTTTGAGCATAAAGGTGTTGACTGGCTGCGCACCGGAAGAGCCGCCATGAATTTTTTATATCCGACCGAAAGAACATTCGGAGGTTCGACCATAACCCAGCAGCTTGTAAAAATGATGACAAACGACGACGACCAGACAATCCAGAGAAAAATCCAGGAAATGCGCAGGGCTATGTATCTGGAGAGCAAAACGAGCAAAGAAGAGATACTTGAAAATTATCTTAACACGGTTATGCTTTCTAACAGATGTTACGGGGTACAGGCTGCCGCGAATACTTTTTTTAATAAAGACGTTTGGGACTTGAATTTAATAGAAGCCGCCGCTATTGCCTCGATTGTGCAGTCCCCGACGGCGATGAATCCTATAAGGCGGCCTGAAAACAATAAAAAACGCAGGGATAATTGCCTGGAAAATATGCTGGAATACGGGCATATAACTCAGGAAGAATTTGACGAGGCGTATGATAAAGAACTTGTGATTAATCAGCCTGAGGGCGGAGAATATATTGAAACGGTAAAATCTTATTATGTCGACCAGATTATAAACGACGTTCAGACAGACCTGATGAAAAAATATAATCTGACGTTAAATCAGGCTTCGCATAAAGTATTTTCCGGAGGACTGAAAATATACAGTTGTATGGACGAAGATATACAGAGCCTCATGCAATGGGTGTTCGCGCGCGACGAATTTTTCCCCGCGCAGTCTGAAGGCGCGATAAAATATCAGGCCGCTATGGTGGTTTTGGATCCGTTTAACGGTGATCTTTTGGGTATAGTCGGAGGCAGGGGCGATAAAGTCCAGAGAGGGCTGAACAGGGCGTCTATGTCGCAGAGACAGCCCGGTTCTTCTATAAAGCCTATATCTGTTTACGCGCCGGCTCTTGATCTTGGAGTTATAAATTGGGGGACTCCTATGAATGATTCGCCTTCGATGATTATTAACAAAAAGCCGTGGCCTCCGAATTATCCGGCGGGAAACGAGGGGCAAATATCGCTCAGCCGCGCTGTGGCAGTATCAAAAAATACTGTGGCAGTGAGGGTTCTCAGAGATTTAACCCCTGAGAAATCGTTCAGGTTTTGCTATGATGAAGTGAACATGAAATCTCTTGTTGATGAATTGGTTCTGCCCAGCGGGCAAATCAAAACAGATATTGACGTCGCTCCGATGGCTTTGGGTGGGCTTACTAAAGGCGTAAGCGTATATGAACTGACGGCGGCTTACTCAATGCTTGCAAACAGGGGGATATATTCAAAACCGCGCTCTTATACAAAAGTTGAAGATCAGGACGGAAATATAATTCTGGACAACAGGCCCGAAAAAAACCCGGTAATCGAAGCTGAAACTGCATGGATTATGACAAAGCTTCTCAGAGGGGTTGTGGAAAACGGTACGGCAAAAGGACTGCCGATGGCAAATAAAATAGAAGTTGCAGGCAAAACAGGGACGACAAACGATGATTTTGACAGGTGGTTTATAGGATATACGCCATATTATCTGTGCGGCTGCTGGTTTGGTTATGATAAGCCAAAATATTTAGGGGTAGACGTAGGACCCGGAAACCCGCCGCTTATGCTGTTTAATTATGTCATGGATGTAATTCATGAAGATTTTTACGGAGATCCTAAAGTATTTGAAGATTTACCGACTGTAGTGGAAGCTTGGTTTTGCAAAAGAACGGGATTGGCTCCGGGGCCGGGATGCGACTGGAAAGAAAAAGGATATTACGCGAAAGGCTCAGAGCCTATGGAAGAATGCGATGTTTGCCAGCCTGTTGAAGAAGAAGAGGAAGAGGAGACGACTGAACCCATTGAAGGAGCCAAAGAAACGACAGAGCCTGCGGATAAAGATAAAAACGAGGAGGCTACTGTATCTTCAGAAGTCCCGACCAGCGGGACAACTGAAGCACCTACTCCGGCCCCTGTTACTGAAGAACCTACAATCGCACCTGAAGAAATAATTGAAATAACTGAAGAACCGACTATCGGGCAGGACGATGAAGATATGGGAGATATAAAAGATAACCATGATTATCAGGATTATCAGGATTATCAGGATAACGAAGAAGACTTTGGAAATAATAATATAATTCAGGAATAAATAATAAAATATAAAATAATACAGGAAGGTTAAAATCCGAGATGATGAAAATAAATAAACCTAAAAAAATTACTGTTTTATTTGTTATTGTAATTTTTATAATACAATTTTGTTTCTGTGCTTTTATGACAGTTACGGCCGCCGCGCCGCAAGTGAGAAATATAAATAATTTTCGCGATGTTTCGCAGAACGACTGGTATTATGCTTATGTAAAACGTTTATATGAAGACGAAATAATAAACGGAATGACGGAAAATTCGTACGCCCCGGGCTCAGAAGTAAAAACAAGCGAGGTCGCCGCGTTGATTACGAGGTATTTAGGGCTTGAATATATCGCCGAAAAAAACAGGGAAATTTTAATCGGGAAAAAAGTCGAAGGTGCGAGTTTGTGGTATTCTGGATATATTCAGTTGTTATACGATACCGGAATTTTTGGCGAATCCGAAATTATTGATTACGGCATAAGCATAACTAATGCGGGAAATACGGCTATATCAGAAGACGCTTCGGAATTTATAAATTCGCCTATAAAACGAATGGATATAGTGAAATTTATAGCAAAATCGTTTGAAATTAAAAAAGGCGGAACGCAGACTAACAGGCTTAAAAGCGAAATAAGCGGAAACGGAAATGAGTTTATAAACGGCGGCGGTTATGATCCTGAAATTCTTGAAAATATTCAGGAAATGATAAGCGATTATGATGATATTCCTGAAGAATACGGGGAATATTTTTTGAAATGCTATTATAACGGGATAGTCAGGGGAAACGAACTGGGCGAAGTTCTGCCGTATAATAATCTTAAAAGAAGCGAGTTGGCAAAAATTATAGCTACGGTTTTATATTTTGATTTAAGAGAAAGCGATCTGAGGGATTTGCCGGCGGCATGCGTTATAAACCAGAATGATTATAATATTTCGTCTGTGGACGGGTCGCCGCTTTTAAAAAAAGAAAAAGCCGTCCAGATATTAAAAGAACAGGCGAAGAATATCAAAACAGTTGAAATAAAAGATACGAATTCTATAAGGGTTATAATAGAACAGCAGAATATAATCCCAAAAGGATTTCTGAACGAGATATATGTTTACAGATACGACAACGGAGCCGCGCTTGAAATAGGGCGGGTAAACTGCGCGGTTAATACTGACGAATATTTCCCGAAACAATACGGTTTTAACGTTGCGAAAACAAATATAAAATCGTCAAATGATTTTGCCGGATATGTTTATATTGTTCTGAGGGATTTAAACAGGGGCGGCGAAATTGCCGGAGCGGTTATGCTCAGTATTGATGCTCAGGGAAATTTAAAAGATACGCCGGTATATAATCTGCCGTAACTAAACTGTGTCATATTTATTAAATTAAATTGTATGTAAAGAAAATATTTATTATTTCTGTTGACAATATAAAAAAAATTAATTATAATGATTAAAGTAGTATTAACAGTATAAAAATAGAATAGTTTGAAATTAAATAAAAAATTTTACGGAGGCATTTTATTATTATGGAGATGAAAAGAAAAAGCGTAATATCTGTTTTATTGATTCTCGCAATGGTTTTAACAGTATCGGCATTTGCGTCATGTACCACGTCTGAAAAAGAAGAGACTATAATGGTTCACATGAAAATAACAAGCACCACCGGAGGAAATGAGGAGTTTGGCGAGAATGATCTTGCTTTGACAGGCACTGTGAGCGAACTGACAGTTCTGGCCGCTACTCATAAAATGTGCGTGGATGTTCTTGAAATAAAATTTGATTATGACAAAGATATTGACGCCGTTAAAAGAATAGGCGCGAATATAAGCGAACTTTTTATAAACGAATATGACGAAGAAATACCGGCAGAAACTGAAGCGCAGGAAGAAGCGCAGGAACCGGAAGAGGGCGAAGAGGGAGAAGAAGCAGAGACAACTACAGAAGAAGCGGTTAAAGATTTTTATTACGACTGGGTATGTACGATTAACGGAGTAGAAGCGACTTTAAGCGATACTGTAAAAGCGGGCGATAATATTGTATGGGAATGGAAAGAAGTCCAGAAAGAATTTTTGGATAAAAAAAGGAATTAAAATATTATAATAATTATTTGGATTGTGCTGTGTAACGCGGCACAATTCTTTTTTTGTTTTTTGTTTGTTAATTTATAGATAATTGAAAACGGGTAAATTTTATGATATAATGTTATAATTGTAAATGAAACAGGGAGGTTTTGTAATGTTCGGATATTTTACTCCCGATGTTATATATAATAATGTTTATGATATTGATTATGATTTATTAAAAGAAAAAAATATAAAAGGCCTTATATTTGATATAGACAATACTCTTGTTTCTTATAAACAAAAAAAGCCGACGGAAAATGTAATCGCTCTCATGAATAAATTAAAATCCGAAGGATTTGTTATTTGTTTTATTTCAAATAACAGCAAAGAAAGGGTAGATATATTTAATGAAAAATTTAGATTTTATTCTTTCCCGAAAGCGAAAAAACCTTCGGTAAAGTTTATAAAAGAAGCATTGAAAAAAATGGATTTGAATAATAAAAAGGTCGCGCTTATCGGAGATCAGTTATTCACTGACGTGACAGCGGCAAAGAGAGCCAAAATGACGGCTTTACTCGTAAGCCCCATAGAACCTGTGGAAACTTTATTTTTTAAATTCAAGAGATTTATGGAGAAGCCTTTTATAAGAAGATATTACAGGAGATTAAAGAAAAGTTATGGGAAAAAATATAAATTCGCGCTCTTGGGGACTCCTGTAGAACACAGCTTATCGCCTGAAATTCACAAGATTTTTGCAGAAGGGTGCGGACTTGACAAAAATTTTGAATATATTAAAATAGATACGGATAAGTCGCAGTTAAAAAATAAAATAGATTATTTAAAACAGGAAAGCTTTTCGGGATTTAACTGCACTATGCCGCTAAAAGAAGAAATAATAAAATATATAGATTATAAATCGCCGCAGGTTTTATTTTTAAATTCGTGCAATACTGTTAAGATAGATAAAAAAAATATTTTATGCGGATATACTACAGACGGAGCGGGAATGATTGAGGGTATAAAATACAACGGGGTTGAAATAAAAAATAAAAATATTCTTGTGCTCGGAGCAGGCGGAACGGCAAAATCTGTTGTTTTATCGCTGATTACAGAACAGGCTAAAAATATAATTGTGCTGAACCGGTCAAAAGAAAATCTTGATATTATAAAAAATTTGTTTGTAAAATACAAGAATAATATTAAGTTTGATTTGTTAAATTTAATAAATACAGAAAAATATATAAAAGAATTTGATATTGATATATTGATAAACGCGTCGAGGCTTGGCATGAAAGGCTTTGAAGAGTCTCCTGAGTTTGATTGTGAATATAAATTTTTGAGTTTAATGAAAAATAGCGTTGTTATAGTGGATTCTGTATATAACCCGTTAAAGACAAAACTTGTGACTGCGGCGGAAAATTCGGGATTTAAAATAGTTGACGGGTTTTGGATGCTTGTATATCAGGGAGCTTTCGCGTTTGAATATTGGACGGGGAAAAAAGTTCCGGAAGAATATATAAAAAAAGCGCACGGGATTATAAAAAGACCATAGGGCACAGCTTCTCAGGTGCGCCGTTATAAATAAAGATAAAAAAATAAAAGTTTAAATATAGTTTAAATAAAAAGGATATAGTATAATTTATGTCAGACAAAAGAATTGCGCCTCTGTTTGGTTCGGGAGGGAACCCGGAATCTTTTTACGGCGAGGGATATAAAGACACAACTGAAATATTTAAATGGCTCAAAGAAAAAAATATAGATTCTTATGAATATCAGGCGGGAACAGGTTTAAACGCCGGAATATTGACTTTGAAAAAAATAGGTGAAAAAGCCGGTGAAAATAATATAATATTATCTCTTCATGCGCCGTATTTTATTTCGATAACCAGCGACGATGAAGATATAATTTCGAAAAGTATAAATCACATGACAAGATGCATTGACGGGGCCGTGGCAATGGGAGCTTATATTAGTGTTATCCACAGCGGTTCTCTCAATAAAAATTCGAGGGAAAAAGCATTGGAAAAGGCTAAATCAACTATTTTAAAATTTCTTGATATAATTTATAAAACACAAAAAATTAATGTGCAGATCGGGCTTGAAACTATGGGGAAACAAAATCAGCTCGGAACTCTGGACGAAGTGATTGAATTGTGTAAACTTGACAAGATTTTATATCCCGTCGTGGATTTCGGGCATTTGAACGCGCGCGGCGGCGACGGCGAAAGGTTTAAAACAAGCGGGGATTATTTTAGCGTATTTGAAAAAATAGGTGAAAAATTATGCGACGAAAAGGCAAAATATCTGCATTGCCATTTTTCAAAAGTAGAATATACAAAAATGGGCGAAAAAAAGCATTTGACGTTTGAAGATAAAAATTTCGGACCGGAATTTGAACCTCTCGCCGAAGTTCTGGCAAAAAATAAACTATACCCTAATATTATATGCGAATCTGCCGGAACTATGGATATTGACGCGTTATATATGAAAAAAATTTATAAAAATATTAATTTGTAGGGAACGCCGCCCTCGGCGTTCCGCAAATTTAATTTTACGTTGTTTTTTCAGCGGAACGCCGAGGGCGGCGTTCCCTACGAATTATAATTATACAAAGGATTAACGTTAAATGAAAATATTAATTATAAACGGGGCAAATTTAAATATGCTTGGCAATCGCGAACCTAAATATTACGGAAATCAAACGCTTGATGCAATAAATCAAGAAATTAAAACAAAAACCGAAAATTTAAACATAGAAACCGAATTTTTTCAATCGAATCACGAAGGCGAAATTATTAATGCGATTCAAAAAGCGAAATGCGACGGGATAATATTAAACGCCGGAGCATTCACTCATTACAGTTATGCGATTCACGACGCGATAACTTCGGTTGATATTCCCGTTATTGAAGTTCATTTGTCAAATTTACACAAACGCGAAGAATTCAGGCATAAATCAGTGTTGGCAAAAGCTTGCGTGGGGCAGATTGCGGGATTTGGCAAATATAGCTATATTTTGGCTCTTGAATATTTTGCAATGAAAGATTGAAAGATATAAAAATTAATTAGAACAATTAGAATAATTAAAGAGAGGTATTGGATTTGTTAAGAAATTTGATAAATAACGGTTTTAATTCACAGGCTCTTATTCAGATTTTATATTTTATACCGATATTTTTAATAACGATAGTGGTTCACGAATGCGCGCACGGATATGTCGCGTATAGAATGGGCGACCCGACTGCTCGAAATTTGGGCAGGCTTACGTTAAATCCTTTAAAACACATGGACCCCATTGGATTTCTCATGATGATGCTTCTGGGATTTGGCTGGGCGAAACCCGTGCCGATAAATCCGAGAAATTTCAAGAATCCCAAAAGAGGCATGGCAATTTCGGCTATTGCGGGGCCGGCTTCTAATATTCTGATGGCAATTTTTGGAGCAATTATCGCGGGATTTATAAATTTTTTATATTATAATTTAGCAAAAAGCCCTTCAAGTTTTGTTGAACTGGCATGGGTATTTTTCTGGCAGTTTATGACTTTAAACGTATATTTCGCGGTATTTAATCTTATCCCCGTGCCGCCTCTTGACGGTTCGAGAGTAGTCAGTTATTTTTTGCCGTATAAACTCAGTTATTATTATAATTACGTTGAACGTTATGGATTTTTAGTTTTGATTATATTATTATATACGGGAATATTGAGCATACCGCTGACTTTTTTATCCGGTTGGATTATCCGGGGAATAACTTATATTTTACATTTTGTGCCGTTTTTAATGTTTTAAAATAAAAATTTTTGGAGATTTTACATGCCTGAATATAAAATAGAATATAAACTTGAGATATTCGAAGGGCCTTTGGATTTGCTTTTGCATTTAATAGAAAAAAATAAAATAGATATATTTGATATACCTATATCTTCTATTTTAGAGCAGTATCTTGAATATATTTATATAATGGAAAAATCTGATTTATATGTCGCTTCTGAATTTATAGATATGGTTGCAAAATTATTATATATAAAAAGCAAATTGCTTCTGCCCAAAGAAGCAAACGAGCCCGACCCGAGAGAAGAACTTGTAAAGATATTATTAGATTATTCAGAAATAAAAAAAATAGCCGAATATTTATCCGGGCGGTTTGATATTTATAAAGACAGATACGAAAAACCCGAAGATAAAATTATTTATGAAGAAGATGACAGCGATAAAAACAAAATTGAAAATGTCGAGATAATAAACCCGTCGGTTTTATTTGATATACTTATGAATATTGCCGCTAAAAAACGGGAAGATATGCCTCCGTCGATAGAATCTATTAAAATTCTGACAAACAAAAAAACGATAACTATGGCTGAAAAGATTATTTCTATAATAAGACGATTATATAAACACGAAAGCCTTGATTTTTTAAATTTATTAAAAAGCGGGGAAGATAATTCCGGCAGGGACGATATAGTCGCGACATTTGCGGCAGTGCTTGAACTTTTGAGGACCAGCAGGATAAACATAACCGGAAATAATATATTAAACTGCCGGTTTACGTTAAATAAAACAAAACAGAATCAAACAAAATAAATATATAAATATATAAAAAATTCAGAGGTTAAAACAATCGATGAGTGAAGAAATCATAAATGAAATTAATAAAACCGGTGAAATCGAAGAGACAGAAAAAAAAGAAATCGATATAAAAAATATAGAAAATATAATTGAGGCCATATTGTTTTCATCTGGCGAACCCGTAAATTTTTCCGATATATTGGATATTGCAGAAGATTTGGGATTGCAGAAAAACGGGTTAAAAGATATTATTTTAAATTTCACGGATAATTATAATTCGAAAAATACCGGGCTTGAAATTATTATTATTGAAGATAATATTCAGTTGATCGCAAGGGCTGAAAATATAGAATACATAAAAAAAGTTTTGAAATCAAACGCGAGACAGACGAGAAATTTATCAAAATCAGCGTTTGAAATTCTCGCCGTAGTCGCGTATAACCAGCCTGTGACAAAGAATTATATAGAGCAAATGCGTGGGTTAGACTGTTCGTATATGCTTAATAGTTTAATAGAACGCGGATATATCGAGGAGAGGGGCAGGCTTGAATTGCCGGGCAAGCCGTATATTTACGGCACGACGCTGAAATTTTTGAGCCTGTTTGGATTATCTGATATATCAGAATTGCCCGATATAGAAAAATTCAAAAATAATATTGACAACCCGGAAGAAGTTGGGGTATAATTTATATATTAATATTTTGGGAGGATATAATTGTTATGAAGCCAATTAAAAATACATTGCGTTTATTGGGAAGAATTTATATGATAGTCGGCGCGCCGTTTATTGCTGCGTCTGTAGTTTTTATAATACTGCGGCTTGTTTTGACTTTTGAATCCCCGTCGGATGCCCCGCTTGCTTTTGTTATTCTTGCAGGTATATTTGGTTTAACGGGCGCGGTATTTTTTATACTGGGTTTATGTTTTTATATGTATGTCAGAAATAAATATATTAAAAATCAGCAATTAAAAAGAGAAGGGATTAGATATGATGCGGAAATTGTGCGTACAGTTCCGAAACCGTATATGTATATGCGGTTTGGCAGTTATGTAAATATGGCCGTTCACGCGGAATGCAGTTATATAAATAACGAGAATAAGTTATGTCTTGTAAAAAGCGAGTCTTTTATGCAGTATAACCCTAATGAAAAATTAAAAGCGAGCGTATATGTCAGCCGCGGAGACCCGAAAGATTATTTTGTCGATATTCAATTAGAAACAGAAGCAAATATACAGTTTGATTATGATTACAGGTGATTTAAAATAAAACATAAAAATAATGGAAATAATTTATATAAGAGGTAGATTTATATGTACGCGGATTTGCATCTGCATTCGGTTTATTCAGACGGGACTGATACTCCTTTAGAATTGATAGAGCTTGCACAACAAAATAATGTCCGCGTTATTTCTATAACAGACCACGATTCTGTAGCCGCGTATAAAATATTATCAAATGAAAAAATCCCCGAAGATATTGAATTGATACCGGGTATAGAAATATCTGTTGAGATTGATCATAATATGGTTCACATACTCGGATATTATATAAATATATATGATAAAGGACTGGAAAATCTATTGACAAAAATGTCGGCGGAAAAAAACGAAAGCACACGGCTTAATTTTGAAAGAGCGGTATCAAACGATATATTTTCTTATGATTGGGATCGGGTGCTTGAATTAAATTCAACCCGGCCGCGCATTTCAGGAATTCATGTCGTAAAAGCTATGGAAACTGACGGTTATAATATTCCCGGCATGGATTTATGGGATATTTTTTATAAATATTTTTGGCCCACAGATAAAAATTATATCTGCGCGTCAACCGTCAGTACTTATGAAGCGATAGAAGTTATCAAATCTGCGGGGGGTATTTCTGTGATTGCGCATCCGTACTGCCTCGGCGACGATAATATTGTGTTTGATTTAATTTCACACGGAATTCAGGGACTTGAAGTTTATCATCCCGAGCATTCGGAAGAAATAAACTTAAAATATTTGAATATTGCCCAAAAAGAAAATCTTTATATTTCAGGCGGTTCGGACTGGCATGGTAAAAATCTTGATTTAAAAAGACCGTTTGCCTCAACAGGGCTTGCTGATAAAAATTATAAAATCTTGAATCTAAATCAAAACAGGTGATTTTTTTATGATTGCTTTATATATTATTGCGGGAATAGTCGCTTTTTTTGCGTTATTATTATCTTTTAATATTTCTGTGCGCGTGATTTTTAATTCGTCGGAAAAAGAAGAAATGAATATTTACGCAAAAATAGGATTTTATAAAATTCATATAATTCCCGCTAAGCCTAAAAAAGAGAAAAAAACAAAAAAAATCAGGAAGAAAAGAGAAAAGCCTGTAAAAGCAGTAAAAGAAAAAAAAGAAAAACCAAAAGAAGAAAAAAAGAAATATAATATACCTGAGATTTTTGGGGTTGTTAAAGACATAGGGGCTGTATTTTTAAAAAGATTTAAAAAGCATTTTAAAGTTAAGATATATAATATCAACGTAATATTAGCGTCGGAAGAAGCTGAAAAAACTGCTGTTTTATACGGCGCGGCAATTCAGTCGGCATATTATCTCTGTGAGTTTCTGGACCAAAATTTTAAAATCAATAAAAAACGCGACAGCATAAAAATAATCCCGGATTTTTCAAAAAATCAAACTTCGTTTGATATAAATATAAAATTTTACATGAGACTTTCGCATATATTCGGATTGGGTTTAGCTTCGTTGTTTAAAATTCTCGGATTTTGGGGCAAATCAAAAAAAGCTGAGATAAAATCCGCAGGAGATATTAAAAACGCAATTTAAATTTATATAATTATATAATATTTTAAAAAGGGAGATTGGAAAAAATGGCAGACACTAATTTAAGCAAAATGATTGAAACGGCTCTTGAGAATATCAAAAAAATGACAGATGTAAACACAGTTGTGGGAGAACCTATAAAAGTCGCCGGAGGAAGCACGGTGATCCCGGTATCAAAAGTATCTGTTGGATTCGCTTCGGGCGGAATGGATTACAACAGCAAAGCCGCCCCTGAAAAAGTCCCCAATTTCGGCGGCGGGACAGGCTCCGGGTTTACTATATCGCCTATTGCTTTTCTTGTCGTTGACGAACACGGCAGTGTGAATTTATTAACCATGATGAACGATTCAGCCGGAGCGGCTGCGTCAAACAAAGATTTAATCGGCACGATAAGCGGGCTTGTTGATAAAGCCCCGTCTATGATCGACAAAATCACGAAAATTTTCAAAAAAGATAAAGACAAAGAGAAAGAAATTACAGAGAGCGAAGAACCCGGTGATTCAAATACGGAAATAATAAGCGATTCTGTAATTTTGACAAATGAAGATATAGAAAGCGTGGACGCAAAATCCGATAAAGAATAAATTTATCTGCCAAAACATATAAATTTAATAAAATAATAAATTTATATGCAGGTGATTTATATTGATTATTCGCGGCGGACACGAATTAAAAAATATTTTTGATATTTCAAAAATTCATGATATTTCTGAAATCGCAAATATTTCAGGAATTTCAAACGCCTCTAAAGTTATTGACCTACCCGAATCAAATAAAAATATTAAAACTAAAAAAAGAAAAAACAAAAAAAGAAAGCTCTCAGGCGGAACAGCAAAAGATTTAAACTCAAAAATAACCCGGTTCGCGGAGTATTTATCCGGCAGAAAATATTATATACTCGTTCTTTCTTTTATATTTATAACAGGGCTTTTAATCGGCGCGGTTTTAGTTAAAAATCTCGACAAAAAAGAAGTTTTTGATTTATGCTCGGTAATCGACAGTTATTTTTCGGGAGTAGATTCTATAAACATGACCGCGAGAATATTTGGCAATATTGCTTTGAGTTTGGCTTTTCTGTTCGGGATTTATATATCCGGGATAACTGTGTTTTCGCCTTTTATATGTTCGGCGTTTTGTTTGTATAAAGGCTTGTCATGCGGGTTTATTATAGGCGTATATATAATTGGGGGAGCGACTTTATTTCATTTGGGAATATGCGCGATTAATTTTGCTTTATATTTGATTGCGACTATATTTTTTATTCTGGCATGCGGTGAGTCTATGAGTTTTTCCGCGTTTTTATTTAAAAGCGAAGATAATTTCAAAAGCAATTTGTCGTTTAAAAATATTTCTGTTTATTCTTCGAGATATTTATTGTTTTTGATTTTATTATCGCTGGCGGCAGTCGTCCAGACGGTTGCTATTCCCATTATTTATCTTGTTTTTGGATAGGAAAAGATAGGAGAAGAAAAATATGTCGGACCGAAAAAATAATAATAAAAACAATAAAAATTTTTCAAAAATGCTTTTCTCGAAACTTACGAATTATGACAAAGACGGAAAAGGCGTAAAAAAAAGAAAAATATCAGACAAAGAGAGATATAGTTTAAAAAGCTTTTTTATAGTTTATAAAAATCAGTTCTGGAATCTTATAATTTTAAATCTTATATATATGCTTATGCTTTCTCCGGTAATATGCGGGTTGTTGTCTTATTCGGGAGTTTTCGGCACAAGAGTGTTAAGCCCGTCAAATATATTTTACGCGCCTGTTTATGGGATACACTTATGTTATCCAACTCCCGCCACGTCAAATCTTGTCGGCATTTTCGGGGCGCAGAGCACGATTATCGCCGGAAATAATTTTATGTCTGTTTTAAATATAATAGCCCTGACGACTTTTTTGACTTTTGGATTGGCAAACGCAGGCATGACTTATATTTTGAGGGCATATACAAGAAGCGATTACGCTTATTTGTGGCATGATTTTTTCAAGACTATAAAAAAGAATTTTTTTGGCTCGATGGCATTGGGGTTTATTGATTTAATAGTTATAATTCTTCTCGGTTATTCGACATATTATTATTATGTAGCTCCCGGGTTTCAAAATACTGTCATGTTTTTAATCATGTTTTCAATGTGCGTCGTATATTTTATGACGAGATTTTATTTATATATTTTATTGATAACTTTTAAATTATCGCCTTTTAAACTTGTAAAAAACGCGTTTATACTCGCGCTTCTCGGAATAAAGAGAAATTTTATGGCTGTTCTGGGGATTGGCGTGTTAATGCTGATTTATGTCGTGATTTTTATGTTTTCGGTACCGTTTGGGATTACGCTGCCATTTTTCTTTTTGATGTCAAACGGAGCGTTTATATCATGTTTCGCAGCTTACCCGAACGTAAAAAAATATATGATCGACCCGTATTACGCGGAGCATCCTGAAAAAGATAAAGATGAATTAAAAATAGAAGAAGAGCCGATTTTTATCGACAGGGGATAATAAAATTTATGAAGGAAAAAAAATATTTTATATTAATTATATTAATTTTTGCATTTATATTTAATAATGCCAACGCATATATTTACGCGCTGGATTCTTCCGGAGATGATACTGATGGTGAAAATAAAGCGGATTTTATTTATGACGGCGAAAATTTATATATAAAATTAAAAACAGCGGTAATATCCGAAGGTTATTATTTGTTTGATGATATTGATCAAAATATTATGTATAAAAAAAATAAAATAAAAAACCAGCCGGAAATTATCATAAAATTCGATTTGAAAAATAAAACGGCTAATAAAAACGAATTCAGGTTTGACATAAATAACAAAGTAAAATTAATAAACGGCGAAATTTATATAGAAAAAGAAAAGCTGAAAGAAATATTAAATATTAATATTAAGATTGAGAAAAATTCGGTAAAATTTTCGCCGCTTGTTTTTGCACCTGACGAATGGGTTACAATGGGAAACGGTCTTGTCGCGCACGCTGGAGGCTGCGTGAATCCGACTACTAATCCGCCGAATTGCCGTCAGGCCGTTATTTATTCTTATAATCACGGGCATAAAATTTTTGAGCTTGATTTTAACCTGACGACAGACGGCAAACTCGCTGTGGTTCATGACTGGGACGGTTATGTCGGCATGAAATCTTCGGAAGAGTGGAAAGAAATAAAAATCTGGGGCGTTTATACGGCTATGATTCTTGAAGATGTGCTTGATATAATGCTTGTAAACAAAGATATGTTTCTTATTACAGACACAAAATCGTTTGAATACACTCAGGAGCAAATAAAAGAACAATTTGAAATTTTAATCAAAACGGCAAAAGAAAAAGACCCGACGCTTGGATTGTTAAACAGGATAATTCCGCAGATATATAATCAGCCTATGTATGACATAATAATGGCAAAATATAATTTTAAAAGTGTGATATATACTCTTTACGCTTCGCGTGAAACTAATAAAGAAGTTCTGGATTTTATACAAAAACACGATAATATACACGTTGTAACTATGGCCCCGCCGAAAAATACCGGAAAATTTGTCGAAGATATAAGAAAAACCGGGAGGTATGTATATCTTCATACATTTAATGAATTACAGGAAATTTTAGATTATAAAAAAGCGGGGATATGGGGAATTTATACGGATTTTGTTTTTCCGTCGGAAATAACCCCGGAAGCGGTTCCCATATTTTCAAAAGTTACGGTCGACGGCAAAGAAATTGATTTTGACGCGTATAACATAAACGGAAATAATTATTTTAAACTGCGTGATCTGGCGTATATATTAAACGGGACTGCAAAGCAATTTAACGTCGGCTGGAATGAAATTACTAAGACAATTATACTTACGAGCAACAAAAAATATACGATTGTCGGCAGTGAAATGTCAGGCAAAGGCGAAAACAATAAAACTGCCGTTTTGACAATTTCAAAAATTTATCTTGACGGCAGAGAAATAAATCCGGTTGCGTATAATATCGACGGCAATAATTATTTCAAACTGCGTGATATTGGGCAGATATTTGATTTTTACATAGGTTGGAATGAAAAACAAAATACGATTATAATCGATACGGGAAAAAAATATTTTGGAAAGTAAACTAACTAAAATAATTATAGGGCGGCAATTTGCCGCCTATTGTTTTATGTAAAAATTTAAAATAAAAATCGAGCAAAAATAATTATATTAAAAGAAAAACAAAGATAAACGGAGATAATATAAAAATTTTTGCGTTTTTTGAAATTTTCTCTTGACAAAATAAAAAAATGTGTATATAATATATAAATCGGCAAAAAATTTTACAGGGACGACCGCTCGCGGCGGTTCGTAAAAGGCAATTAAAATAAATAAATCAAATAAATATTTTAACACGGAGGAAAAAATAAATGTCCACTTTTATGGCAAAAAAAGAATCGCTTGAGCGAAAATGGCATATTATTGACGCCGCAGGGATACCGCTTGGTAAAACCGCCGTCAAAGCCGCAACTATATTAAGGGGCAAACACCGCCCCGAATTTACCCCGCATGTAGACTGCGGTGAATTTGTTATTATAATCAATGCCGAAAAAGCTGTATTGACGGGAAATAAACTTCAGGATAAAATTTATTATCATCATTCAGGTTATGTAGGCGGATTAAAAGCCGAAAGCTATAAAGACATGATGAAAGATAACCCTGAAAAAGCTGTTCGTCTTGCGGTAAAAGGTATGCTCCCGCACAATAAAATCGGTGATTTAAGCATAAACCGGTTAAAAGTCTATAAAGGCCCCGAACATAAACAGCAGGCTCAAAAACCGATACCGTGCGAAATATAATTAATTTAATGATTTTAGGAGGATTATAATAATGATTACACCGGTAAAACCTTATTTTTACGGCACAGGAAGAAGAAAAAAATCTATCGCGCGCGTCCGGTTGCTCCCGGGAAGCGGCGTTATTAAAATAAATAAAAGGGATATAGACGATTATTTCGGCCTCGGAACCCTTAAATTAATAGTAAACCAGCCGTTCGGGGTAACGGACACAGTAGGAAAATTCGATATATTCTGCACAGTTATAGGCGGAGGCGTGTCGGGTCAGGCGGGAGCTATAAGGCTTGGCGTATCGAGAGCTTTGCTCCAGTCGGACGAAGAATACAGGAGCGTTTTGAAAAAAGCGGGATTTTTAACCCGTGACCCTCGCATGAAAGAAAGAAAAAAGTACGGCCTCAAAGCTGCGAGAAAAGCTCCGCAGTTCTCAAAGAGATAATTTATATAATAATAAAATAAATAAAAAAACAAGCGCAATATTTATCACGCTTGTTTTTTATTTGTTTTATTTATCAAATTCTATTATAAATTCCGCACCGGTTTCGTCGATTCTGTTTCGAGCCGTGATTTCTGCGCCGTGATTTTCTATAATTGATTTTGTGATTGACAGCCCTATGCCGTGTTTGCCTGTCTTGCCTTTATAAAAACGCTTGAAAATATTCGGCAGGTCTTTTTCATCTATTCCCGGCCCGTCGTCTTTTATATATAAAATTATTTTATTTTCGTTTTCATAAAAAGAAATTTCGACTTCTGTTTTGGCATACTGCACGCAATTCGCGATAATATTCATCACAGCCCGCATCAATTCTTCTTCGTGGCAATTTACATATATATCTTTTTGCGGCTGTATTATATTTATTTTTTTGTCTTTATTTATTCCTTGATTAATTAAAAGCCCGCTTAATTTCTCCGCGCAGTTTTCAACTATTTCAAACAGATTTTCTTTTGTTTTCATGTTCTCTGGATTTTTATGATCTTTTAAAGCGTCTATTTTAGATATATAAAGCAAATCCGCTACTAATTCGTTTAACCTGTCCGATTCCGATATAATTATATCCATTGCGTTCTGCATGTCTTTTTCACTCTCGAAAACTTTATATTTTATTCCTTCGGCATATCCTTTTATCGACATAAGCGGCGTTTTTAATTCATGCGATACATTCTGGAAAAAAGTTTTTTGAGTTTCGCCGCTTTTTTCGAGCTTTGACGCCGTCTCATTCATTCGCCTGTTTAAATCTATCAATTCCCTGTCTTTAAAAGAATAATTATTGCGGTTAAAATTACCGTGGCCTATTTCATCTGCGAAATTGCATAATTTTTGAATGGGTTTGGAGATACTTCTTGAAATAAACAAAACATAAATAATAGTAAAAGCCATGGCTATTATTAAAATAATCAAAAGCATAAAATATATATTTTTTATAAAATTATCGTATTTGTTTGAACTGACGTAAAATACTGCGGATAAATCGTTAAACCAATATATACTCAAATTAACGTTGGTCATGTAATAATCTCCGAATGAAGCCGAAGTTTTATATATTTTATTTTCTTCGGTCATATTATTTGCTTGTATTATTTCTATTATTTTATCCATTTCGTTTAAATTAAGCAGCATATCGCTGTCTGAAGCCGGGAACCATCTTTGATAATCAACCGAAGAATAAATTATAGTGTTTACTTCCGAATTTTCGGTTTTGTTTCTTAAATGCCTTACGACTGAATTATAAACGTCCCGCGGGTCAATATATATATCCATACCAATTTGCAGACGCGGTATAGAATTAAGAATAGCATTATAACTGTCCTGCGTTATATCCTGAACGGCATTTGAGAGTTGATTTGTCATATCTCTGCGCACATAATCTTCGATAAAAAAACTAAAGCTCAAAAATATCGAGGAAAATATTAGTAATATAAAAATCAGCATTAATAATAACATACGGAAAGCGATTCCGGCAGGTTTTCTTTTTTCTGAATTTTCTTTTATCGCCGGCATAGGAAAATCAGAAAGATTCGCAGTGGTAGTTTCCGTAAAATCATCAAGTTTTATATCGTTTATTTTATTTGTTTCATCTATATTCATAATATATATTATCCCATCTTTTCTTTCAGCCTGAATCCAAATCCCCAGACAGTATCGACGATTAAATTTGTCTCGGATAATTTTTTTCTCAGCCGTTTAACAGTATCGTCAGCTACCCGTGTTTCTATTTCAGCCGTAAATCCCCAGATTTTATCTAAAAGCTCGTCTCTTGAAATTGCCCTGTTCTGGTTTTCCATAAGATAGACCAGTAAATTAAATTCATTAGGAGTAAGCTGTATTTCTTCGCCGTTGCTTTTATTTAAAATAATTTTACTCGCCAGATTTATTTCTATATCCGAAAAATTCAAAAATTGATTTGACGGGGCTTTTTTGTCCATTTCTATACGGCGGAAAATCGCCTTGACATGACCTACGATTTGCATAGGTGAAACCGGTTTTGTAAGATAAATATCGCTGCCTAAAGTTATCCCGGCAAAATAATCCGCGTCGCTGTCTCTCGCGGTCAGGATTATAATGGGAACGTCGCTTGTCTGGCGTATTTTACTGCATATAGTCAATCCGTCGGTTCCGGGCATCATAATATCAAGTATAACCAAATCCGCATTTTTTTTTGTGAACGCTTTAAATAAATCGTCGCCGTTGTCAAATGCCTGAACGTCATAATTTTCTTTTTCGAGAAAGCTTTTGATTAAATCCTTGATATTTGGCTCGTCGTCGGCTATATATATTAATTTTTCAGTATTCATAAAAAAATCTCCGGAATTTTTATTTTATATTATAATTATATAACATATATAACATATTTTCACATGAAAATTATAATAAAGTTGCGGCAAATTTGTGTCAATTTATTTAATTTTTATTTTTTGCGTAAATTATTAATAAATATTAATAATTTTATGCTAAACTTATTATGTCTGCATGCCAGATAAAAAAATCAGGCGGTTATTTTATGTTAATGCAAAATATAAAAGATTTTTTTGAATATATTAAAAATACTGTATTGTCGATACGGCCTTTTGTTGATATAATCGATATTATTATTGTCTCTGTAATTATATACTATGCAATCAGGTTTATCAGGGACAGAAGAGCGGCGAAACTGCTCATCGGAATATTTTTTCTGTTAATCGTTTATTTTATAAGCGATGCTCTGCACATGTATGTGCTGGGATTTTTATCAAAAAATATATTTCAGGTGGGATTGATAGCCCTGATAATTTTATTCCAGCCTGAGCTCCGGAGCCTGCTTGAAAAAGTCGGCGGGACTTCGATAAATTCTATAAATAGAATAGTAGACCAAAAAAATATTCAGAAAATAATAAGTTCTATAGATACAATATCTAAAACCGCCGCTGATTTTTCCGCGATTAAAAGAGGCGCGCTGATAGTTATAGAAAGGACGACAAAACTCGGGGATATTATAAAAACCGGGACAATATTAAACGCCGAGCTTAGCTTGCCTCTGCTGGAAAATATTTTTTATGACAAAGCCCCGCTGCATGACGGAGCGGTTATAATAAATAATAGTTTAATAGAAGCCGCCGGCTGCGTGATTCCGTATATATCGAACAGCACAGATATTCCGGCAAATATCGGCACCCGCCACAGGGCAGGGGTAGGAATCAGCGAAAACAGCGACGCGGTTGTTGTAATCGTATCTGAAGAAACCGGAATAATTTCTATTGCATTGGACGGAAAACTCGAAAGAAAATTTAATATATATACTCTGAAAAAAAAGCTTACGGATTTATTGCTTGAAAATCTTTCTTCGAAAAACGGAAAATCCGGAAAAAATCCTAAGAATTCTAAAAACAAAAAAAGCGCGGAAAAAGGCGAGTGATTTTATATTATGAACGAACAGGATAAATTAGATAAAGATAAAAATGATAACCCCGAAAATATTTATAATCAGGACGACGGACAAATAAAACGGAAAAATCCGAAATGGGATTTTTTTCTGAAAATATTATCTGTTATTGCGGCGATTTTAATATGGTTCTGGGTTGTGGGATTCGAAACGCAGATAACCACGAAAAAATTCGCGTCGATACCGGTTTATGTCGAAAATCTGAATGAATTAAAATCTAAATACGGCTATTCTATAATCGTGGATAAAGAAATATATATCGACGTGACGCTGGAAGGAAAAAGTTCGGATCTGAACAGAGTTAAGTTTTCGGATATTTACGCTTATGTCGATGTCGGGAGCGTAACCCAGTCCGGTGAAATATCTTTGCCTATCGAAATAAAAGAAATGGATTACGTGTATGTGGTTGACCAGAGCCAAAGCAGTACGCTTATATATATAGACAAATATGATTCAACGGATATTCCGGTCATTGTGGAAATAGTGCAAATGGTGATAGAAAACGACGTTGATATAGGGGAATTGAAGTTAAGCCCCGCCAGAGTGGAAGTTTATGGGCCAAAAGGAATATTGGATACTTTGGATCATGCCCAAGTAAGCATTTCATTAGGGCCAAATCAAATAAGCCGATCTGTTAAAGTCACGGAAAAATTTATATTGATAAACGAAAACGGCGAGGAAGTAAAAAATCAATATATAACGACAAAAGATATAAACGCAATAACAGTTGAAGTTCCCGTGACAATAACAAAAGAAGTCCCTGTTTTATTAAATTACAAGTACGGTTATTATAACAGCCAAAACGCAAATATAAATATAATCCCCGATAGAATAAAAATAAAAGGATCGCCTGACGATATAGAAAACATAAGCGGCGTATATATCAAAGAACTGATCGATGAAAAAAAATACGAAAACGACGCGACAGTCACAAGTTCTATAGTATTGCCCGAAGGAATCGAGAGTTTAGACGGCGAAACAGCGCAAATCGAGATAAAATTTATTGACTCCGAAACAAAAATAATAAACGTATCGACAAAACAAAATGTTAATTTTAATGTCATATCACCGAAAAATTCAGAATGCCATATAAAAGAAGACCGCATACAGATAAAAATATTGGGGCCTGCGGAAAATTTGAAACGCGTAAATTCGTCCGGAATTGAAGTTACGGCTGATTTAAGCGCTTATGAAAAAGGATCTTATTCTGACGTGCCGCTTGATATTTCTGTAATTTCAGACGATTCGGTATTTTGCGTCGGTGAATATAAAATTAACGTGGAGATTTATTAGTGGTAAACAGCGATAAAACTAAAATAATTGAAAATATAAGATTAGATATAGACTGCAATGACAGCGACGCTATAAAAGAAGCTGAAATCCAGCTAATAAAATCGGGAAAATCTTCGGAAAATCCGGGGAGAATATATAAAAAATCAATAGACGCAAGGCATAAAAACAATATAAAATTCGTTTATTCTGTAATATTCGATGATTATACAGGGAACGGCGTTTCTGTTATAAAAACAAAACGGGGCGAAAAACAGCAACAAAACCGACCTGTTATCATAGGATTCGGGCCCGCCGGAATGTTTTGCGCGCTTGTATTGGCTGAAAACGGTTATAATCCGGTTGTTTTTGAAATGGGCGCGGATATTGACACGCGAATAAAGAAAGTTGATATATTATTTAACGAAGGTGTTCTCGACGAAAAAGTAAATGTATGCTTCGGCGAAGGAGGAGCGGGAACTTTTTCAGACGGAAAATTAGTGACGAGAATAAACGACGAATATTGCGGTTTTGTTTTAAATATATTTGTAGAACTTGGCGCTTCAAATGAAATATTATATCAGGCAAAGCCTCATATCGGGACAGATAAAATAAGAATTATAACTAAAAAAATGCGCGAAGAAATAATAAAAAACGGCGGCGAGATTTATTTTAACAGCGAAATCACAGATATAAATAAAAATATAGATTGCGTTGAAATTGCCATAAATAATAAAGATAAAATTAAAACTTCGGGATTATTTTTAGCGGCGGGGCACAGCGCGTTTGATTTATATGATTTATTGATAAAAAAAGGATTTTCGATTGTTTTGAAACCGTATTCTGTAGGATTCAGGATAGAGCATAAACAAAATTATATTGATGAAATAATTTACGGAAAATTCGCAGGACATAAAAACCTGCCTCCGGCTGAATATGTTTTATCGCACAAGAAGCCGGACACGCGGGGAGTTTATAGTTTTTGCATGTGTCCGGGGGGAATAGTCGTAAATTCTTCGACAGATAATTGCGGAATAGTTACAAACGGCATGAGTTATAGCGACAGGGCAGGGGAAAACGCCAACGCCGCTATCGCGGTATCTGTTTATCCCGAAGATTACGGAAATAATATAAATACGGCGTTTGATTTCAGAAAAAATATTGAAAACGCTGCGTTTAAAATAAACAATAAAAATTTTACAGCTCCTGTTCAAACTCTCGGCGATTATTTTAATAATAAAACGGGCAGTTTAAATAAATCGCAGATTACGCCGTCTTATACGGGAAAAATCGTCGAATATAATATAAACAAACTTTTCCCGGATTTTATAAATCAAACGATAAAAAACGGGATATTGCAGTTTGATAAAATTCTAAAAGGCTATTATAACGAAAATTGTGTTTTAACTGCTCCCGAAACAAGAACGTCGTCGGCAGTCCGGATATTGCGAGATAATTTTACGCTTGCGTCTGTCGATTGCGAAAATATATATCCGTGCGGCGAGGGAGCGGGATATTCCGGAGGCATAACGAGTTCGGCGGTTGACGGTATAAAATGCGCGGTAAAATATATGGAGAAATATAAATGTTAGGTGTAGAAGTGTCAAAAGTGGTGCTTTTACCACATGATGAAGATTGGTCAAATCAATTCAAAATAAAAAAGGAAGAATTGATTAAAATTCTTGGAGATAATATTGTTGAAATACATCATATTGGCAGTACTGCAATAAAGGGTATTGTTGCAAAACCCATTTTAGATATTGCTATAGTTGTAAAAGATATTTGCTCGCTTATGAAAGAAATGGAAGCGGTAGGATATGAATTGGTAATGCAACGCGAACCCGGAAGATATTGTTTTTCTAAATTAAACAATAATGATATAGATACGCATCATGTGCATTGTTTTTTGGAAAACCACGAAAAATTTAGAATTATGGTTTTATTTTGCAAATTCTTAAACGAAAATACTGAATATGCTAAAAAATATAATGATTTAAAAATAGAATTAGCAAAAAAATATCCCGACGATAGAAATTTATATGGCGAAGGCAAATCAGAATTTATTAATATGATTATAAATTTAATAAAAAGAAAAAATATATTATGAAAACCCCTCCGGCACTACGGTGCCACCTTCCCTTTCATGGGAGGCAGAGAATTTAATTTAAGCCTCCCCTAGCAGGGGAGGGGGACCGCCGCCGGCGGTGGTGGGGTTATAAAAGGTAAAAATATGCTGCCATATAACAGCAAACTTAAATCCTCAGCTCGTTTTTTGCGAAAAGAAATGACTCCTCAGGAAAAACATCTTTGGTATGACTTTCTTCAAAATTACCCGATAAAGTTTTATAGGCAAAGAATAATTAAAAATTTTATAGTGGATTTTTATTGTTCAAAAGTTAAACTCGTGATAGAACTTGACGGAAGTCAGCATTATGATGAACAAGGTATTGCGCATGATGAAGAAAGAACATTAATTTTAGAATCATTCGGATTAAAAGTTATTAGATTCAGCAACGTTGATATTGATAGTAATTTTAATGGTGTTTGTGCTGTGATTGTAAAAATAATCGAGGAAAGAAATAAGTAAATGACAAACAAGGCTTATGTAAAAGAGATAATTGAAAATGAAAATAAAGCCGTTTTATCTGTAAAACGCGAATGCGCGTGCGGCGGGAAAGAAAATTGCAGCGCAAAATGTTTTACTCTGCAAGACGAAATAATTGAAGTTGAAACAAATAACGAAATCGGGGCGAAAGCCGGCGATTATGTTGAAGTTGAAGGAAAAACATCGGCGATTTTGATTTATTCGGCGGTTGTTTTTATATTACCGGTTTTTACGGGATTATTATTATATTTTATCTCTCAAGTTTTCACGGATAATATCATACTGCCTTATATTATATCCGGAACGGGATTTATATTATCTGTTGTTTTTTTATATTATTTTTTGAATAATATAGTCAAGGGCAGAAATGATTTTAAGATAACGAAAATTTTATAATTTATAATATATAGACAGATAACAAAATAAAATATGGAGATAAAATAATTAGTTTATGTCTGAATGGAATATTGCGGTACATGATAAAAAACAAGTCGCGCAGATCGCGGGCGATTTTAAAATCAGCGAATTGACCGCGAAACTTTTGATTAACAGGGGATATGACACAAAAGAAAAAATAAGCGTGTTTTTAAATAAATCAAAAGATTTGCTTCACGACCCGTTTTTGATGTCCGATATGGAAAAAGGAATTGAAAGAATACATAAAGCTTTTATACAAAATAAAAAAGTTATGATATACGGCGATTATGACGTTGACGGTATTTCTTCGGTTTGTGTTATGTATATGTATTTTAAAAATATCGGGCTTGATGTTTGCTATTATATCCCCGACAGGTTTGAGGAAGGGTATGGAATAAATAAAGACGCTGTAAAAAAAGCTAAAGAAAATAATATAAATATAATAATCACGGTCGATACGGGAATAACGGCCGCAGGCGAAACACAATACGCAAAAGAACTTGAAATAGACGTGATAATCACAGACCATCACGAATGCCCGAAAATACTGCCCGAAGCTGTCGCCATAATAAATCCCAAAAAACCGGATTGCCAATATCCGTTCAAAGAACTTGCCGGGGTCGGCGTCGCGTTTAAATTTATTTCGGCTTATAATATTAAATACGGCAATAATAAAAATAATGATAATAATATTGATATTGATGATTATTATGAATTTGTGGCAATGGGGACAGTTGCGGATATAATGCCTCTGGCTGACGAAAACAGGATTATGGTCGATATTGGATTAAAAAAAATGCGCAACTCAAAAAATTTCGGCATAAACGCGATACTTGAAAGTTATTTTAAATATAAAGGCAAAAAAAGCGTTTCGACTGATATTATAGGCTTTTATATTTCACCCAGAATAAACGCGGCGGGAAGGCTTGCGAAAGCTGACAGGGCGGTCGAATTATTTTTATCCGAAAGCGCGGCTGCGGCGGAAATAATAGCCGAAGAACTGTCTGTTTTAAACAGGAAGAGGCAGGAGACAGAAAAAGATATATTTATTCAGGCGGAAAACGAACTCAGCCATATTGAAAATAAAGAAAAAAAGAAGATAATTATTTTATGCAATGATAATTGGAATCAGGGAGTTATCGGGATTGTAGCGTCAAAACTTTCGGAAAAATATAATAAAGCGTTTATATTATTTACAAAAGACGCAAGCGGTATATATAAAGGCTCATGCAGAAGCGTAAAAAATATAAATATAATCGAAATGCTTGCGGTTTGTTCGGATATTTTAATAAAATACGGCGGGCATGAGAGAGCCGCAGGGTTATCGGCCGAATATAAAAATATAACAGAACTCGAAAAAAGATTAAACGATTACGCCGATAAAAATAATATAAATATTATTGACGAAAAGTTATATAATATAGAATGCGAAGCTGACGTTGAAAATATAACTTGCGATACTGTCAGAGAATTAGAAATTTTAGAGCCGTTCGGAAATAATAATCCCGTGCCGTTTTTTGCCGTTATAAACTGCAAAATATTAAATATAGTGCCTATCGGCGATAACAGGCATATAAGAATAGAATTTATATGCGGGAAGTTTTTATTTGAGGCTGTATATTTTAATATGGAACCGGGCAGATTTGAATATAATAAATATGATATAATAGATATAGCCTGCAATATCGGGATAAACGAATTTATGAACAGAGAAAAAGTCCAGTATATAATCCGTGATATACGGTTAAACGAAAAATATAATCATGATTATCTTATTGAAAAAGAAAATTATATTAAATTTAAAGAAAATGATTTTAATATAAATTTTAAATTAAATAAAAACGATATTCCTGTAAAAGAAGATTTTAAATCTGTATATATTTTTCTATTGAATTTTTTCAAAAAAGATTTTTTATATGATCAGATATATAATATAAATAAATTGCATGTAAAATTTTATGATTATTCTAAGATTTTAATATCGCGATTTAAATTCAGGATAATACTGGATATATTCAACGAAACAGATATAATATACGCCGAACATGATTTTGAAAATATAAATAAAATTAAAATAAATAATAAATCAGTCAAAATAAATTTAGATAATTCTGAAATATATATAAAACTTAAATCGCTGGATTTTTAAAATTAATATCGCGGGTATTTATATGAATTTTTATAATTTATTTTTAACGTTAAAGCAATTTTTAATAAATTCAAACAAAGGTTATGATATAGATATAATAACCAAAGCTTTTGAATACGCTGCAAAAATGCACGAAGAACAATACAGGAAATCCGGGGAGGAATATATATTTCACCCCATTGCTGTCGCGCAGATTTGCGCTAATATGTTTTATGATACAGATTGTATATGCGCGGCTTTATTGCACGACGTCGTTGAAGACTGCGCTGACAAGACAAATATTAACGAAATAAAAAATTTGTTCGGGGAAAGCGTTGCTTCTCTTGTGGACGGGCTGACTAAATTAAAAGATATGCGTTTTGACACAAAAGAAGAAGAAAGCATAGAAAATTTACGCAAAATGCTTTTTGCGATGTCTAAAGACCCGCGGGTAATGTTTATAAAACTCAGCGACAGACTGCATAATATGCGAACTATTTCTGCAATGTCTGAAGAAAAACAAAAAATAATAGCCCTTGAAACTATGCATGTATTCGCTCCAGTTGCCCACAGGCTTGGCATAAGCAAAATAAAAGACGAACTCGAGGACACAAGCCTGCAATGCCTTGACCCTCCGGCTTATAACATGATAAAAACAGATATTGAAAAAAAATTCGGCGAGTCGAGGGACTTTATAGAAAAAAGTCAGGAAAAAATAAAATCGCGTTTAAATATGCAAAATATAAAATTTACGGCTGAGGGAAGGGTAAAGACTATATACAGTATATATAAAAAGATTTTAATGAAAGGCAAGTCTTTAGACGAAATATATGATTTTTACGCTATCAGATATATAGTTAATAATACAGAAGAAGTATATATAGTTTTGGGAACGATACATGAGTTATTTAAAAGCATACAGGGGACTTTTAACGATTATATATCAAATCCGAAGCCCAACAGTTACCAGTCTATTCATACGACTGTGATAAACGACAACGGGATTCCGTTTGAAGTGCAGATAAGAACAAAAGAAATGCACGAGACAGCCGAATTTGGCGTAGCCGCCCACTGGAAATACAAATCCGGCGAGGAAGCTCCGGAAGAATTGTCAAAAAAATTGATATGGCTGAAATCTTTGGTCGAAGTGGAAAAAGACATAAGCGATTCCGAAGAATTTTTGTCGTTGATTAAAGACGGATTATATACAGACGAAATATTTGTGTACACGCCTAAAGGCGACGTTAAAGCACTGCCCAAAGGCGCGACTATAATAGATTTTGCCTATGCGATTCATTCGGCTATCGGCAATAAAACAGTGGGTGGCAAAATAAACGGGATAATTTCGCCTATAGACGCAGAACTCGAAACAGGACAGATAATAGAGATTCTTACGTCTAATTCGTCAAAAGGCCCGAACAGGAACTGGCTCGATTTTGTAAAAACAGGCGAAGCGAGGAATAAAATCCGCCAGTGGTTCAAAAAAGAAAAACGCGCCGAAAATATACTGATCGGCCGAGAAGAAACCGAAAAGATTTTCAAGCAGTTAAAAACGTCTCTCACAGAAGACCAGCGGGACGCTATATTAATAAATGTTTCAAGACGCGAAGGTTTTGAAATAGTTGACGATTTTTACAACGCGATAGGATACGGTGGAATATCTCTGACTAAAATTTCGTTTAAAATGCGGGAAGAAGTAGAAAAAATCATAAAAGAACAAAACAGCGATTTGATTTTTGATATAAAATCAGTTGAATTTGAGCAAATCAAGCCGTACTCAGATAATACTATAGTTGTTGTTGACGGTATGGATAACTGCCAGATAAAATTATCGAAATGCTGTAATCCTTTGCCCGGAGACGATATATGCGGATTTGTCACAAAAGGCCACGGATTGTCCGTGCATAAAACAGACTGCCCAAATTTTATTACGCTAAAATCATCAGAAGAAAACAGAGAAAGAATTTTTTCGGCTTTCTGGAACAGCGAAAAAATAAATAAAGAAGAAAATAATGACAAGAAAAATTTTAAATCTATGCTTAAAATAACAGCAGTAAACGATTTAAGGCTTATCCCGGCTATAGTTTCCCTTCTTGCTGACATGAAAGTTTCGATTCACCGGATAAACGAAGAAAAATTAAAATATGACGGCAGTATAATTTTAAATTTATTGATAAGCGCAAAAGACGTGGACCATTTGAATTATATAATAAGAAGGCTTAAAACAGTAAAAAATATAACGGAAGCCGACAGGAGCGGCGGCTGACAGACAGGTAATTAAAATCATGAAAATTATAATAGACGGCAATTTAAAAGAAGAAGTTTCAGAATTTTATATACAGACTTTTTCGCTGTTATTTTTTCCGGAAGATAATGTTTTCGGGAGAAATAACACAAGTGAAAATCATATAAAAATTTATATAAATGAAAAAAATAAAGATAAAAATATTATAGATATTTTAGTTGATATATGTTATAATAAAAAAACGGTTTTTAAATCTATAGAAGCTATAAATGATAACAAAGATTTTCATATAGATATTGGGAAACTTTTTTATAAGTCGGCAGTCGAAATAACAGGGATATATCCGCCGTGGGGGATACATACGGGAATAAGACCCGCGAAAGCCGCGGGAGATATTTTAAAAAAAAATAATTATGATGCAATAAAGGCTCTTGAAATATTATGCGAAGATTATCTGATGAATAAAAACAAAGCAATTCTTGCAATCGAAACGTATAAAAACGGAAATGCGGCGATTAGAAATTTTGTTGATGTAACAAGCGGCAGTGATTTTTCGTTATATATATCAATACCGTTTTGTCCGACAAGATGCAGGTATTGTTCTTTTATTTCTTTTGCTACTCCGGGACTTTTAAAATTAATCCCGGAATATATAAAAAAATTAGTTGATGAAATTGAACTTTTGAGTAAAATAACAAAAAATATGCTGCTTAAAACTATTTATATTGGCGGCGGTACCCCGACGACATTGGATTATAAATCTCTTGAAATTATATTAAACGCAATTAAAAATAATTTTGATTTATCAAATCTTTTAGAATATACGGTCGAATGCGGCAGGGCCGACACGGTAACGGAAGATAAACTTGAAATATTAAAAAAATTCGGAATTGACAGGATAAGCATAAACCCGCAGACTTTAAATGATGATATATTAAAAAAAATCGGCAGGCGGCATACATCCGAGGATTTTTTCAAAGCTTTTGAACTGGCAGGAAAAACCGGTATAAAAAATATAAACACAGACTGTATTATCGGACTTCCGGACGAGACAGAATCAAGCATGATTAATACAATCGAAAAACTTGCAAATCTTAAGCCTGAAAATATCACGGTTCATTCGCTGTGCATAAAAAAATCGTCTGAATTAAAATCCGAGAAGATTTATATTTCAAATAGTCCGGAATTAAATAATATTCTTGAAAAAAACTATGATATATTAAAAAACGCGGGATATAAACCGTATTATATGTACAGGCAGAAATATTCTGTGGGAAATCTTGAAAATACGGGTTTTTGTTTAAATAACTGCGAATGTTTGTATAATATATATATGATGGACGAAATACAGACTATATTCGGCATCGGGGCGGGTTCGATGACAAAACTTGTGAAAAACGGCAGGATTGAGAGAATCGCGAATTATAAATATCCGTATGAATATATAGAACGCGATTTCCAGATAAACCGTGAAAATAACAGGGAAAAATTAAAACTTTTGGAGGAATAATATAAATGGAGGAAATTGATTATACAAAACAAGCTGAATCATATCTTGATAAACAAACAGAAAAACAAGCGGAGCGTATTAAACGGGCAATAAATGTTTTACCTTCGGGTGATGTAAAAAAACTTAAAGGTATTAAAAACGGCTATCGTCTACGCGTGGGAAGTGTTCGGATATTGTTTGAAAAGAAAGGCGATAAGATTCATGTTATTAAAATAGATAATCGAGGCGATGTTTATAAATAAAATTAGGAGGGATTATAATGTCAGCAAGGGAACAATTAATTAATATATTAAATTTTGTTGGAGAAAATGAAGCAAATCAAATCTTACAATATGTAAGCGAGACATTTTTATTAAAGCCAAAAACATGGGAAGACATTGAAGAAGATGAACCATATCCGGACGAGATTGCGGCATTCGATGAATACCGCGCTACAAAATAATAATATTAGTATAGATTTATGAGTGAAAGAAAAGTTTTTGTGAAAAATAAAATAATGAGTTTAACTGAATATTTGCCGGAAGATTATCGGGATTTATATAATGGCTGGCTTGACGAAGAAGTGCAGCGGGGATATAATTTTAAATTAAATAAAACTTTTGAAGAATATGTAGCGCAGAATATAGAACGCGAAAATTTTCATTTTACGTCAAACTGCGCAATTATATTAAACGAAAATAATAAATTAATCGGCTCAGTTGGCGTTTCGATGTTTCCTGATGAATCTGACGATATGTCTATACGGATTTTCAAGCCATACAGAAATCAAGGATTAGGAACAATGGCGTTTAAATTGGGCGCGAAATATTGTTTTGATATTTTAGATTTGGATAAAATATACGCGGGCTGTTATCCGGATAATACAAGAAGCATGAAAATGCTTGAAAAGTGCGGATTTATCCCGCATCCGGAGGGAAACGTGCAAGAAAAGCATTATATAACGGGTGAACCTATAATACAACTTGACTTTGTTTTGAATAAAAATGATTTTAAATATCTGTAAATTGATTTTGGAGGATTAAAAATTTGCTTTTACAATGGGATTTGAACAATAAAGATTTGCACAAAAAATACGTTGAATTGTGCGACAATGAATTTGAGATATATTTTGACAGTATAGTGCAAAATATACTGGCTTTTAATAAAATAAAAATTCTGACTATATCAGGGCCGTCGTCGTCCGGAAAAACTACTGTTGCGTTAAAATTAGCGTCGGAATTATTTAAATCCGGCATAACGGCAAAGATAATATCTATGGACAATTTTTATAAAAACCGCGAAGATACTCCGGTAAAATCAAACGGGGAACTCGATTTTGAAACAATAGAGGCGTTGGATATAAAACTTATGATAAAATGCCTGAGTGAAGCCGTGAAATATAATAAAACAAAACTCCCGAAGTTTGATTTTAAAATCGGGCAAAGAAAAGAAGAATACAGGGATTTTGAACTTCACGATCATGAAATAATAATCATCGAGGGAATACACGGATTAAATCCAAAAATAATAGATAATCTGCCAAACGAAAATATAAAAAGCATATATACTACAATCGGTGAAAAAGTCTTTTTGCCGAATGATATTATATTTTCAAAACGCGACATAAGATTATTGCGCAGATTGATCCGCGATTATAAATACAGGGCGGCAACGCCGGAATTTACTTTTGGTTTATGGGAAACAGTCAGGGAGAGCGAGAGTTTATATATTTTCCCGTATGAAAATAACGCGCATATAAAAATAAATTCGTTTTATAAATATGAATTAAACGTCATAAAAGATCAGGCATTAAAGCTATTGACAGAAATAAAAAAAGACAGCAGATACTATGAAAAAGCGTCTGACTTGATAAATAAATTATTTTATATTATTTCAATCGACGAAGAACATGTGCCTAATAGATCGCTTATACGTGAATTTATCGGCGGAGATAGTATATATTATGAGTAAATAAATATTGTAGGTACGACCGCCCTCAATTCTCGGTCGTCCGGTATAAAAAAGAAATAAATTGAAGGGAATAGATATAAAAATCATGAGCATAAAATACAAATACGAAGATTACAAAAAAAGCGCGGATTATATAAGAAAAAAACTGCCGGAACTTCCCGATACGGCTATTATACTCGGCTCAGGATTGGGTGGTTACGCCGATAATTTTATAAATCCTGTAATTATAAAATACGAAGATATTCCTAATTTCCCGAAATCGACAGTTGAAAATCACAAAGGCGAATTGATTTTCGGAGAAGTATTCGACAGCGAGCATGAAAATAAAAAAACGGTTTTTGTGATGAACGGCAGATTTCACTATTACGAGGGCTATGAAATGGAAGATACGGCTTATCCGGTCGGCGTGTTTTATCTTCTCGGCATAAAAAATATTATTGTCACAAATGCCGCAGGGGGAATAAATCTTAATTTTCATCCCGGCGATTTGGTGTGTGTTTATGATCATATAAAATTCGCAGCTGAATGTCCCGTGAGAGGGGAAAATATCCCCGAATTTGGCGCGAGATTTTTTGATATGCAGAGCGTATATTCAAAAGATTTGATAAAAAAAGCAAAAAATTGCGCTTTAAATCTTGGATTTGCGCTCAAAGACGGCGTTTACGCGTATATGTCAGGGCCGCAATACGAAACTCCGGCGGAGATAAGAATGCTGCGGATTCTTGGCGCGGATTTAGTGGGAATGTCAACCGTCGCGGAAGTTATACAGGCGGCGCAGTGCGGAATAAAAGTTTTATGTATATCATGCGTGACAAATTACGCGGCGGGAGTTACGAATGAGCCGCTGGCACACGGTGAAGTCGTCGCGGTCGGAAAAGAAATTTCCGGGAAGTTTAAAAAGCTGGTTGATAATATTTTATTGGAAATATAAATCGTAGGGATGAGCCTTGCGGTCGCCCTTGAAAATAGCAGGCATATATAAAACAAAAAAATAAAGGTCGGAGAAAAAATAAAATGAAAATATTGTTTAAAAACGCCAATATAATAGACAAAAACGGCGAATCTCTTTCAGATATATATATATACATAGACGGGGAAGATATTTTATTTGCCGATAAAGCCGAAAAAATCGAAAAAAGCAAAAAGATTGCGGGATTTGAACCCGACAGGATAATAAATGCCGAAAATATGCTCGTTATTCCGGGATTATATAACGCGCACACGCACCTGCCCATGACTATTCTCAAAGGATACGCCGAAGAAATGGCTTTGAATAAATGGCTCTTCGACAAAATATTTCCAGCCGAAGATAAACTAAATGATATAATGGTGTATTACGCTTCGATTTGGGGAATTGCGGAACAGATAAAAAACGGCGTGGTTTCATGCTCGGATATGTATTTTTTTTCAGAAAATATATTGCAGGCAGCGGATGAAAGCGGTGTAAAATTAAATTTTTCGAGGGCGATTCAGTCGTTTGACGAAACTGAAAACCCAAAAAATAACAAAAGATTCAGTCATGCAAAGAAACTATATAAAAATTATCATAATTCGTCCAGGGGAAGAATAAAAATAGATATGTCTATACATGCCGAATACACGGCAAACGCGAAGATAATAAAAGCCGTCGCGGATTTTTCGAATGAAAACATGATAATGAATCATATACACATGTCCGAAACAAAAAAAGAACATAAAGAATGTATTGAGCGAAACGGGATGACCCCGTGCGAATTTTTTAATTCGTTTAATTTTTTCGATTCGCCTACTATTGCGGCGCATTGCGTTCACATAACTGAAAACGACATGGAAATAATGGCGGAAAAAGGCGTAACTGCGGCGCATTGCCCGTCAAGTAATTTAAAGCTTGCCTGCGGCGTCGCAAATATTCCGGAAATGATAAACAGGGGAATAAATATCGCGATGGGTACTGACGGTTCGGCTTCTAATAATAATCTTGATATATTAAAAGAAATGTATATAGCTTCGGTTTTGCAGAAAGGAGTAAGCGGCGACCCGGCTGCAATGCAAGCGAAAAATATGTTAAAATACGCTACGGTTAATTCTGCGATTGCGCAGGGAAGGGAAGATTGCGGTATTATCGGAACAGGTAAAAAAGCAGATATAACTGTGTTTGACTTAAATTCAATAGAAGCTGTTCCGGTATATGATTACAGCAGCGCGCTTTTATATTCTTTGAGCGGAAGAAACGTGATTATGACTATGTGCGACGGTAAAATATTATATGAAAACGGCGAATTTAAAACAATAGATATAGAAAAAGTAAAATATAAAATAAAAAAATTCTCGGAGATATATAAATAAAATATGAATAATATTAAAAAGCAAACGTTTCTGCAAGGCGCGTTAATTTTATTAGTAGCAAATTTGACAGTAAAAATCGTCGGGTTTATATTCAGGATACCTATATATATGATACTTGGCGGTTCGGGTTGGGCAAATTATCAGGACGCATATATTTTATACGGATTGTTTTTCGTAATTTCGACGGCGGGGCTTCCGGTTGCAATATCGAGAATGATTTCAGTGGCTAACGCAAAAAAAAATTACGCCGAAGAAAAAAAGATATTCAGGTTATCTGTTTTAACTTTTGTAATAGTCGGATTTATCGGGATGTGCGTTCTGTTTTTTGGCGCGCGGGCTTATTCTGATTATGTAGTTACAAATCCCGAGGCTTATTACGGGATATTAATTCTCGCGCCGTCTTTATTTTTTGTCTGCATAACTGCCGCTTTCAGGGGATATTTTCAAGGGCGGCAGAATATGGTCCCTACGGCGATATCCGAAATAATTGAAGTTTTGGGGAAATTATTTATCGGAGTAGCGGCCGCTATGTACGCATATAATATATACGGGCCCGAAAGGCTTGATATAGTCGCTGCTTTCGCAATAAGCGGTCTGGCTGTGGGAATTATAGGGGGATCATTATTTTTATTTATCAGAAAACTGCTTATGAAAAATGAATATCCTGATATTTCTGAAAATGATAATATAATAATGCCTGTGAGAAAAAGCGGCGCTATTATTAAAGAGATAATACAAATATCTTTGCCGATAGTTATCAGTTCTTCTCTTGTAAGTATTTCGAGTTTGATAGATTCTGCTGTTATGAAACGCCGGCTTATAGATATAGGCTGGCTGTATGAAACCGCAAAAACAACTTATGGAGACTATACAGCGCTTGCCATTCCGTTTTTTGGTTTTCCGATTACTCTTATCGCCCCGCTCGGAATAACTATAATCCCGGTAATATCGGCGGCTTTCGCGGAAAAAAATACGGAATTGATAAAATCTACTGCCGAATCGACATTCAGGGTTACTTCTATAATTACTTTGCCGTGCGCTTTCGGGATTGCCTGTATGTCTAAACCCATATTAAATTTATATACTATTATTAAACCGGATTTGACTGAAGCCGTAGAATCTACCGCGCCGCTTTTATCGGTTTTGGCTATAGCAATTTTATTTGTCGCTATGGTAAATGTGACAAATTCTATGCTGCAGTCGCAAAGGCAGGAAGTAAAAACTATTATATCTATGGCCTGCGGTATGGTGGTAAAAATAGTTTCGAGCTATATTTTAATAGGAATCCCGGCAGTTAACCGTTACGGGACTCCTGTCGGAACATGTTTATGTTATATGACGATAATGGGAATAAATTTTTATTTTCTCGCGAAACATACTAAGATTACCCCGTCTGTCGGGCGTACTTTTATGAAACCGTTTATCGCAAGTTCAATAATGGCAATTTGCACGATTTTAAGTTATATGCTGTTTAATTATGTTCTGCATAATTCGCATATCGCAACTCTTATTGCAATAATAATCGCGTTTGCGGTATATTTTGTTTTAATTATATTGCTAAAAACACTGACGCGGGAAGATGTTTTATTATTGCCCAAAGGAGCGAAATTATACGAGGCCATGAAAAAGAAAAGATTAATTGATTAATTTGTAAAAATACGGAGATAATATAAAATGAAAATGCTAAAAAAAGAAAGATATAGCTTTGAAGATCTAAAAGAAATAATGCGCATTTTACGCTCGGATAAAGGCTGCCCGTGGGATAAAGAACAGACGCATGAATCTATAAGAAACAATTTTATCGAAGAAGTGTATGAAGCTATTGAGGCAATAGACGATAATGATCCGGAATTATTAAAAGAAGAACTCGGGGATGTTTTATTGCAGGTAGTTTTTCATGCGCAGATAGGCTCGGAATCCGGGGAATTTGATATAGGTGATATATGCGATGAAATATGCAAAAAATTAATAATACGTCATCCGCATATATTCTCTGATAAAATAATCGCCGATAATTCAGAACAGGTTTTATTAAATTGGGAAAACATAAAAATCAAAGAAAAAGGGTATTCTGATACAAAAGAATATATAGAGAGCACAGCTAAATCTCTGCCTGCTTTGATGAGGGCTGAAAAAATCCAGAAAAGATTTACCAAAAGAAAAGTTACGGAAAAATTAAATCCGGAAGATATAATAAATAAATTAAAAGAAGATTTAAACGAATTGGAAATGGCAAAAAGCAAAAATTCAAACATAAATTCGGAAATGATAGGCAGAACATTGTATGATATTGTAAGCCTTGCGAACAGCTATAATATAAGCTCAGAGCAGGCTCTGTATAATTTTAATAAAAAAATAATAAAAATAATGTTAAAAATTCAAAATTTTTAGCAAAAAATACTTGTATAATATAAAAAACTGTGGTATAATCATGTATGATAAAATTTTTCATAAAAAAAAGGGGATTTTAAAAATGAACAAAACACAACTTATCGATGCAGTAGCAAAAGAATCAAACCTCAAAAAACGCGAAGTTGAAAATGTAGTTGAAAATCTTATCAACACAATTATCGACTCGGTCGCAAACGGCGAAAAAGTTCAGATAACCGGTTTCGGTTCATTTGAAAGAAAAGAAAGAGGAGAAAGAAATATCAAGAATCCTCGTACAGGCGAAGATATGAAAGTTCCTCCGTCAAAGAGCCCGTCGTTCAGCGCAGGCAGCATATTCAAAGAAAAAGTTAATAAATAATTTTTTCGGCAACGAATAAAAAACGGCGCGGCAAATTAAATATTTGCCGCCTGTTTTTTATTGATAATTCTTGGCGAATAAAAATAAACGAGGTAAAAATAAAATGATAATATTACCTGCGATCGATATTCTCGGCGGAAAATGCGTAAGGCTTGCGCAAGGCGAGTATAATACAGCCGCAAAAGTTGCTGAAAATCCGGTTGAAACCGCGAAATATTTTAAAGACTGCGGAGCGGAATATATACATATAGTCGATTTGGACGGGGCAAAAGATGGAATGCCTAAAAATAAAGAAATTTTTATAGAAATTGCAAAAAATATAGATATTCCCGTAGAACTTGGCGGCGGAATCAGGGCTATTGAGACAATAGATTATTATATAGCAAACGGAATAAGCCGGATTATATTGGGTTCGGTTATATTGGAAAATAAAGAATTGACAAAAAAAGCCATATTAAAATACGGCGATAAAATAGCCGTAGGCATAGATGCGAAAAACAGAAAAGTCAAAACTTCCGGATGGCTTGTCGAAAACGAAATTGATTTTATCGAGCTTGCCGTAGAAATGGCGAAAATCGGCGCAAAAAATATAATATATACAGATATATCAAAAGACGGTATGCTGTCCGGAGTGAATTTAGAGCATTATCAGGAATTAAAAAATTATTTGCCGTCTGACGTAAAAATAACGGCAAGCGGCGGCGTTAAAGATATAAACGATATAATAAAATTGCAAAGTCTTGATATATACGGCGTAATCTGCGGGAAAGCGATATATTCCGGAAACTTGGATTTAAAACAGGCTATTGATTTTACGAAAATTTTTAATAAAAGCGAATTGGTTCCCGCGATAATACAGGATTATAAAAATAATAAAGTTTTAATGCTCGGTTATATGAACAAAGAATCGTTTAAATTAACTATTGAAACAAAACGCACGTGGTTTTTCAGCAGGGGAAGGCAGAAACTCTGGAACAAAGGCGAAACTTCGGGCAATTTTTCAAATATAAAAGAAATATTTTACGACTGCGAAGAAAACGCTCTGTTAATTAAAGTCGAACAAACCGGCGTAGTTTGCCATACCGGAAACAAAACTTGCTTTTACAGGAGATTGATATAATTATGCAAAATAATATTTTAAACGAATTATATGATATAATACTCGAAAGAAAAAACAATATTGACGTCGAGGATAAAGACGGCGAAAAATCTTACACAAAATATCTTTTTCAGGAAGGGATAAACAAAATCCTGAAAAAAATCGGCGAAGAAACCGCTGAGACTATAATCGCCGCAAAAGACGCGAGCAACGGTTCGGGAGCTGAAGATTACAACGTTTTACTGATCGGCGAAGTGGCGGATTTATTTTATCATGTTCTTGTCATGCTCTCCGAACTTGACATAAAATTTGCGGACATTGAGGAAGAACTTGCCGAACGCGCGAAAAAAATGGGCAATTTAAAGCAAATGAAAGAAGTTGATAAAAACTCATGAATATAGTCGGCAACCAATGGGACGATATTTTAAAATATGAATTTGAATCCGAATATTTTAAAAAACTAAGCAAATTTTTAGACAAAGAATATAAAAATAAAATAATATATCCCGAAAAAGACAATATATTTAACGCTCTAAAACTCACGCCTCCGGACAAAGTCAAAGTCGTGATATTGGGGCAGGACCCGTATATAAATCCGGGAGAGGCTCACGGGCTTGCGTTCTCTGTTTTATCAAAAGGGCAGGGGATAAAAATTCCGCCGTCGCTTAGAAATATATATAAAGAATTAAGCTCGGATATTGGCATGAATATTCCCAAAAGCGGCTGTTTAATTTCATGGGCGTTGCAGGGAGTATTATTATTAAACACTGTTTTAACGGTCGAAGCGGGAAAATCAAATTCGCACGCGAAAAAAGGCTGGGAACAATTCACGGATTATATAATAAAATATCTCGGTAAAAAAGAAAGTCCGACTGTTTTTATCTTATGGGGCAAAAACGCGCACTCAAAAGAAAAATTTATAATAAATTCAAATCAGCATTTGATATTAAAAGCTCCGCATCCGTCGCCTTTATCGGCTTCAACGGGATTTTTCGGGTGCAGGCATTTTTCGCGAACTAATAAATTTTTATCGGATAATAATTTGGAAATCATTGATTGGGATTCAATAAATAAATAATATAAATAAAATTTTATTAATTAAAGGAGAATAATAATTATGAAAACCAATAAAATAATATCTGTTTTAATTGTTTTTACTATGTTAATTACATTGATTTTGACAGCTTGCGGCAATAATTCGGAAGATTCCGGCAATAAAAGTCCGTCCGGCGATAATATAAACAGCGGGGACAACGGCGAAGTTCAGAGTGGAGATGAAGAGCAGGAAAAAAAAGAATACAAGGCGGACGCCGAAACTTTTGACTGGGGCGGTAAAGACTTTAAGATTCTTGTAAATCCAAACGACAGCACTTTAGAATGGCGCGATGTTGATTTTACCGCCGAAGAACTAAACAGCGAACCTATAAACGACGCAGTATTTAACAGAAATATAATAATAGAAGATATGTTTAATATTAATATTATTCCTGTAAATACAGATGTCGGCTCGCATGTGGGAAATATAAGAAAAACTATTAAAGCGGGAGATAACGCTTATGATTTAGTTTTTAACAATACGTTTGACAGTTCTACTCTGTCGCAGGAAGGGATTTTATATGACTTGTCCGGCGTTTCAAATATTGATTTGTCTCAGCCATGGTGGGATCAAAACGCCGTAAAAGATTTGTCTATCATGAATAAATTATATTATGTAACAGGCGACATAGGCACAATGTATAAAAAATCCGTGGGTATAATTTTATTTAACAAACAAATGATGCAGGATTATGCTTTGGGAAATCCGTACCAGCTTGTGGAAGATAAAAAATGGACGATGGATAAGTTTTTAGAAATGTGTACGGAAGTATCGCAGGATTTGGATAGCAACGGAAAATGGGACGACAACGATAAATACGGGATTTTGGGATATTGCGATATTATCGCCATAGGACTTATCGGAGGAGGAGTAAAATTCGCCACGAAAAATAGCGGCGATATTCCCGAAATAACATTTATGAATGAAAAAACTGTCGCAATATTTGAAAAATTCACAAGTATATTATACAAACAGGAATTATTCTGGAGCTGGTCAAAAGCAGGTTCAAATAACGAACGCTCAAGAGTAATGTTCGCAAATAATCAGGGATTATTTAACTGGAACGAATTTCATTCGATCCCTAATTTGAGAGAAATGGAAACGGATTTCGGCATATTGCCAATGCCGCTTTATGACGAAAATCAGGAAAGATATTATCATTCCGTAAATCCGCATGTAGCGCAGATGATGGCCATACCCATATCTAATCCCGATATCGAAAAAACCGGTGCGGTTATTCAGCATATTGGAGCTATATCTAAAAATATTTTAACGCCGGCTTATTATGATATATCGCTTAAAGGGAAACATGCCAGAGACGACGAATCTATAATGACAATGGACTTGATATTTAATACAATAACATACGATCCCGGATATATGAATAACTGGGGAAATCTTTCGAATTTTACTCTGCAAATGGTGGATTCTTATAAAAGCGATTTGGTTTCCCAGTATGAAAAATTAGAATCAAAAGCCCAAACCGCTCTGGATAAAATGATAGAAAAATACGATTCGCTGGATTAATTATTGTTAATAACAACAAGCAAACGCCGATTTAACCGTCGGCGTTTGTTTTATTTATGTTTAGATTTAAAATATCCTTCCAGATTTAACTTGTACACGCCGTTGTTGTCTGGCGTAAATCCTAAAATTCGCGGCAGATAGCCGCTTTCTTTTTTTAATATAACGCTTTTTACACCGCATGAATCAATAAAATTAAGCGCGGCTTTTCCCGTTATTATAAAAACGCCTAAATCGTCGGTTCCGTCAACGCTTTTTAAGTCATATATAACCGCGTATTCGCCGAGTATTCTAAACTGCGACATACCAAGAAGTTTCCCGTTTTCTGTTGTTTTATATGCGAAACAATCCGGGTCAAATTCAACCCCGCATAATTTACATATTTCCTGTTGTTCTTCTTTGGTTTGAATAGGCTTTACTTCAAGCATTATATATAATCCTTTTATGTTAAATATTTTTCTTCAATAACTGCATATAAAACGTTGATTCGATTTCAAGCCAGTTTTTCTTTCTCCTATTTTCACCGAACGAAAGATGATGCCCCTGCACTGCATAACCCTGCGATTCATCTATCCACTTTTTCGGGAATAAATATGTGCCGCTGTCTGTTTTATATTTGTCAAAATAATCAAGCAAATCCCTAAACCATTTTGTTTTGAGCGCGACTGGATATTTAACGATGTTCTGTGCGAAAAACAACAACTTTGGAATTCCAAAGCCTATGCGGTCGCCGCCGCGTTCGATATAACTTGCCGGATCGAACCAGCCGGGATATTTCGGATCCCAGCCTTGGCTGTGATATTTTTTTACACCTGCTATTAATATTCCGTAGCCGTCCTCGATTTTCTCATGGAACTCATCGGTGGAAATATAATTAATTATGTCGTTTATTTTTTGGTTAACTACCGAGTCTTTCAAATCGTACAAGCGAGACATTCCAAGAATGTCATAAATATATGGGTAGCTAAAATCACTTGCCCGGCTGAGTTCCGGTTTAATAAATTTGCTGTTTTTCCAATTTTTCGGAACGCCGGTAAGTTTGTCCCGTTCTTCATCGCTTATATAAAAATCATAAATTTTCTTCTGCACGAAACGGTGTATTCTGTCTAATTTATCCAACATGGTTGTTGTCACTTTATCGTTTGAAATACCGGCAAGGCTAAATATATTAACAGAAAGCCATTTAAAAGATATTGATGTGTGTCGGCTTAAATAAAAATCGGCCGCATCTATAAGCGATTGTAAACCGCCGTGTAAGCCAAGCTGTATCAGTTTTGGCAGCGCATTTTCGAGGCAAACATCAAAACTGCCGTGTTCCAGATGATTCCGCGTAAGCGGCTTTTCATTTTTCAAATTGACGATCCATTTCTGCACTTCCTTGTTTTCAAATAATTCACTCTCAATATTTTTCGCGATTTTATCGTCTTTTAATAATTCTTTCGCCACTCTGTAACGAATCGGCGCGTCGGCGTTATCTATTAACCAACCGCATATTTTTTCGTCAATCATTTTTTATTTACCTCTATAATTATAAACCTTTTAAATAATTTATCTCGTTATAATTCAAGTATTTCCATTGACCGGGCTTTAATGTCCCGATATTTAATTTGCCTACGCATACGCGTTTTAATTTTAATATAATCAAATCTAAATTTTCGCACATACGGCGTATTTGCCTGTTTCGCCCTTCAGAAATCTCTATCCTTAATTTTGTTCTGCCGTTTTTTAATTCTATTACGCTGATTTTTGCGGGCGATGTTTTTCTGCCGTCGATTTCAATGGGTTCAGAGAGTTTTTTTATAATATCCTGTTTTAATTCGCTTTTAATCGTGATATGATATATTTTATTTATCTCATGTTTGGGATGCATTAATTTATTCGCGGTTTCCCCGTCGTTTGTGAGAATCAAAAGACCTTCGGAATACATATCCAATCTCCCGACAGGATAAACTCTTTCTTCGATTTCTTCTTTATTTAAAATATCAGAAACGCATAACCTGTCTTGATCGTCAGACATAGTAGTGACGATTCCGGCAGGTTTGTACATCATTATATATATTTTTTTATTTTCAGATTTGGATTTCGGCGTTATTATAACGCCGTCCACAATAATTTCGTCGATTTCCGGGACTATTTTTTGTCCGATAACGGCTTTTTTATTATTGATTATAACTTTTCCGCGCATTATTGCGTTTTCCGCGCTCCGCCTTGACATTATACCTTGCTCGGATAAATATTTTTGTATCCGCATTTCTTCCATTTTATCTGACTATCCTCTTTATTATTTTACTTTTTATTTCTTACTCCAACATCTTCGCACGCGGCTATCACAGAATATCCCACTATTCTGTCTTTGTACATAAATACTATTCTGCCTATCATATCGCCTTTTTTTACCGGAGCGTAAATAAATTGCGGCAGTTCTATTTTAGACTCTATATTTTCACGGTTTATAGAATTAGGCAAACTCGCCGATTCCGCGTGTATATTTTCGCATTTTATATCAGTTAAATTTTCTTTTTTACCGTCTTGATTTATTTTATATCCGTTTACGATATTTACGTTAAATTTATATTCATGTTCTTTGCATAATTCTACGTTTCTGTAATTGGCAAACCCGTAATCGAGCATTTCTATATGATCGTTCCAGTCGTCAGAAGCGTTTAAAGTAACTGCGACAAGCTTAGTCCCGTTTCTTTCCGCCGCTGAGACAAGACACCTTCCGGAACGTTTTGTAAACCCGGTTTTTACCCCGATTGCGTCTTTGTATAATCTCAGCATTTTATTGTGGTTTCTCAAATATCTTGCCCCGGATTCGTTATTTGTGCCGTCGGCGTTTTTAGGATATATAATTTTATTTTTCGCGCTTGCTATTTCAACAAAAATTTCGTTTTCGAGCGCATGAGCCGTGATTTTTGCCAAATCATAAGCAGTAGTATAATGCATTTCGTTATCTAATCCGTGAGGGTTTGTAAAATTAGAATCTTTCAAATTTAATTCTTTGACTTTTTCGTTCATCATTTCCGCGAATTTTTCTATGCTTCCGGCAACGCTTATCGCGATTGCTTCGGCTGCGTCGTTAGCTGAATTTAAAAGCAGGGCGTATAATAAATCATTTAAAGTAAACCGTTCGTTTTGATATAAATAAATCGAAGAACCTTCCGCTCCGGTCATTTTTTTTGTTATCGTTATTATTTTATCAAGAGGCATACCGCTTTCTATCGCGACTATTGCCGTTATTATTTTTGTAGTGCTCGCCATAGGAAGACGTTTATTTGAATTTAATTCATAAATTATATCCCCGCTGTCCGTATCTATCAGTATTGCGCTTTGCGCCGCAACTGACGGAAGGGAAACCGGAATTGAATTTGAATTGAAAACCTGAACATCTTCGCCTTCCTGTATTTCAAAGGCAAAATCGTAATCAGAATCATCAATCAAATTATTATCAAAATCAACAGGTATAGCCTGAATCTGGTCAATTAAATAAAATTCGTCTGTATCATATATATAAACATTTTTCGAATCCTGATATAAATTTACCGGGATATTATAATAAATTATTCTCTGAATACTTGACGTTAATAATATCAAAACAAATATAAAAATCAAAGAACCCGTAAAAAACTTTGCGGTTTTCATTTTATTTAACGCACCTCATTTTAACATATTATTTATACTTATACAATAAAATATATGTTAAGACAGGCGCGTTAATTCTTAAAATTTTATATAAATTATTCGCAATATTCTTTTGTCAGTTCATCGGCACGGTTCGTACAGGCAAGCATGGCTCTTTTAATTGCGCCTGTAAAATCGTCGGAGTAAAAACTTTCGAGAGCTTTTTCTGTTGTGCCTTTCGGTACAGCCACTAATTTTATCAATTCGCCCGGAGATTTCCCACTATTTTTCAGCATTTCAAAAGAACCGATAAGAGATTGCAAAATTACCGGATATATTTCAACTTCGCCAAATCCCTGTTCGATTGCGCCTTTTAGCATAGCTTCGGCAAACAGATAAACATAAGCCGGCGACGATCCGTTTACAGATATAATTTTATTCATTTTATCTTCGCTTAAAACTATAATTTCGCCGAGGCTTGCGAAAATATCGCAGATTATTTTAAAATTTTCACTTGTAGCGATATTATTTTTACATAAAGACGTCATGCCTTTGCCGAGTAAAACCGGTTTATTAGGCATTGTGCGAATAACTTGGATTTTTTGCCCTATTTGCGCCTCTATATAATTTATTGTAATACCTGCGGCAGTCGATACAAATATTTTTTTCGTCAAATCAATTCCCGAATTTTTTATATCCGGCAAAAGTTCCGAAAAATTCTGCGGTAAGACCGCTAAAAAAATAATATCGCCATAATTTAAAACTTCGTTTAGATTATATGCTTTTTTTAAGTTTAAATTATTATATCTTTTATATTGCTCTTTATTTTTGTCAAAAATTATTATATTTTTTTCGTTTATATTAAGCTTACCGACAAGAGCGTATATAATTGCTTCAGATAAATTCCCCGCGCCTATAAACGCGATTTTTATATCTTTTACATCAATATTAATATTCATGTTTAGTTTTTATCCTGCGCTTCCCAGATTTGTAAACGTATATTCGGGTAATCTTTGATCTATAAAAAATTCGCTTATATCGCTTTTACTGCCGTTCAGCCATTTTAATATATCTCTTCTTTCGACAGTTACAGGCATTCTGTTATGCAAAGAACGCATAAGCCCTCGTGCTTCTCTTGTCATTATTACAAAACGTACTTGTTCTTTATCCGGTAAAACCGGATCGGGAAGTTTTTCGTATATTCCGGCAAAATAAAGCATTGGGGAATTATTATCTTTTATCAGATATTTTTCTTTTTTGTTCTGGAGCTTCGCCCATTCAAAAAATCCGTTCGATGGGATTATACAGCGTTTATTTACGATAGAATCTTTAAACATTCTCTTGTCATAAACCCCTTCGCTCCGGGCATTTATAACAAGATTGCCGTTATAGCCTTTTATGCCCCATTGCATCGGAACAGCGTCTATTTTAAATTCTTTTTCCGGTATTAATATCGGAACTGTGTCAGTCGGGCGTATTTCACCTGTTTTGACATTCTGGAATTCGACCGTATCACTGTAATGCTTTTTTAATTCTTCGAATATTCTGCGCATTTCCATAATATCATCAGTATCGTCAATAACAAATCTTCCACACATTTTAATAACATCTCTTTTCTGAAAATTAAATTAATTTATTAAATATATTATATTAATATTATAAAACAAATGTTTGGATTTGTCAAGGGAAAAAGCAAAAAATTTACGTAAATTTTTAATTTTAAGACAGAAAAAAGGCGGCTTTCCCGCCTTTTTTCTGTCTTAAAATATATTATTGTTGAACATAATTCTTGTTTTTTCATTTCCCCCAGCCAACCGAAGTAAACACCGCCATCAGAGCGGCTTCTTTGTCAACAGCATCGCCGGAAAATTGCACGCAGAATTTTTTGTACGCGTTACAGGAAATGAGTTGATTCTTTTTCAGGCTGTTCACATAATCGCAGTATTCGCTCGCCAGTTCCGCCGTTTCAAATTCGTTGACATAAATGTTGAGAGTTGATGACCCGTCCGTTCCGGCAATGCAGAAACCGGCTATGGGTTTTGGCGTTGTTCCTTCAAAATCGCCGGTGGAAGCTTTGCTGTTATCTGTTTTATATCCAGCATCCTCGGCGGCTTTTTTAATTTCGGCAAGCGTCAAGTCGCCGCTTACTGCAGGAGTCGTCGGAGTAACAGCCGAACTGCCGGAATAATCGAGCGTTTTGCCCTTGAGTTTGTCTACCATACGCGCCGCGATGATAAGAGCTTCCTGTCGTGTCGCGCTCGCGTAATTTGCCGCTACTTCCGCCGATGTTACTGCGCGCGGGGAAAACATATTGTTGCCCGTCCCCGTGATGACGCCGTTCGCCGCCATGAAATAAACTGACGGTTTCGCCCAGTCGCTGATTTTGCTGTCGTCGGCGAACTTGGCTGGTTGCGTGAACTTGAGCGTGTAGTCGCCGTCGGTTGCAAGCGACCAGCCTTCTATATACGCGCCTTTAAGCACACGGGTCAGCATAGTCGCGGCCTGTTCGCGGTTGAGCAGAACGTTTGGCGAGAATTTATCTGCCGACGTGCCTGACGTAATTCCCACGTTGTACGCTTTCAACACTTCAGCGTCATTCGTGTCCGTAAACGGGTTTTTTGCCGCCGCCGCAGCTTTTTTGCCCGTGAGGTTTTCATATAACTTGACCGCTACTGCCGCAAATTCTTTTCGTGTGATCGGCTTTTTCAAGTCTTCTTTAATGAGCGAATCAGGGATTAATCCGTATGCCTGCGCTTTGTCGAGTTCCGGCATTGCCCAACCCGACGCGTTCAGCGTTGCAAAAGTGTATGTGATCGGGCTGATGCGTTCGCCGTTTTTGGAATCGTCGGGACCTCCGCTGTTGCCGTAATAGCTGTACACAGAAAGGCTCTTGCCGTCCTTTGACATGGTAAACACATACGTGATATGTGAGCCTACTTTTTGGTCAGGCAGGAAATGCGCGGTCAATACATTACCGGACACCGTTCCCTCGAACATTCCGTTATATCCTAAATATCCTTTCACTGTGTCTCCGCTCTGCACCATCATGGTCGCACCGTAGGAATAACTGGTGATATGCCATAACCCTGTCCATGATATTGCCGAACCGGATTCATATTTCGCTGTTACCTCGGAATAGTCAAGCGCTTTTGTAAGTTTCAAATTTTCTTTCTTGCCGTATGTGTTATACTGATAGCTGCCGGTTATATTTCCATCCGCGGACATAGTAAATACTGCGCCATCATATTCGCCGTATCCAGTAGTAATAACTCCTGTCAGAGTGTTGCCGTCAACCGTCCCTTCAAATCGGTCGCTACCATAAGCACCGTATGTGCCTACGACTTTATCGCCTGTCTGTCAGAAACAGAAATCTTCTCCGGGATTGCCGGACATGGGATCGCGTTCGCTCCATCTGCCCGTCCACGGGTTCGCTCCCGCCGCGCTCGCGGGTATCATGGGTATCAACGCCATTACCATTACCAGCGCAAGGATAAAAGTTATTGTCCTGCCTGTGATTTTTTTCTTTGTTTTCATATTTTTTCCTTTCTTGAATTAAAAATTTAGACTTTTTGTGTTCTTATTTTTATTCTGTGTAATTTTACCGCTTCAATCTTCACGAAAATAAGGGAAAAGGTAAACCGTTGTTTCGTCGTCGTAAAGCATCAGCGATAAACTGTCCCCGCTTTTCATAAATTCGATGTTCGTATCGCTTTTTTGACTGTCTATCCTCCATCCCGTTTCGGTCAGGGTACCGACATATTGGTCAAAAGAAACTCTTGAACTGTCGTTGATAATAATTCTCACATATTTATACATGCCGCCGTTGTCGCCCCAATCCGAGGAGTCAACAGTTCCGTCGGGATATTTAGGGTAATAGTCGGGAAGCTCCGCAGGCCACCCAGACGCGCCGGCAGCCACTGTTTGCGATGCCGGATCATCCCCATCCTGCGAAACCGGGGAATTTATCTGATTGTTTCCGTTATTGTCATTACTGTCGTTGTTAGATGTGTCATTCTTGTCTTTACAAGCGACAAGAAAAGAAAGCGTGAATACTATAATCAACGCAAGAATAAACGTGATTGTACTGCTTATATTTTTTGCTTTCATGCTTTTTTCCTCTTCATATAATATAAATATTTTCTTCAGTTTAAATTTACATTCAATATTTTTTATATCTCCGGAATAATAATCTCCACTTCTTTTCCAAGATTAGAAGAACGGTATATTCCGTCGCATATCGCCTGATTATATAAAATTTCTTCTCCGGGCACAGGAGCGGGACCATTTGTTTTTACTGCATCGACAAAACTGCGCATTTTGCCGTACCACATTTCGTTATTATACGGGTCTTTTTCAATGGTTGCAATAGGGTCGTCGGGCAATATAAATGTATCTTTTTCTTTGCCGTTGATGTCTGTAAAATACATGACACGCGAAGGTCTTTTAAATTTATCGGGAGTATTTATAACTTTGATTGCGCCTTCGGTGCCGAGCCATAAAGTTTCGCCGAGTGAATCCGCGTGCATCGCCCACGACTGCTTGAATACAAACGTCACGTCGCCTTCCATTCTGACCAATGCGACAGAGAAATCGTCAACGTCAAACGCAGCCGCTTCTTCAGGGGTCGTGGACCACCAGAATTTCGGGCTCTTGCCTAAATATTTCGTCGCGATTGCCGAAACGGTTAATGGCTTTGGATATTTTATCGCGTGTAAACATTCGTCGATAGAATAACAGCCTATATCGCCCAGACAGCCAAACCCGGCTTTGTCTTTATCGACAAACGTGCCGCCCGGAATACCCCTGCGCCGTCCGCCGCCGCTTTGGACATAATAAACTTTGCCGATAAGTCCGTCGTTGATTATTTTGTCGATTTTTTGACGCATATAATCCCATCTCGGCTGAAATCCTATAGTCAGAATTTTTTTTGCTTTTTTGGACGCTTTGACCATATCAGCCGCTTCTTGAATAGTGAAAGACATAGGCTTTTCGCAAAGCGTATGAATCCCGGCTTCCAATACAGCTATCGCACATTCGGCATGGGTTTTGTTATAAGTGCAAACGCTCGCTCCGTCCATTTTTACGTTTTTGACTAAATCATATACATTGTCAAACGCCGGGACTTTTGTAAGTTTATAATGATCCAAAAATTTTCTCGCTTTTCCGGGGACTATATCGCAAGCCCCGACAATTTCAACGTCGTCAAAAGTTATGTATTTTTCCATGTGCGCGTGAGCTATGCCGCCGGTTCCGACTATTCCGATTTTTATTTTTTTGCTCATGATTTTTTTCTCCAATCATAAATTATAAATTTATTTTTTGCTTTTTAATCATTATAAATAAATATTATTAATTATACGTTAAATTTATAAATATTTTTAAAATTTTTTTTATAAAAACAAAAAAATCAAATTCAAAAAATTTACTTGACAAATTTACTTAAAAATGATATTATATTAAAATACAAAATGTGCCGTTAGCTCAATTGGATAGAGCGTCTGGCTACGGACCAGAAGGTTGGGGGTTCAAGTCCTCTACGGCACGGTAAGAAAAAAGCCGATAGAATAATTTTCTATCGGCTTTTTTCTTTTGCAATTCGTTTTTAATCTACTTTGATTTAAACTGTTATGTTTCCATAAATTTATTTATCTTTTCCACTATTTCATCAAAATCACTATGTAATAATTGTTCCGCGATTGTGCCTAATAAATCATTTATCGTCTGGGGCCATGTTTTTTTACGCAATTCTGTTATCAATTTATCCGCGGTACTTTCGTCATATTCTTCGCACGCAGTTTTTATAGTTAGCAAACTTTCGCGTAAATACGATTTATTTTCTTCCGTAGTTTCATCGCGGGCATTTTCATTTTTGGGTTTTAATTCTTCCATATAAGCCCGAAGAGATTTTATAAAAGCGGGAGTTTCAGAAGCAATCAAACCAGTGTTTCCATCGCGTCCTAATTGTTCTAATTTAAATGCTACGGAAGATAAGTCCAATTTCTTCATATTCGCCAGCGCGCTTTTCATTCCGTGAACATGAATAATATATGTTCGTATATCGTCTTCATTGTAAACGCCTTTTTTTGCGTCAATAGCTTCCAATGCAGCGAGGGATTTTGCCGCATCGCGTGCAAATATTTCGGCAAAACGCGCGTTCATAGCTTGCTGTGCAGCGTTATCATTGGCAGGGGTTTCAGGTTTGTTTTGAGACTGATTTCTTGCTGCTTTAATAACTTCCGGCGGCTGTTTATCGCGTATCAGTTTATTTAATACGGCATTCAGCTGGCGAACGTCGATTGGTTTTGAAATAAAATCGTCAAACCCGTTTCCGAGAAATATATCCGCTTGTCCCGCAACGGCGTTTGCGGTCAGTGCTACGATTGATTTTGTATATCCCATAGCCCGGATTTTTTGCGTTGTCTCTATGCCGTCCATTTGCGGCATCATGTGATCCATAAATATAATATCATAAACTTTACCGTCTTTTATTTTTTCGATTGCGGCAAATCCGCTGTCGGCAGAATCTATATTTAACCCGTATGGAGTCATAAGCCCTTTGGCGACATAAATATTCGTCTCAACATCATCAACAATCAAAACTTTACCGTAAGGCATAAGTTCCCGTGTTATTTGTACCCGTTTCATCTGCGCCCTGCTGCTCGTTCTGAATTGGTGCAGGTTTTCCGCCATTTCGCTGCCTAACACTTGATTATCAACCAATCCCTGAGGCAGACGCACGGTAAACGTAGAACCCTCACCCGGTTCGCTGTCTATGAATATCTCGCCTTCCATCATCCGTATCAGGTTGCGCGTAATGCTCATGCCAAGCCCTGTGCCTTCAGTAGAACGGTTGGCTTCCATATTAAATCTGGAATATTCGTCAAATAGTTTATTCACTTGTTCTTTCGTCATGCCCTGTCCGGTATCGCTTACGCTGACGACCAGAATCGCTTGATTTTTATTGTTATTGATCGCTTCTGACGATACAGACAATTTAACCGTTCCTTCAGCAGTATATTTAAAAGCGTTAGAAAGTATATTATTTAATATCTGTTTTACGCGCAATTCGTCGCCCATCATATATACGGGTAAATTTTCGTCTACATAGAGTTCAAATTCAATAGGCTTGCTTCCGATTCTCATCATATTGAGCTGAGCGGTGTCGCTGATAAAACTGGCTATTTCGTATTTGGCTGTTATAAGCTCTAATTTTCCGGCTTCGATTTTTGATAAATCCAATATGTCATTAATAATACCGAGCAGTAAATCGCCTGATGCATATATTTTATTAAGAGCTTCTTTTACGCTTTGATCCAGCGAGTCGTTTTGCATCTGTATTTCAGTAATGCCGAGAATTGCGTTCATGGGCGTGCGTATTTCATGGCTCATCGTGCTTAAAAAAGCGCTTTTCGCTTTATTTGCGGCTTCAGCTTCTAATTTTTGACGTTCTGTATCGAGTAAAATATTTTTTGTTTCGGTTATATCTACTAAAGCTCCGGCTACTCTTATTGGAGTTCCGTCTTTTTCCCTGATTGATTCGCCTGAAGCGTGATAATAAGCGTATTCACCGTCTTTTCGGAGCATCTGGAATTCTATATCATAAGGAGTTTTACCGGTAGTATCGAGTAAATGGCTGGAAAAAGCGTTAACTGATTTAACAAAATCTTCAGGGTGCAGCAAGTTAGCCCAACTGCCGAGTACATTGGGAAAATCGTTTTCGTCTGAATATCCCAGCATATATCTGAATTCATCTGAATATATGATTCTATTGTTTAAATTGACCGGGTCGTCTTTAACGACTTCCATATCCCATAAGCCGATTTTTGAAGCCTGAACTACCAAATTTAATTTAGCTAATTGCAATTCGTTTAATTGACGTGAACGCCTGAGCTCCATTTCACGTTCGTGAACTTCGGTCATATCGATAACATAACCCACAATGGCAAAACTGCCTTCGTATGGGATCTTTTTGAATTCTACGTTTAAACTCCGCTCTATTCCGTTTAAAATTATCGAAGTCTCAAAAATAACGGAACCCTCTTTTGCCGCGGTTATAAGTTTTTGGTATAAAGTCTCAGAAGGCCGTCCGTCCGGTTGGAATTCCGGTATGCTTTTTGTCATGCGTTCAACAAATCCGTCGAGCATTTCGTCTTTTGAATCAAACTCCATGAATTTTATTGCCGCCGGATTGCAATCGACTACTTTAAATTCTGAATTAAATAAAATGTTTATATGAGGATTAGCTTCAAACATAGAAGACGTTGTGGCCTGTGCCGCTTCAAGTGCGTGAACGCCGGCTTCCGCTTTTGCCAGAGCGTCTTTTAATTCTGTCTGAAGCTGAAATATTTCGGTCATATCGTCAGTATTGCCGACTACGCCGGTTATCCTGCCTTTTTCATCGCGTATAGGAGAAGTGCGCGAACGGAACATCTTGCCGTCTACTTCGGAAACCCAGTCCTGCGGTCCTATTTCAAAAGTTTTCTTTACGTTTTCGATAATGTCCAGATGCCGGTTGTCCTTTCGGGCCATTTCAAGATCTTTGCCCTCCATAAAATGTGGGGTAAATCCTAAATTGTTAATATACTGGCCATTATAAAGCACTATTTTATTATCGCTGTCAACGCTCCATATAATTCCCGGATAATTAGAAACGACAGTGCCAAGCCTTGCCGTAGTCGCGCTTATTTCTTTTATCATCCGTTTTTGTTCCCTTAAATCTCTCGTATAAGCCGCAATAATTTGATCGTCTTTGTAATCTACGCAAACCAGCGTTACTTCAACAGGAATAGGCTCGCCGTCAGGCATTTGCCGCATCCATTCAAATCGCTGGTAGCCTTCATTAAAAGCTTTCTCGATAAGCAGGGAAGAGGTTTCCCGCGACGGTCTCCCGTCCGGTTGGTATTCCGGCGTAAGTTCGTCATACCGATTCATATATTCCTGTTTACTCGACATATTAAAAAGTTTAATAGCTTCATGATTGCAATCGATTAAATTGCCGTTTCTATCCCAAAAATGCGCGCAGAGAGGCGTAGCGTCCAGCATGACCTGCATACGTTCTGTGGCTTCCAGCATGCTTTTCTGTTCTTCGATTTCTTTAAGATATGATATATCAGTAAAACTTTCCAGTAATGCCGGACGGCCGTTATATTTTATTTTTGAAACGGATTTTATGACAGGAATAAGCGTTCCGTCTGCTTTGATAAATTTCCGTTCTTCTTTATCCATTGTTTGTTGTAAAGTTATCAGAGGACAGTCATGATTCCCAAAACAATTATAGCACTTTTTGCCGACCATATCTTCTTTTGTCCCGCCATACATAGCAACGGCAGCAGGATTTACGTCCAGTATCTCACGGGTTTCAGCGTCCATTATCATGGCGCCGCTCTCTATATGGCTCCAGATCATTGCAAACTGTTCCAATGTGTTTAAACTTCTTTCATGTTCTTCTTTTGCTGTTTCCATCGCTTTCATGATACAGTTTGTCGGAATATTTACGCCGAGAGCGATTTTTCGCGCCATTTCATGGCATGTGTCACTGCCGCAGGCTCCGCAGTCGATATTTTGTTTTTCATTGTCGGTTTTGTTCAGCAGATTAAAAGCCATATCTATATCTTCATGGGATATATACGGCAATACTGCTGTGATAGGTTTGTATTTTCGCATAAATAACGAAAAATCGAAAGTTTCGTCATATTTTTTATATAAATTTTCAAAATATTCTCTTTTTCGGCTGCCTGTTGCATTTACCCTGTTTTTGTCCATTTTCCGGTTGATTTCAAAAACATTCGCCGAATGAGTACAAGCCGTGCCTATATTACAGCCCTCGCCGCAATTTAATACATCAAAAACTCTGGGCAGTGATTCTTCCGGCGTAGATGCGTATATATTTAATTTTTCAAAAACATCATTGCCTTCTGCCTTGTCTATGCTCAGGGATTTACCTGTAAAAAATTCGATGTTTTCTTTTAAACCGCCCGGCATGGGGAACAGGGAACCCAAGCCGCATTCGTAATGATCAAATCCGGTTTCTTCGACAGGCAATTCAATATTGTTTTTCTCCAAATATTCACATAATTTAGCAAAAGTAACGTTATATTCTGAAAGCCCTGTCCCTTCAAATTCATGCGTTTTAGCGACGCACGGAGAAAGCGCGACGATATTGTCGGTTATTCCCTCATATTCTTTCATGTAAACTGCGAGTGAAGCCATAGGGCTCTGTACCGGAGCCAGATATTCAAGCAAATCAGGCCTGTACATTTCGCAATATGTAACAATCACCGGACAAGGCTGGGTAATGATTGGTTTAGCATTGTTTTTTTCACAATACCGGACATAACCCCATATACAAAGATCTGCGCCGAGCGATACATCATATATTTTGTTGACCCCGAGCTGTTTTAGATATGTGAACAGTCTTTTATATTCCGGTATATTTGTACGGATTGCAGGCGCGGACATCAGGGATATCGGCGTTCCGTTTTTTAAATCATCGAAAAACCGTTCGGTATCATCTTCGTAATATCTCGCGTCATGTTTACATGCAGTTATGCACCGTCCGCAGGCGACACATTTTTCATAATCGATTATGACCTTAATTTTACCGAATTCGTCCTGATATGTTATATTGGCAGTCTCCATAGGGCATTCCCTGACGCAACGGTTACAGCCTGTGCATAAATCATGTTTTGTTTTAATAATTTCTTTCATAATATATATGTTACCTCCCGCCACAATAACAAAATAACAAATTTATTTGCAAGATATTTTATGCCCGGTTTCCGTTATTTTTGTGGCATGATTTTTTATATTTTTACCGCTTCAAACTGACCCCGCGCTTCGTAAAATATTTTTGCGATTGACGGGTCAAATTGACTGCCGGAACCATCCATTATGATTTTAACTGCGTCTTCATGAGAAAAAGGTTTTTTATAAGGACGTTCAGAAACAAGAGCGTCATATACGTCGGCAATCGCCATTGTCCGGCCCTGAAGCGAAATATCCGTACCGCTAAGTCCGCGCGGGTAACCCTTGCCGTCCCAACGTTCATGGTGACAGCCGGCGAAAAGTTTAGCGTTGCGTAAAAATTCCACGTCGTCTGTCCGGGAAGCGATTTGGTCAATTGCATGTTCCCCCTCGATAGTGTGGGTTTTCATAATAATATATTCTTCATCCGTAAGTTTTCCGGGTTTATTTAAAATAGTATCGGATATTGCGATTTTACCCACATCATGCAGACGCGCAGACGAAACAAACTGTTCTATGTCCAATTCTATAATTTCATCGGAATATACCCCGCGGGCCGACATTTCGTTCATTAATATTTTTATGTATATAGATGTACGCTCAATATGTCCGCCCGTTACCTGATCGCGATTTTCAACCATATCTGCAAATCCGAAAATTATAGCGTTTTGCAAATGCTGGAGTTGCACCGTTTTTTCCTGGAGCTGGGCTGTCCGTTCGCGTATCAGTTCATCGATACCCAAATGGGTTTTGATACGGTTTATCAAAACTGGAGCGGAAAACGGTTTCAAAATAAAATCGATCGCGCCTAATTGAAACCCTTGAGCTTCCACTGTCGCATCGTTGAGACTTGTAAGAAATATAACAGGTATGTCGTCTTTTCCAGTGTTTTCTTTCAAGAATTGCAAAGCTTCAAATCCATTCATTTCCGGCATTTCAATATCCAGTAAAATCATATCGGGTGTTATTTTTTCAAGCATCGTGAACATTTTTGCCGCCGACGGAAGGGTCATAACCCGGTATTGATCTTTTAACGCTTCTTTTGCCGAAGCCAGATTTGTGTCGTTATCGTCTACTACGAAAATTGTTTTCAGCATTTCTATACTCCTTTTCATCGGTGATTGAAGTTGCTTATTATTATAAAAATATGCAAGCAAAATTATTAATGTTTTTATATTTGTAATTAATTATATAAAAGCCCTGAAAGATGATATTCACCCCCTCTCAGGGCTTTAAATAACGCTATTTAGCTTGGATTCCACAGTATTTGCGTTTTATTATAAGTCCTGTTGTTGTTATTAAGCCAAACCCTGATAAAAGCAGCAGCCAAACATATATTTTATATCCTGCGTCGCCGGTTTGCGGAATTTCACGAGCATCGTCGGTTTGCGATAATTCACCGGGTTGCCTCAGTTCGTCAATTTGCGAAATTTCATCTATGACTTTCGGTAAATCGCCGGACGCCTCATACTCGTAATAAACCCATTTTCCTAATCCATAATCCCAACGCCATTCTCCCAACGGTACCCCTGTTTCGGGATCTATTTCAATATAAGTATCGTCATCTATATAAACTATTGTGTTACCTGAGATATTTGGTATTGGCGGAACATTATGGTCGAAACCGCCTTCTCTTTGAATGTTATCGTAATCATCTGGATTTTCGGGGTCATCAAAATCATCAGGGGCATTAGGGTCATTAGGGTCATCAGGGTCACTTGGTTCATCTGGGTCGTCCGGATCTTCTGGCTCATCAAAATCGTCTGTATCATCTGGGTTTTCTGAATCATCATGATCATCGTTATCAGTATCAGAATCATTTGGATCGTCCGGATCATCGGGTTCATCTAATCCATCAGGATCTTCAGGTTCTTCAGGTTCTTCAGGTTCATCAGGATCTTCAGGGGCGTCAGGATTGACTGGATAACTTGGATAAACTGGATTTCCCGGTTTGCCCGGTTCGTCCGGAACATCGGGTTCATAAGTGTTAACAACTGTTACTATTCTGTTCTGTCCTTCAGGAAAAGCTATGGTGTTATCTTTATAAGTAGCCGTATAATTTTCATCTTCGATTTCCTGAACTTCGTATATAATCCCTGCCCATAAATTCGATAAATTTACAGGTTGACCGACGCTGAAAGATACTTCATCGATTGTGTCTCCGTCATAATCTTCACTAAGTCCGTCAACGTCATTACCTACGCACCAATAACTGCCGTCTGTTTCCGGCGTATCTTTAAATAAAAGATAGTTATTATTAGTTACGTCTTTTATTTTCGCTTTAAAAACCGTTGAATTATCGACGTTTTCCCAGTCTGCGAAATTTCCGGCAAGTTGCTTGCTGATAACTAAATTTCCTGTGCCGTGTTTGTAAGTATTTATAATCCTGACCGTCCGGTTTGCTCCTTTAGAGAGTATAACGCTGTTTCCGTAATAACCGACCGTATAATTTTCACCGCCGATTTCTTCGACCTTATATCTGCAATTTACCCATAAATTCGTAATGTTGACAGGCTGACCTACGCTGACATTAATAATATCTCCGGTTTCGGGGTCACTGCTTCCGCTGTTGCCGTAACAATAATAATTTCCCGACCCATTATCCGTAAATAATAAATAATTATTATTTGTCACATCTATGACGCGGGCCTGATAAGTCGTATTTGAGTCTATGCCCCAATCGGCATAACTTCCAGCCAGCCGTTTAGTTATAATTAATTTTCCTGTATCGTGTTCATAAGCATTGGTAATCGTAACCGTGCTGTTTTGATTATATATTACTGTTGCAAAAGCGGCTTCCTGCTCATACCGGTAGTCAGCCGTATAATTCGTCCCGCCAATTTCTTCTACAGTATATTTGCCGTCTGGAAGTTTTATAATACGCGCAGATTGCCCCACGCTTACAGTTATCAGGCTTCCGTATCTGCTGGTACCGTTAAATTCATATTCCGGGCCAGTCCCCGTAAGACGCAGATAATTTCCGCTGCCATCTTTTATACGCGCTTGATAAGTGGTTTCATTGTCCGCGCCCCAGTCGTCATAACTGCCTGCAAGCTTTTTATTGATTATAAGAACGCCTGTATTGCCTTTAATAAAATCGTTTACGATTGTTACAGAACTGTTTAATCCATTTTTTATTATTGCAAAATTGGCCTCATTTTCGTATTGATATTCGGGCGTATAATTCGTTCCGCCGATTTCTTCGATTTGATATTCACCGATTGTCGGCAGATTTTTTATTTTAATCGACTGCCCCGCGCTGATTGTGAGCAGGTCGCCCGTGGCGCTGTATCCTGCCCAGTCATATTCCGGGCCGGCTCCGGTAAAGCGCAGATATTTATTTTCGACAATATCTTTTATTTTTATCTGGAATGTGCTTGAAGGGTTTATACCCCAGTCTGTATAATATCCGGCTAAATGCTTATCTATAACTAAATTGCCCGAACCATGCTCGAATGTGTTGATAACCGTTACCGCGCTGTATCCGTCATAAGTGAATGCTGTTCCGTTGTTTTCGTATGATACGGCATAATGCGCGCCGCCGCTTTCCACGACTTCGTATGTCGTATCTGCCCAAAGATTAGAAAGCGTTAATGATTGAGACACGCTCAGCGGGAGTTCCATAATAACATTTCCGCTATAAGATTCGCTGAGTCCGTCAACGTCGTTTCCGACGCAATGATAACTGCCATCGGATTCGGGCGTATCTTTGAACCACAAAAAATTATTGCGTGTAACGTCTTTAATCATAACTTTAAAATCTGTGCCGGTATGAACGTTCCAGTCAGGATAGTTTCCGGCAAGTCGTTTATTGACTGTCAATATGCCAACGGCGTGTTTATAGGTATTGGTGACTGTTACAACGCTTTCGTATGAAAGATTTATATCTTCAGACGAATAATCAACGCTGTAAGGTCCGTTTATAATTTCTTCCACAGCATAGTGGCTGCTTGTCCATAAATTAGTGATAGTCGCGGATTGACCTGTGCTGATAGTAATAATATCGCCGGTTTCAGGGGTGCTGCTTCCGCTGTTGCCGTAACAGGAATAATTTCCCGACCCATTATCGTTAAACAATAAATAATTATTTTCGGTTATATCTTTGACCCTAATCTGGAAAGTATTATTTGCGCCTACGCTCCATTCTTCATAAAATCCGTCAAGTTCTTTCATAATAGACAAAACTCCGGAAGTGTCGTGTTCGTAATTATTAGTGATCTCTATATAGCTGCATATCCCGTCGTAAACAGTGACACTGTCGCCGTGTTCATAATACGCTTTATAATTCCATTCTTCAATTTCTTCTACTCGATACATATGACCCGCAGGTAAATTTTTTATTAAAACAGATTCACTGACACTAAATGAAACCGGACTGCCTGAATCTCCGATGCCGGCGTATTCATTGTTATAATCCAGTATCACATAGCCGCCGTCTGTTTCATCATAAATATACGCCTGAAATATAGTCCCGTCGTGTATTGCCCAGTCAGCATAATTATCGCCTAAGATTTTATCGATTTGCAAATCGCCGTATTCTGGCTGAGGGCCGCCGTCCCAACTGTTGGAAAACGTGTTTCCGTCGGGATAAGAAATATTAGGTATTCCGGCAACAAAAGTTACAGTTACTCTTTTAGACAATACAGGGTCGTACGCCCATTCGCCGTCGCTCTCATCGGTTTCGTAAATTTTATAAGTACGCGTACTGTAATCCCATGAGGGAAGAACGATAGGCGAAAAATTGAAAGAACCCCCGTTATAATCACAGCTTATAGTTTGAATTTCGCGATAAGGGGAATCCTCAGCAAGCGTAAAATAAAACATTCTTTCGCTCGGCGGAGGGTCTCCGGTAATATTTTTATTTCCCCCGATTTGAAGGGATACAATAGAAAAATCGGATTCGCCTGCGCCGATATAATCTGATTTAACTTGATAATCGCCCCACCCGCAAATGCTTTGCGTTCCTGTGCTTCCGGGACACCAGAAGAAAAATCCCGAATCTTCCACTGTGCAATTAATACGCACTCTTGCGCTGACGAGTTTAACGACTCCTCCCGGCGGCGAACCGATGCGTATATAAAATTCTTCGCCGTTTCGCACAATAACTGTGCCGTCCGACGATACATCCAAAGGAGTATATTTACTTTCGTCGTACAATGTATAACTTCCCGGATTCACGACTATTTCGATTTTTTCATATTCCCAAATGTCATACGGGAAATTTATAGTGGCAATGCCAATTTTTACCGGCCCGTAATAATCGCCGTCATAAAAGCCCATATCTTCGAACATTATATCGACTTCCGGCTCGCTTCCGGGATATACATAATCATATTTCGACAATGCAGGACCAGTAGCCGAATTGGCTCCGCTGATAAGCATATTATACATATCCAGCACGCCTGTGGGCGCATCAACCGGAGGATTAAAACTATCGGTGAAATGCCAGATTGCCCATTGCGTCGCAAGATAAGCTTCTTCAGGTGTAGACGCGGCAAAATCGGTAAAATTACCGTCGTCTAATTTTCCGGCGACGAACATGCCTTTATAGCCGTGGTCGGCAATCCACAAAACTTTGTTGCTGTAATCATTGCCCCATCCAACGTGTTCGTCGTCAAGCGAGACGTTATAAGAACTTCCGGCGTCTTTTCCTTTTTCAATACAATACACCGCGCAGTAATTTGATCCGTTCGAGCTTTCCATACCATAGATAGTTACGGTACCTTCGCCATAATCAGTAGTTTCATAAATTTCAATCAATCCGAGGTATCCGGAGTCGTCAGAGGCTAATGTGCGAATAGGGAAAATAATTAATCCGGAGAGACATATTATTACACATAATACAACGCTGATTACACGCCGTGAAATGATGTTTTGTATTATATGATTAATCGCGAATCGTTTTATTTTTTTTCTTATTTTCATTTTATCCTCCTGATTTGCATTTCCAGAATTTTATAATTATTTTTTTGGATTATAAATTTTATAAAACTGTTAATACATTCGTTTTTTATTTTAACACGGTTATTGAAATCTGTCAAGGTTTTTTGACAAAATAAATAAATTTCCATTGACATATTATGTGAAATGTGGTATAATACGTCTAAATCATTCCGGAGGGATTTATACATACGCATGCATACTTTAATAATAATTGTTAAATAAAATAAACAGAGGTATATGTTATGTCGATGCGAATTAGAGCCGCGTTTGTTATTATTGCTATTGTTTTTGCTTTTACGGCGGCAAGCTTTTTTTTAAATCTGTCTTTTACCCAGCAAAATATAACTTACACAATGGAACAGGATTTATCATTGGCGCTTGATATTGCAGATAACGTAGTCACCACAAAAATCAGCCTTCTGAAGTCAAACGCCCATACTATGGCCGCAAGAATCGACGCCGTTACAGACGCGGAAATGACGGAAGTAATGGCGGCCCAACTTGAAGAATTCGGCGATTTTATTTCGATTACGGTGTATGACCAAACCGGGTTTGAAGTTAATTACGGCGAATCGATTAATCACGATGTATTTCTTGCGGGAAGCGAATACATAGCGGCGGCTTTCAAGGGGGAAAGCCGTATAACTTCCGCGCATTATGACGGAACAGACGGAAATTTGGTCATTCATATATTTGTGCCTATGGAAAACCAAAGAGTTTTATCGGCTACGATTCCCGGGATGTATTTTTCTGATATTTTGAAAGAATACCGGCTGTGGCAGAGCGGCAGTATATTCATGGTTGACGAGGAAGGCACGTTTATCGCAAATTTCCGCTCTGAACTGGTATTGGAACAGCGCAATTTTATTGAGGACTCAAAATTTAATCATGAATTAGACACGGCGGGAGAATTTTACAAAAACATGATAACAAACGATCATGGCTCCGGCAGATATTCTTACGAGGGGGAAGATCGGCTATGTATATATAAACATGTTTCCGGCTCCAAATCGGGATGGTATATAGGCGTAACGGCTCCATTGAACGAAAGCCCTTTAAGAAACATTCAAAACGGGCTGTTATTATCCGCTCTGTTTTTTCTTGCCGCAGGCGTTATAGTTTCGATTATTGTTTCAGGTATCGTCATAAAACCGTTTCAGACGATACAGGCGCAGGCAGCGCAGATACAGGACGAGCATGAACGCCTTAGAGTAATGCTGGACGCTACCCCGCTTGCCTGCAGGCTTTGGAACAAAGATTTCAGGGTATTTGACTGCAATGATGAATCTGTTAAGCTTTTCGGCTTTAAAAGCAAGCAGGAATATATGGAAAAATATTTTGATTTATCTCCAGAATTTCAGGCTGACGGACAGAAATCTTCTGAAAAAATAAATAAAATACTCGATCAGGTTTTTAAAAAGGACAAAGATGAAAAAATTGTTTTTGAATGGATGCATCAAAAAATGGACGGGACGACGCTGCCTGTTGAAATCACTCTTGTACGCGTAAAATTCGGAGAAGAAACAGTTATAGCCGGTTATACGCGCGATCTGCGCGAATACAAACAAATGATGAACGAAATTGAGCGTAATACAAATATGCTCAATACAATGAATCAGATTGCAAATATATTGCTTCAACCGGAAAGTGATGAGTTTCAAAATGATTTGCTGAAGTGTATGGGTATGATCGGCAAACCGGTAAACGCCGACAGAGTATGTATATGGAAAAATAAAATAAAAGACGGGAAACTGTACTGCGATTTGCTTTACGATTGGCCGGGGGGAACAGGGTCTTTAATTAACAGCGACTTCGCCGTAAGCGTTTCATACGATGATAATATACCGGGCTGGGAAAAAATATTGTCTCAGGGAAAATGTATTAATAACTCGATAGGCAGATTATCTCCGGAAGAACAAAAACAATTAAAAGCGCACGGGGTAAAATCGCTGTTTGTCGCGCCTGTATTTGTGCGCGGTGAGTTTTGGGGATATGTCGGTTTTGATAATTATCACGAAGAAAAATTGTTTACAGAAGAAGAAGCTTCGACTTTATATTCCGCCAGTTTGCTTATCGCAAATTCACTGGTCCGCAACGAAATGATGCTGAACATTCGCGAAGCTTCAATGAAATTAGAAGACGCGTTAGAAGAAGCCACGAGAGCTAACAAGGCAAAAAGCAGTTTTTTGGCGAATATGAGCCACGAAATGCGGACGCCTCTTAACGCGATTATCGGCTTGACCGATCTTGCGTTGGGAAACGATAAATTAGACGAAGAAAATTTTTCGGTTTTTGAAAAGTTAAATAACTCCGGTATGACCTTGCTCAGTACAGTTAATGATATTTTGGATATTTCAAAAATCGAATCCGGTAAATTTGAGCTTATACCTGTAGTATATGACATACCCAGCTTAATCAACGATACTGTAACTCAAAGTATTATGCACAAAAGCGAAAAACCGATCGAATTTATTTTGAACATAGACGGAAATCTTCCCGCTCAGCTTAACGGGGATGATTTACGTATTAAACAGATATTAAACAATCTTTTGTCTAATGCTTTTAAATACACAAAAGAAGGAACGGTTGAATTAGGTATAAATTGTACCTGTGAAAACGTGAATGAAACAGTTTGGATAAACGCTTATGTTAAAGACACGGGCATAGGCATAAATCCTGAATTTATTGGGAATATTTTCGATAATTACGCACAAACAGATATGAAGGCTAACCGTAAAATTATGGGAACCGGACTCGGGCTTTCGATTACTAAAATGATGGTCGATTTAATGAAAGGCACAATTGATGTTAAAAGTGAATACGGCAAAGGCAGCGTTTTCACAGTAAAAATTCCCCAAAGATATGTCGGCGAAACGGTAATAGGCACAGAAATGGCGGATAACCTTAAGAATTTCATTTATTACGAGCAAAAACGCAAGAAAAATTCCCAGATTGCGCGTATAAGTTTGCCATACGCGCGCGTATTGATAGTTGACGATGTAGTAACTAATCTTGACGTCGCCAAAGGTCTGATGAAGCCTTATGGTATGCAGATCGACTGCGTGAAAAGCGGTCAGGAAGCAATAAACGCCATTCAAAGCGAAAATGTCCGTTATAATGCCGTATTTATGGATCACATGATGCCCGGAATGGACGGGATAGAAGCTACGCGGATTATACGCGAAATCGACACGGATTACGCAAAAAAGATTCCGATTATTGCGCTCACTGCCAATGCAGTTTCAGGCAATGAAGAAATGTTTTTAAGCAAAGGATTCCAGGCTTTTATATCCAAACCTATCGAACTTACCCGGCTCGACGCCGTTATCCGTAAATGGGTGAGGGATAAAAATCAAGAAAAACTGATTGCGGATTATAATAACAATAATTACGATTCGCAGGATTTGGAAAAAGAACAGGAGAGACGCATTATTTCAAACCGGAGAAGCGGCTTAGACCGGCGCAAAGTAAATATGAATCTCACCGGGTTGGATATAGCCAAAGGCATTGAACGTTTTGGCGGAAACAAGGAGACATTCTTTCAGCTTCTTCACTCATATATGCTTCATACACGGCCACTTCTCGATTCGATAACAGATATAAACGAAGAACAATTAGCCAATTATGCAATAACGGTTCACGGAATAAAAGGCTCAAGCCGCAGCATTTGCGCGGATACTATAGGCAGCGCGGCGGAAAATCTCGAAAAAGCTGCTAAAGCTGGAGATTTTTCATATATTAAAGCGCATAACAACACTTTTCTTAAAGCCGCGTGGAAGCTTATTTTTGACCTTGAGGATTTACTTTCGAATATAAATGAAATAAATCCAAAACCGGTAAAAAACAAGCCTGACGAAGAAACATTGTCTAAACTTTTAAACGCCTGCAAGACATATAATATGGACGATGTTGACGATGCAATGGCCGAAATGGAAAAGTATCAGTATGATGCCGACAATGGTCTTGCTTCGTGGCTTATAGATAATATAAAACAAATGAATTTTAAGCAAATTATCGAAAAATTGTCTGACACGGCCGAATAAAGCCCATGACTTGAAAAAGCACCTGAAGGAGGGACTTGAAAATGGATAAAAACCGCAGCAGGATTATTTTAGTGGACGATATTATTCCTAATCTTGATCAGGGCAGGAATATGCTTAAAACGTTCTACGAAGTATTTCCCGCGCCATCTGCAAATAAACTTTTTGAAATCCTCGAAAATGTTATTCCGGATTTAATTTTACTCGATATAGAAATGCCGGAAATAAACGGCTATGAAACTATAAAAAAATTAAAAGCCGATTCGCGTTACGCGGATATTCCTGTTATTTTTCTCACTTCAAAAGACGACGACGACAGCGAACTTGAAGGATTTGATTTAGGAGCGGTGGATTATGTAACAAAGCCTTTTTCCGGTCCTCTATTGCTTAAAAGAATCGCAAATCAGCTTTTGATCGTGAATCAAACAAAATCATTGCGGGAAGCCCATGCGGAATTAAAAGATTACGCGGATAATTTAGAAATCAGGGTGGCGGAAAAAACCGCCGAAGTGACAGAGCTTCAAAACGCCATACTCGCTACCGTAGCTGACCTTGTGGAATTCCGTGACAAGCTTACGGGAGGTCATATTACGCGTACACAACACTATTTGCAGGTGATTATTGAGGATATGATCCGGAATAATATATACACGGACGAAATATCAAAATGGAATATGGAATTTTTCCTGCCCGCGGCACAGCTTCATGATGTGGGCAAAATTGCCATATCTGATTTGATTTTAAACAAACCAGCTAAACTTACGACAAATGAATTCGAAATCATGAAAACCCATGTGACGGTAGGAGTTGACGCGATAGAACAAATTATGGATAAAACAAAAGAACACGCTTTTTTAAATCATGCGCTGCTTATTGCGGGGACGCATCACGAAAAATGGGACGGCAGCGGTTATCCTGTAGGTATAAGAGGCAATAATATTCCTTTGGAAGGACGGTTGATGGCGATTGCGGACGTATATGATGCTTTGATTTCTGAACGTCCATATAAAAAAGCGTATGATCACGAAGAAGCGTGCCGTGTAATCGAAGAAAATTCCGGGAGTCAATTCGATCCGGTATTAATAGATATTTTCAAAAAAGTTAAAGAGAAGTTCAAACAGATAAAATGATATATTTAATTATATTTTATTAAATATAGAAAAAGTATAGCTTGAAATTTTGCGAAAAATCGTTTGGAATAATTTATTTGAATTGAATTGTTTGAAAACGAAACTGGAGGAATATGATGAAACAGATTCTTGTTTTTTTATTGGCGGCTTCGCTGCTTTTTTACATCGCAGGCTGCGATACGGCGAAAGAGCCTGTTTCTTCACCATTAAGCTCGATTAAAACATACATGGATATCCCCGATATAACTGCGGATGAAATCGACGCGATTAAAATATTGAAAACAGGCAGGGACAAATTTACATACGGAGCTTTGCTCGCTACTGAAGCATTTAATTTGCCGGACGGAACGCTTTCAGGTTTTGCGGAAGAATTTTGCGGCTTATTATCTGAATTATATGAAATAGATTTCCAGCTTGAAATTTATGAAGACTGGGATATTTTAATGGATGATTTTAAATCGGGAATTATAGATTTTACGGGTGAATTGACCGCTACTGAAGAACGTATGAAAATTTACGGCATGACGCCTCCGATAGCCGAGCGTATGCTTAGGATTTTTACGCGCGAAGATTGCGGGATAAAAACCGAAACTGACGTAAACGGCTTGAAAATAGGCTTTTTAACAGATTCTATCACGGCGGATTCTATATTGGCCACATATCAGCTTTCGTTTATTCGCATAGACGTAGATAATTACGAAATTGCCGCTGAAATGATAAAAAGCGGCGAATTGGATGCTTTTGTCGAGGAAGCTGTGGCCGATCCCGTTTTTAGCGAATATGATTTTATCCGTTCCCAGATATTTTTCCCTATGGTGCATACTCCCGTTTCTATGGCTTCCGCAAATCCGGAATTTGCGCCGATTATATCTGTCGTCAGCAAGTATATTGAAGCCGGAGGTTTTGATAATTTGTATGAGCTTTATAAAAACGGGGATTTTGAATATATAAAATATAAATTAAACAAATCTTTCACAGCCGAAGAAAAAAAGTATATAGATAATTTGACACAGCGGGGAGAATTTATAGCCGTCGCGTTTGAAAATGACAACTACCCGGTGAATTTTTACAACGAAAAAGACAATGCCTTTGAAGGTATCGCCGTAGATGTTTTAAATGAAATAAACAAACTTACCGGAATAATATTTGAACCGGCTGTTTCAAAAGATTTTACATGGGCGGATATATATGAAAAACTGAACACAGGCGAAATTCACATGGTAGCTCAACTTTTATTTTCAGAGCAGCGCAAGGACCATTTTTTATGGAGTAAAATTCCCTATGCAAGATCATATTATGCTCTTATGTCAAGGTCGGATTTCCCGAATCTCGAAACTTATCAGGTAAAACGAATGTCGGTGGGAGCGATGAAAAAATCGGGGAAAGTAGATATATTTTATGAATTATTCCCGGATCATGAAAAAATAACGGAATATAGCACGCAGTATGATTGTCTGGACGCTTTGGAGCATGGCGAAATAGATTTGCTTATGGCTTCGGAATATATGCTGCTCACGCAGATAAATTACCGGGAAAAATCCGGATTTAAAATTAATATAAAACTGGACGCTTCGCTGGATTCCTATTTTGGTTTTCACAAAGACGAGGCGGTTTTATGTTCAATTATCGATAAGGCGCAGCAATATGTAAAAACCGATATTATTGAAATAAGCTGGACGGGCCGGAATTTTGATTATTCTAAAAGGTTCGCGGAAGAAAGCGCGCGATCTCTTACAATATTTTTGCTTATTATGCTTTTTGTTTTGGCCGTGACTGTGTTTGTACTGTTCAAAAATATAAAACTTGGTAAAAAATTAAAAGAAATAGCGAATAATGACGCTTTGACAGGGATTTACAACAGGCGTTTTTTCATAGAACTCGCCTCATTCCAGATCTCAAGGTCGGTCAGAACTAACATAGATTGTTTTATAATAATGTTTGATCTCGATCATTTTAAAGCCGTAAATGATACTTATGGTCATCAGGCGGGTGATAAAGTGCTTAAAGAAGTAAGTCAAAGGGTAAAGAAAACAATTCGCCCGTATGATATTTTTGGCAGGTACGGCGGGGAAGAATTTATTATATTAATGACTGATATAAAAGAAATAAATGAAGAAAATGCGCTAAACGCCACAGAACGCATACGGCAGGAAATATGTAAATCGCCTGTAGAATTTGAAGGAAAACAAATACCGGTTACCGCAAGTTTTGGAATCGCCTATGCCGCGCCTTTAAATGATTTGACTGCTGCAACAAAATATGCGGACGAATCTCTTTATCAGGCAAAGGAAACAGGCCGAAACCGGGTTGTATTTTATAAACAGGATAAATAATGCAGACGGTTTTCAAATGAATTTATTATAAATATAAAACCCCGCCGTTCTAAAATATTGGAATGGCGGGATAAATTTTTATTATAAAATAGTATTTGTATAATTAATGCAATAACTTGACATTTGATAACGGCGGTGATATAATCAATAACATGACGGAGGTATAATATAATATATGAAAAACAGATTTAAAATAATAATACCGACTTTTTTTCTTTGTTTTATTTTATTTACGAATTTATATGCATGCAAACCGTATGACAAACCCGGTGAAAATATAAATAATACTATTGATTCAAATAATTCCGCAGAAGTGCAACCCGTAAATAACTCAACCGAAATTGAAGCTAAATACAGTTCAAGAGAGATAGCGGACGCAATCATGGCCGCATACGGAGACGACGATATACCGGAAGATACCTTCTTTGAGTATTTCTACAGCGGAGCGGCCCCTAACGGCGAGAACTACCTCGACCCCGAAAAGGCCGGACGCATGATAAACGGTAACTCGGCACCGGTGAGAGAGATGGAGTACATAGAGGACTACGCGATGTATATACCCATCGGGAATCACTTTTTCGAGGTGATGGTGATGAGGGTGACTGACGAGGGTAGCGTGGGAGCGGTGAGGGAGATAGCGGAGCGGAGGGTGAAGCGTAAGGACAACGGAGACATACGGTTTTACGTAGAGCACGAGGTACCGTTGATCGAGGGAGCGAAAGTGGCAGTAGTGGGGAGGTATGTGATCTTGCTTGTTACCACTGACAATTCCATCGCTGATTCTGTTATTAATATTTTGATTTACGGTGAAAACAACTCAAATCTATTGAATTTAAATGAAAATAACGGCGATAATATAATTAAAACAGAAGAAGAACAAAAAAATAATCCGGAAAATAAAACCGTCGTTTCTATGAACGATGTATCAAATATAGAATCAGAAATATTATTTGATTTTAATATACTCGAGGATTTAAGATTTTCTGTTCAAAATCAAGAAGAAACTATAATAAGAAGAACCGCCATTCCAAGAGTAGACGTAAAAAAACACAGCCACAACACAAGTTTTATAATAGGCGGGAAATGCGAAGTCGGCGCGATGATAAGAGTGACCGGGGGAACGGAAGAAATATATACAGGCTCTGACTACGGCGATTATCTTGTCGAAGTTCCGTTTGCTGAAAATGGCATGTCAATTTTAAGATTGACTGCCGAAATGCCGGGAAAAGCGCCGAGCGAAGAAACTGTTTTTATTTTAAAGGCTCGGAAAGACGTAGATTTATATGAAAAATACGGGACGTTCGGGGTTATTGTAGGATATAATTATATGAGTTATTTTGATGACTGCCTGCCGGATTACATAGGTGAAAATTTAATCACTGAAAAAGATATAGAAAATATTAAAACAAGAATATCGTCAAGAATAAGCGATTTGAGAGCTAAAAACTGCAACGCCGAAATAATATATCTGCTTGTGCCGAATACCGTAAGAACATGGGCTGAGGATATGCCGAGACGCTATATAAAAGAAACAAGCGATACTCTGTTAAGACAATGGAAAAAAGGCGTTACAGACGGAGGCGCGACAGTTCTTGATTTGTCAGACATAATGATGGCGCACAAAAACGACGAGTTTAAAATATGGCACAAAACAGATTCCCACTGGACTGAATACGGAGCTTATCTGGGGTACGTCGAATTGATGAATTATATCGCAAAAAAATTCCCGGACGCGGCTCCAAGACCACGCTCGGATTTTGAGTTTTATAATTTAGAGCGAGACATCGGCGATATTTATATGAGGCTTGAAATAGACGTGTCTGATTTAAAAGAAACGACTTCGTTTGTAAATATGAATTTCGACCCTCCGCATTTTAATCCGCAATTCAAAAAAGGGCATCTTGGACTGGATTTATACGAACCCAGAAACATTTATATTATTCATGACAGGGTTGCTTTTGAGCACACGACAAACTCGAATATGCCGGGCAAATTGCCGTCGGCTTATATAATGAGGGATTCTTTTGAGGGTTGCCTGCACGCGTTTTACACCGACAGGTTTTCAAGCGCGACATTCCAGTCTATGTGGAGTTACGGTTATTTTGACACAAAAGAAATCGTGAGGCTTAATCCCGATTATATTATATATGTAATAAGCGAAAGAAATATAAAAAATGTTTTATATAATTAAAAACACAGAAGAAGCCCATTTATAGGGCTTCTTATTGTTTTAATATTATTTTTCTTGTTTTAACTCGTGCGAATTAGCCTTTAGCAATTCAAAACATTTTATAAATCTTTCGTGGTTTCTGATAATATCAAACTGCGGTTTCATAAGATGATCTTCCCACAAAATCCAGGGCAGATTGCGCGGCGTTGACCATGCATAATAATTGCTTCCGTCGTCGTTGGTTTTGTGCATCTGTTCAATGTGATCCATTGAATCCTGCGTTGCGTTTTCTAAATAATTTAAAGCGTTTTCAATATCTCCCGCTTCGCAATATAATCCGGAAATTCCGATATTCATAAATGCGCGGTGAACAGTATCAACATCATCGCCAGATAATGCGATTGCTAAGCCTTCAATCTGCATTTCTGCTTTACGGCACTCTATTTTTTGCAAAATATCTAAATCGCCTTCGCTTCCATAAGCATTAATAAAATAAGTTAATAACATCGTAGCCCTGATTATACGGTGTCGTTGATTTTTTTGCCATTCTTCGCCATCTAATACAAGTCCCCACCATGGTTCTTGTGTGTCCCAGATTTCAGCCGGCATTGTAATTAAGATTTTTTTAGCTTCTTCTTTCATGCCCCATTTGGCATATTGTTCAATAAGTTGATATTTAATCCCCCAATCATTAGGATTGTTATTAATTATCTTTTCGCCGACTGTTATTATTTCATCTTTGTATTTTTCAGGTTCTTGATCAGTACAGGCTTTACGCAATGCTTGTAAAAGATGATAATGTAAGCCGCTGCCATTCGTAGTCACAGGATATTCTTTTGTAGCTTTACGCGCCATATCAATAGCGTCGTCAAGTTTACCTGAATTAAGCAAATTGCGAATATCTCTTATATATTCTTTGGCTTTTTCTTCGCCGAGTATTTCTTCTGTTCCCAATAGTTCGTCAAGCGTGACTTTGAAAAATATTGCTATATGCGGAAGAATTTCTATATCGGGATAATTTGCCCCCGTCTCCCAGCGGCTGACGGATTGCGGCGACACATGAAATATATCCGCGATTTGTTCCTGTGTTAAATCCTTATCTTTTCTAAGTTTTTTAAATTTTTCACTAAAATATACCGACATTTTTTTGTACCTCTAATAATAATATAAATAATTTATATTTCAGAATCGATTCTGTTAATATTATAATTTATTTATATTATAAAAGTCAAACAATTATTTCGAGAGATTTTATCAAGAAAAACGAGAGTTGCCATAATAACAAAAAACCCGCACAGCATGTAGCTTTGCGGGTTTTTTGCAAAAGCTTCTGTCCAGGATTGAACTGGAGACCTCATCCTTACCAAGGATGCGCTCTACCGACTGAGCTACAGAAGCAAACGGCAAAATTATATTGCTTTTTAAAATTTAATAATATATAAAAATCATACGCGCTTGATTATTATACAAAAAAATATATGTTTTGTCAATAGTATTTAATAAAAATTTAAAAATATACAACAAAGATAAATTATAGAGGAGTGGCAAAATACCACTCCTCTATATAAAAACTTAGTTTTTTACTTAATAATATCGGTTTTATTCGGGCTGCTCCTACCTTCAAGATCGGGCAACCTCTTCTCGAACGCAGCAAACGATATCTCTATGTCCTCGTGCGCCTCCCAGAATGTCTTGCACCCTACGGTTATCATGTCGCATGGACGCAATACATTCCAGTTGAACGTCAAACCCACATACGGCGATACCCTACCCGCCGCCATCGGCTTG